>Ga0182742_1000875_pt1 | contig 42994 bp, 34 predicted proteins | sample eDN5th37CBELigMG_FD_128880 | JGI IMG/M metagenome (GOLD analysis project Ga0182742, IMG submission 128880) | Enriched Miracle-Growth compost microbial communities from Emeryville, California, USA - eDNA 5th pass 37_C BE-Lig MG (version 2)... ... | reverse complement strand
GACATCTCCTGGATCGTCGGCCTCGTCGTCACCGCGGCGCTCTACTACTTCGTCGTCGGCCGGCGCACCAACGCACCCACGAAGATGATCTATCCGGCCAAGTCGCCGGTATCCGTTTGAGGCGACGCGTCATGGATCGGTATCGCCGCGTCCGGATCGCGCGAACGAGCCGGCCATGATGTAGCTGTTCCCGCCTACCTTGTCGAGCGCGGATCCTGCTTTCGCTGTCGAGTGGTTACGTACGGCACCATTGCACAAGCAGCAAGGATCAGAACCACTCCAACCCACTGAAATGCGGTTAGCCGCTCACTCAACAGAATTGCTGCCAAGCACACAGCGACGACTGGTTCGAGTATACCCAGCATGCCGATAGGAACCGCCCCGAGACGCCGCACCGCATAGAGACCTCCACCCAGACCCACCGGAATCAGCAGCAAGCCCTGGATGAGCACCGCATGCCAACCCGACCACGACAGCGCGAAATGCTCCTCACTGAACAATGCATATATCCCGACCGTCGTTGTTGCTCCGGCGGTCACCAATCCGGTAGCGCGCAGAGTGCCGACACGGTGGACCCAGTGCTCGCTGATCACCAGGTAGAGCGCATAGCCCACGGCACTGATCAGAGCCAGCCCGACCGGAAGAGAAGAGGGCAGGGCACCGCCAGATGCCGTGACCATGACCAATCCCAGCAGGATCACAAATGAAACGGGTGCCAGCCACGGCGAGATCGGCTCACGATCTCGTACCCATACCAGGCCGATGACCAACAGTGGATAAATGTGTGCGACAACAACGGCAAGTTGGGCGCCACCGTGTTGCACCGAAGAGAAGAACGCGACTACTTGCAGCCCGAAGAGGGGGCCGCACAGCGCCAGTAGGCCGAGCGCAGGAACCGCCGCAATACGCCGGATTTGCTTGGTCAGCGCACACACGACTCCGAGGACCACAACGGCGACGACGCCACGAAGGGTAACGAGGGCACTGGGCGTCGCGCCTCCACCGAAGCCCATGACTGCGACCACAGGCATGCAACCATAGGCAGACACCGACGCAATCCCGGCAGCCCATCCGACTCGTCGATCGCTCCTCCGAACAGATCCATGCCGACCTCCAATTGCCTGTGCCACCGATGGGCCACTGGTCACCGCCGGGTGAGACGATTTCAACGCTTCTCCAGACTCGGCGGACAAATGCCTTCAGTGCGAACCACGGGTCCCACTCGTCGAGTTTGGTCCACACGCTCCAAGCAGATCTGTGCCGCATTGAGACACCCCAGCCGGCAAAGTAGGTACCGAGAAGCACTCAGTCGTCGGCCAGATCATGAGCTTCCCAGCAGTAAGACGACGCCGACAATGATGGGGATCGACAACAAAGTCGATATCAGAGTCGCGTCGCGCGCCAGCCCCTCGGCCCGTCGGTAGACGGTGGCATAGGTGCTGATGTTCTGCGCGGACGGCAGAGCTGCGAGGACCGTGGCAACCAAGAGCGAGTGGCCATCCAGCTCAATCAACCATCGACCAAACCCGTACGCGGTCAGCGGCATCAGCACCAACTTGAGCATCACGGCAATTGCCACATCAGTCCGCTCTGCGCTGACACGAAGCATTGCCTCCTGCGACAGGGATATGCCAAAGGCAATGAGCACTGCAGGTATCGCCAGATCGCCCAGCATCCGCAAGGTGTCGAAGATGGGCGTGGGTATCTCAAGTTCCGCACATGCGAGGCCCAACCCGATGGCACTGGCGACGATGATCGGGTTCACCAGCAGCGCGACGGCCTGTCGGCCTATCGATTGCCGTGGCACCGTGGCTGAGTTCAGAAGGACGATTGCCAGTGGAGTCACGATTGCGACTTGGAACACGGCCACCGCGGAGATGTCGGTGACATTGCCGAACGCGTAGGCGCTCAGCGGTATTCCCAGATTTCCGGAGTTGACGTACGACGCAGTCAAGGACGCGATGACTCCGTCGCCGCGGTCTCGTCCGCGACCCAACACAGCGATGGCGAAACTCACCGCAAATACCGCAAGCGTCGCCACCGCGGACACCAAGAGCAGTGGGGAGAAGACATCGCGGAGCGTCGCGGAAGCCAAGTTGACCAACAGCAGCGCGGGCATGCCGATATGGAAGGCCACCCGATTGAGGACCACGCGCGCGTGCTCGCCCAGAACACCCATTCGACCGACCACGACGCCTACACCGATCACAGCGCCTATGACTGCGAAAGCCTCCAGCACGCCTAACACGGAATGGCTCGCGTGTTGAAATCTTCAGGCAGCGATCGTTCCTATCGCCAGGTCGCGGTGGGCGGAGCCGTTCGCTCACCGGGAAGGCCGACGTAGTCATCACCGGTGGGGCAGGTCGTCATCTCCAATTGCATACCCCACGGCGTCTTGAAGTAGAACCACCGTTGGCTTGCCACCGGGGAGTCCGGATCCACGCCGTTCGGCCCCTCCGACACGGTCACGCCGGAAATCGAGCTGACGTACTCATAGCTCGCGTCGATGTCATCCTCGCGAAACGCCAGGTGGTGTCCACTGATATCGCTGTTGCGAGGAGGCGAGCTGATCTGTTCCAGCGCTTCGTATTCGAATCGTTCGAAATTCGTGTGCTGCCCCAATCTCAGCATCGCAATGGTCAGTTTGGCTCGCGGATCGACATCTAACTTCCTGCGCATCCCGTCACCGTCAGCCTCCTCGAACTGCCCGATCTGGTAAATGAGGTCGGCACCGAAGTACGTCACGAAGAAGTCGATCGCCTGGTCCAGCCTCGGCACGGTAAGCGCGATGTGCGACACCGAGCGCAGTGTCGGAACGAGCGGTTCAAACCTGTCCTGCATCTGCGGGTTCCTTGTTCTTCTGATGACGGGATGAAACGCAGTTCTCGCCACATAGTCGGCGGATCGGCCCATCAGTCACTGTGTCAGTTCGATACATTCACTCGGAAGTGGTGGGCGACCACGGGTTGGCGCGCGCACATCGTCACGCCGACATGCCCACACCGAATTCGCCAAACCACAGATCACGGGCGCGAAAGAGACAACCGTACTTGTTTCAGGTTGGCACAGTCGGGATGCGAGCCGAGAACGATGCTGAAGCAACCGCCGCCCGCTCAATGGGCGCGGCCACGATCGATTTCAAGGAGTTCGCATGGACATTGGTCTCTTCATGGTGCCTTACCGGTTGCCCGAGACAGACCTTCAGACCGGGTTCGACTGGGACATGCAGGTGATTCGGTGGGCCGAGGAATACGGCCTGTCCGAGGTGTGGGTCGGTGAGCACACCGTCACCCGGTGGGAGCCAGTCTGCAGCCCCGAGCTCTACCTGGCCGCCGCCATCACCCAGACCAACCGCATCCGGTTGGGCACCGGCGCCAACGTGGTGGCCAATCACAACCCGATGGCCCTGGCGCACCGGCTGATGCAGTTCGATCAGATGTCGCGTGGACGTCTCATGGTCGGGCTCGGCGCGGGCGCGTACCCGTCGGACCTGTCCGTCCACGGCACCACCAACCAGGGTGGGATGTTCCGTGAGGCCGTGGACATCATCCGCAAGATCTGGACCACCGACGGGCCCTTCCGCTACGACGGCGAATTCTGGTCCTTCGACATCCCCGAGTATGACGAGCTCCTCCGCGGGCCCTACCTCAAGCCGTATCAGCAGCCGCACCCCCCACTTGCGATGGCCGGGCTGAGCCCCAACTCCTCCACCCTCAAGCAGGCCGGCATCAGTGGTTGTATTCCCATGAGCTTCAACGTCGGTCGCGAATACCTCGCAGGACACTGGTACAACTACGTCGAAGGGTGTGAGAGCGCCGGCAACGTCGCCGACCGGAATCAATGGCGCGTGGCCCATCAGCTGCTGGTCGCCGACACCGATGAAGAGGCCCTCGACATGGCGGTCAACGGGGCACTCGGCCGGACGTTCCGCGAGTGGAGTGCGCCGTCGTACGCAGATGCCGGGCTCCTCGGAGTCATGGCCCCCGAACTCGACATCAAGACTGCCGATGACGTATCCGTCGAGTACCTCGCCGAGAACAAGTGGCTGATCGGCTCGCCCGACACGGTCGTCGAGAAGCTGCAGCGCGACATCGACGCTTCTGGCGGCTTCGGCACGATCATCGCGTTCACCTACGACTACATGGATCAGCCTGAGAAATACCGCCACAACCTCGAACTCATCGGCACCGAAGTGCTTCCGCGCATCAAAGACCTGACGTTCGAGAATCAGCCGCTGGCCGAGCTCACGCCTCCCGGCCTCGCCCCTGCGAAATAGGCCTTCGTCAAGCGGCCCGGTCAGCTGTGACCGGGCCGCGTGAACTTCGACGGCGCTGAATTCGACCGCCTCGGGTGACGATCCGAGAATCATGTCAGTGCGTCACACCGGGACCACCTCATTTCGGCGCGGTTGCAGCCACCAGTTCTGCGATTGGCATATCGAGTGGTGCGTGCCGCCACGTCGCCCACAGTCCGGTATGCCCAGGGCCGACACAACCGTCGAACTTGGCCTCCAGCTCCTCCTCACTCAGAGGGTTGGCATTCTTTCCACGCGCCAGTTCCACGGTCTTCTCGATGACCCGGCCGCCACGCGTGTGGACCGCGACGCTTGCTGGATACTGTGTCGAGGCCCGGTGCCGCTCGTCGACCACGACAGTGATCCGGTCCATCAGCGCGCGCACCGCGCCGTCCGACACCGCCGCATCGCTGAAATCGTCCAGCCCGATTGCACCGCGCACCAATGCAGCCGCCACGGTGTACTGTGCGCTGAATCGAGCTTCCCCTCCTGTCTCCGGACTGTCGAAAATCAGCAGATGGGGTGCGCGGGGACTGACTCCCACACGTACGTGGGCGATCTCCTCGGCGCCGAGCAGCCGGCGGACGGCCAGCGCCGCGTCGATTGCGGTGTGCGTGGCCCCGCAGGAGGGATATGGCTTGACGGCCAGTCCCGCGGGTGCCAGCAGCGACCAGTGTGTGCCCAGTCGGGCCAGGGGTTCGCCGGACGGCGTTCCACCATGGGCAGAGATGAATCCGATCTCCCCCGTGAAGATCTCAGGATTGGCTGTCCATCCCCGCTGCGCAAGTCGAACCGCCTGCACTGCAGCCATGGCGGCGGTACCGGCGTGCAGCGGTTTCGTCATGGTGCCGAAGTTGGCGCGCAGGCCTCCAGCAAGGGAAGCGGCCACGCCGAACGCATGTTGCGTCAATCCTGGGTCGAGCCCGGCCAATCGCGCTGCGGCCGCGGTTGCGCCCAGAGCACCGATTGTGCCGGTCGAGTGAAAGCCCCGCTCAGAGTGGGCCATCATCATCTGGGAACCCAGTAGGGCGTCAACCTCCACGCCGAGCACGTAGGCGATCAGTGCATCGCCGACAGTTGCATCGATCTCCTCGCCGATCGCGAGTAGCGCCGGAACTGTCGACGCGCTGGGATGCCCGTACAGCGGGTGGTTGATGTCGTCGAACTCGAGTGCGTGCGCGAAGAGTCCGTTCGCGAGGCCGGCGAGTTCAGGTGTGCTTCGTCCGCCGCCGAGCAGGCCGGCCACAGGGCGTGCCGCCTGGTCCAGCACGTAGTCGAGCATCGCGCGTCCGGTCGCATCCCGGCGCCCCGCCAGGGCGACTCCCACCGTGTCTGCCATCGCCCGCCGAGCCAGATCCACTGCGGCCACGGGCACCTCGGCCTCCGAAGTGTGGGCGACGAACTCCGCCACCACACGTGTCTGCTCGGGAACAACGGGCGTGTTGGCCATCGATGGCAACTCCTCTGCCTTCGGGACGGAAGGTGGAACGGACGATCGGTTCGACTCCTTGGGAGCGAAGTTCATCGGGCGCAGCCTACGAGACCGCACCGGAAGTCGAGTGTTTCGATCTGGAACATCGCCGAATCCTGTCTCAATGTGGCACGGTGCCGGGTCGGCTCAGCACCAAAGAATGACTGCATGGAGACTCCTCATGCACCGATCGCGGGGCACTCGGCCGTGACTCCGCTGCTGGTGCCCGAACGGCGTGACGAATGCGCGTGTTCGGATCCTGTTCCCTTGTCACACCTGAATACGGCAGAGTCATCTCCCTCCCTGCTCACGACCGCATCCACCGGGTTCGGCACCGTCGCGCAGGCCCTCGCCGCGCTCGCCGAAGGGCACCCTGTGGTTGTGGTCGACGGTCAGGATTCGGAGAGCACGGGAGATCTCATCTTCGCGGCGAGTGTGGCGACACCCGAAGTCGTCGGTTTCTGCATTCGCCACACCAGCGGTGTGCTGCGCACCGCGATGGATTCCGAAACCTCTGCCCGCCTTCAACTTCCCCTCATGGCCGCATCGGATTCCGAGACTACGGGCGCTTTCACTGTCTCGGTGAACGCAAAAGCCGTCGTCTCCGCGGGTATCTCAGCCGCCGACCGAACCGTCACCATTCGCACGCTCGCGGACCCCGAAACCGAACCCCTCGACCTCAACCGACCAGGCCAGATCTTTCCGTTGCGCACGCGCGAAGGCGGCGTTCTCAACCATCCCGGACACCCCGAGGCCGCAGTTGACCTGGCCACGATGGCCGGTCTTCCACCCGTGGCCGCGCTTTCCGAGATAGTCACCGACGGCGGAGATTTGGCGTGTGGGGCCGATCTCCTCCAGTTCGCGACCGAGCACGAACTGGTGATGATCAGCATCTCCGACATCGTCGAATTCCGCAGACACCACGAACCATTGGTCACCCACCGAGGCACCGCTCGGATGCCGACCGCCCACGGCATGTTCGCGGCACACGCCTTCACCGAATTGTTCGGCGACAACGAGCATTTTGTGATGACGATGGGTGATGTATCAGACGGTGGCCCCGCCCTCGCGCACATCCATGTGGAATGCCTGCTCGGCGACACGTTCGGCTCCGCGCTCTGTGAGTGTCGGACGGACCTCGACATGGCAGTCCGCAACATCGCGGACGAGGGCCGAGGGGTGCTTGTTTACCTGCGTGACGCGGGATCGACTGATGCCGGCCTTTTCGATGACCGGAATGCGGGTCAAGTCACCGCCCCGCACTCACACACCGCCGGTATCTGCGCCCAGATCCTTCGCGAACTGGGTGTGCACTCTTTGCGCCTGATGACGAACAGCACAGTGTCCCACCATGATCTACAGTCATATGGTATCGACATTGTGGAGCGTCTGCCGCTGCCGTCCGGGCGCTGACCCCCTGTTCGTGGGTGGCGGCCCTGGTCAAGCACCGCCACCCATGAACACGTCACTCAGTCGGGATGCTAGCAACCGCATCGATGATCCGCTCAGCCGAATCGTCGATGATGGCCTCGTTCATCGGTGTGGACAGAGCGCCCATCGTGTTCTGCCCCAGCGAGACTCCACGTTCCATGGCGGCTGCCCACACCGCGATCTGCGCGTTCCGATTCGCCACACCGTCGACACCTCTGCGGAAGATGCGGAACAGCGAACCGTCTCCGCGCACCTCCCAGGCCTGCTGGTCGATCCCGGCGGTGAGCTTGGTCCGGATGCGCCCGCCGAGCGTGTTGAGCCGGTCCACCTCGTCAGCGGTGAACAGCTGCATGGTCACCAGGCCGGTCGCCATGGTGACGGGGTTGGCGGCGGTGGTGCCGCCGTGCTCCAGACCGCCGTTGAGACCGTCGAGTTGGGACATGAATTCCTCAGGCCCGGCAACCGCGCCAACAGGTGTGCCTGCGCCGATGATCTTTCCCATCGCCATCAGATCCGGGGTCACACCGAGTCCGAAGAGTGCACCCTGGTAGCACTGCCGCAAAGCGATCACTTCGTCCGAGATCAGTAGCGCACCGTTCTCGGTGGTCAACTGGCGGGCCAGGTTGAGGAATTCGAAAGACAGTGCAATCAGGCCGGCCCGGTTGGGAAGCACGTCGAGCACAACGGCGGCGATCTGGTTCTTGTTGTCCTCGAACACCTTCGACAGCGTGTCGAGGTCGTTGATGCCGACCTCGATGATGTCGGCGATCACTCCCGCGGGCACGCCTCGGCGTGCTTTCGGTCCGCCCGGCACCAGGGCGACCTCCGAGTGGCCATGGTAGGAGTTCGCCACGAAGACGATCTTGTCGCGGCCCGTGTAGGCGCGTGCCACACGCACCGCGAGCATCACCGCCTCGGTGCCGGAGTTGTTGTAGCGGATCTGCTCGACATACGGCAGCCGCTCGACCATCATTCGTGCGTGGTCGATTTCGTGCATGTTGGGCAGACCGAAACTGGTGCCATTGGCAAGCGCCTTCTGCCCTGCTTCCACCACAGCCGGATGTGCGTATCCGTGGATCTGACTCGTGAAGTTGTTGTTGAAGTCGATCAGCTCCCGGCCTGCGTCGTCCACCACGTAGCAGCCGTATCCCCTGACCGCCATCGGGGAGCGCGGCCCCACTACGAACATGGTCCGTCCGAAACCACCTGGTAGCAGGCTCTTTCCGCTGGGACCGACGTACACCTCCCGGAACGGCCGATCATCGACAATCACCTCGGGGCTTGTCATGCCTTTCTTTCCCTTCTGCAAACGGCATCAACTCCTGCGCTGAGCGCGTCCCCAGACCCTATGAGCATCGCGTGGGCCAACTCCATTGGCGAAACGGCGAAATCATTGGTGCGATTGCGCCCAAAGTCCAACAACAGCGCAATTAAAGACAACAACAACGGCCGCCACCCGAAAGGGTGGCGGCCGGTTGCCATGGTGTGAATTCGGTCAGATGGCGGAGTCCTGATCTGCGGGAGCATCGGTCTCGTACGCCCGACTGGCCCGCCCCAGCGCCGCGTAGATGTGTGGCTTGGCGAACCGGAAGTACACCGCCAGCAACGCACCGGCCGCAGCGAACAGAGCGAGGAAGATCAGGAGGCCGGTGTTCTCGCCCGGCTGTCCACCCGACACCAGTTCGAAGTTCTTGACCGCCAGTACCACGGTCACGGCCAGCGCAAGCCCCGCCACCGCCGGTGCGACGAACACCTTGAACCGGTTCTCGCCTTCCGGAATTCCAGTGCGGGCGAACCATACGATGACCGCCGCACACACTGCGGTCATAAGGACGAGCAGGCCCACCGAGCCCACCCCGATCAATCGTCCGTACAGGGAGTCCCCGGACACATTGGCGATGACGAACGGCGCAATGATGATGGCCACCAAAACTGTGATCGCAATCGACGCACGGTGTGGTGAGCCGTGACGCTCATGGACCGTCGACAGGTACACGGGAAGCGCACCGTCGCAGCCGAGATTGTGCACATACCTCGAGAGCACATTGTGAATGGCGATCAACGAGGCAAGTTGCGAAGTGATCACGAAGAAGAACGTGATCTGGGTGAACGCCGGTGTGATGAATTCACCTATTGCATTCGGGAACATGTCCGCCGGCGCCTCGAGCGCCACATCGACGGCCTTCGAGCCGAACGCAGTGGTCATCATGTAGCAGGACAGGGCGTACAGGACACCGACGAACAGAACAGCACCGTAGGTGGCACGCGGGATGGTCCGATTCGGGTCACGCACCTCGTCCCTGAACAGGGCAGTGGCTTCGAACCCGAGAAAGACCATGATGGCGAACAGCATCACGATGCCGATGTCACCGCGGGCGAACTCGGTAGGGCTGACCGGAGCCAGAGCGTAGCCCTCCGCCCCGCCACGCACCGCCACGGCGATGTTGAACGCCATAACCAGCACGACCTCGAACACCATGGCGATGCTGAGGATCTTCGCTGAGAGGTCGATGTGGAAGTAGCCGAGCGTTCCGACCACGGCCCATCCGATGATCGACCAAACCCACCACGGCGGAGCGCCGATTCCCACGCTGGTCAACAGCCCATTGGTGGCAACACCCAGAAACGCGCAGGCACCAGCAAAGACTGTGATGTATGACACAACGGACAGGAAGGCTGCGGCCAAGCCGGTCGTATTGCCCAAGCCGGAGCTGATGAACGCGTAGAAGTCGCCCGGCTTCGGCACGTGCTTGGCCATGGCGACGAAACCGACGGCGAAGAACATCAGGATCACCGTGGCCGCGAGGAAGGCGAAAGTTGCCCCTTGCCCGCCGTAGATCAGCGTCTGCGGGATCATCCCGCAGACGACGGCCAGCGGTGCAGAAAACGCGAGAACTGTGAGCGCAAGCGAGCCGGCACCCATTCGCCCCGTGAGCACATTGGACGCCCCCGCCGCGGAAGTCGTCCGCGAGGAGACGGAGCGCTCATCCGTGTGAGCCGATGAAGTCATGTCGATGGGGTCCTTGACATAGATCCGATTGATTGAGCGTGCGCCGTGCCGCGCAGCGTAGCTGGAACGCGAGGCATGGCCTTGGGTGAAGAGGCAATCGCCTTCGTGTGCGACGTTTGCGGTTGCGACCAGCCGAGCTCACCCGCAATCCGCTGAGGTTCCCTGGGAAAGCCACCTCTCAGCGATGAGTTCTACCACATAGTTTTTGCTGCAACCACTTTCGATTGTTCCCCATCCTGCGAGCCCGATGTTCGTGCATCGCGGCCGACCCTGCGCCCCATCGCGAGCCGTTTCCCCACCAGTGTCTCAACTACCACCGCCGCGTCTGAACAAAGCCCACTTGCATCGGCTCCGACACAGATCACATCCGGCGCCAGGACCGCCCCATCCGGTTTGCCACGCCATGTATCATCTGCGTTTCTCACCTGTAAAGCGCCATCATCTGGGCGGCTTCCAGCGTCGCCCCAGGTGCCGATGGCCCACCCTGACCATTCGCCGGCACAGTTCCAGCAGGCGCTGCGTTCCGCGCTCAACCCTCGCTGTCCCACTTTGAGACAGTTTGCTCATTTGGCCGAGCCGTACGGTCCTGTGACCGAGAACACCGGGGTGCGCAACACCTTCGCGGATTACCCCACCCATCACATCGAATCCTGTTCGGAGGCCATGCGTGGAGACGGAAAAAGCCGGCGGCGTTCGCTTCGAGCGCGTCTGGAAGTACTACGGCGACGTGCCGGCCGTGCGAGATCTCAACATCGACATCAAGGAAGGCGAGTTCCTGGTGCTCGTCGGCCCGTCGGGCTGCGGTAAGACGACCTCGCTGCGCATGCTCGCCGGGCTCGAGACTCCGTCCTACGGCCGCATCATGATGGGTGACCGGGACGTCACGGTGCAGCCTCCCGGCGCCCGCGATGTCGCGATGGTCTTCCAGAGTTATGCCCTCTACCCGCACATGACCGTCTACAAGAACCTCGCGTTCGGCCCGAGCGTCCGCCGCGAGCCGAAGAATCAGACGGAGGAACGCATCGCTTCAGTCGCCGAGGTACTGGGGCTGACACATCTGTTGAATCGACGTCCAAGCGCTCTCTCGGGCGGCCAACGTCAACGAGTAGCCCTCGGCCGAGCGATGATTCGGCAGCCAAAGCTCTTCTTGCTCGATGAGCCGCTGTCCAACCTCGATGCGGCTCTTCGCGTGCAGATGCGCACCGAGTTACTGCGCCTGCACAAGCTCCTGCCCGTCACCACCGTCTACGTCACTCACGATCAGGTCGAAGCGCTCACGATGGGTGATCGGCTTGCGGTGTTCAACAACGGCCAGCTGCTGCAGGTCGGTTCGCCCGACGAGCTGTACAACCGGCCGTCGAATACTTTCGTCGCAGAATTCATCGGATCCCCCAAAATCAATCTGATCGACGGTGAACTCGCCGGAATCGACGGCGACGTCGTGACGGTTCGTGCTCTGGGCCAGAGCATCTCGATCGGCGGGCGCCATCTCGTCAGCGGGCTGAAGCCCGGCGCCAAACTGCGAATCGGGATCCGGCCACACGACCTGAACTGGGACGCCGAAGCACCTGCGCGTTGCACCGTCCGGATCCCTGTCACCGTCGACCTGATGGAGCACAACGGATCCGAGGTCTTCGTGCTGGGCGATGCGGGTCAGGACAACAGACTCATGGCGCGGTTCCACCGCTCGGCCCAGGTGTCGGACGGAGACAGCGTGTCGTTTGCATTCGATCCCGGCGACCTCCACGTGTTCGCCGCCGAGTCCGGCGACTCGATCTTTACGGCGGACCAGAGCACACCGAAATCCTCTGACCACCGTCCATTCATCAGTGCTGCAAACACCACCAACCAGTCCCATCGATGAAGTCACCAAGTCAGGAGAAGACAACTATGCGTTCGAAGCGCAGTACTCCGCGCATGAAGAAAGTCATGGCGACGTTGTTCGCGTCAGCTGCCGCCGTCGCACTCACCAGCTGTTCGGGCGGGGGCTCAGGAGGTGGTGACGACGACACCATCAAGGTCGCCTACGGGTCAGACTACGTGTTCCTCAGCCCCGAGGTCGCCGATCAGTGGTGGCACAAGGTGGCGGCCGACTTCGAGGCCGCAAACCCCGGCAAGAAGGTGGAACTCATCCCCATCCCGGGTGGATTCTCCGACATCGTCAGCAAGCTGAATCTGCTGTACCGCAACCCCTCCACCGCTCCTGACGTCGCCGAAATCCCCGACGAGAACCTGGCAGGCTGGGTGGCCTCGGAGTACCTGCTTCCGCTGGACGACTATCTGGCCGACGCCGAGTTCTGGAAGAACTATCCCGATTCGATCAAGAAGCAGAACACAATCGACGGCAAGGTGTACGCCGTCAACCACGGCGAGAACACCAGCGGGCTCTGGTACAACATCCCGATGTTCAAGAAGGCCGGCCTGCCCGTGCCGTGGCAGCCGAAGACCTGGGACGACGTGACCGCCGCGGCCGAGAAGATCAAGCAGACCTCCCCCGAGGCCTGGCCGGTGTGGCTGACCGGAGGCACCTCGGGCGGCACCAGTGCCATGCAGTTCGGTCCCGCCAACCTCGTGGCCGGCTCCAGCACTCCGACGATCTTCGATGAGGAGACTCAGAAGTGGGTGGTGGACAGCCCGGGCCTGCGTGAGGTCATGGCGTTCTACGTCAACCTGGCCAAGAACGGCCTGCAGAGCCCGTCGGCTCAGCTGCTGGATCCCAACAACGTGGTCAACTCCTTCCAGCTGCTGGCTGATCAGAAGGCGGCAATCTCCTTCTCGGGCAACTACCTTGGCCCCACCTGGACCAAGGAGGTCTGCGCACCGTGCTTCCCCGAGGCCTCGGAGGTGTGGGCCACAGCGCCGCTGCCGAGCATCCACGGAACCGCCAATCCCAACATCGCCACGGTGATGGGTGGTTGGGATCTCACGATCAGCGCCGATTCGAGCAAGCCTGATTTGGCCTGGAAGTTCATCGAGGCCGCCCAGACAGCGGAGAACATGATCGGCTTCGCGAATGGCACCGGCACGGTTCCGCCGGACAAGACCCTGTGGTCTGACCAGCGGTTCAGCGAGGCGGCCGCTCCGTACAACGAGTTCTTCGCCAGCCTGCTGCCGGCCGCCAAGCCGCTGCCGAGTCTCCCTGACTTCCCGGTTTGGGCCACGGGTTTTGGAATGGCAACCGGACAGATCGTGCAGGACCCGTCAACCACTGTCGATGCGGCGATCCAGACGATGAAGGACTACATCACGGGACAACTCGGGGCCGACAAGGTCGAGACGCTTTCGTAACCCCCTGTCCCCAGATCCCCAGACGAGAGGCGAGCTTCGATGAGCAACAGGACGGTCGCGGGCGCACCAGCCCAGCCTGATTCTGCTTCCCCGAACGCGGAACCCGTTGGGCCGCGGCATGACCGACAACGCTTCAGCAAGGCCAGCCTGCCGCTATTGGGGCCTGCGGCCGTCCTGCTCATCGTCCTATTCCTGGCACCGATCGCGTACTCGCTCTACTTGGGATTCACCAATCTCAAGTTGACCGGGCCGACCGCCCGACACCACAGCTTCACCGGTATGGAGAACATCCATCGTCTCCTCTCCGACGGTGTGTTCCACCAGTCCATCTGGCTGACAGCGGTCTTCGTCATCGGTTCCGGTGTGGTGCTGACGACAGGCTTCGCGCTGGCCGTCGCCGTAGCCATGCAGCGAGCCCCCGCAGCGGTGTCCGGCACCGTCGGGATCATCGTGATGATCGCCTACATGATCCCGCCGGTGACCATCGCCATCCTCTGGGTGGCGGCCGGAACCCCCGGTGGCGCCATCACCATGCTGGTCGGTCAGACAGACTCCGACCTGTTGCACACGTATCCGATGTTGCTGGTTTCTGCCGCCAACGCCTGGTCGCTGACCGGGCTGGCAATGCTGCAGTTCTCTGCGGCGCTGAGGAACATCCCCGAGGACATCGTCGAAGCCGCACAACTCGAGAATGCCGGCGCCATACAGCGTTTCGTCCGCATAACGCTGCCCCTGCTCAAGCCCACGATCGTCACCACCGTGCTGCTGGTTTCACTGATGTCGTTGGCAAACTTCGCCATCGTGTTCCTCATGACCGGAGGCGGCCCCGGAACGTCGACGATGATTCTGCCGGTCTACTCGTATCAGCAGGGCTTCTTCTTCAATGATCTGGCGTACGGCGCACTCATCGGCAATATCACGGTGGTGATCACCACCATCTTCAGTGCACTGTTCGTCCGTTTCTCCCGCCGAAATGGCTGAAGGAAAGGTAACACCGGTGAGCACCGCCACCATCAACCCGTCCACGACATCAGTCGCTGAAGGCCCCGACGCCCGCTCGGAAGTGAAGGCGAAACGATTCGGGTCCGAAACGGTCATCAGCACCGTCATTCTGATCGCCATCGGCATCTTCTTCCTGGCACCGCTGCTCTGGCTGTTCTTCGCGTCCGTCGACGCAAACGCCAGCGCCCGGCTCCAATGGCCGGAGTTCACGTTGAAGAACTTCACCGAGGCCGCCAGCGCCGACAACATGCGGGCACTGCTCAACAGCGCCTACATCTCGGTGGTGGCAACCCTTGTCGCCACAATTCCCGCGACCATGGCCGCCTACACCTTCTCTCGGCACCACATTCCATGGAAGGGGCCGATGCTGCTGTTCATCCTGATGTTGTCCGGTGTACCGGTCTCCATCATGATCATCCCGCTGTACGAACAGTTCCTCACGCTGAACCTGCTCTCCCTGATCCCCGCGGCGATCTTCCTCGGCGTGACCTCCCTGCCCTTCGAGATCTGGATGATCAAGAACTTCATCGACTCCGTACCCTCGGAGCTCGAAGAAGCCGCCCGACTGGAGGGCGCGAACACCATGCATGTCCTGCTGCGTGTCATCACTCCGGTGGCGCTGCCCGGCATCGCGGCCGCCGCGATCTTCGGATTCATCAACGCATGGGGCAACTTCCTGGTTCCGCTGGTGCTGATCCCGGCCACTGACCAGGCTCCGGCCCCGGTCGCGCTGTACGGGTTCTTCGGCGGCCAGATGGTGCGCTTCGGCCCGATAGCCGCCTACTCACTGATCTATTCGGTGCCGATTCTGATTCTCTACCTTGCGATGTCACGGCTGTTCCGCGGTGGCTTCTCGCTCGGAGGAGCGATCCGGGGTTGATCTGCCGTTCATGGCGTGGACAGCACGCCTGCCTGCTGTCGCGCTTTCATCAGACGCCTCGCCTAGCATGGCTGGGTGACCGCCACAACGACGAAGCGGAGAACGCGGTTGCGTCGCGACGTCGGCCGGCCTGACCGAATCGCCGCGGCCGCACTGGCCGTCATCTCCGAGAAAGGACTATCCGGGCTGACGCACCGTGCGGTCGCGGCGGCCGCCGGGGTACCGCTCGGCTCGACGACTTACCACTTCAAGACCCTTCATGACATCGTCGAGGCCGCCTTCGACGCAGCCATGGCACAGAACACCTCTTACCAAGAGGCGTGGTGGGAGGCACTGCCGTCGGGAACCGATCTGCCCGTCGCGCTGACTGACCTGCTCTTCGACCTTGCCGAGAATGCCGTCGACGAGGTGTACGTGAACTACGAGCTGTCGCTGGCCGCCGTCCGGCGCCCCCAGCTGCACGGCAAGGCGAATCGCTGGTACAACCACCTCATCGACCTGCTGGCCGTCGACCTCACGAGGGAGGTCGCCGTCGCGGTCGCTGCAGTCTACGACGGCCTGCTGCTCCGGCAGGTGACGACCGGGAGCCTCCCACCCCGCGACGAGATCGAGTCCAGCTTCCGCCGCGTCTGCGGCAGGAACGCCAAGAAGTCCGGCCGCGGTCGCCTGTGACCGCGGCCGGACTGGTTCCCCGCTACAGGCCAGTCGGCCAGAGGACCGGTCCCGGGAACAGGCCTCGGTCGCCGGATTGACTACTGGGGATCAACGGAATCCACATCGCCATCGTGGAACACCCAGTTGGCGGCGATGTGCTCGGCGAACTCCTTGGCAGCCGGGGGCACCGCACGCCCACTCATCCGGACCAGCGATATCTGCCGGGTGATGGGCGGGTCGGTGGCAATGACCGCCAACTGCGCCTGGCCAGTAATGCCCGATTCCGGGAGTATTCCGAAACCATCTGTCCGGAACACCAATTCGCAGACCATGCGCGTGTCATTGACCTCGATGTCGGGCATGGGATAACCATTCCCCGCAGCGAAGAACCGTTGAGCTTCGATCGTTGCACCCATTCCCCGAGCCATCCCGATGTACGTGAGACCGTCGAGGTCACTCGGTCTGATCTCACGCAGGCTCGCCAGCGGATGGCCGTCACGCACCACGATCTTGAGCAGTTCACGTTCCAGCGGAACCAGCTCGATGTCCTCTTCCGGTCTGCCCTCACAAATGCCCAGATCGAAACGGGACTGCCTCACACCGTCGAGCACGGCACCTCGCAGAGCGGAGATCACCGACCACCGAACCGCGGGATGACTGCGTCGGAAATCGGAGACCAGATTGCAGACTCGAGACGCCACAGACGGAAGGCACGCGATCCGGACCACCGGCTGCTCGCCGGCCCTGATCCGAGCCATCTCAGCCTCGACGTCCGCGACTTCACCGAGGAGGCGCCGCGCCAGCGGAATCAGCGCCTCCCCTGCGCTGGTCAAGGCCACGCGCTGACCGGTTCGGTCCAGCAGTGCCAATCCGAGTCCGGCCTCAAGCGCCTTCAAATCCTGGGACACCGCCGCCTGGCTCTTGAACAGCGCAGTCGCCGCCGCTGTCAGCGTCCCCTGCTCAACGATGGCGAGAAAGGTCTCCAAGTGCCGAAGCTGCATACCACCCTCCCTGCACCGCCACTGCAGCTATCAGCTCAGACAGCTTCGCCTTCGGTTCGACGAATCGCCTTCCTCCTCGCCGCGGCACCCTGGTCATCGGATCACCGGCAGACTACGGTAAGCACGCCGCGCCCGACTGTACCGATTTGACACGTCTCACCGACGACGGCCGCTACGGAATTCGCACGCCTCTACCGGACATCCCGAGCCCACTCGAATATGGCTGCTGTAGCGCATGTTCAGACTTCCAGCGCTGGAATGGTCGCATTCCACAAAGCCCGGATGTGACCTTGTACCAAAGTGGCACGCCGCGAATCCCGTTGCGACATGAAACTGACAGCACCGGCCCAAAACCCTACGAAAGACGATCACTGATGTCCGCTACCACGGTCAACCAATCGGCCACACAATCGACCAATCCGCTCGCGTACGCGCGTCTGCAGCTGAGGGATGCCGCCGACCTTCTCGGTTTCGACGAGGGAATGTTCACGATGCTCAGCCGGCCGCGGCGCGAGGTCACCGTCAGCGTCCCGCTTCGTCGGGACAACGGCGATGTGGAAGTGTTTGTCGGACACCGAGTTCAGCACAACTTTTCACGGGGGCCAGCCAAGGGAGGACTGCGGTACAGCCCTCACGTCGACATCGATGAGGTGCGGGCCCTCGCCATGTGGATGACGTGGAAGTGCGCCCTGATCGACGTGCCCTATGGCGGCGCCAAGGGTGGTGTGCGCATCGACCCGAAGGCCTACTCCCAGGGCGAACTCGAACGCGTCACCCGCAGGTACACCAGCGAGATACTTCCTCTGATCGGTCCCGAACGTGATATCCCGGCACCGGACATCGGCACCGACGAACGCACAATGGCATGGATCATGGACACCGTCTCGGTGAATCGCGGTCACAGCACGCCCGGCGTCGTCACGGGCAAGCCGCTGTCCCTCGGGGGGTCCCTCGGCCGGGCTGGAGCCACCTCACGCGGCATCGTGCACATCGCGCTGGAAGCGATGCGCAGCCGGGGCATCAGCCCCGAGCACGCATCAGCCGCAGTACAGGGTTTCGGGAAGGTGGGCGCGGGCACCGCAGCCTTCCTTGCCGAACTCGGTATCCGTGTTGTCGCTGTGAGCGACGAGTACGGGGCCATCTACAACGCCGGCGGCCTCGACGTCACGGCTCTCGCCCGACACGCGAAGGAAAGTGGTTCTGTCGCCGGGTTCGCAATGGCGGAGTCTATTCCGGGTGAGTCGATTCTCGAACTCGAGGCCGACCTGCTAGTACCCGCCGCAGTGGAGGGTGTGCTGAACGGACGAAACGCCGGTCGGGTACGCGCGAAGGTGATCGTCGAGGGTGCCAACGGCCCGACGACACCGGAGGCCGACAGTGTTCTCGCGGACAACGACGTGCTCATCGTGCCCGACATCCTGGCCAACGCCGGTGGCGTGGTGGTGTCCTATTTCGAATGGGTACAGGCCAACCAGGCGTACTGGTGGAGCGAAGCCGAGGTTGAGGCCCGGCTCAAACATCGGATGATGGCCGCGTGGTCGGCTGTCGAGGAGTGTGCGCGGCACCGGTCGATCTCGCTGCGCCGGGCCGCCACTGTGCTCGCAGTCGACACCGTGGCGCAAGCACACCTTCAGCGCGGACTATATCCGTAGATCGCTCAGCCCATTGGACGTCTCGCGTATTCGACAAGTCATTTTCGACATTTGGCCAATGCCTGGGGCGCAATTCAGCTCGTAACGTGCGGGCCCAACGGCCCCACCGCAACCCCGTGAACAGGAAGGATCACCATGGCGTACATCATCGAGCCCACCGCGTCCGAGGCGGCGCGCTCATGAGGCTCGTGACCTATCGCTCCCCCGAAGGCCTTCGCCCCGGCGTCCTTGTGGACGGGAACGTCGTCGACATCCGTCGGCTTCTGGATTCCCGCGACTCGACGGTCGGCTATCACACGGTGCGGGAGCTTCTGGCGGCCGGCCCCGAGGCGCTCGCAGCCCTGCAGGCTCGCATCGACGGCGGAATCAAGGATGCAGTGGTGGGCCCTCTCGGCGAAGTCGATTTGACGGCACCGGTTCCCGATGCCGGAAAGATCATCTGTATTGGGTTGAACTACCGGGCACACGCCGCGGAATCCCATCGAGAGGTGCCGGACTATCCCACCCTGTTCGCCAAGTGGTCGAACTCGCTCACCGGCCCCAAGGACCCCATCCCGACTCCGCCACTGGAGAACCTGCAGCTCGACTACGAGGGTGAGCTCGCCGTGATCATCGGCAAGCGTGCGTCACGCGTTTCCGTCGAAGATGCGCTCGACCACGTCGCCGGGGTCAGCGTGATGAACGATCTGACATCGCGCCGACTGCAGTACGAGACGACGCAGTGGACCCTGGGCAAGGCCATCGACTCGTTCGGCCCGATGGGTCCTGCGCTGGTCACTCTCGACGAGATCGACGACATCCAGAGCCTGCAGCTGCGGACGTGGGTCAACGGCCAGGAGGTGCAGTCGGCGAACACGTCCACGATGATCTGGACTGTCGCCCAACTGATCTCGATCATCACCGAGACCATCACACTGGAGCCCGGTGATATCATCGCCTCCGGCACGCCGGCTGGCATCGGCTTCCGCCGTGAACCGCAACTGCTGCTCGGTGACGGCGACACCGTCGAGGTCGAGATCGACCAGATCGGCAGGATCGTGAACACCGTGTCGGTCAGCTGACGGACCCGGTGACGCGGAGCAGGCGGAGACGCTCAAGGGCGTGTCCGCCTGCTCCGCCATACTCCAGAGGGGCCGAAGTGGCCGTCCGCTGGGCCTTCAACGTTGCTGATCACCCTATAAGCGATTCGTCATTTCACTCGTCGTCACATTGGCCGACGATCGACGAGTGAGACTGATACTGCTCGATTCCCGCGACAACGTCGCCGCGGCAGCCGAGAATCTCGTGCCCGGTGCGGTGGCCATGTTGGGCGACACCGGTATCGAGATACTCGATGCCATTCCCCGTGGCCACAAGGTCGCCCTGCAGCCGATACCCAACGGTGCCGACGTCATCCGCTACGGCGAGGTGATCGGCAGCACAACGGTCGATGTGGCCATCGGCCAGCATGTCCACGTGCACAACATCGTCAGCAAGCGACTGCCATGAGTACACAGATTGCCCTTCTTTCCGGATACGCGCGGCAGGGCCGACGACCCGGCGCCCGCAACCATGTTTTCGTACTCCCCTCAGTGGTCTGCTCGACCAAGGTCTCCCGAGACGTCGCCGATGCCATCGGTGCGATCACGGTGTCGCACCAGCACGGCTGCGGACACATCGGTCCCGACATCACCCAGGCGAGAGGCCTTTTCGTCGGGCTGGCATGCAATCCGAATGTGGCACATACGCTCGTGGTCAGTCTGGGCTGCGAGACCGTCCAGGGCAGGCACGTGGTGGCAGAACTGGAGCACCGTGGCTTTCCCACCCCACTCATTGGCATCCAGGACGCGGGCGGTTACGCCGCAGCGGTGCAGGCGGGCATCGAGGTGGGTCGGCCGCTGGTCGACGGTCTCGATCATGCTCAGCGCACACCGGTCGGCCTCGACGCCCTGACCCTGGGTGTCACCGTTTCCCGTGAGGACCACCGAGTGGGCGCGCTCATCACCGCCGCGCTCGCGGACGGTGCTCAGGTGGTAGTCGCCGTCGACCCGGCACTCGAGGCCCAACTGGACAACCTGGTGCCGCACGAGCATGTGGACGTCACGGTGGGCGAGCCGGTGACTGCACCTGTAAGCGTCGTCCGCAACGCCGGTGCCGGCGCACAGCTGCTGGCTGCCACTGCTTCGTGCGGTCCGCAGATCATCGTCGATTTCCCGTCCAGTGACCAACCACCTCAGGGCTTTCCGCTGCTTCCCGTGCTGAGCGTCGCGGCCGGCGACGGTCTGCATGCGGCGCTCAGCGAGGACTTCGACGTTGATGCGTTGGCCTCGGCGAGCGACATCTTGGCCGTGGCCGCCGAGACCTTCTCCGGAGCACTTACCCGGGCCGAGCAACGACACTCCGCATCATTCGCCATTCCACGCCTGCTGAGGACGATGTGACTACCGAACTGCTTGGATACCTGCGCCCCAACGGAAGTTGGGGCTTCCGCGACCATGTGCTCGTGGTCCCCCTGCACTCAGCGCTGTGCGACGTCGCAGAGGAGAGCGCCCTGGCGGTCGACCCCGACATCGTGTCGTTGCGTCACGACTGGGACAACCCCGCTGGGCATGGCGACGCCGAACGCGCGCACAGAGTGCTGCACGGGTTCGCCACCAACGCCAATGTCGGCGCGGTTCTCGTCCTGGGGCTCGGCCCCGACACCCATTCGCTCGCGGCGGCCCTGACCGCGAACTCCACCGAACACGCCGTCGTCAGGCTGGACGAGGCCGGTGGCTTCGCACGTATGCGCGCGATGGCCGAAGAGGAGCTTCGGCGCCTGCATGCAGCGCATGTGACCCCCGAGCGGCAGCCGGCGCCGTGGTCTGCACTGTGCCTGGGTCTGGAGTGCGGTGGTTCGGACGCATTCTCCGGCATCACCGCAAACCCTGCGCTCGGCGTGGCCAGCGACCTGCTGGTCGAGGGCGGTGGTACATCGATCCTGGCTGAGACCACCGAACTGCTCGGCGCCGAGCACCTGCTCGCCCAACGGGCCGTCACCGCCGAGATCGGGCAGCAGATCATCGACATGGTGCGCAGGTTCGAACGTGACGTGGCACGGCACGGTGTCGACCTCATCGGCAGCCAACCGGCGCCGGGCAACATCGTCGGCGGCCTGAGCACCATCGAGGAGAAGTCACTCGGCGCGGCGCGCAAGGGGGGAACCGGTCCGATCAGCGGTGTGCTGGACTTCGCGGAGCCGCCATCGACCACAGGGCTGTTCATCATGGACACCCCCGGACAGGACATCGAGCAGATGTCCGGCATGGTGGCAGCCGGAGCAAACATCGTCGGATTCACGACGGGACGAGGTACGCCGACCGGCTCCCCCATCGCGCCATGTTTGAAGATCTCGACCAATTCCGATGTGGCCCAACGCCTGCCCGACCTGATCGACATCAACGCCGGGACCATCATCGACGGCTCCGCGACGCTGGAGGAGGTCGGCGCGCAGATTCTCGAGGCAGTGATCGCCGCCGCTTCGGGACGGCTGACGAAATCGGAACTGCGTAGAAACCGCGAGTTCGCCATCAGCCGGGTCCGCCCGATGGGCGTCTGACCACTTACTTTCCGCTGTCGGCACACCCGACTGGACGGCTGTGTGTCCGTCCAGTCGGGTGCATGGCATTTCTACAGCTGTTCAACAAGCCGAACCATCAGTACATATGTACACTCACCCTCGACGCATACGCCCTGTAGGTCGCCTACCAGACCCGCAGCGGCGTGGAGGCTGCGGAAACCAGGTTCGACCGAGGAGGTGGCGTGACTCGCACAGACGACGCGGGCATGATTACCGCGCCGGCGCCCATCGGCGGTGCACAATTACGCAAACTCCATGAACAGTTCGTCGACGACCCGCTGGGCACCGACCTGTCGGCCCTGCGACCGGTGATCGCCCGATCGTGGTCCCGCAGCCTCAAGTGGTCCGTCAGTCCGGGCCGCCGCCACTTCGCGGAGTATCGCGAACCCCGCATCGATGAGCAGATGCTGCAATGCGCCGAACCGGTGCTCGATGAGCTTGAGCGGATGTGCGCCGACACCGGCGCCACAATCTACCTCGCGGACCAGGACGGAACGATCAGTGCCGTCCGCGGCCAACCGGACCATCGCGACCCACATACTGCAGCCGAGCCAGGCAGTGCGATGTCGGAGGACGTCGCGGGCACCAACAGCGACGGCACCGCGCTTGAGGAGGGCCGCCCTGTCCAGGTATGGGGCGCCGAGCATTTCTGCGAAGGTATGCAGAACAACTACTGCACGTCGGTGCCGGTGTTCGATCCGCTGCGCCGGTCGGTGCGTGCGGTGCTGAGCCTGTCTGTGCCAGAACGGGTGGCCCGCGACCTCGATGCCCGTTCCATGGCCTTGATCGCACAGGGTGCGGCCACCGAACTCACCCAACGGCTCACCGCACGACTTGCGGTGCGCGAGCAGCGACTGCTGGCCTCATACCTTGCCGAGATGCGTAAGCGCGGCTCCGACTCGGTGGTGGTCATGGACGACCGGACCACCATTGTCAGCAAAGGCGCGTTGCACTTCCTCAGCCAGGACGACTATGCCGTACTCGCCGGATATGCGAGGCAGTCGGAACGGCTGGACCGGCCATTCGAAAGCGAGGTCCGACTTGGCCCCGGAGCCATTTTCGAGTTGCAGGCGCGCCCCATAACCACCGACGGCGAGACCATCGGCAGCGTCATCCGGCTGCGTCCGCCCAAACAGACCCCCAAGCGTCCACATATCTCCAGCAAAAGACGCAGCGACCCGTTCGACACGTTGATCGGCGAAAGCCTCGCAATACGGCGTGTGCTCGAGGTCGCAAGCACGGTGGTCCGACGTCGCATGCCGGCCTATATCGTCGGCGAGAGCGGGACCGGCAAGTCTCTACTGGCCATGGCGATGGCAGAACGACTCGCGGCCGATGCAGTCGGCTTCGACTGCGCCGAAGCAGGATTCGCAAGTGCCAAAGCGGCCGATCAATTACGAGTGCACCTCGACGGTGGCGCGGCCGTCGTCTTACGCCACACTGATCGGTTGCAGCCTGACTCGATCAGGCTGCTGAGCGAAACACTCGGACGGTATGAGAATCCCCCCGTGATCCTCACCATGGCAAACCTGCGCGATGACGCTTTGGAACTGACCAACGCCCTCGTCGGTGTGGAGATCGATATGCCACCGCTACGCAGTCGTCGGGACGACATCCCGCTACTGGTGGCCCACTTCCTTTCCAGCGGCGACCACGGTGTCACCCGCGTGAGTCCGGGACTGATGCGCGCACTGGTCGAGGCGGACTGGACGCAGAACGTGGCTCAATTGAGGGAATTCGTCGAGACCGCCGCTGCGCGATGCACCTTCAGCGAGCTCAGTGCCCAGCACCTCAGTGACGCTCAGCAGCGCACACTTGCCCGAAATCCATTGTCGCGGTTGGAAGAAGCCGAACTGCATCAGATCAGGGAAGCGCTGGTCGACGCTGGCGGGAACAGAGTGCGTGCGGCCGAACTCCTCCAGATCGGCCGATCCACGTTGTACCGCAAGATCGAGAACTACACACGTCGCGGATTCACCATGGAAGTCTGACCGCCCGTATGCGGGTTTCGCCGTTTGGCTCGCCGTACAGTGCCCCGGAGAGCCTTGTTGGATCAGGCCAATGGACCGTGGAACTTCGCCAGAACCAGAATACTTTTCGTGACCCTGACCTACGCCAAGATCTATTCCGAGGGGTTCTCGGACCCAGAGCTGAACCGCGCATTCGAAGCCGGTCTGGCATCAGCCCGAAGCGCCGATCCGCGTGAATGCCCCCACTACATCGACGGTGTCGCCACGCGTGCCGGCGAGCCCTTCACCCGCACCGATCCGGTGGACCGCTCACGTGTCGTCGCGAAGTCCTGGTCGGCCGACAAGGCCACCATCGACAAGGCGGTCGAAGCGGGTAAGAAGGCGTTCCCGGGATGGGCGGCCCTGTCCTCGGCCGAGCGCCACGACATCATCGCCGCCACGGTGCCGCTGTACAAGAAATACCGTGAGGAACTTGCCACACTGGTGTCCCTCGAGGCCGGTAAGACGCGGGCCGAAGCCTACACCGAGGTCGACGAGTGCATTGTGGTAACCGAGCTGTTCCTCAAGCAGTACCGCGAGAGCGGTGACCAGTTCACGCACCAGCTCACCGCACCGCCCAACGCGAAGTGGGCCGGCACGGTGTACCGCCCGTACGGCGTGTTCGGCGTCATCGCACCTTTCAACTTCCCGTTGGCGATCACTTCGGGAATGGCGGCCTGCGCGCTGATGACCGGCAACACCACCGTGGTCAAGCCGTCGGGGCTCACACCGGCCTGTGGCGAGGCTGTCTACAAGCTGTTCCTCGAAGCCGGTGTGCCTGCGGGCGCCATCAACCTGGTCCAGGGTGGCGGCGAGACCGGTGCCCTGCTCGCGGCATCGGCAATCGACGCGGCGATCTTCACCGGATCAGCCGACGCCGGCCTGGACATTGTCGCCCAGATGACCAGGCCGCCCTATGTGCGCCCGGTGATCGCCGAGATGGGTGGTAAGAATCCGGCGATCGTCACCGACACCGCCGACATCGAAATGGCCGCCCGTGCGATCACCCGATCCGCGTACCCGTACACATCCCAGAAGTGCACGGCCTGCTCGCGCGCCGTCGTGTTCGATTCGGTGTACGACCAGTTCATCGAAGCGCTCGTGGCCGAGGCCAAGCCGCTCGCGGTCGGCGACCCCATGGACGAGTCGGTGTTCGACGGCCCTGTCATCAGTGAGCAGTCGGTCCAGCGCTTCCAGAATGCAGTCGAATTGGCCCGCAATGAAGGTCGGGTGGTCCTCGGTGGCGGCTCGTCCGCCGAGACCGGCAACTTCGTCGACCTGACGATCATCGACGGCTTCGAGCACGGCCACAGGCTCACCCGCGACGAGCTGTTCGTGCCCGTTCTGTCGGTCATCAAGGTCTCCGATATGAATCAGGCGATGGCCGAGGCGAACGCCATCCGCTTCGGCCTGTCGGCCGGTGTGTTCGCCAAGGACGAGGCCCAGCAGAAGCAGTTCCTCGACACCATCGAGGCCGGCATTCTCATGGTGAACAGCCCGGTCGGTGCCACCACCGGGATCTGGCCTGGCAACCAGACGATGGCCGGCTGGAAGTCCAGCGGCACCACCGGAAAGGGCGGCTACGGCCCCTACTACCTCCAGCAGTTTGTCCGCGAGCAGAGTCGCACGATCTACTGATTCACCGGAACGATGATGCTGCCGCAGGCCACACGCCTGCTGCAGCATCATTTCCAGGCCGCTTTGGCCTTCTGTACGTAATCGATCCACTCTCACCGGTCAAGGCCGAACGTGTGTCGATGTGGCACATTCCCGCCTGCCCGTCCCGAGGCATCCTCCTACCCAGAAAGCACAGCAGTGCGGGATTGGGCGAACCACCCAGAGTGCACCGGCGCACGTAGGCAACAGTCCCGCCTCGAGGCGCACACGTAGGAGGCGCTCATATGATCCGGGTTGCCGACCTCGTCGCGGATTCATCGCTCAATATCGAAGTGCTCAGTGGTCACGAGGGCCTGACTCGGCCCGTCACGTGGGCACATGTGGCCGAGATCCCAGATGCCGCGCAGTGGCTCGAAGGCGGCGAGCTGCTTTTCACCACCGGCCTCGGCATTCCGGCGGACCCCGACGACCAAGTTCGTTACCTTGAATCGCTGGCCAATGTCGAAATCGCCGCCCTCGCGATCGGGCACCGCACGCCCAAAATATCCGAGGAGTTCTTCGCAACCAGCGACCGTTTCAATCTGCCGGTGGTCCGGATCGGGGTGGAGGTACCGTTCTCGGCGGTAAGCCGAATCGTCGCGGCGAGCAATCTCGACCGCAACCAGCATCGGCTCGCGCTTCAGGTGCGCATCCTGGAGTCACTGCGGTGGTGGGCCGAGAGCCAGGTCGACACCGCGACCGTATTCAAACGGCTCGAGACGGTCACCGGCTTCGCGATCTACATCACCGACGAAGAAGGCGTTGCTCTGCTGCCCGGCATGCGCAACGCACCAGCCGGGTTACGCGAAGAGATACCGACGCTGCGGAGTTATCCCATCATCCGCGGGGGGTTCGGGGCCCAGATCCCCGTCACCGGGCAGCAAAATGCGTTCGTGGTCCTGCAGCAACACGAGGACGAGAGCGCAACCGGCGTGGTGGTTGCGCGCCAGGTCGCCACCGTGGCGGCGGTCCACCTGGCCGACCACTACCGGCGATTGGAAGAAGAGCTGCGCCGCGACAGCGAACTGCTCAGTGGCCTGCTCAGCGGCGAAGCGCTGACCAGCTCAGGCGCCGACCACCTCGAAGGCCGCGGGCTCGACCTGACCGAGCCACTGCGAGTGGTGGCCTTGTGCGACCCGGACGGAGCACGCATCAACATTCGCGATCTCTACACGATGCTGCACCGCAAACGTCTTGCGGTGGTTCCGCATTCCACCACCGACCATGTGGTGATGTTGACCACCGCGACAGTCGAGGACCTCAGCACCGTCATTTGCACCTCTGGCTTCGTCGGTGGGGTCAGTGAGCCGTTTCACTCGTCCGAAATGGATCTGCGCCGTAGCCACCGCCAGGCGATATGGGCGATGCACAACGCCGACGAACGTGACGCCGCGCTGGTGCCGTACGCATGCGCTCGAAAGCTGGCCCCCTGGCTCAATATGAGTGCTGAGACCATCGCGACGATCGTCGAGCAGGTACTCGGGCCAGTGAGCAAGTACGACCGCACGAAGGGATCGGAACTGATGCACACCCTCGAGGTGTTCCTCGAAGAGGACCGATCAATCGGAAAGGCAGCACAAATGCTCTTCATCCACCCTCACACCCTGCGCTACCGGCTGGACAAGATCGAGCAACTCACTTCGAAAAGCTTTGCGCGCACGCAAGATATCGCCGAATTTTGGTGGGCTTTGCAGGCCCGCAAGATCCCGACTTGACCCTCTGATCACGGGTGTGCCACCGCATCCCGCGGCTAGCCCGAAGAGTCAACTGCGTTGTGCCACTTTGGCACGGTCGAAATCAACCCCTGGAGGGAAAATCAGCCGATGGACAATTCACCCGCGGCCGCCGATTCGGACGTATCCGAACAGCTGATCGATGCGGCAACTTTCCGGTCGATCATGTCAAGCTTTCCCACGGGCGTCACCGTGATCACCACGACCGCATCTGATGGATCACACAAGGGCTTTACTTCCAACGCCGTTTCCAGCGTCTCGATGGACCCACCGATGGTGCTGGTCTGTGTCGCTCTGACCAGCGAGACGTTGCCGGTCCTGCAGGAGGCCAAACGCTTCGTCGTCAACTTCCTCAAAGACGGTGCACATGCAATCTCAAATCACTTTGCTCGCAAGGCTTCTGACAAGTTCGCCGACATCTCATACGAGATCCACGATGGGCTTCCCGTGCTGCACGAACACACGATCGCTCATGCCATCTGCGCGACCGAACTCGAAGTCGAGGCGGGCGACCACATCGTTCTGATCGGCCGGGTGACACACGGCGACGTACTCGGTGACGCTCAGCCGCTGCTGTACTTCCAAAGCAAGTACCCGGCCTGGCCGTCGGCATAGACAATCAGCTCAACGGATCAAGACAACGAAAAGGAGCTCCACCATGGGACGAGTAGAGGGCAAGGTCGCGTTCATTACCGGCGCCGGCCGCGGTCAGGGACGCAGCCACGCCGTCAAGCTGGCAGCTGAGGGTGCCAACATCATCGCCGTCGACCTGTGTGCCCCGACCGGCGCGCCTTACCCCATGGCCAGCAAGGATGACCTCGACGAGACCGTACAGCTGGTCGAGGAAGCCGGCGGCAAGATTCTGGCCAAGGTGGCCGACGTTCGCGACTTGTCGGCCTTGACCACCATCGTCGACGAAGGTGTGGCGATGTTCGGCCGCCTGGACATCATCCTGGCCAATGCGGGCATCGTCACCTACGGCGATCTGGCCGTCATGGACGAGCAGCAGTGGCAAGAGATGATGGACATCGACCTGACGGGCGTGTGGAAGACCGTCCGTGCGGGCGTTCGGCACATCATCGAGGGCGGCAACGGCGGATCGATCGTGGTGACCAGTTCGACCGCCGGCCTGCACAACCTGGACACCATCGGCCACTACGTGGTGGCCAAGCACGGCCTCGTGGGGCTCACCAAGGCACTGGCCAGCGAGCTGTCCAAGCATCAGATTCGGGTGAACTCGATCCACCCCAGCAACGTCAACACCCCGATGCTGAACAATCCCGGCACTCGCAAGCTGTTCCGCCCAGACATGGATGACCCTCAGCTGGAGGATGTCGTGGAGAGCTTCACCACGTTGCATCTGCTGAAGACGCCGTGGCTTGAGCCCGAGGATGTCAGCAACGCGATTCTCTACCTGGTGTCCGACGAGGGCCGATTCGTGACCGGTACTCAGTTCGTCGTCGACGCCGGAATGCTGATCAAGTAGTCCCAGAAAGGCTTCGGCGCACGATGGCGTTGTGTACCCGCGCCATCGTGCGCCGTTCCATCGCTGTGCTGAAGTTCGGGCCACCGGTGTGTAGTCGGGATGCCTCCCAACGGACGCATGCCGACTGCTTGTCAGACCGCCTGGAAACGGTGAGCGTCAGAATGCTTCCGCTCCATGGTGACCTCGGCGACCGGGTTTGTGTGTCGAGCAATCCAGCGTTGTTGCACAACACCGCGCCCGGACCACTCCAGCACTTCATTCATGCACCGTTGGACCAATGCACGGCCCGGCCCCACCCGAGCCTGCACCAGTCACAACCACCCCGTCCTCTTGGTAGCACATATCGACTTCTGGGCTTCTTACGGCTCTCGAATTCATCGTCTGATCACATCGCGGGTTCGTGCACCCAGCCCTTGACCAGCATGTGGCCCGCGTCCACGGGTAAAGCGACGCCGGTGATCCGGGCAGCCAGTGGGGAGTTCAGGAAAACTGCCGCGTCCGCGATCTGCATTGGACTGAGCAGATCGACACCCCTCAGAGGGTTGTAGTGGTGGGCACCCACGATCAGGTCGGCGCGGGTGCCACCTGGCTGCCCGGAGATCATGTCGTATGCGTCTTGATTGTCCAGGATGACGGTGTCCGTCGCACCCGGCATCAGGGCATTGCACCGCACACCGTGTGGCGCGAGCTCCAACGCGGCGTTCTTCATCAGCCCCAGCACGCCGTGCTTGGACGCCGTGTAGTGCACGTAGTCGACCCCGGCCTCCATGCCGTCAACCGAAGAGATCAACACGATCGACCCGCTGCTACGTGAAATCATGTGGCGTGCAACAGCCCTGACCGTCTTGAATGCCCCGGTGAGATTAATGCCGATCATCTGGTCCCACGCCTCGTCGGTGAGTTCCCAGAGCGGAGCATGTGACCAGATGCCCGCGTTGACGATGGCGGAGTCGATCTTGCCGAACTCTGAGATGGCCTCCTTGACCACCCTGTCCAGGGTCTCAGTCGACCGCACGTCACCGACGAAACTCAGGGCACGCCCCCCAGCGGCCTCGACCTCTTTGACGGTGATCGCAAGGTCCTCCTCCACCGGCATCGGGTAATTCACGGTGGGGATGTCCGCCACCAGATCCAACAGCACCACGTCGGCACCCTGCTTCGCCGAGGCGATCGCGTGCGCACGCCCCTGGCCACGGGCCGCACCGGTCACGAATACGACCTGCCCGTCCAACAGACCCATAAGTTGTTCCCCTGCTTTCTGATACAAAAATGTCGTTAATCCGACACCATCGGCGCAACGCGCCGTCCACGTACGGCGCCGTATCGCAGAAGCTATGTGGGAGAACACAGCTGAAACTGTCTCGGAATGAGACAGCACAACCGATGCCGCCGTCTCGGAAGATTTCGATGCCGCAGCACCGCGCCGCCGTCGCGGCGGGGACCAAGGAGATCGCCCCCGCCGCGACAGGAGTCAGCGCAGCTCGAACGTGGCGGACATGTTGCGGCACTGCTCGCGCGCGAACTGCTGGACATACCAGCGCCCATAGCCCTGCTTGCCTGTCGAGCCGCTGCTCTTCCATCCACCGAATGTTCCCGTGCCAGGCCAGAACCCGGTGGTCGCATGCTTGGGGTTGTTGACATTCACGCTGCCGGCCTCGATCTCGTCGAGGAACCTCTGCGCCTCGTTCTGGTCACCGGTGAAGATACCCGCGGTCAATCCGTAGTCCAATGCGTTGGCCTCGGTGATGGCCTGGTCGAAGTTGTCCACTTTCGTGACACTGACGAACGGCACGAAGTGCTCCGTGCGAGCCAGGTCATGACCGAGAGGGATGTCGGCGGCCAAGGTGGGCGGGACGAAGTAGCCCTCACCGTCGCTGCACTTGCCGCTCGACACGATCCTGCCGACCGACTGTGCCTCCGCAACAACCTGATTGAAGTGCTCGACCGATCTCGGTGCGATCAGTGGGCCTGCGTATGCCGCATCCTCCAGCGGCTCCGCGAACAGCAGTGTGTCGACACTCACACCCAGCGCCTCGACCAGATCATCGTAGATGCCCGGAGTGGCGAGCACCCGTGAGCAGGCACTGCACTTCTGCCCCGCAAGGTCGAACGCGGAGAAGGTGATCCCGCGAACCGCGTCCTCGAGGTTGGCCGCGTCCGTCACGATCACCGGGTTCTTGCCGCCCATCTCGGCGATCACAGGACGGGGATACGGGCCCGACTGCAGAGCCGACACAATGCTCAAGCCGGTCTTTGCCGATCCAGTGAAGTTGATGCCGTCGATGTCACCTGCGACCAGGGCACGTCCGGCATCGTCCGCTCCGTGCACAAGGTTGACCAGACCCTGCGGGAGATCGAGTTCCAGCAGGAGCCGGACGAACTCATAGGTGGTTCTAGGCCCCAGATGCGGAGACTTGATCACCACGCCATTGCCGGCGAGCAGTGCCGCCACCGCCCCCTGCGCAGCCAGCGCAGCCGGGAAGTTGAACGGGACAATGACACCGAACACCCCGTAGGGACGTAGCAGGCTGCTCGAACGAACCGGTCCCTCCTGCGGGGCGAGCTTCTCGACGAAGAACTCAGGAGTGGTGTAGTCGGGGTACACCACAAAGAACTGCAGGAACTCCTCCACTTCCAGCAGGCAGGTCGAACGGGTCTTGCCAGTCTCGAGCGCGATCACGCCGGCGATGTGCGCTTTGCGCTCAGGAGTCAGCAGCTCAGCGCCACGTCGCAGACGGGCGGCACGCTCGAGGACGTCGACTTTGGCCCATTCACGCTGTGCCCGGCGCGCGGACGCAATGGCTCGGTCAACGAGATCCTTCGAGGCTTCGAATGTTTCGCTGACAATCCGACTGGGGAAGCTCGGGTCCTCACGGGTGATGCGCCGGCCATCACGAATCTCCTGCCCATCGACGATGTGCGGGCATACGAAAGGGCCCGAGCCGCGTCCTTGCCGAACGGTGTCGACGAAAACGTCGACGTCTGCGGTGGTGGTGGATTCAGCGGTCAATTCAGACATCGCGCCTTCCTGGTGTCTTGGGAATGAGGAGTCATCAACTCACACCCGCGCAGTCTTGAAAATTGGACGTGCAGATAGTCATCCACACCCGCTTTGGACGTCACCACAACAGCCGAACTCCCGTCGCAGACGGACGATCGAATCAGCGCTCAGTGACACACACCTATTCGGACGTATGCACACCCACCGACCTGAGCGAACCCGGACTGCGCGCCGCAACCGCACAACCGATCGAAGGAGGTCCGTCACAGTGGTCGCCGTCCCCCATGACCTCACGACGAGGGAAGGACTCTCAGCTGTCGCCCGCTTGCGCGAGAGATTTCTCCAAGACCCTCGGACCCCGCTGGCCCGAATCCGGCCCGCTGTGGCCGCGTCATGGATCCGGAGCGCCGCAGCCGGCGTCGATCCGACCGCGCGAAAGCCTCGGTTCGACGAGCCGCGCATCGATGAGAAGACGTTGGCTCTGGCCACTCCCATCCTGAAAGAACTGGGCCAGTTCGCGGAAAATGCGGGTGGCTACGTCACCTTGACCGCGCCCAACGGGGCCCTGGTCGTCGATCAAGAACTCCCCCCAGCCCACGGCGCAATCCATGGGTATTCACTGCTGGAGGAGGTGTGCGGAACCAATTCCGACGGCATGGCACTCGAAGAGGGTCGCAGTGCATGGCTGTTCTCACGCGAACACTACTGCGACGACATGCAGCAGACCTGTTGCTTCTCAGCCATTGTGCGAGACCCTTTCCGCCACAACATCCGTGCCTGTATCGGCCTCACCCTGCCGGAATCCGTTGCCATGAATTCCGATCCGCGATCCACTGCGCTCATCGTCGAGGGATACGGTGCCCGACTGACGAATGAACTGGTCGCCCATGCCGGCCTGAAGGAACAGGCACTGTTCGCCGAATACCTCTCGATGGTACGACGCTACGGCGATGCGGCCGTGATTGCGATCGACGGGAAGAACAACATCGCCAGCAACACCGCGTTCGATTTGTTGCGCGACAACGACCACCAGATTGTCGCCGGGTACGTGCAAGATGCGTTGCAGTCCGGCCGCACAGTCGTCCAGGACATCGCCCTGAGCAATCAGCAGTCTGTGCGTGCGGAGATCACTCCAGTCGGCGATTTGCGCGATCCGGCCGGCGCGATAGTTCTGATGCAGCCGCTGAGGGAGAGACAAACACCTCGAAGCGGATCTTTACGCATCCCGGCACCGAGGGCCGAGATCCGCGAGGACCGTTTCAACGAACTCCTCGGCAGCAGCGGAGCGTTCGCGCACACCCTCGACATAGCGCGAGGCGCGGCGGGGCGGCGCTCACCCGTTCACGTGGTCGGCGAGCGCGGGGTTGGGAAGTACCGGATCGCGTTGTGTATCGCTCATACATGGGGAGACGACGTAGCGACCCTTGACGCTCGACGAGTCGCCGGCGACGAGAATCTGTTGCTGAACTCGTTGGACGATGCGCTGGCGAGTGGCAGACCCGTCGTATTGAGGGCTGCTGACGCTCTGTCTGCTGAGGCTGCCCGGCGGATCGTTGCGACAACGGAGTCATGTGTGGACCCCCGCCTCGTGATCACCCTCACCCGGGTCACGGCATTGACCGCCGGGCTCCTCAGGGACTTGGCCACCGCCGAGGTCGCGGTGCCACCCCTTCGCGCCCGGAGGGAGGACATCCCTTCGCTGATAAACCATTTCGCTTCTCGTGCCGGCGCGGGACGAATCAAATCGCGGGCGCTCCGCCTGCTGGTCCAGGCGGACTGGCCGGGAAATGTGGCACAGGTCGAATCGGTCATTCGAGACGCAGCCGCGGCAGCAGCCGGTGCCGACCTCACAGTCGAACACCTGCCGCAAGCGTTTCGACGCGGAATGGTCTCCAGTCGTCTGAGCCGCTTGGAGGAGGCCGAGTTGCATGAGCTTCGCAATGCGCTCCACGAAGCCGGGGGCAACCGAAAGCTGGCGGCCGATATCCTGCAGATAGGTCGCTCCACCTTGTATCGCCGATTGGATTCCTACCGGCGGCGAGGCATCTCTATCTAGTGTGCTGATTCTCCGACTTCTCAACGTCGGCCACGCGTCGTATGCCACGTCCCAACTTGACACAGATCCGCGCCGCTCTCGGCGGCGATGATCAACCATTGTCGGCGCCGGCCAGCTGCTGCGCCGTCGCAGTGATCATCGAGAGGAGCCCACATGAAGATCGGACTATTCGCTATACCGCTGGTCCTCGATTACGAACCTGCGGCCGGTCGCACCGCCAAGCAGGTCATCGACTGGGACCTTCAGGTTGCCCAGTGGGCTGACCAATACGGTCTGTCCGAGATCTGGTTCGCCGAGCACTACACGCTGGGTCGGGAGCCGAGCCCCGCCCCAGACCTCATGATCGCGGCCGCGTCTCAGCTCACCAAGAACATCCGTCTGGCCGCCGGTGCGCATCTACTTCCCTACCACAATCCGATTGCGCTGGCGCACAGGTTGATGTGGCTCGACCACATGACAGGGGGACGTTACATCGCCGGTGTCGCGCAGGGTGCCTACCCCACCGATGCCGCACTCTTCAAGCTTCCCGATCACGGAGTGCGCACCGAGATGATGGTAGAAGCGCTCAACATCATCCAGTCCTTCTGGACCCGCACCGAGCCTTTCAAGTTCGATGGCAAGTACTTCTCCGCCGAACTTCCCGAATACGACGACTTCTGGTTCGGGCCGCACGCTCGTCCGCTGCAGCAGCCCCACCCGCCGATCGCCGTGACCGGAGCTTCGTTGAACTCGCCTTCACTGACTGTCGCCGGACGAAACGGATTCCTCCCGTCAAGCCAGCATGTGAAAGCCGAGATTCTGCGCAACCACTGGGAGACCTACGCCAAGGCGGCAACGGAGGCCGGTCGCGATCCGCAGCGCAGCGATTGGCACATCCTGCGCGACGTCTATGTCGCCGACACCGATTCCGCTGCCATGGACGGGTTCCTCAATGGCCCGGTCGGCCGAGGCTGGCGTGAACACATGATCCCACTGTTCAAGGACCTCGGTCTGATCAACGAGATTACGGCCGAGAGTGTCTCCCCCGACGACGTCACGCCCGAGTACCTCGCCGAGAACCTGATCATGGTCGGTTCGCCGGACACCGTTGTCGAGAAGATGCGCGCACTGTACGACGAAATCGGGGGCTTCGGCACCCAGTTGGCCTTCGTGCACGATCACACCGATGACCCCGGGCCCTACCGACGGCACCTCGAGCTGCTCGGCCAGAAGGTCGCACCGCAGATCGCCAAGTTCTGATCCGCATCGTTTGCCCGGCCCGCTTGCGGGCCGGGCACCCAGCCATCCAGTAAAGGACCAAACCTCATGGACAAGATCAACATCGGCGTCATCGGTTGCGGTGACGTGCTGGCGCAGTATATGGACAGGGCCGCAATCCATCCCGAGTTCAGAGTCGTCGCGCTCGCGGATCTCAACAAGGAGCTGGCCAACGCGCAGGCCGAGAAGTACAGCGTTCCCAAGGTTCTCGACACCGATTCGCTCATCGCGGATCCCGATGTCCAGCTCGTCGTCAATTTCACCCCGCCGCGAGTGCACGCCGCGGTGACCCTGCAGGCGATTGAGGCGGGCAAGGACGTCTTCACCGAGAAGCCGTTCGCCACCACGCTGGCCGACGCCGACAAAATCGTGCAGGCCGCCACTGCAGCCAATGTCTCGGTGTCGTGCGCGCCAGCCAGCTTTCTCGGCGGTGGCATGCAGACAACGCGCAAGATGATCGATGACGGCTGGATCGGCCGCCCGGTGGCCGCCTTCGGCTGCTTCGCCTGGCGCGGTTACGAACACTGGCACCCTCGGATCGACCCCTTCTACGCTCCCGGCGGTGGCCCCGTCATGGATATCGCTCCCTACATGGTGACCAACATGGTGAACCTGCTCGGTCCCGTCAGGCGGGTGTCCGCCTCGGCGCAGAAGTTCTCCGACACTCGTCCACGCCCCGGGACGTTCCCCGGCGATGGTGATATCAAAGTCGCAGTACCGACTCATATTTCAGCGTCACTCGACTTCGAGAGCGGAGCGGTCGGCACGCTGATCCTCAGCTGGGACGTCTGGTCGAGCCATCTGCCCTATTTCGAGATCTACGGAACCGGCGGCAGTATCTCCACCAACAACCCTGACTTCTACGGCGGCAACCCCAAGCTGCGTCGCGGCGAGGCCAAGGATCTCAGTTTCGAACCGTACCCGCCGGGTGGGGGCGAGTGGCTGGAAGTGCCGTCGACGCACCGAGGCGACGCGGGCCGTGCAATCGGCTGGGCCGAGATGGCAGATGCACTGCGCACCGGGCGCAAGGCTCGCACCGACATGTCGTTCGCCTACCACTGCTTGGAAGTCATGCTGGCTGTGGAGGAATCGTCGGTTCAAGGGCGCCACATCGACATTGTCAGCACCTGTCACCGCCCAGCCCCGCTTCCGGTCGTCGGCCCTGATCAGCCGTTCCGTTTCGACTGAGCTTTCGCACATTCGAGGAGAGCGCCGAAGGCCCCACGGTTACGTGTATACCCGGCGTGGGCAGCACTCGACCCATCGCCGCCTCTTGAGCGAGCGCGTCGAAGACAAGGTCGCAGTGTGATCCGCGGCCACACCACTCGAGCAGAATCGGATACCGCTTGAAATCGGGTTCATCGCACTTTATTTCGCCTCAGATGAGTCCAATTACACAACAGGTGCGGGCTTCCTGATCGACGGCGATCACACCGACCCTTGACGTCACGTGATGCTTGTGCGCCTATGCCTGTCGTACAAGACATCCCATCCTGACCGGCCGTATATCGGCCGGTTACCGGCCGTGCCGGGGCCCAACGGCGTGCCCCGGCACGGCCCTCATCACCAACCGCCACAACCTCTGCGGGCGCGGAAAGAGTCCAGCCTGCCATGCGCCTGGCGTTGTCATCACTTGCTCTCGGCACATTGGAAGCGGACTGACCGAGTTCGTCACGATGGGTACACTTCCCGCCGTCTCGTAGGATCTGAACGTCAACGCCCCGACGGCAGCAAATCTGGCCTCGGTCTACGCCATCGGACTGGTCGTCGGCGCACCGTCGTTGGCCGCCGCCGGTGTGCGGACGGCGCGCAAACACCTGCTGATCCTGTTGATGGTGATCTTCGTCGTCTGCAATCTGCTTCGGGCGTGGGATGGTACTCGCGACGGTGTTGTTCGGCTTCTCCTGCGTGTTCGCAACCTACGCGTTCCTCTCCTCGATGACGACCGAGGTGCTGGGACTGCCCGAGTCGGCAGTAGGTTGGGTGTGTCCGGCCCACTCACGGATCTCGCCGCCCACCGCACCACCGTGCTGGCCAGTCTCAGCGGATTGGTGGTGGTGCTCGTGATCTTCTACTGCACCGCCGGCACCACATGGCTGGCCGCGGTGTCCGTCTTTCTGCTCGGCGCAGTCGGGTTCCTGATGTGCGGACCACTGTGCAGGTTCTGGTGATCTGCTAGCGTCCTCGGCTCCCACCCTGGCATCGGCGGCCAATCAGTTGGCGTTCAACCTGGCCAGCGGGGCCGGGGTGGGACTGGGTGGATTGTCCATCGCCTCCGACCGACGCTGGATGTCGCCAGCCGTCACCGGAGCGCTGCTCGCCATGATCGGATTGTGTTTCGGTGTGTGGTCGGCATGGCTGGGCGACGTCAGAAACGCCCCCAACGGGGTCACCCACGGCGGGCCACTGACCCCGATGCGTGGAGCAGTCAGTGAATCGGGGTCAGATCGCGGCAGCGATCGCTGCGCCCATCGCCACCGTGGTGGCGGTGCCGCCCAGATCCGGTGTCATGGTTTCGCCGCGTTGCAACACCGACTCAATGGCCGCCACCACTGCCGCGGCCGCCTCGTGCTCACCCAGGTGGTCGAGCATCATGCTGCCACACCAGATCTGGCCGATCGGATTCGCGATCCCCTTACCGGCGATGTCAGGCGCCGACCCGTGAACGGGTTCGAAGAGACTCGGGTAGACGCGCTCGGGGTTGATGTTGGCGCTCGGCGCAATCCCGATTGTGCCTGTGCACGCGGGGCCGAGATCCGACAGGATGTCGCCGAACAGATTCGATGCCACGACTACGTCGAACCAGTCGGGATGCATGACGAAGTTCGCGGTCAGGATGTCGATGTGGTACTTGTCCACGGTGACGTCCGGGTACTTCTCGGCCATCGCGTTGACTCGATTGTCCCAGTAGGGCATGGAGATCGAGATGCCGTTGCTCTTCGTCGCCGAGGTGAGGTGCTTCTTGGGGCGACGCTGGGCCAGATCGAACGCGAATCTCAGGATCCGGTCCACCCCGGTACGCGTCATGACTGTCTGCTGCATCACCGTCTCACGGTCTGTGCCCTCGAAGATGGTGCCGCCGATGCTCGAGTACTCGCCCTCGGTGTTTTCCCGCACCACCCAAAAGTCGATGTCGCCGGGTTCACGGCCGGCCAGCGGGCTGGTAACCCCCGGCATCAGTCGCACCGGCCGCAGGTTGACGTATTGATCGAATGCGCGGCGGAACTGCAGCAGGCTGCCCCACAGTGAAATGTGATCGGGTACCACCTCGGGCCACCCAACCGCTCCGAAGAAGATGGCGTCGAACGCTCTCAGTTCATCGAACCAATTGTCCGGCAGCATCTTTCCGTGCTTCGAATAGTACTCGACACTGGAATGGGCGAAGTGGGTGTAGTCAAGCGTGAACTCAAATGCCGACGCGGCGGCGTCCAGCACCCGCAGGCCCTCGGGGACGACCTCGGTGCCGATGCCGTCTCCGGGGATGACCGCGATGCGGTAGGTCCGCTTCATGCGAATGGATCCTCTCTTGTGGGAGGTCGGTGTCAGGGTCGGTCGACGGGATATTCTGGCTCACGACCGGCGAGGACGTCGATCACGGCCTGCGCCGCCACCAGCCCCGCGCGTAGACGCGCCTGTTCAGTCTGGCCTGCCAAATGCGATGTGATGACGACGTTGTCCAGCCTGTGCAGCGGACTCTCCGCGGGGAGCGGTTCCCGTCGGAGCACATCCAAGGCGGCACCACCGATACGACGCTGCGCCAATGCAGCCGCGAGCGCGTCCTCGTCGACCAGTGCACCGCGCGCGGTGTTGATCAGCACCGCAGTCGGTTTCATCGCGGACAGTTCCTGCTCTGTGATCACGCAGCCGACCGACGGGTCGAACCGCATGTGCAGCGTCAAGTAATCGGCCTGCTCAATCGCCTGGTGCCGGCCGACAAATTGCACGCCTTCAGCCACTTCGGCTGGATAGCGAGTGCTGACGAGGACATTCATTCCGAACGCCTTTCCCAGCTCTGCCACAGCACGCCCGCTCGGTCCGTAACCCAGCACCGACAGAGTCGCGCCGCGGAGTTCTACGCCGGCGTCGCGGGGCCAACCGCCAGCCCGCACCATTTCGACGGTCGGAACGAGCCGTCGCGCCATCGCCAGCATCAGCGCAACGGTGTGCTCGGCCACAGAATGATGGTTGACCCCCGGGGCGTTGCACACCCGGATCCCACGCGCAGTGGCCGCCGCGACATCGACCGAGTCGTAGCCGACGCCGCTGCGTGCCACAACCTTCAACGTCGTGGCAGCGGCGAGCATATCCGCGGTGATCGATTCGCTCGCGACGATTGCTCCGTCGACACCTGCAAGCAGCGACATCGCCTCTGCGTGAGATCGTGTTCTCTGCGCCGGGGAGTATCGAACCTGGTGTCCGTGGTTGCGCAACAGCACGTCCACCTGATCACCGCGACGCAGGTAGTCCGTGGTCACCATGATCAGCGCCATTGGTTGAACAACTTCCCGTCGCGACCCTCGCCGGCAGTCCCGGCAGGGTTTCGGGCCATCCACCGAAACAGCCCGACAGTCAACGACAACACCAATGACGCACCGGCCAACATCACGATGGCCTGGTCGGTCATCCGCTCCCCTTTCAACCTTCCCCAGCGTTGGGTAGACCTCGAACTCAGTTCACGACGTCGATCAACGGCTGCCCGGAGAGCACCAGCCGTGCACGCGCCACAGCACCCTCCTGAACAGCCGCCGATGCGCGATTCGACCGCCACGCGATGTGAGGAGTCAGGATCACCCGCGGAGCCGACCGCAGCACATTGTCGGCGGGCAGCGGCTCCTCACTGAACACATCAAGTCCAGCGCCGCCGATATGGCCGCTCGTGAGCGCATCCGCCAACGCAGCTTCGTCGATGAGTCCGCCGCGTGACACGTTGACGATCACCGCCCCCTTCTTCATCGAGGCAAGGGTCTCGGCGGAAATCATGTGCCGCGTCTCCGCCGTCAGGGGGACGTGCAGCGAGATTAGATCCGACCCGGTGAGGATCTCCTCGACCGATGCCGAAGGAATATCGGTGAAGGTCGCAAATGGATCATTCGCCTTCACCGACGCTCCAAGTGCTGCCCAGTACTGGGCCAACAGGTGACCGATGCGACCCATTCCCAGGACACCCACCGAGAGTTCGGAGATCTTCGGTGTGTCGTAGGCGATGGCTCCATTCCAGCCACCGGCAGAAATGGCGTCTGCCCCCTCATGGAGTCGGCGCACCAACGCCAGCCCCAACGCCAGCGCATGCGAAGCGACTTCCTCACTGGCGGTGCCCGGCACGTTCGCGACAGGGATGCCTGCCGCCGCGGCGGCGGTAACATCGATGTTGTCGTATCCCATTCCATACCTGATGACCCCGCGGCACCGCTTCATGACCGGGAAGTCGTCGGCCGTGAGGCGGGCGTACGGAGTCATCAACACGACTTCCGCATTGGGCAGCTCCGCACGGAACTGGTCGATATCAGCAGATTCGATCAAGTCGATGTCAAATTCGGCAGCGAGCTCCCTCTCTTTCGAGATACTCAGATATTTGTGAGGTGAAAGCAGCATGGAACCCATGGGCTTTCGGGAGATCAACATCGTGATCCGTTCCTTTCATACTGTTCGTGGACAATCCGCCTGTCGGATGGTGGACGCACCGCAGGCATCTCCGCCGAGGGACGCGTGGTCGTCGTCAGAGTGTGCCGCGATCTGAGCAACACGCACTGTGCCACCTTGATACAGACTTCCCTTGGAGGCCCTACCAGGGCTCTCCCGGCCAAAACCCCGCTTTGGTCAACGAGCCAATCGTGGGTGCGCCAATCGGAGCAACGCACAATGCCGGCTCCCCACACGCCAAGCTACGTTGCCAGGCGTGAGCGGCAACCTCGCTCGCCATGCTTTGAACGAGCCCCGTCAAAAAGGAATGTGATTTTCATGAAGATCGTCTCGGTCCATGAAGACGTTGTGCCGATCAGCTCCTCGATCCGCAATGCCTTCATCGATTTCTCGACGATGGACTGCTCGGTGATTGCAGTGGTCAGCGATGTGGTCCGTGATGGAAAGCCGGTCGTCGGTTACGGTTTCAACTCCAATGGGCGATATAGCGCCGGAGAGATCCTGCGTCGCAGGATCATCCCACGGTTGACCGCAGCCAGCGACGCCGACATCACCGATCCGGACAGCGGCGAACTCGATCCGGCCCGAGTGTGGCAAATCGTGATGTCAAACGAGAAGCCCGGCGGTCACGGCGAGCGCTCGGTAGCTGTCGGCGTACTTGACATGGCGCTGTTCGACCTTGCCAGCAAGCTCGCCGAAAAGCCGCTCTACCGTTACCTTTCCGACCGGTACGGCGACGGCGAGCCCGATGACAAGGTATTCGTGTACGCGGCCGGCGGATATTACGCCCCAGACAAGAGCTTGCGCGATCTGCAGGACGAGATGAAGCGGTTCCTCGACCTTGGCTATCGCGTGGTCAAGATGAAGATCGGCGGCGCGAGCCTGATTGACGACCTTGAGCGGATCGAAGCGGTGATCGACGTCCTCGACGGGGACGGGTCGCGGCTCGCCGTCGATGTAAACGGGAGATTCGACCTGCAGACGGCGTTGGAGTACGCCAAAGCCATCGAGCAATACGGTCTTTTCTGGTACGAGGAGGTTGGGGACCCTCTGGATTATCAGCTGCAGGCGGTCTTGTCCGAACAGTACGCAGGTCCGATGGCAACAGGTGAGAACCTGTTCTCCTGCCAGGATGCGCGTAACCTCATCCGCTACGGCGGCATGCGCGCCGATCGGGACTACCTTCAGTTCGATCCGGCCCTGTCGTATGGCCTCATCGAGTATCTGCGGACTCAGGAGATGCTCGCTCAGCACGGCTGGTCGTCGCGTCGTTGCATTCCCCACGGCGGCCATCAGTTCTCACTGCATATCGCCGCGGCGCTACACCTGGGTGGCAACGAGTCCTACCCAGGCGAATTTCAGCCGACGGGAGGGTTCGCCGATGGAGCGGAGGTGGTAGACAGCTACGTCGGACTCACCGAGTCGCCTGGTATCGGCTTCGAGCACAAGGCCGAGTTCTATCGAGTGCTGCGAGATCTGCATAGCTGATCCCCGCGGCACGGATTCACAGAACCCGGGCTGCGAAACCGGTCAACGTTGTCATCACCATGGGTCTGACGACCGGCATCATCGTGGTGCCGGTCGTCAGCGGTGACGCCTTCCTCGGCGATCAGGTCGGTTTCGTCGGCGGACTCGCCGGGTCCGCGGCCCTGGCGGTGCTGATCTATCTGGTCATTGTCGTCGGCAAGCTCACCGTCAACACCCTCAACGCCTACGGCGGATTCATGTGCATCCTGACCACCGTGAGCGCGTTCAACCTCACCGACTACTACGTGATCTCCAAGGAACGCGTAGACATTCCGGCGCTCTACGACCCCGCCGGCCGGTACGGCTCATGGAATCTGCCCGCACTCGCGTGCTACGTCATCGGCGTCG
>Ga0182742_1000873_pt1 | contig 43033 bp, 34 predicted proteins | sample eDN5th37CBELigMG_FD_128880 | JGI IMG/M metagenome (GOLD analysis project Ga0182742, IMG submission 128880) | Enriched Miracle-Growth compost microbial communities from Emeryville, California, USA - eDNA 5th pass 37_C BE-Lig MG (version 2)... ... | reverse complement strand
CTCGGTGCGCTCGCGCTGCTGGTCCTGCTCGTCGACATCGTGAGCGGCCTGCTTGGCGCGAAGCGCGTCGGGGCGAGCAGGCTGGCCATCATCGGCGCTGCCATCGGGACCATAGTCGGGCTTGCGTTCGGGATCGTCGGTGTGATCGTCGCGCCCTTCGTCGGCGCGGTGATCGGGGAGATCCTGCAACGAGGACGGCTTGCGCCGGCGGCGCGCGTCGGGTTCGGCACCTGGATCGGGATGATGATCGGCGCCGTCGCGAAACTCGCACTCGTGCTGGCGATGATCGGCGTCTTCCTGGTCAGCTATTTCGTCGATTGAGTACCCGGCCTCGCATCACACGTCGCGACAGGGCATGCGTGGGCCGCCACGCCGTTCCCAAGGCCGTGCCACGCTGAGTCGCACTGAGCGCGCGACGGGCTGCGTTGCCGTGGCCGCGCGGAGCACCTCAAACTCTCGCATCGGCGTGTCCCGTCAGATGCGTCATCCGAACTGCAGGAGGCGGCGGTGCGAACGTCGGTTGAATGGCTGCGCTCTTGCGCGGGCCTTGCGGGAACGCTGCTGGTTCTCGTCGTCCTCACGCCCGCCGCGGCCTGGGCTCAACGCACCGACGAGAACGCGACCGCGCAGTCGGATGACGCCTTCGGTCGCCGCGTCGGCAACGAATCCATCGGCATCTACAACGCGGGCGACGTTCGCGGCTTTTCGCCCATCGACGCCGGCAACGTCCGGCTCGACGGCCTCTACATCGATCGCCAGGCCGATCCCACGGATCATCTCGTCGAGGGGTCCACCATCCGCGTCGGCATTGCCGCGCAGGGTTATCCGTTCCCCTCGCCTACCGGCATCGTCGATTACGAGATTCGTCGCGCCGGCGACGAACGCATCGTGAGCCCCGTGGTCCGCTTCGGCCCCTTCGACAGCAAGGCCGCCGAGGTCGACGCCAAGATTCCGCTGATCCAGGATCGCCTCGGTGTCGCAGCCGGCTTCGGCCTGTACAACGACTGTTTCGAATGGGGTGGCTGCAACAACGCGTACTCCCTCGCCATCGCGCCCCGCTGGCGCCCGGCGAAAGGCGTCGAAGTCATTCCGTTCTACAGCCACGTGAACTTCCGCGACGAAGAACCCGACCCCATCCTCATTCCGGCGAACGGCGAGCCGCCGCCGCGAATTCCACGCCGGGAGTTCTACGGCCAGCGCTGGTCGCAGAACGAAGGGGAAACGGGCACCTGGGGCGTGCTCGGCGAAGCGCCGCTCGGCGAGTGGACTTTCCGGCTCGGCCTTTTCGAATCCTTCTTCGCGCCGAGCGAGCAGTTCGCCGAGCTCTTCACGGACATCGACGCGACCGGCCTGGCGAACGAACGGATCATCGCCTTCCAGGACTCCCGCTTCTCCTCCCGCTCCGGCGAGCTGCGGGCCGCGCGCAGCTTCGCGGGTGACCAACGGTTGCATACGCTGCTTTTCACGGTACGCGGCAGGAATCAGGAGCGGCGCTACGGTGGCGACGTGGAGATCGATGCCGGTCTCGTGCGGATCGGCGAGGGCCGCCAGATGCCGCGTCCCGAATACACCTTCATCGAGCAGTCGGGAGACGAGGTCGAACAAAGCACGTTCGGCGCGGCATACGAACTGCGCTGGAAAGACGTCGGCGAGATGACCGTCGGCGTGCAAAAGACTTCCTACTCGAAATCCGTACACACGCCCGATGGGGACCTGCCGAAATCCCGCGCCGACCCTCTGCTCTTCAACGCGAGCGGCACCGCGCTTCTCAGCGAGAACCTTGCGCTCTACGCGAGTTACACGGAAGGACTGGAGGAGAGTCCCGTCGCCCCGGCAAATGCGCGTAACCGCAACGTTGCCGCGCCGGCTCTCGACACCCGGCAGTACGACGCGGGCATCCGCTGGACCTTCGGCCGCGACGTCAACCTCATCGCGGGCGTCTTCAATGTCGAGAAGCCCTACTTCGATCTCGATCCGGACGGATTCTTCCGCTCGCTCGGGAGCGTCGAGCACCGGGGCGTGGAGCTGTCCATCGCGGGCAGCCCGCTCGAGAACCTCACTGTCGTCGCGGGAACGCGCTTCCTGGATGCGGAGGTGACCGGCCCTGCGGTGGATGCCGGGCTCATGGGCGAAGAGCCTGTGGGCAAGGCCAAGTCCTACTCCATGGCAAGCGTCGACTACACGGTCGCGGGCACGGGCATCTCGCTCGACGCCATGTTCGAAGTGATCACGAGCGCCAAGGCGGACACCGCAAACACCATCGATGTCGGCGGCCGGAGCGTGCTGCACCTCGGCGGTCGTTACCGATTCAATCTGTTCGACAGGCCCGCCACCCTACGCATGCAGGTCCACAACGTCTTCAACCGCTTCGGCTGGGTGGTGATGGGCAGCGGCGCATACTCGTACAACGCGCCGCGCCGCCTGACCCTCTACGTGGCGGCGGATCTCTAGCCGCGCCCCGCCCGGCGGGCGAGCCTTTTTTCGAGGCGGACGGCCCGCGAATGCGGGAGAATGCGCGCGGCAATGGCGCACGGCCTCATGACATCCCCCCGCATCCACCGGCTTCTTCGCGCGCCCCTCGAGGGGCGACGCTGAGGATGGCGCGCACGGTTCCATCCGGCCAGGAGGTGTTTCCGGACGGGCTGCCCGTGCCCCGCCGGTACTGGGCGGTCGTCACCATCATCCTGGCCATCGCGATGTCCGTGCTCGACAGCACCATCGCGAACATCGCGCTGCCGACCATCGCGCGGGATTTCGACATCACGCCGGCAGAGTCGGTCTGGATCATCAACGCGTATCAGCTCGCCGTCCTGATCTCGCTGCTGCCGCTGGCTTCGCTCGGCGAGATCGTGGGGTATCGCCGGGTTTCGCAGGCCGGGCTCATCCTGTTCACGCTTGCGTCGCTGGCGTGTGCGTTCTCGACTTCTCTGCTCACGCTGAGCATCGCGCGCGTGATTCAGGGGTTCGGTGCCGCGGGGATCATGAGCGTGAATCCCGCACTCGTGCGGTTCACGTATCCGACGCGGATGCTTGGCCGCGCGCTCGGTATCAATTCGATGGTCGTGGCCACGTCCGCCGCGCTCGGGCCCACTATCGCGTCCGCCGTGCTGTCGGTGGGCCACTGGCGATGGCTCTTCGCGCTGAACGTTCCCATCGGCCTGGTTGCTGTCGCCATCGCGCGTTTCGCGCTCCCGTACACGGAACGCGCCAATCGGAAACTCAACCTGGTTGGAGTGGCGCTGCACGTGGCGACGTTCGGGCTGCTCATCACCGGGCTTCAGGCTTTCGCGCACGATGCGGCGACGAGCGTCGCTGCGGGACAGATCGTGGCCGGCTGTGTGCTGGCCGCCATCCTCGTGCGACACGAATTGCAGCGGCCCGCACCGCTCATCCCCTTCGATCTGTTGCGCATTCGTCTTTTCACGCTCTCGCTGATCACGTCCGTGTGCTCGTTCACGGCGCAGATGGCTTCGTTCGTGGCGCTGCCGTTTGAGATACAGCGGCTGGGGTGGAGTCCTGTGGAGACCGGGCTGCTCATGACGCCATGGCCGGTCGGGGTTGCCATCGCCGCGCCGATCGCGGGGCGGCTTGCGGATCGCTACCCGGCGGGTGTGCTCGGGGGCATCGGGCTTGTGCTGAACGCGACCAGTCTGGCTTTGATCGCGTACCTGCCGGAAGGCAGCAGCGCATTCGACTTCGTCTGGCGCGTGGCGCTTGGAGGCGTGGGGTTCGGGTTCTTCCAGTCGCCGAACAACAGGGCAATGCTCTCGTCCGTGCCGCGCGCGAGGAGCGGAGCCGCGGGCGGCATGCTCGCCACCATGAGGCTGATGGGCCAAACGCTGGGCGCCGCGGGCGTTGCGCTGCTGTTCAGCGCACATCCCGAGATGGGATCGAACAGGGCGATCCTGATTGCCGCGGGTATCGCGTTTGTTGCCGCGCTCGTGAGCATGGTTCGGCTGGTCGGCGGGACGTCGCGCATTTCGCCGCAAGCATCATCGTAAGACTCCCCTGCTGCACACGATTGGGGCGTAGCACCGCCCACGACAACGCTACACGTATCGTTGCCGCTACATCCTCGTCGCCACAGCTTGTCAGGTCGAGCGCTCAACTCGTCGCGTCAGGGTCCCGCAGGCATGAGCCCTGCGACCGCACGCGCGAGGGATCTTTCCCGGATCCCAAGGACAAGAGGCAACAAGACAAATCATGTCGAACCGATACTTCTGGAGCGGCGCGCTCCTCCTCGGCACCGCTGTGTGCGCAACCCCTCCGGCGTTCGCCGCCGGCTTCTCGCTTCTTGAGCAGTCCGGCAGCGGCATCGGCACCGCATACGCTGGCGCGGCCGCATCCGCGGACGATGCAAGCGCGATGTTCTTCAACCCGGCCGCCTTGTCGCTGCTGGAGTCTCCGCAGGCGGCCGTGGCCGCCCATGCCATCAACCTCGAAACGAAGTTCAGCGACCGGGGCTCGATCCTTCCGCCCGCGGGCCTCGGCCTCATCCCGCAGGGGGCAACGAATGACAACGCAGGCGATCTCCTTGGCCTTCCGAACGCGTATTTCGCCTGGCCGGTGAACGATCGGCTCTCGTTCGGCTTCGCCATCAACACGCCTTTCGGGCTGAAGACGGATTACGTCGACCCGTGGGTGGGCCGCTTCCAGGGACTGCGCAGCGAGCTCAAGACGGTCAACGCGAATCCCGCGCTCTCGTGGAAGGTGAGCGACACCGTCGCGCTCGGCATCGGAGTGAACTACCAGTACGCGGAAGCCGAGCTGACGAACGCCGTGCTCCTCGCGCCCGCGACCGAGGGGCGCGCCGGCATCGACGTGGACGACGAAGCGTGGGGCTGGAATGTCGGCGCGATCTTCACGCTCCCGAGCGCCACTCGCATCGGGGTGAGTTATCGCTCGAAGCTCGACTACACGCTCACGGGCGACACTTCCGTCACCACGTTGGGCGGACTGCCGATCGCAGCAGCGAGCGGGCCCACTTCCGTCGACATCACTTTCCCGGACTCCGCGAGTCTCAGCGTCGTTCAGCCGATTGCCGAAGGACTCGACATCCGCGCGGATGCGAGCTGGATGAACTGGAGCGAGGTCGACACCGTATTCGCCGTGAATCCGGCCACGGGCACTCCGCGCGACGTTCTGCACTTCGGATTCGATGACACGATGAGGTACTCCCTCGGCGTGAACTACCGACGCAACGATCAGTGGACGTTCCGCGCGGGAACTGCGTTCGACGAGAGCCCGGTGAAGAATGACGTTCGCACCGTTCGCCTGCCCGATACCGATCGCTGGTGGCTCACTATCGGTGCACGCTGGCAGCCTACTGAGAACCTCCTCGTCGATGCAGGTTACGCCCACATCTTCGTCGACGACGCGACGATCGCGCTCACTCGCGAGCAGACCGGGGCGCCGCCGTCGTTCTCAAGCCGGGTGGTCGGTGAGTACGACAGCTCGGTGGATATCCTGAGTGTTCAGGTGAGCTGGGCGTTTCGCTGAACGGGGCGGCGCGGCGGCGGTTCTCCGGCGACCCAGGACGTGCGGTCCGGGTGCCGCCGCCGCGCTTTTCTCATCGCCTGATGAAATAGGGAACGGCGGTGAAGATGGCGCCGATGATCACGAGCGCCGTGGCATTCGGCATGAAGTACGGATACGCGATGAGCGCGATCCCGCAGAAAAGCGGAATCGTCTTGCCCTGCCGGCGGCCGTAAAAGAAATAGCCGACGCCGATGCCGGTGAACAGCACACCCCAGAGCAGCCCGGCCTCACTCACTTGCCCACCCCCGCGCGGAGCGCGCACTCCGTCCTTCAGCGGGATGCTACGTGAGCCTTCCGTGGCTAGCGCCGGGCTTTGTGCCGTTTCGTGACGGCGGTCAGCGTCGGGATCCGCGCGGCTTGCCGGACGGCGCCGGCCGGTCCAGCTCCACGCGCAAGTGACGCACGCCGGTGGTGGAGCCTGTGTCGTCGCTCTCCAGGTCGAACGCGAATTTGCGAAGCTCGTTGAGCGTTTCGGCGAGAGTGTCTCGCTCTTCGCGGGGCTTCGCGGCGGGGGCTGGCGACGGTGCGGTAGTGGAGACAGGCTTTGTCGCAAGAGCCGGTTTTGCCGCGAGAGACGGTTTTGTCGCAAGGGCCGGCTGTATCGCGAGAGCCGGTTTCGGCGCAGGAGTCGCTTTCGGCGCGGCGACCGGCGCCCTTGGCGTCACCAGCTCCCGAACGACCGGCCGCTGCGCGGCCGCTTCCAGATCGTCATCCATCGGCATTCGTGGCCGCGCTTCCAGCACACGGATGACTTCGGCATCGCTCAGTACGGTGCCCGGCTGCGGCGGGTACCCTTCGGCATCCGGCAGCGAGCCGTCTTCCACGATTTCGAGCTTGGGGTGTCTCCAGGCGTTGAAGTCATTCATGGCTTTCTCCCCGGTGCATCGTCCGATGTTTGATCCCACCCTGGCGGGCAGGCGCGACCCGGACCTAGCCTAGCCGAAAGTGAGACTGCCTGTCTCATTCGTAGTCCACGCAAGTAATATGTAAACGGGCCGACCGGGTAATTTCACGCCTACGACGAGGGGCCGGGGTTCGGCATGATCCCTTCAGCCAGCCGATGGAGCTCTCCATGAACATCCCTGCCCGCCCGAGCGCATTCCTCCTCGCGTTGGCGGCCTGCGCGCTTGTAATGAGCGCCCACGCTTCGGAGGAGGACGCCGCTCGACATCGCATCGGCGTCCCGAAGCTGCAGGGACGGGCGGACATCCGCACTGAGGAAGTGGAATCGCCCACGCTGTCGCGCGTGGAAAAAAGCCTGAAGGAGACACAGGCGCTGATTACCAGGATCCGCGAGACAGGCGATCCGGCCGAACGCCGGAGGCTCATGGAGCAGCACTTGCAGGCGCTGAACGACAACCTCGCTCAGCTTCGCACGCTGATGAGCGACGACCTCTCGAAGCGCCAGCTCTCGAAGAGCCTGAATCTCGCACAGGCCGTGCTGGATCAGATGTCCGAAAGACAAAAACTCGAAGCCCCGGACACGAAGTAGCCCGCTGCCTCGTGCGCTCGAGCTTGTTTCAGCGCGAATTCCGGGCCGCTGGCCGGTTTTTCCCGGGCTGCCCCGGCGCGAAGCGCTCGCCGAAGTAGTCGCCCTCGTACCAGAGCGGCCTCTCGTCAGCGTTCGCCGCCTCGACGGTCCATCTCCGGAACAACTCCGCCCATTGGACCATGTGACCTTCGTAGTCGAAGGGCTGGTTCAGATCGTCGGAAGGCTGATGAAGGTGCGCGGCCGCCCAGCGACGGTTGATCTCGGCCGCGTCCTTCCCATTGGCAGGCTTGTTGCCCGCGATGAGAAAGATGCCGGGAATGCCTTTCTGGACGAACGGGTAGTGATCCGAACGCGTGAAGTACGCCTGCTCGGGCTCCAGATCCGGCGAGACGCTGATGCCGAGAGAGTCCGCCGCTCGCCGCAGCGAATCTCCCAGCGTGGAACTGTCCGCGCCGTAACCGATGACGTCCACGAGATCGAAGAACGGCATGGCGCCATCCAGGTTGATGACGCCCACCATGCGTTCGCGCTCGATGGTCGGCTTCGTCGCGAAATAGTCCGAGCCGACAAGTCCTTTTTCTTCCGCCGTCACAGCAAGGAAAAGCACGGAACGGCGAAGGCGCTGCGGACCCGAAGCGAGCACGCGCGCGACTTCAAGCATCGAGGCTATGCCAGCCGCGTTATCCAGCGCGCCGTTGTAGATCGCGTCTCCATTCACCGGCGCGCCGACTCCGACGTGATCGAGATGCGAAGTGAACACGAGAACTTCCCTGCCGAGCACAGGATCCGAGCCGGGAAGCAAAGCCGCGACATTCGCGCTCGTCGCCGCGAAGTGTTCGCTCTTGCGCGAGAACGTGGCGCGCGCCTTCAGCGCGAATCCCATCGGAGCCCGTGTTCGAGCCTCTTTCATTACGTCCGCGAGCTTGCGCGGCGCGCCTTTAAAAAGAGCCTCCGCCGCGGTGAGATCTACCATCGCTGAAACGCGCAACGATTTGCCGGGATTTTTCGGGATCGTCGGATCCGACCACTCGATGACAGGCTGACGATAGACCGGCGCCAGCCGCACGAACGGCCATCGCGCTTCCAGTGCGGGCGTGTAGATGATGAACACACCTGCAGCGCCGCGCTCTGCGGCTCGTGCCCGCTGCTCGTCCGCGGAGCCCAGATGCCCCGCAACCTCGCTCGGAAAACCTGGCGGAGGTCCACCGAGAACGACGACGAACTTCCCGCGCACGTCGAGTCCCGCGTAATCGTCGCGCTTGTGCTCGGGCGACACGACTCCGTATCCGGCGAACACGCACGCTGCTTCCACGCTCTGCAACGGCTCCGTGTCGCTCGGCCTTGCAGCTACGTGATCCGCGTCCGTGAACGTGATGCTCTTACCACCGACACCATCCACGCGAAGCGTGACGGTGTTCGGCACAAGAAGGCTCTTGCGCAAGGGCACGGGATGGAAGAAGCCATTCGTGCCCGCAGGCTGCAGCCCAATCTGCCTGAACTGGGATGCAACGTAAGCGGCTGCGATGTCGTATCCGCGCGTGCCTGCTTCTCTCCCTTCGAGAAGGTCGTCCGCGAGGAACTCCATGTGCGCGCGAATCGAATCGGCGCGGATAGCCGCTTCCTGTGCTCCTGCAAGTGAGGCCGCGGCGGCGAGCACGACCGCAAGCGCCAGACGTCCGACGATCATGGCCCGATCATACTGACCCTGTTTATCGCGGCACGCGGTTCGCGGCGGGCTGTTGGAATTCGGCGATGAAGTCCTCCAGCAGCACCCGGCGCTGCTTGACTCTGCCGCTGCGGAAGACTCCACAATGCCTGCATGATCCGCATCGGCGACTTCGCGAGACTGGCTCGCGTCAGCGTGCGCACTCTGCGGCACTACGAAGCCAAGGAGTTGCTCCGGCCAGCGCATGTCGATGCCCGCTCGCGATACCGGTACTACGACGCGAAGCAGATCGAAGTCCTCGAACGGCTGCTGCTTCTGAGGGACGTCGGCCTTTCCCTCGATGCCATTCGCGCGCTGCTCGTCGCGCCTGCCGATGAGTTTCGAGCGGCGATCGTGAAGCATCGCGAGTTTCTCGCGCGGCAGGTCGAGGAGCAGAAGCGCCTGTTGCAAAGGGCGAGCGCACTGGAAGCATGGCTCGAATGGCAGACAACCGAAGTTTGCGTGCCTGTATCCAGCTCCTGTCGCCTCAGCGGAGTGCGTGAGATCGAGCCGGAGCCCCAGGCAGCGAGCATCATTATCGCGGGCCTTACGCGGGGACGGAACAGCTTTACGGCCGGATGCGAGCATGGTTGAGCCGGCAGCATCTCGTGCTGGCGAAGCGGCCGATTCGCGAGATCTATCACCGCTTCGGTGCCGACCAGGTCGGATATCGACTGCCAGCGCACCGTATCGCAAGGAGCGCACAAGGATTCATCACCGAGCTGGCCAATAAACGGCGGCGGATAGGCCCCGGTCGGCGAGGACCGGGGCCCTCGTGCTTACCAGCCGGACTCCATCTGATACGGCACCGTGGTCAGCACGGCTTCGATCTGCCGGATCTTGCCGTCCACCACCTTGAAGACTTCGGCGATATAGAACGAGGATGGTTGGCGGAACGTCTGCGCGACGTCCACCATCTTCTTGTCCAGCGTTCGTGAGAACTTCGGGACCGTGCCGTTGTGGTCGAAATACGCCCACGCGAATGCCAGGCCCTTCGTGCGATCCACCACCTCGAAGCGCCGCTCGCGAATGTCCGTGACGATGACCGAGAAGCCGGTGTCGAACTGCGACTTGCAGTCCATCCACACCATCGAACCCTTCTCCGCCTCCGGATTGTTCGACGTGATCGTGCCGTTCTCGCGGCGCTGGCAGTCCGGCGAGAACTGAACGCCGCGGCTGCTCTCCTCCGTGTCGAGCCCGGTGAAGTACGCGTCGCTGATCGTGACGAGCTCCTCGCGAGCCGGAGGCTTGCCGGAAATCGGCTGCGCCATGCGCGGATGCGGCTCCGTGTTCTGGCGATTGTTCGCGCCGGGAGGACCTCCGCCGCCGGTGAGGCTGCGATTGATGAGCGTCTCGATTTCCGAGACCTTGCGGTCCGGCTCCACCTTGAGGCGCACGGCGTACCAGTTGTTGTTGCCGTTCTCGCTGATGCGGCCGAGCAGACCCACCTGCTGGGCCTCCTCGTCGATGATGTCCAGGCGGTAAGTCGGCATCGCCGACGCCGTCTGCCACAACCCGTCGCCCATCGTGATGCGCACGCCGTTTTCGGTGTACTTCACGTTGCGCGTAACGGGCAGGCTCGCGGGGTCGTGTTTCACCAGTGCCTGCAGGTAAACGTTCATCACGCCGGCGAGGCACTCGCGATTGCATTGAGCCTCTGCGTCTCCGGCGCCGCCCACACCCAGAATCAGAACCGCCGCTGCTCCGGCGACCTTGCGTCCCATGGAAGCCCCCCCCCTGAACGGACCCGTTTTTTACGTGCGGGCTATGTTCACTGCGCGCGGGGGCGTATCACAACTCGTCGAGCGAAGTTGGTCCACTAGCCGAAGGAACCGGTCTTCGGGAGGCCGGGGGAATGGCGGCGGGACGGTCGTGCCGTTCGGCCGGGAACCGCGTGCGTTTGCTTCACGGCGGCGGCCCTTGGTGCGGGCACGATGAGGACGTCGCAGGCGACTTTGTGGATCACCTCACTAGTTACACTGCCCTTCAAAGCCCGCTGCACGGTGCCAGCACTCCGCGTCCCGAGCACAAGCAGATCCGGCCGATGGGACTCGACAGTGCGCAGGATGGCGGCAGCCGGCTTCGCGTGCTCGACGAGAATCTCGTACCGCGTGAAGTCCGCGCTGTGCTGCTTCAGCAGGTCCCGAATGGCGATGGCCGCTTCGTCCCGCCAGGTGTTGTTGTACGTCTCCGCGGCCCGGGCGTGGTGACGAACGTGCCAGAGCATTCCGCGATACGGGGGCTCGCAGGCGTGGACAATCTTCGTCTCGGTTTCGGTACCGACAAGCATCTCCGCCGTCTGCAACGCTCTTACCGATGCGGCGGACGTGTCCATCGCCAGAAGCACGTTCCTGTAATGCGCGATCGGGGACCGATGGACGATGAGCACGGGGCAGCCGCGGGATTGCAGGATCTTGCCCGCGGTCGATCCTTCGAACACGTCCAGCACGCCGCGCGGGCGCCGCGAACCCAGCACGAGCGCGAAAGGTGAAAGGCGCTGGACGGTCTGCGCAATGAGCCGGGTCGGACTGCCAGTCCCGACGATGACATCCGGCGACCGGCCCCACCGCCACATCGGGGGCCGGCTGCGCAGATTCATGTAGTCGATCGCTTCGTTGAGGGACTCTTCCAGCGCACGCTCCGACTCCACCGGCGGGACGACGTGCAGCAGGGACAGCTCCATCCCCAGTTGGTCGGCGAGTCTCCCGGCCCGGTCTACTGCAAACTCGCACTTTGGCGAGAGACCGGTTGCGCAGAGCAGACGCATGATTCTTCCTCGACCTTCTTTCCGGCCTCCTGGGCCACACTCTCGATCCGCAGGCGCCGCAGGCCGCCGGGCATCTGCCACTCGACCTCGTCGCCTTCCCGATAACCGAGCAGCGCGGTGCCGAGCGGAGCCAGCACCGACACGCGATTGGCCGCGATGTCCGACTCGGCCGGATAGACGAGCTCGAGATCCCGGCGCTCGCCCGAATCCACATCGAGCACGCGAACGCGCGCGTGCATCGTCACGACGTTCGGCGGAACCTGTTCCGGTTCCAGTACGACCGCGCGCTCGACTTCGAGCGCGAGCTCGTCGAGATGCTCGTCGTCGCGCCCCGAACGCGCGTAGCTCGAGAGCAGCGCCCGCAGCCGTGCTGCGTCCCGCTCGGTAACGACGACCTGCCTGTTCCTCATTTCCATTCCTCGGCAAAGACGTGGGGAGCATGAACCGTGGGGAGCATGTTGCTCGCCACGACTGCTTCCAACAATTGCAATTAATCGACGCCTTTGTTCTATTGCGTCGAACTGTCATCCCGACCGCACCAGGCTTCACCATGGCGATTCCACGCAAGCTCAATTACCAGCACCTTCTGTACTTCTGGTCCGTGGTGAAGACCGGGAGCCTGACCCGCGCGTGCGAGGAGCTCGCGCTTTCGCCTTCCGCGGTGAGTGCGCAGTTGCGCACGCTGGAAGAGCGCTTAGGCGAAAAATTACTCGCCAAATCCGGCCGCAACCTCGTGCCGACGGACGTCGGCCGTCTCGTTTTCGGATATGCGGACCAGATCTTCGGGCTCGGGCAGGACCTGGTGGAGGCGCTGGAGCACCGGCCGACCGCGCGGCCGCTGCGTCTCATCGTGGGCATCGACGACGTCGTTCCCAAGGAGATCGCTTATCGCGTGCTGGAGCCTGCGCTTCGCATGAAGCGCTCCGTGCGTTTCGCCTGTCGCGAAGGCACGCTCGAGCGGCTCACGGCGGACCTTGCCGTTCATGAGATCGACGTCGTGCTCTCCGACGCGCCGGTGACGCCGAGCGTGAACATCCGGGCGTACAGCCATTTCCTCGGCAGTTGCGAAGAGCTGTGGATGGCCACTCCGACGCTTGCGAAGACGCTCCGGAAGGGCTTTCCCAAGTCCCTCGACGGAGTACCGATGCTCCTTCCCACGGACGATACGGCCATCCGCCGCGCGCTCGATCAATGGCTGGACCGGCACGACATCCGGCCCATCATGATCGGAGAGTTCGAGGATTACGCCATGCTGCGCGAGTTCGCGCGTACGGGACACGGCTTCGCGCCCGTGCCGAGCGTTCTCGAAGAAGAGTTCCGGAAACAGTACGGGTTCTCGCGAATCGGATCGGCGCGCGGCGTGAAGGCGGAGTTCTACGCCATCTCCGTTGACCGGAAGATCAAGCATCCTGCTGTCGCCGCGATGACGGAGAACGCCCGGCACGTGTTCGGCACCGGCTGAGCGTGGCGCGCGTTCAGGCTCGTGACGGCGGTGGCTTCGAAGCCGGCACGGAGTTCGACACCGGCGCGTAGTGACTCAGCCACATGACCACATCCGCCTTTCCACCGAACTGCTTGTTCAGCCACTCGGTGTATCCCAGAACGAGAACCAGCGGCGCTGTCGCGCGCACGACGGAGAAGTGCCGCTCGTTCTCGACGCTGAGTGTCCTCGCTCCGCGCGCGTCGAGATCCTTGCGGATTTCGTCCATGAGGCAAGGCGGACTGGAGATCCGCAGCCCCATGTGCGGCTCCTCCATGACGGCGCCCTTGCGATAGCGGATCGTAAGCTCGCCGACCTGGAGGTCTTCCGCAAACGCGGATTTCAGGATCTCGATGGGACGGCTGACGGCGTCTTCCGTTTCGCCCCGGATGATGAGCCCGGAGTTGCCCGCGTCGAACGAGACGTCGGACCGTGCGGTGAGGATCTCCAGCGCCTCCTGCGCGAACGCAAGCTGAGCGCGCGCGCTCCGCCTGGAGCACACTCGCTGCAACGGAAATCTCTCACTCACCGGATGCTCTGTGCACGTCTGCGCGTGCCTCGACGGGCAGATGCTTCGATTTCAGCCCAGCCCCCAGGCGATAACAATTGGAATTAATCTCGAAAATAGTTCGATCCTGTGGAAGTATCCAGTCCCGGGAAGACGAGCTGCCGCGCTGGACCCGGGCCACGATGCGGAAGGATACTGCGCGCGGCTCCCGGTAGAGCGGATCAGGAAGGCTGTCGAGTGAATTCACTGGATGCGTTTTTCGGGGGTTTCGATTCGGCGAGCGTCACCGTAGGTGAAACCACGGTGTTCTGCCGCCGCAAGGGAAGTGGGCCGCCGCTCCTGTTGCTGCACGGTTTCCCGCAAACCCATCTCATGTGGCATGCCGTCGCTCCCCGGCTCGCCGAGCAATTCACTGTCATCTGTGCGGACCTTCGCGGCTACGGCGCGAGCGGGAAACCGGAGTCCGCGCCGGATCATGCGCCTTACTCGAAAGCGGCGATGGCCCGCGATCTCGTCGAGCTGATGGCTTCGATGGGATTCGCCAGCTTCTCCGTTGCCGGTCACGACCGTGGCGGGCGCGTGGCGTACCGGATGGCGCTGGACCATGCGGACCGCATCGAGCGTATCGCCTTGCTGGACATCATTCCTACCGGGGAAGCGCTCGCCCGCGCGGACCCCCGGCTGGCACTGAGCTACTGGCCGTGGTCGCTGCTCTCCCAACCTGAACCGCTGCCAGAGCGGCTGCTCACCGCAGAACCGGCCGCGATAGTCGATGATGCGCTGACGAACTGGGGCTCGGATCCCTCCAGTTTTCCCGTTGCGATACACAGCGCCTACGTCGAAGCGCTGCGCGATCCTCAGACCGCTCACGCCATCTGCGAGGAATTCCGCGCATCCGTGACCCTCGACAGGCAAGCGGACCAGCGGGATCGGCAGGCCAGCCGCCAGATCACACAGCGAACGCTTGTCTTGTGGGCTGCAGATGGTCCCCTGGACACGTGGTACGCCGACGTGGGCGGCCCGTTGGGCGTGTGGCGGCAGTGGGCACCTCAGGCGCACGGTAAGGCGCTTGCAGGCGGGCACTTCTTTCCCGAACAGAATCCCGAAGAAACCGGCAACGAGCTCATCGCCTTCTTTACCGCGCCGGCCTCGACGTAACGACGTAACTCAGCAGGCGAAGCTCACTTCTCCCCGAGCGCATCGAGCAGGGCGCGCGCGAACTGGGGGCCCGTGCCTTTTTCCTCGTGCTTGAAGTACACGTAGACATCGGTGCACCCGGCCGTCTTCTCGCGAATGGTCTCCGCCCAGCGTTTCAGATCGTCCGCCGTGTATCCCTCGTCGCGGAGGCGGAAGTACGCGTAGCTCGCGGTGATTACGAGCGGCGTGTGGGAATTCTCACTGTCTGCGATACAGAGCGCGATGTTCCTTGCCTTGAGTCTTCCATACACCTCGTCATCGAGCCACGACGAATGACGAAATTCGAACGTCGCGCACACGTCCTTCGGCAGGGTCTCGAGAAAAGCATCGAGCACCGCGACGTCCTTCTTGAAGAACGGCGGCAGCTGGAACAGCAGCGCGCCTAGCTTGGGGCCGAGCGTGCCGGCTACCTGCAGAAATCGCTGTGTGGAGTCCGCGCAATCCTTGAGCCGTGAATCGTGAGTGATGCGCTTCGGCGCTTTCAGCGTGAGCTTGAACCGTTCGGGCGTCGCCTGAGCCCAGCCCTCCACCGCCTTCTCGTTGGGCATGCGATAGAAGGTGTTGTTGATTTCTACCGTGCTGAACCGCTCGGCGTAATACGGGAGCATCTTGTCCGAGGAGAACTTCTCCGGATAGAAGCTGCCCTTCCACTCGGGATAGTTGTAGCCCGACGTCCCGACCCAGATGTTCATAGCGTTGCCAGCCCCGGCGGCGTTCGAGGCTCGGCATCATATACCGCTGGCGCGCTCGCGACGCTGGGGGGCGGAGACCGAGCAGCTCCGTTGAGGATGGTTCGATGCACGGCCCCGCCGGCCGCGCCGATCAGTGGCGTGACTGCGGCGTATCGGGCGAGCGGATGCTGCGAGGTTTCGGCTGCCGCGAGCCGCGCGCGGACTCGACGTCCATGCCCTCCTTCCGCGCATCCGCCATCGGGTCGGCATGCCGATGAACCAGCTTCCATTCACCATCGATGAGCCGGAAGAGCTCCGTCACTCGCAGCTTCATCGTCTGCGGCCGGTCGCTGCCATCCATTCTTACGGTAGCTGTCTGGAATCCGGTCCAGTAGGCGACATCGCCGCCCGCGGCCGAGTGAATCACGTCCAGCTGAGTCTCGCTTCCCGGGCGGAACGTCGCGACGTCCCGGTCGTAACGCTGCTTCACGGTCTCGGCGCCCTGCTCGCTCCCGCCGCCCGGCGGAAAGAAGGTGGCCTGGCCGCTCGTCGCGACGATGCTGTCGAGCAGGCTCGCGTCGCCGTTCACGTAGGCCTTCGCAATATCCGCACGCTTCTTCATGAACTCCGAGAAGCTCGGCGCTGAACGCGACGCGCCCTGCACCTCGCGCGCCGAAGCGATCCTGTCGACCCATTGCGCGAACGAGTGCATGAACGCCGAGAAGAACTCGCGCGTTTCCGGGCTCTTCAGCTCGCCCTTCTCATCGAAGAGCTCGCCGGCGTTCGCCACATACGCCTCCGGCTGCTGCATCACCGGCATGTTGAGGAACACAAATGTCTGACGGATGGCATGGTTTGCGCCGAATGCTCCCAGCTTCGTCGGCGTCACACTCACGACGCCGGCCGGGCGGCCGTCGAGCACGCTTTGTCCGTACGGCCGCGAGCCGATATCCAGCGCGTTCTTGAGCACGCCCGGAATCGAGCGGTTGTACTCGGGAGTGACGAACAGCACGGCGTTCGTCGCCTTGATGCTGTTGCGGAAGCGGGTCCAGCTTTCAGGCGGCGAATCGTCGAAGTCCTGGTTGTAGAGCTGCAGGTCGCCGATCTCGACGAAGCGGCACTCGAGCGAAGGCGGCGCCTGCGCGATGAGCGCGCGCGCGACCTTGCGGCTGAAGGAGTCCTTCCGAAGGCTGCCCACGAGCACTGCGACTACGTATTTTCCGGGCATCGGAAAACCTCCTTCTCGACAGGTGAACGCCCGAACGGGCGCGTATCGGGATTGTTCCGGGCCGCTGTCGCTACGACTCGAACAACGGCCCGAGTATCAACGGATGTCGTCGTAGTCCCCGAACGGCGGGGTGTTGCGCACCTTCTCGTCGGGCGTGCCGCTGCGGATCGTCTTGTCCGCGTCCGCGATCCGCGGCTCAACGTCGCGCGGCTCGTCGCCGGCGCCGGGCATGGGACGGCGGTCCTTGCGCAGATCCCGATCGCGGCCGTCCTGGTTCGGCCGGTTCTGGAGGTCCGGCGTGGGAGTCGATGTCTTGACCATGGTCTTCTCCTTTGCGCCATCCGGAAGCCGGGGAGCCGCAATTACCGTTCCCCGGCCCTTCGTGCCACGGACTATTTGGTGACACCGACGGGGGGTGCGCGAGCGCCAGCGCGTCTTAATTGCACCGAACCGTCTGGCGGGAGAACCACAAGTGAGAACGAAGCTTTCGGTCTACGTGTCGTGCATTCTGGCGCTGGCGGGCGGCATCCCGGCCGCGTCGGCCTTCGAGCCGGAAGAAGCCACCATCGAGAGCGTGCACAACGCCATCAAATCCGGCGAGGTCACGTGCAAGGGAGTGGTCGAGGCTTATCTGGCTCGCGCGCGCGCATACAACGGCGTGTGCACGGCACTCGTGACCGCTGACGGGGCAAGCGTCGCACCGGTGAAGGGCTACGTGCGCGCGGGGAAACCGCTCGTTTTCCCGACGAAGACGGTGAAGGCCTCCACGATCTTTCCGGACCTCGACAAGTACGTGGGCCTGCCTCTTGAGTACGGGCGGATGGAGAGGAGCGTGTCCGACCCCTCCGTCTGGCAACAGCAGGGAATGCGCGTCGGCATTCGCGATGCAGGTCAGATCAATGCGCTGGAGACGTTCAACATTCGCGGCGAACGCTCCGTCACCTGCAAGGGCAAATTCGACGCTCATCCTTCGACCGGCCCGCTTCCGCCCGACGCACCGGCGGTGTGCGAGAAATTCCGTCAGCAGCCGGACGCGCTGGAGCGAGCGGCGGAGCTCGATGCGCAGTACGGCCGGAATCCCGATCTCGAGAAGCTCCCGATGTACTGCGTCGTCGCATCCTTCAAGGACCCGTACGACACGAAGGACATGCGCACGACGTCGAACAACGACGTGAACTTCGCGATGGACGTGCCGCCGTTCGACTCGACCGTCGTGGCACAGCTGCGCGCGAAGGGAGCGATCATCTACGCGAAATCGGCCGCACATGAGTTCAACGGCGGGCCCGGAAATCCCGGCGGACCGAACAAGGCGAAGCTCAACTGGGTGGCCGGGGGACAGATGACGAGCGGCTGGGCGGGACAGCCCTGCAATCCCTACGACACTGAGCGCGTCGTTCGCGGATCAAGCGGCGGATCCGGAGCCGCGGTGGGCGGCAATCTCGCGATGATCGGCATCTGCGAGCAGTCCGGCGCATCTTGCCAGGGCCCCGCCTCCCGCAACGGGACGGCGCTGATTCTCACGACCAAGGGAATCATCCCCGACAACGGCGGCATCGGTAATCAATGGTTCAACGATCGCGCGGGCATCCATGCACGCACGCTCGTCGATGCCGCGAAGGTGCTCGATGCCCTGAAGGACCCCGTCCGTGGGTATCACGATCCGCGCGATCCGTTCACGGCCTTGCCGAAGGCGCTTATTCCCGAGCAACCGTACGCGAGCTTCCTGATCGGCGATGCGGCGGTGAAAGGCGGCGCCAAGCCGCTCAAGGGCATGCGTATCGCGATCCTCCGCGAGCACATGGCCAAGCCGACGAAGAATCACGAGGCCATCAGCGATCAGATCGACGCGGAGATCAAGAAGGTCCTGCGGGACCAGCTCGGCGCGGAGCTCGTCGAGACGACGACGCCGAAGCATCCGGACGATCCCACGGTGCCCAATCTCACCTACACGTTCGCGGATGCCTTGTCCGAGCTCATCCCGCGCTTCATGCCGGAAATGCTCACGCGACGGGACGCGAAGGGAAAGCTGTACTTCGAGGTGCCGGGCTACGACGTGACCTCGTACGAGTACCTCATGAAGCTCAGCAACCGCCAGGCGCCGCTCACCGACAAGGTGGATATCACGAACTTCGCGAGCTTCGCCGCGACTCCGTGTATCACAAATCTGTGCAGCAACACGGTGTTCGACCTGGAGCGGTATCTCATCGCCCGCGGGGACGCGCGCATCACGAACTGGGCCGCGTGGGTTGCCAATGCGAAGTTCAAAACGGACGAGTCGACGGCTGGAGCGAAGAACTGGGCGGTGTTCAAGGATCACTTCGCGCCGGGCAAGGAGGAGCGTCTCGCCCGCAGCCAGCTCGCGCGCATGGCACTCACGCGCGTGATGCTGGAGAACCGGATCGATGCATTCGTGCACGCGGAAAACACAGTGCCGACGCCGAAGATCCAGGGCCCGAATGTCGGCGCGATCAGCCTGGATGGCATCACACCGTTCTTCCAGGTTCCGCGCATCGCGGTTCCGGCTGGCAAGACGGATGTCGTGTACGAGCCGGTTTATGCACTGAACGAGGACAGGACCGATTACGTGGCGGTACTGCCGCCCGGGGTGCAGAAGACCAGGCTGCGCAAGCCGATGCCGATCTCGATCACGTTCTTCGCCGCGCAGGGCGATGAACCGACGCTGCTGAAGATCGGGTCGGCGTATGAGTCGGCGACTCATCATCGGTACGCGCCACCGGATTTCGGGCCGGTGAAGAAGAAAGGCGGTACCTGAAGGATCGCGACAGAGTTCTGCAGGTGGGTGGGGAGACCCACTGAAGGGGCGAGCGGGCCGGCGAAAGTCGGCCCGCTCTTCGGGACAGCGGCCTCGGGATAGCCGTCTCGGGAGAGCCGTCTCGGGAGTGCCGACTACTCCCGCCAGCCGCCGCCGAGCGCCTTGTATAGCGAGATGGTATTGGACGCCTGTTCGAGCCGCAGATTGATCAGCGCCTGCTGCGCCTGATACAGGTCCCGCTGCGCGATCAGCGTGTTCAGGTAGCTTTCGACGCCGGCGCGATAACGCATGTCCGAAAGCCGGTAGCTCTCGCTGGCCGCTCGCGTGAGCGCTTCCTGCGCCGTGAGCTGTTCAGTCAGAGTGCGCCGGGCAACCAGCGCATCTGATACTTCACGAAACGCCGACTGGATGGCCTTCTCATAACGTGCGATCTCGATGCGCTTGCGAACATGCGCCAGATCAAGGTTCGCGACGTTCGCGCCGCCGCTGAAGATCGGCAGCGTGAGCTGCGGAGCGAAGGTCCACACTCGCTGCGGCGACTGGAACAGATTGTCCAGGTCCGAATGCGCCTGCCCATATGACCCAGTGAGCGTGATTCGCGGGAAGAACGCAGCGCGCGCGGCCCCGATGTCCGCGTTCCGCGCGAGCAATGCATGCTCGGCGGCGCGGATATCCGGCCGGCGCTCGAGCAGGTCCGCGGGAAGGCCTGCCGGCAGATCCTGGGCGAAGACCTGACTCTCGATGGACTTCTCTTCCGAATCCAGCTCCGGCGGCAGCGGCTCGCCGACGAGGAGCGTGAGCGCGTTTCGATCCTGCTCGACACGACGGGTATAGATGGCGATGTTCGCTTCCGCCGTGCGAAGTGCAATCTCCGCCTGATGCAGATCCAGCTCGCTGACGACACCGGAGTTGAATCGCAGCTTCGTGAGGTCGAACGAGTTCTGCTGGCTCTGAAGCGTTTCACGCGTGAGCTTCAGCAACTCCCGGTCCGCCACCAGCGTCAGCCATGCATTCGCCACTTCGGATACGAGCGAGAGATGGGCGCTCTGCCGCGTCTCATCGAGAGACAGGTACTCCTCAAGCGCACTGCGCTGGAGACTGCGCACTCGCCCGAAGAAATCCAGCTCGAAGGCCGTCACGCCGACGGAAGCACCGTACTGGCGAAACACCATGGACTCGCCGGTTTGCGACAGCGATGCGGGAACCCGCTGCGAGTTGGCTTGCCCGACCGCATCGATCGCGGGAACCAGCTCCGAGCGCTGTATGCGATACGCAGCCCGCGCCGCTTCGACATTGAGGGCGGCGACACGCAGGTCCCGATTGTTAGCAAGGGCCCGGTCGATTAGCGACTGAAGCTGGGAATCCGGGAAGAAGCTCCGCCACCCGATCTCCGCGGCGGCCGAAGCGCTCGCGGCAGTTTCAGAAGCCGTCCCACTGCCTTCGCTGTAAGTCGGCGCAACCGGCGCAGCGGGCCTCTCATACCGCGGCGCCAGGGTGCACCCAGCGAGCAATGCCGCCGCGACGCTCGTCGCGACGAAACGCGCAACAGCTCTGCTCACGGGCGCACTCCTTCCGGCGGCGGGAGTTGTCCACCCTCCTCCGGAGGCTCATTCGTCGCGGCAGGCACCTTCGTCGGCTTCACCTTGAAGTACTGCAGGATCACGACGAAGAACACCGGCACGTAGATGATCGCCAGGAACGTCGACGCAAGCATGCCGCCGATCACTCCGGTGCCGACGGCGTTCTGCGCGCCGGAACCCGCGCCGGTGGCGATGGCGAGCGGCAGCACGCCGCACATGAACGCCAGCGACGTCATGATGATCGGCCTCAACCGCTGGAAGGAGGCATGCATCACGGCTTCCCGCAGACTCTGCCCGCGATCGAAGTTCTCCTTCGCGAACTCCACGATGAGCACGGCGCTCTTCGCGGCAAGACCGATGGTCGTCAGCAGCCCGACCTGGAAGTACGCGTCGTTCGACATGCCACGAGCCATCGTCGCCAGCACGGCACCGAGGACGCCCAGCGGCACGACCAGCAGCACCGAAATCGGGATGAACCAGCTCTCATAGAGAGCCGCGAGACACAGGAACACCACCGCGAGCGAGATGGCGTAGAGCGCAGGTGCCTGCGCGCCCGACAGCCGCTCCTCGTACGACAGGCCAGTCCACTCGAAACCGACGCCGCTCGGCAGCTTCGCAACGAGATCTTCCATGATCTGCATCGCTTCGCCGGAGCTGCGGCCCGGCGCCGCCGAGCCCTGAATCTGATACGACGGCACGCCGTTGAATCGCACGAGCTTCTGCGGGCCGTATGTCCACTCGCCGGTGGCGAACGCGGAGAACGGCACCATGCCGCCGCGCGCGTTTCGCACGTACCAGAGGTTCAGGTCGTCCGGCTGCATGCGCGAGTTGTTCTCTCCTTGAACGTACACGCGCTTCACGCGACCGCGATCGACGAAGTCGTTCACGTAAGTGGATGCCCAGGCGGTCGAGAGCGTCTGGTTGACGTCCGCAATCGAGACGCCGAGCGCGCTCACCTTCTCGCGATCGATGTGAATGCGGAACTGCGGAGCGTCCTCCACGCCGTTGGGTCGCACTCCGACGAGGTTCGGATTCGAGCCGGCCGCGGCGAGCAGCTGGTTGCGTGCGGCGAGGAACTCGTCATGGCTGAGTCCGCCGCGATTCTGCAGCTGCATGTCGAAGCCGGATGCGTTGCCGAGCTCCATCACGGCGGGAGGCGCGATCGCGATGATGTTCGCCTCCTTCACCGACGCGAAGTACGCGCTCGCGCGCTGCGCGACCGCGCTCACGCTCAGCGACGAATCCTTGCGCTCGCTCCAGTCCTTCAGCTTGATGAAGAGCAGGCCAGAGTTCTGACCCGTGCCGGCGAAGTTGAACCCGGCGACGGTCAGCACGCCTTCGACCGCATCGCTCTCTTTTTCCATGAGGTACTGCTGGGCGGCGTCCAGCGCCTGCCACGTGCGCTCCTTTGAAGCGCCCGGCGGCGTCTGCACCTGGCCATACAGGAAGCCCGGATCTTCCGGCGGCAGGAACGACGTCGGGATGCGCACGAACAGCACGCCGACGATCACGCAGACGGCGGCGTAAGCCAGCAGCATCCGGCCCGGTCGCGCGAGCGCTCCGCGCAGTCCTCGCTGATAACTCTCACGACTGCTCTCGAACGAGCGATTGAACCAGCCGAAGAAGCCTCGGCGATGCACGTGCCCGCCGGGCGGCAGCGGCTTCAGGAGCGTGGCGCACAGTGCCGGCGTGAGGATCAGGGCGGTGAGGACGGACAGAGCCATCGCCGAAACGAGCGTGACCGAGAACTGCCGGTAGATCACACCCACAGACCCGCCGAAGAACGCCATCGGCACGAACACCGCGGCAAGCACGAGCGCGATGCCGATCAGGGCGCCGGTGATCTGCCCCATGGATTTGCGCGTGGCCTCTTTCGGCGAAAGATGCTCCTCCGCCATCACGCGCTCGACGTTTTCAACGACGACGATAGCGTCGTCTACCAGCAACCCGATCGCTAGCACCATGCCGAACATGGTGAGCGTGTTGATGCTGTACCCGAAGGCTGCCAGCACTCCGAACGTGCCCAGCAAGACGACAGGTACCGCGATCGTCGGAATCAACGTCGCCCGCACGTTCTGCAGGAAGAGGTACATCACGAGGAAGACGAGCACGATCGCCTCGATGAGCGTCTTCACCACCTCTTCGATGGACGTGCGCACGAACGGCGTCGTGTCGAGCGGGTACACGATCTCCATGCCCGGCGGGAAGAACGGCTCCAGGCGATCGAGCGTCGCGTGAATCGCCTCGACGGTATCGAGCGCGTTGCGTCCGGCGGCGAGACGGATCGCCACGCCGGCGGCGGGCTTGCCGTTGTACTTCGTTTCGCGGGTGTAGCTTTCGGAGTTGAGAGACACGCGCGCGACGTCGCCGATGCGCACCTGCGAGCCGTCCGTATTCACGCGCAGCAGGATGTCCCTGAATTCCTCGGGCCGGGAGAAGCGCGTGGGCCCGATGATGCTTGCGGTGATCGCCTGGCCATCCACCGCGGGCAGGCCGCCGATCTGGCCGGCCGAGATCTGCACGTTCTGCGCACGAATGGCGGCAACGACGTCCGCGGTCGTGAGGCTGTACGTGCTGAGCTTCGCCGGATCCAGCCAGATGCGCATCGCATACTGCGAGCCGAACATCTGCACGTCGCCCACGCCCTCGGTGCGATTGAGCTGGTCCAGCACGTTCGTGGCGACGTAGTCGGAAAGGTCCTCGCTCGACATCGTGCCGTTCGCCGAGATGAAGCCCAGCACGATGAGGAAGTTTCGGGTCGGCTTCGTGACACGCAGGCCCTGCTGCTGCACTTCCGCGGGGAGAAGCGGAGTGGCGAGCTGCAGTTTGTTCTGCACCTGGACCTGGGCCGTGTCCGGGTTCGTCCCCTGTGCGAAGGTGAGAGAGATCTGCGCGGTGCCGTCCGCGTTGCTCTCGGACGTGATGTAGTCGAGGTTATCGATGCCGTTCAGCTGCTGCTCGATCACCTGCACGACGGTGTCCTGCACCGTCTGCGCGGACGCGCCGGGATACGTGACGTTGATGGCGACCTGAGGCGGCGCGATGCCCGGGTACTGCATCACGGGCAGGTTGATCATCGCGAGCGTGCCCGCGAGCATCATGATGATCGCGATCACCCACGCAAAGACGGGGCGGTCGATAAAGAAACGGGACAGCACTATTCGATCCTCAGCGACGCGCTACGTCGGGCACGGCGGCTGTATTCGCCCCGCTGCCTGGCGCAGCGTTTTCGCCGGCAGCAGCCGGACTGGGTGTTGCCGCAGACGCCGGGCTGGGTGTTGCGGCGGCGGGCTCTGACGAGGTGGCCGTGCTCTTGGCAGCAGCGGCTTCGGTGGCCTCCACCGGACGAACGACAACGCCGGGCCGCACTTTCTGCAGACCATCCACCACAACCCGATCGCCCGCAGCGAGCCCACGCGTGATCAGCCACTCATTGGCGATGACGCGATCCGCGGCGACCACGCGCTCTGCAACTTTGTTCTCCGCGTCCACGACCAGCACGGTCGCCTCGCCGCGCTGGTTTCGGGTGACGCCGCGCTGAGGAACCATGATGGCTTCCTTGCGCTGGCCCTGAATGAGCTGGGCGCGCACGAACATTCCGGGCAGGAGCTCGCGCCGGGGATTCGGGAAAATCGCGCGCAGAACCACGGCACCGGTGCCGGGATCCACGGAGACTTCCGAGAACTGCAGCTTGCCCTTCTCCGGATACTGCCGGCCGTCCTCGAGCGTGAGGATGACTTCCGCCTGGTTCTGCTCGTCCTTCTGCAGAACGCCTTCCGCCAGCTGCCGCTGCAGCCGAAGCATTTGCGCGCTGGATTGCGAAATGTCGACGTAAATCGGATCCAGCTGCTGCACGAGGGCGAGCGGCTGAGACTGCCCTGCCGTGACCAGCGCGCCTTCCGTCACCAGCGCGCGCCCGATGCGTCCCGAGATCGGCGACAGCACCTGCGAGTACACGACATTGATTCGCGCCGCTTCGACCTGCGCCTTCGCGGCGGCGACTTCCGCTTGCGCCTGCGCGTGCTCGGCGACCGCATCGTCGTAATCCTGCCGGCTCACCGCGTTCGCGGCGATGAGCGGCGTATAGCGTTCCTCCAGCAGCTTCGCAGCCACGAGCCGCGCCTCTGCGCGCTTGAGCGCCGCTTCCGCCGCGCTCAGCGCCGCGCGATAGCTCGCGGGATCGATCTGGAGAAGCTGCTGTCCGGCACGCACCTCACCGCCCTCGGTGAAGAGACGCTTCTGCACGATGCCCGAAACCTGCGGCCGCACTTCCGCCACGCGAAACGCCGTGGTCCGTCCCGGCAGTTCATCCGTGATGTTCACGCTGCGCGGTGCGAGCGTAATCACGGCGACTTCCGTGGGCTGCTGGGCACCGCCCTGCCTGCTCTCGCTGCAACCAGCGAGCAGGACGAGGGGGACGAGAGTGAAGAGCGCCGCGAGGACGCGAAGATCTATGCGTTGAGTCATGGGGTCTGCGATCCGTCTGTACCGCTGCCGCGCTGGCCGTTAGCGAGCATGCGTTCGAGAAGATTCGTGAGTTGCGAGACATCCGCGCCGGTGAACCCATCCAGGTGCTCATCGAGCGTGGCGAGAACCTGAGGCAGGATGGCGCTGACCACCTTCCTGCCCTTCGAAGTGAGCTCCACGTGAACGACCCGGCGATCCTCGGAGCTGCGGCGACGACGCAGGAGCTCCTTGGCTTCGAGCCGGTCCAGCATCCGCGTCATCGACGCACAGTTCACCTGGCTTTCGCGCGCGAGGCCCGCGACGGTGTCGGCACGGCCGAAGTGGATGAGCATGAGCGGCTCCCACTGCATCGCCGTGAGGCCGAGCGGCTGCATGCGTGCGTCGATGCGACGGACGAGCGAATTGAAAACGAGCTTGATGAGACGCCCGACGGTCCTGCTCGGCTCGACGACGTAGCCAGCCGGCGCTTTTTGTACGGCGACACTCACGGACGGACGGGGGCTCCCTGGAAAAGAGGCGCGATGTTTCGCCCTCCACGAAATATTTGTCAAGGCAAATAGTTGCACTCTACCAATCGGGGGAGAGGCGTTCTCTGCCGTTAGGGGGAGACGCAGGGCCGCGCGCGTCCACGCTCCGGCCACCGGGCTCTGGCACAAGCGGGGCCGGACGACCCCGGGAGGAATGGGTTTATGCGAAGCCCGCGGGTCCGCGGCTCAGCCCGCGTGCACGAGGATCGGGCGAGCGCTCAGGCAAAAGGGATCGAGGCACGTGGATCAATAAGTGAACGTCTCGCCTGGCAACGGCGGAGTCGTTGCGGGTGGGACGCGCCGCTTGCTGACTTGCTCGTAACCGTAAGCAACCTGCAGCAACACAAAGTCGTTGAACCGCTTGCTCACGAACTGCAGGGCGACCGGTAGATTTCCGGATGCATAGCCCGCCGGCATGATCACTCCGGGCAGTCCCGTCGTCGAAGTGAGGTTGTTCATGCGCGCGGTCGTGCCCGCGTACTTGTCCTTGCTCGTGTCCCACGGAGCCGGAGGCGCGCTCTGGTACGGATGCACGACGGCGTCGAGCTGCAACGCTTCGATTCGATCCGACACCAGCTTCGATACAGCCGCCTTCAGCTTCTGCCGCGAGAGATAGTCCGGGTAGGTTTCCGGCGCCTTGAACTCAAGCGCCTTGTAGTACTCGCTGCTGAGCCTGGACGGCCCGACCTTCACCAGCATGTCTTCCAGCTTCTGCCACGGCCGCTTGGGACCGAGCCGTTCCAGGTACGCGTTCGTTGCGGGAACCAGCTCGTAAGGCAGATCCACTCCGCCGAGGCGAGGATGGCTCGTCGCGATGTTCGCACTGCTGCTGGCCACGCGAAGGTCGACTCCCGCCAGCACGGGGTCGACGATGATCGCGCCGGCCTTGCGCATGTCCGCAAGCGCCTGCTCGAAGAGCGCCTTCACGTCGTCGTCGATCGGATGGCCATTGAGCATCTCGCGCATCACGCCGATGCGCTTGCCCTTGAGGTCCGGCGCGCCGAGCAGCTTCGACCAGTCGTCGCGGGGGAAGTACGGCATGGCTGCGAGCGTGTCGCCGTCTTCCGGGTCCCATCCCGCCATCACTGAGAGCATTGCGGCTACGTCGTACACGCTGCGCGCCATCGGGCCCGCGCGATCCTGCGATGGCCCGCGCGGCACGATGCCGGAGCGGCTCACCAACCCCTGTGTCGCAACCATCCCCACGATGCTGTTGTATGCCGAAGGGTTCTGCACGGAGCCGCCAGTGTCCGTGCCGACGCCGAGTGCCGCGAACCAGGCGGCCATGGACGCGCCGGTGCCATTGCTTGAGCCGCCCGTCTGATGCTCCAGGTTATAGGGATTGAGCGTTCGGCCGATGGGATGCGTGTCATCGAAACCGTTGCCGAACCAGTTCACCGTCGAGACCTTCGCGAGCACGATGGCACCCGCCTCGTGCAGCTTCTGCACGACGAATGCGTCGCGGATGGGCACTGGGGCGCCGAAAGGCTTGTAGCCAGCGCTCGTCGGCAGACCTGCGACGTCGATCAGATCCTTGATCATCACGGGGACACCGTGCAACGGAGAGCGCGGCCCCTTCGCCTTGCGCTCCCGGTCCAGCGCACGGGCCTCATCCAGCGCCTTCGTGTTCAGCGTGATGACGGTGTTGATCTTCGGGCCCTTCTTGTCGTACGCCTCGATTCGTTTGAGGTACATGCCGACAAGCTTCTCGGACGTCAGCGCGCCAGCGTCCATTGCGGCGTTGATGTCCGCGAGCGTCGCCTTCGAAAGATCGAACGTCCGCGTGCCTGCCGCGGCGCTGTCCGGTCCGCCTGCTGCGTCAGCCTGGAGGGACGAAACCGCCAGCAACGCCGCGCAGACAACCGAAGCGACTCTGTTCACCATGGGCCTTGTGTTCATGATGGCCACCGCTAGTAGGTAAAGGTTTCGCCGGGGAGCGAAGGCGTCGAGGCTGGCGGCTTGCGACGCTTGCTCACCTGCTCGTACCCGTAGGCCACCTGCAGAAGCTTCACGTCGTCGAAGGGCTTGCCGACGATCTCCATCGCGATCGGAAGTCCCGCGGCCGTGTATCCCGTCGGCATCAGAATGCTGGGCAATCCCGAGTTCGAGGCGAGGCTGTTGCCGCCGGTGCCGCCCGCTGTGGCATCCCACCGCGGCGGTGGCAGCGTGCTGTACGGATACACCACCGCGTCGAGCCGATACTTGTCGACGAGCTCGACGATCACGTTCTTGACCGTCTCCTTGTTTCTCACACGCGCCGCGTAGTCGGCACTTTTCGCAGGCGGTTCGAGAGACAGCGCATCGATCATCAGCTTGTCGAACTTCGCAGGGCCGACCTTCTGGATCATCTCCTGGATGGTCTTGAACGGACGGTTCGGGCCCAGCCGCTCGAGGTAGGCGTTCTGGACGTAGAGCTTCTCGTACTCGGCAGTGCGGCCCGCAGCGGAGGTGCTGAGAGCGCGTAGATCGAGGCCGGTCGGAACGGGATCGACGATCAGTGCGCCGGCCTTGCGCATGTCGTCGAGCGCGCGGTTGAAGAGTGCGAGCCCTTCGGCGTGCTCCGGTCCAGACGCGATCATGTCGCGCAGGACGCCGATGCGACGGCCCCTGAGATTCGGAGCAGTCAGCTGTTTCGCGATGTTATCGGTTGCGAAGTGATCGAGGCCGCGTGTCGTCATGAGGTCTTCGGCGTCCCAGCCCTGCATGTACGTCAGCAGCGTTGCGATGTCGTAGACGCTTCGGCCCATCGGGCCGGCGCGATCCTGAGTCGCTCCGCGCGGAACGATGCCCGCGCGACTCACGAGGCCCTGGGTCGCAACCATTCCGGCGAGGCTGTTGAACGCCGACGGGCCGCGAACCGAGCCGCCCGTGTCCGTGCCAACGCCGACTGTCGCGTACCACGCCGCCATCGCGACGCCCGTGCCGTTGCTCGACCCGCCCGGCTGATACTCGGGGTGATACGGATTCAGACTGCGCCCGATGACGTGCGTCTCGTCGAAGCCGTTGCCGAACCAGTTGATCGTCGAGACCTTCGCGAGAACGATGGCGCCCGCGGCCTTGAGCCGCGCCACGACCGCGGCATCGCGCGGTGCTATCGGAGCTCCGAAAGGTTTGAAGCCGGCGGTGGTCGGCATTCCAGCGACGTCGATGAGGTCCTTGAGGACGATGGGAATGCCGTGCAGGGGCGAGCGTGGGCCTTTCTCCTTGCGCTCGGCATCGAGAGCGCGCGCTTCAGCGGTGGCGTTCTTGTTGAGCGTGACGACTGCGTTGAGCTTCGGCCCTTTCCTGTCGTACGCGTCGATGCGTTCGAGATACAGGCCGACGAGCTTCTCGGAGGTCAGCGCGCCGGCATCCATCGCGGCATTGATGTCGGCGATCGTTGCGGTGGAAAGATCGAAAGTCGCTGCGTGCGCCGCCGTGGCGGCAAGGAGCAGGAGAGCCGATACGGCCAGCCGGCGGACGCGAAACATGAGACCACCTGTTGCGTCTTGGGAGTGACTTCTGAGACGCGCGAGGCGCCACTCACCCCACCTCAGCGGTCAGGCTGCGCGCCGGCGCGCGAGCACGAACGCTTCGACACTTCCGCGGTCGAGACGCCGAGGCTTCGCGACTAGTGACCGAGCGCCTGAAGCGCTCACCCCTTCCGGCGCGACAGCTCCGCGAACTTCTTCTCGATCTCTTCAGGGCTGATGATTCCCGGCACGCGCGCGCTGTCCTCGAACACGAGCGCCGGCGTCCCCGTCACTGCGTGTTTCTCGCCGAGCGCCACGTTCCGCGACAACGCGGAGATGTCGCATTTCGCGCTCGCAGTCGCCGGCGGCGTCCCATCGATCATCCACGTGCGCCAGGCCTTGCCGCTGTCCTTCGAGCACCAGATGTCGCGCGCCTTCTGCGGCGAATCGCCCCCGAGAATCGGCACCAGGAACGTGTACACGGTGATGTCGGGAACGCTATTGAGGTCCCTTTCGAGCTTCTTGCAGTACCCGCAATTCGGGTCGGCAAACACGACGAGCTTGCGCGCGCCCGTGCCGCGCTTCCACACCACCGCATCCTTGAGGGGCAGCCTGGCGAAGTCGAAAGCCGTGAGCTTGTCGACGCGCTCCTTCGTGAGATTCACGTGTTTCGCGGCATCGATGATCTCGCCTTCGATGACGAACTTGCCGGCGGAGTCCGAGTAGATCACCTGCGAGCCGATGCGCAGCTCCCACAGCCCCGGAACGGGAGTTTTCGTGATTTCGTCGATCTTCGGCAGGTTCGGCAACTGCTTCGCGAGATTCGTGCGGATGGTCGCAGCGACGGCGGCATCGTCCGGCGCGGCTAGCGCCACGCTCGCCAGCGCGAGATGGGAAAGACACAGGGCACCAGCCGCCAGCAAGAAGCGGCTCAGGGAACGGACCGGGGACATCGGGACCTCGCAGCACCGAAGGGTTTCACCCGTTAGACGCCTCCCCGGTCGCGCACCCTACCAGGGCGAGGGTCGTGGCGGCCGTGCCCGAGCCGCCCGGGCTCACCTCGCCCCGTACCGCGACTTACCGTCACGGTTCACCCGTTAACGGCACCTCTCTCACGGCTCGCCCCTCAGCGGCGGGAACAGCGGCGGCGGCTTCCGGTGGTGTGTCGCGGCCTCGTACGCCGAAGCCACCTTGATGACCGTAGGCTCATCCCCCGGCCCACCCCACACCGTGAGGCTGATCGGCATCGGATGCGGCAGCTTCGACGGCGTGCCGCCGGACACTTCCTCGTACCGCATCTTGTCCGCGCTCAGCACGAACTTCGGCTCGTACACGATCTCGTTGAAGCCCGCAGGAATCTGAATCTCCGGCGCGCCCATCACCGCCGTGAACGTCTGCGCGACACCTTTCGAGTCCCGATTGTTCACCATAGGCTCGGACGCCTGCCCGAGCTTGAACGGCGGCAGCGTGTTCTCCGGATGCACGAACGCGTCAATGCCGTTCTCGCGCATCACCTTCAGAGCCACGAGCCGCAGCACTGTCTGCATCTTGAGATAGCTGATCGTGCCCGGCCTGGGGCGCGCGTCCTGGAGATGCACCGAGTTCACGGCCTGCGCGCGCATCTGATCCGTGTCGAACTTCGCATTCGGCACCCAGCTCGCCCAGTCCTTCACGCGCTCGTCGTCGCGCATGCCGAGATACCTGTCCCACCCGAACGAGCCTTCGGTATGGACCTGCGACTTGAAGGTTCGACGAAGCGTCAGTTTCGGCGAGAGCGGCGCCTTCCCCAGCACCAGCGCGGTAAGGTAGTCGACGGACGTGACGTCCCAGCCCGGCACCGCGAACTCAAGACTTCCATCCGGAGCCTTCAGGGAGAAGTACTCGGGAATGTTCGACGGAAACACCTCGCGGATCGCGTCCTGGAAGGTGTACTTGATGTTCGGCACGGTGGGATCGTCCGGGTACAGCGGGTCCACGGACTCGACGAGCTGCGCACCGAGCTTGTCCCGCAGGACCGTCTTGATCTCCCGGTCGATCTGGTCGGAAATCGCGGCGTCGTTCTTCGAGTGCTTCACCATGAACTCGCGCACGATGGCGATGCGCATGCCTTTCAGCGGCTTCGACGCAACGCTGCTGTCGTCCAGAAGGAAGCTCGCATACGGCTCCTTCGGGATCATCGCCTTCGGCAGGGCGGAGTAGATGTCCGTGGTCTCGAAGCCCTTCACGACATCGAGCACCTTCACGGCATCGGCGAGCGTGCGGCAGTAGATCCCCGCACGATCGCCAGGGCTCTGGTAACCGTAGCCGCCGTCCATGAGGATGCCCTTCGTCGTCAGCACACTGACGATGCCGTTGCGCGAGGCCGGCCCCATGCATGAGCCGCCGCTCTGCTCGCAGAAGGAGCATGCACCGAGATTTGCGGAGACCGCGACGCCAGACCCTGAGCTGGAGCCGCGCGGCACCCGCTCAGTGTCGTAAGGATTGCAGGGCTGCCCGCCCCACGCGGCATACGCGAGATTGTTGCCGACGAAGTAGCCCTTCGCCTTCTCGGGGCCATCGTCACCGCCGCCCGCTCGCGCGGCGTTCGCCATCGCGAGACTGATCGCGCCAGCGGCTCGCGCCTGGGCAACGTCCGGCGAATCGTACTTCGGCGCATCCATCGCGAAGTTGACGTCGTTGCCGCCCGTTCCACGCATGTCCGTGGCGTCGTACCAGTTCTTCCACACGAAGCTCACGCAGTAGAGCGGGTACTTCTGGAGATCCGGCTTCGTGCCGTATTGCTTGTCGAGTTGCGCCGCGCGCTCGAGCGCGTCCGGTTGCTTCCGGAAAGCATCGCAAGCCTTCGGGCACGAGGCCGGCAAGGGGCCGGTGGCGGCGTCGCATTTCGCCTGGCACGTTACCGAGCGCTCGCCACGAATATTGAGGGTTTCGATCGCATTCACGCCGCCCGCTTCGGGAATGCCGACGCGCATGCCCCACTGCTGATACACGGATGGATCCGACACGGTCGGCTCCATGCGGCCGTACTCGATCGGCAATCCCTTGTACTGATCCAGATCCGGGATGAACGTGGATGCCTTGACGGTCTGCGTCGGGTACTTCACCGGCTTGCCGCCCAGAATCCGGCCGGGCACCTGCTTGATCGGCTTGCCGTCCGGCGTGACGAGCGCGGTACAGGTGCCGTTGTAGGCCTTGATGCGGTTTATGTACGCCTGCACGATGCCCTGGCACGTGATCTCACCGCTCTGGATGGCTTTGTGCGTGCTCTCGATGGTGGCTTCTTCGAGGCGGAATTTGCCGTCCGCAGCCGCCGGGTTCCCTCCGATGCCAGCGAACGCGAGCAGTGCCAGGCTGAACATGGTGGTGGCGCGCATGACGCCCGCTGAGGGTCTGCGAGCATAGCGCCGCGAACTGACACGCGCGGTGTAACGCGCGAACGTTGCCAACCCCCGCGCGGCCACTACTGCGCCCTCGCCTGCGTCATCTTCACGCCCACGGGGCCGAAGTCCGGCGGAGGCTTGCGATGATGAGTCGCGGCTTCGTATGCGGAAGCAACCTTGATGACCGCGGGCTCATCGCCCGGGCCGGCCCACAGCATGAGGCTGATCGGCATCGGATGCTCGAGCTTCGTTTTCACCGTGCCGGTGGTCGCGATGTACTTCGTCTTGTCCGCGCTCAGCACGTAAGTGGGATCGTAAGTCACCTCGGTGAAGCCGGCAGGCACTTCCATCTCGGGCGCGCCCATCATGGCGGTGAACGTCTGGCAGCAGCCGTTCGACTCGCGCCAGTCCACCTCGGGCTCGGAAGCCATGCCGAGCTTGTAAGGCGGCGTGGTCTGCTCGGGGTTCACGAACGCATCGATCCCGTTCTCGTGCATGACCTTCAGCACGATCATTCTCAGGACCGTCTGCATCTTGAGATAGCTGATCGTGTCGTTCGGCACGCGCGCGTCCTTCACGTTCGCCAGGTTCACAGCTCCCGCGCGCGCCTGGTCGCTGTCGAACTTGGCGTTCGCGACCCAGCCCGCCCAGTCCTTCACGCGCTCGTCGCCGCGCATGGCGAGATAGCGGTTCCAGCCGAGCGGGCCTTCGTACTGCGCGGTCTTCTTCGCGATCCGGCGCAGGTTGATCTTCGGCGACAACGGCGCCTTGCCGAGAGCCAGGGCCGACAGGTACTTCACGCTCGTGACATCCCACCCCGGCACGGCAAACTCCAGCGTGCCGTCCTCGTTCTTCTGCCAGAAGTACTCCGGCACCGTGCCGGGAAGCACTTCGCGGAACGCGTCCTCGAACGTGTACTTCAAGTTGGGGATCGACGGATCGTCCGGATACTTCGGATCCAGCGACTCCACGAGCTCCGCGCCGAGCTTGTCGCGCAGCACGGCCTTGATCTCGCCGTCGATCTGGTCGGAGATCGCCTCGTCGTTCTTCGCGTGCTTGATCATGAACGAGCGGACGACGGCGATCTTCATGCCCTTCAGCGGCTTCGACGCGACGTCCTCGTCCGAAACGAGGAAGCTCGAATACGGCTCCTTCGGAATGAGCGGCTTCGGCAGCGCCGTGTAGATGTCCGTGGTCTCGAAGCCCTTCGCGGCATCGAGCACCTTCACGGCATCCGCCACCGTGCGGCAGTGAATGCCGGCCCGGTCGCCGATCTTCTGATAGCCGTACCCGCCATCCATCAGGATGCCCTTGGTGGTCAGCAGGTTCACGATGCCGTTGCGCGAAGCCGGGCCCTTGCAGGAGCCGCCTGTCTGCTCGCAGAACGAGCACGCCGCGAAGTTCGCGGAGACGGCGACGCCCGAACCGGAGCTGGAACCGCGCGGAACTCGCGTGGTGTCGTACGGATTGCAGGGCTGACCGCCCCACGCGGCGTACGCGAGATTGTCCTGAAGCAGAATCGACTTCGGCTTCTCAGGGCCGGACGCCGAGCCCCACGCTTTCGCAGCGTTCGCGACGCCCAGGCTGATCGCTCCCTTCTCGCGCATGTTCGCGACGTCCGGCGAGTCTTCCTTGGGCACGTCCATCGCGAAGTTCACATCGTTGCCGCCAGTCGCTCGCATGTCCTTCGCGTCGTACCAGTTCTTCCAGGCGAAGGTGACGCAGTACATCGGCAGCTTTTCAAGGTCGGGGTTCCGGCCGTATTGCGCATCCAGCTCCGCTGCGCGCTCCAGCGCATCCGGAATCTTGCGGAAGGCGTCGCACGCCTTCGGGCAGGACGCGGGTAGCGGCCCCGCGGCCACGTCGCATTGAGCCTTGCAGGTGACGGAACGCTCGCCGCGGATATTGATCGTCTCAAGCGCATTCAGCTGGCCGGCATTCGGAATGCCGACGCGCATGCCGAACTGCTGCTGCACGCTGGGATCCGAGATCGTCGGTTCCATGCGTCCGAATTCGAGCGGCAGGCCTCGATATTGATCGAGATCCGGCAGAAAGGTGGATGCCGCTACTGTCTTCGTGGGGAACGTCAGAGGCTTTCCCCCGCGAACGATGCCCTTCGCAGGTTTGATCGGCTTGCCGTCGGCGGTCACCAATGCGGTACACGTTCCGTTGTATGCCTTGATGCGTTCGAGATACGCCTGCACGACCCCCTTGCACGTGATCTTTCCATCCTGGATCGCCTTTTGCGTGCTCGCGATGGTCGCCTCCTCGACGTTGAAGCCTTGCGCGGCGGCAACGCCGGCCCCCAGCAGCCACAAAAGGCTGCTGGCGATCGCTCGCGTGTAGACGTGTTTTGCGTTCATGTCAGCTCACTTGAAGTTGAAGCGGGCCGTGATGTTGTAGCGGGCCAGCGGCATCGCCGTGATGAGCTGGCCAGCGGAGCCGTTGTACTGGCGAGGCCGGTACGCGTACTCGTTCGTGATGTTGGTGGCGTCGAACTTGATGTCCCAATTGCGGAAGCTCTTGCGGATGCCGGCGTTGATGATCGTGACCGCCGGCACTTCGACGAGGCAGAGGCGCGCCGTGCAGACATCCGAGGTGTAGTTCGCGCTGAACGTGAAGCCGAACTTCCACGGCGTGTCGTAGCTCAGGTTGAACCCGCCCTGGTACTCGGGGTTGCTCGGCTTGATCAGGTACTCGGGCAGGTCGTTCGGAATCTGGATGGAGGGACGGCCGCCGTAGAGGAAAGCCTCCGCCGGGTAGATCACGTTGCCGTTGGCGTCGAGCACGTCCGTGAAACCCATCGCGCGTCCGTCGAGCAGCTCCTGCCCGCCGATGTTCGGGCTGTACCTCGTTTCCTCCTGCTGTCCGAACAGCGCCACTTGCAGGCCCCTGGTGACGAGCCAGCGGATCTCCAGGTCGTAGCCCTTGCTGACCGTCGACGACACTTCCGCGGTCAGAAGGCTCGGATCGTCGCCGGGTCCCACTTCGAGCCGGCTCTGCTCGAACCTCGAAGCGCTCAGGAACAGCTTGTTGCCGAAGAAGCTGGACTTCACTCCGAACTCTTTCAGCTCCGCCTTGCCGATGACACCGCCGGTCACGACGTTGTTGGCAATACGGTTGTTGCTGCCTTCGAGCAGCACGCTGGAGCGCGCATACGTCGCGTACGGGCGCAGGTTCCAGGGCGCCTTGTACGACGCACTGATGCTCCAGGACGGTCCCTTGTCCGTTTCTTCAGCCTCGGCGCCCGTTGGGCGGAAGGCGCCAGGATTGGCCGACGTACCTGTCTGGTAGTTGAAGGTTCCGGCGGCCTCCTCGTTCTTCACCTTCACGATGTCGTAACGACCGCCGACGACGAGGTTCAGCTTGTCGAAGACATCCATGTCGGCGAGAAGCCCGAGGCCGTACTCGGTGTAGACCGTTTCGCCGAGCGAGCTGATCGGCTGGCCGTCGTTGTCGAGGTCCCAGTTGTCGTGGGTGCTCACGAATGTCGTGTTCGGGTAGCGTCCCTCGAAGTTGTTGATCCAGCGCTGGTCGGCCGTGATGTCGACGCGCGTGCTCGCCATGTCTCCACCAAGGCCGGAACCGCTCTTCGAGTCGGTGTGCCGGATGTTCACCGAGCCGAGCGTATTCATCCTGAGCCACGAAGGCAGCTCGGAGAAGCGCTTCGTCAGGGTGAACTTGTCCTCGACCACCCACACGTTCTGAAAGAGCCACAGCGGCTGGTTCGAGATCTTGTACTGGTGGATGCTGTCGAAGAACAGCTGGTTCTTCATCGTGAAGTCGGGGTTCACGTCCCAGACGAGATCGCCCCACCACGTCATGAACTTCGCGTTCAGCTCGCGCTCGTGCGCGCTCGCGCGGCGACGCTGCGTATCGCTCAATTGCGTGTAGCCGACGGTGCGCGGGTCGAGCACGAAACCCACCGGCAGCCGACCGGACGTGGGCACGGGTCCACCGATGCCCTGCGCGCGCAGAAGCCCGGTCGGGTCCGCGCAGTTCGCGTTGGTTGCCGTCACGCCGCCGCACTGGGCGACGAGATAGTTGTACATCGTCTCGGGAATGCCGCTGATCTTCGGGAAATCCTGCAGCTTGAGGTAATTGCCGTTCTCGTCCTTCGGCCACGCGAAGACTTGCACCAGCGGCTGGTTGCTGGCGCTCAGGTTGCCCCGCACGGGCGAAGCCTGGTTCATCTCGCGCCAGCTGATCTGGCCGTTGCCGTTGACGTCCAGCGGTGCGAGCGGATCGCCCCTGATGTAGATCTCATCATCGACGAGTGCCTGCGTCGCGCGGCCGCTGAGCGCGCCGGCCGTCGTGCCGTCCTGGTAGATCGCACCCGTTTCCAGGCGGAACGGTCCAACGAAGTTGTCCAGAGTCGTCGCCGCTTGCAGCATCTTCTGGTTGTACGGCGTGGCGACGTAGTACGACTGCGAATCCGAAAGCAGGCCGTAGACGTAGTAGCCGCCTCGCTTGCTTCCGATCTCGATCGGGCCACCCACGCCGCCGGAAAATTCGCGGCGTTCGTATGTACCGAGGATGGTTTCGAAATAGCCCTGATCGTTGGGAAGGTATCCGCCGACGCTCGCTCGCCCCGACTTCGGGACGAAGTTCGTGTAGCCGCCGATCTTGCCGAGACCGTAAATGGGCGACGGCGGACCTTTGACCACCTCGATGGAGTCCATCGCCGCAAGCACGCTGCGCGCATTACCCTGAAGCACAACGCGTTTCATGCCGCGGATGTACGTGTCCGCCGGCACGCCGCGAACGTCGATGGAGCCTTCGATACCGTATCGTGCCGGCGTGTACACGCCTGACACTACTCGCGCCAGATCCGCCACCGAGGACAGATCGAACATGTCGATCTGCTCGCGACTGACGAACGACACCGAGCGCGGCGTCTCCAGCAGGGGCTTATTGAAGCCGAACGATGAGCCGCTGCTTTCGCTCGGAAGGAAGCGGGTCGGATCCTGCGTCACCTCGATGTTGCTGAGTTGGGTGACGTCTTCTTCGGCCTTCGCTTCCGCTTCCGCCGCGTCCTGAGCCTGGGCCTGCAGGCTCGCGAACAAGATCAGCGAGCCAATCGCGAGGGTGGCGCGAACCGCGCGCCTGACGGTGAAATTCGTACCGCCCGATTCGACAGACGACACTCGACTCAGCATGTAGCTCTCTCCCATCTCGTAGGCGAGAGATCGCGAGCGACAACCGCGGACCTCCCTGCTGCTGAGTCAGACGGAAGGTCGTCAGCGCACCCTACCTCCGTGGGATTTTCGCCACGCTGGCCAGGCTAGGTGGGCAAGGGACGTGTGGAGCTAAAGCACCTGAAGAGAGCCCCGCTCGTCGAAGAAGAACACGTCTTCGTGCTTGTATGCCCAGCTGCCGCCGCGTGTTCGTATATGCGGCTCGTACGTGAAGAACTCGACCTCGCCCAGCATGCTGGAGTTGGCTTTTTCAATGTAGCGACGGTCCTCGCGTCGTGTGGCGAGGCTGTGGCCTACGTTTCCGAGGAAGTCGAGGTTCTCGAATCCTGCTGCTGATATCTGCTGCTCGCTCCACGCCCACAGGTCGTGAAAAGTCGTTGTGGTCCGCACGAACCGGCGCATGGCTGCGTGCAGATTGCTCAGGAAATCCATCGCACGCGCATGTTCGAGAGCCGTCGGTCGCGCTACGACGCGTTCCTGTTCGATGAAGAACGTGCGAGCGCAGTCGCCCCAGATGTTCTCGATGCGAGGACTCAGATCCACCGTGACGACGTTACTCTCGCCCACGGGCTCAGTCGCGGGCCGATAGTGCCGACCCGAAACGGATTCACAAGTGCGCGAGCCCAGTAACACCAGGGCGGGACAATCGTGATACCACGTGTCGCCGATCCCACGTTCGCGCATCGCCTGCGCGGCCCAGGCGGCGATGGACTGTTCCGTATCTTCAGGTCCGATCTTCGATCCCAGATCGCGAAGGACGGCCTTCGCGGCCTCCTGCACCTGGCGATAAGCAGCAATCGTCGAAGGTGAAGGCATGGGAGCTCTCGCGCGGGGCTTCAGCCTGGGGCTCGATTGGACGCCAGCGTTTCCTGACGTAAGCGCTCCAACCGCGCGTAGAGATGCTCGGTGAAGAACCCGTGCATCAGGAATCTCTGCGCGAGATTGCCGGGGCCGACGGGATAAAGCGGGTACTTGTTATAGACGTACTCGGTGAGAGTGGAATCGCCGATCATCTTGCCGATGCGAATCGCCATGGACTGGTCCAGATTGAACCCGTTGATGGAGTCCCGGTACTCCTCGGCCGTGAGCAGGAAACAGAAGAGGCACATGAACAGCGCGTGGGAAGTCTCGAAGTCCAGCTTCTGGGTCGCACGGCGCGGCAGGTCCTTGAGATCCAGGTCGATGGGCCGCCAGTTCGTCCAGTTGAGCTCGCGCGCCGGCTTCGGCCACGGCGATTCGTCCCAGGGCCCGAGCTCCCGGAACATCCTGAAGAGCTCCTGGTCGTGCAGAACGAACGTGTGTTTCCGCAGCTCCTCGATCGACCTGGGATACAGGTCCAGCGGCGGCACGTCGGGCGCCCTCGAGTTGTCCCGCAGGAAGTTGAGGATGTTCGACTCGGTCGCGAAGTGCCGAAGGATGAGGAGATTCGCTTCCGGACTCACGAAATTCCGGCAGAACCAGCAGATCATGCGCTGAAGGAGCCCGTGCGCGCGGAACTGGGGTAACGGCAGGCGCTTCAGCGCCCAGGTGACGTACAGCAGCGTCGCGAACACGAACTGCAGCACCGGCCGGACGATCCATCGCAGCGGGTTGTGGATGTCCTTCATCCAAAGGTCCACGGCTGCCCGGTCGATGGGTAGCGAGCCATCCACCGCCACCGCCTGCATGAAGGGACTACGCCGCGAGCTCACTATCGATTTCCTCCAGCTGCCAGGCATACAGGCGCGCAACGACGCGCGCGGTTGTCACCACGTCCGCACAAGCGCGATCGCTCGTACAGATGCGATCGATCAGGCCGTAGAGCTTGTCCATGTGCGAATCGTCGTTGCCGCCATGGTAGCGGAGGAAGCGCGTGGCACTGCTCCCACAACCTGTCAGCTCCTCGATCCGCGAAGCCCAGCTCGAAGCCATCTTCTCCCCAAGCCCTTCGATGATCCACATCGCACCGAGCATCCCGCCCGGATTGGGCTCGCCCGCCTTGAACATCAGGAACGCATGTAACGCCTCTGAGCCCGGATTCCTCGCCTGGGAGCGAATCGTAGCGAGATCGCCGCCGACCGCGACGAAGTCCTGCTCAAGCACTTCGTAGTCGCGATGCTCGTCATGCGCGTGCCGGAGAATCACGGAGCGGATATCGGCGTGATCCCTGTCGAAGCTCGAGGCGCAACGGCTGATCCAGCGCGAGCCCTCCACCACCTGCGGGCGCAGATTGAGCAGCAGCCGCTGGTAGTCGGAGCGCGTGAACGTTGCTAGATCCAGCCGCCGGATGATGGGCACGCCGCCGAGCAGGCGCTCGAAGTTGAACCATTCACGCATCAACTGGCGCAGCGTCGCCTGCCCGAGCTCGGTCAGCGCGGCCGGCCGGGTAATTTCGTTTGCAGCCATCTCAATCCTCAGTGACCGTGAACTGCATGTACGCCGTGTTGAACCGGCCGCTTTCCGGAACCATGCAGAGAATTCGCGCCCCAACACGCGGCCGAACTTCGCGAAGGAATTCGTCCAGCATGATGAGAATGGAGGCGGCGCCGGTGTTACCGCGCGTGTACAGGTTCGTGAACCATTTTTCCTGCGGGATGCTCGCCCCGCACATCTCCAGCATGTCCGCGATCTTTCCGCGAAAGTGATGCGACGAGTAGTGGCACAGGAAGTGGTCGATGTCGTCCACGACCAGCGTGCCCTCTTCGATGAGGCGCAGGGCGCCGTCCACGCCGAGCTTCACGATGTGCTCCAGCAGCCGCACGTCCTGCCGGATCAGCAGTGCACCGGCCGCTTCCGCTTCGGCATACGTCGGATAGTCCTGCCACGTGCGCTCATCCTCGCGGTTCGTGGGCGTACCGATGCTCATGCAGACCGGAAATGCGTCCGCATGCGAAAAGCTGCGAATCCAGTCCACTTGCAGGCAGCGTCCGCGCGGCACGTTTTCGATCAGCCAGGCACCGGCGCCATCCGACAGCATCCAGCGCAGGAACTCCGAGTTGAAGTCCATCGCCGCCTGTCCGCCGGCCGCTTCGTACCGCGTGCTCTTGAACAGGCGCGAGGCCAGCTCACTCACGACGACCAGTGCGGACCTGTGCTCGCCACTTCTCAGCGCGTTCACGGCGGCCTTCACGGCCATCGCGCTGCTCGAACAGATTCCATGCGCAGTCAGGAGCTCCACACCCGGAATTCCGAGACCCGCCTGCACCATGCTGCCGAAGCCGGGGATGACCATGTCACCCTGCGTCGTCGCGCAGCTCAGCATGCCGATGGAACGCGCTGGCAGCGGCGACTCATCCAGGCACTTCCGGGCCGCGGCGACCGCCATGTCCAGGTTCGAATACAAGGTGCGATGGTCGCGGTCGATGGCGTAATGACGGGTCTGAATGCCATTCGCCTTCAGGATCCGAGACTTCAGTCTGCTGGGCTTTCCCTCGACACATCCAAGAATGTCCTCCATCTCCTCGTTGCTGACAGGCGGTCCAGGCAGAAATGCACCCGTACTCGTGATGTAGGCGTTCATGACGAACTTCGTTTCGCGGCCAGCGAATGCCGCAGACAACGGATGTTTTCCTCCAGGTAAGGGAACACGCAGAGAATGGCCATGAATGTGAGATACGCCGGCAGATAGCCCGAACCGCCCGGCCGCTTTTCCAGCAGGCGCAGGGTCATCTGGCCGCTCCAGTCGAAGGTGGCTGCCTTCACGGCGACATCCCAGTTCAGGATGACGATGAGCATGAGCAGGTAGAGCGGCACGGTGGCCATGTAGTTATGGACGTGCACTTCCCAGATGGAGATGTGTCGGCGCGGCGTGGCGTAGTGCACGTCCCAATGCGCGGCGAATTCGTGCATGAGCCACATCGCCACGCAGACGAGCAGCACGAGCACGTTGATCTCGAACAGCAGGCATAAGAGGATCGGGATGCCGAGCTGCACGCCCATGAGCGAATGAATGAGGGATTCCTTGAGCCCCGACGTGCTCTCCACCTTCGTGGCCCGGTGGCAGCACCAGTCGATGAAACCGGCGATGCCCCACAAGGGCAGGAGTCCATAGAGGATCAGGTTTATCAGCAGGCGGTTCGATTCCATGGGCGCGAATCTTACTTTCCAGCGAGCGCACCTGAGTGAGCGTTTTCGCGTGGGGCGGCAGCCTGCGGCAAGGTCCGGAGCGCCAGCAACTTTGCCTGCTGGCCGGGTGACGGGTAATCCTGTCAGTATCGTCGTGTGATACAGGGGGAGGGACTTTTCCGGAATGAGCTCGGTAACGACCATCATCGAAGCCATCAAGCGCCACCTGCGAGCGCAGGGAATCACCTACCAGCAGCTGGCGCGCCAGCTGAAAGTAAGCGAACCCACCGTGAAGCGCGATCTCGCGCGGGGGGACTTCACCCTGAGCCGCCTGCAGCAGATCTGCGGAATTCTCGGCGTGACCATCGCGGATCTTGCGAACGAAGAGCCGGTGCGCGAGCTGCGGATCACGCAGTTCACGGACGAGCAGGAGCGCGCGCTGACGGCGGACCCGAAACTCGTGCTGTTGACCTATCTCCTGGTCAACCGCTGGACCCTCGACGATATCGCCGAGTCCATCGAGCTCAGCGAGAACGACCTCGTCGTCCTGCTCCTCGCCCTCGACAAGATCGGGATCGTGAGATTCCGGCCGCCGCGCGGCGTGCAGCTTCTGACGGCGCGCAACTTCTCCTGGCGGAAAGACGGCCCCGTGCACAAGTTCTTCCTTGAGCGCGTCGTGCCGGAGTATTTCCGCAGCCGGTTCGACGGGGCTGGCGATGACTTCTACTTCGTGGCGGGTTCGCTGTCGCAGGCATCGAAGGCGCGTTTCAAGTCCGCGCTGAACCGGATCACGGCGGAGTTCGAAGAGCTCGCGCGGCAGGACGCGCGATTGCCGATGGACGAACGGGCGGGCTGCACGGCGATCCTCGCCCTGCGGGACTGGCAGTTCTCCGAGTTCACGCGGTTCCGGCGCAAAGGTGTCGTCCGCCGCGCGCGCAGTTGAGCGACGCCTGGCCCCGTTAAGACGCCTCGCCCGTTAAGAAGCGTCGCGTTCCCGCGCGAGCTTTCCGCGGCCTTCGCGAGCGG
>Ga0182742_1000872_pt1 | contig 43061 bp, 35 predicted proteins | sample eDN5th37CBELigMG_FD_128880 | JGI IMG/M metagenome (GOLD analysis project Ga0182742, IMG submission 128880) | Enriched Miracle-Growth compost microbial communities from Emeryville, California, USA - eDNA 5th pass 37_C BE-Lig MG (version 2)... ... | reverse complement strand
GCAGGACCGTCATGTCGCATCGCCCGCCCGGCCGCGTTCGAGCGCCTGCAACATCGGATAGATGCTGAAGGCGTTGCGGGCGGCCTTGTCCGTCAGGTCGCGCAGATAGCCGCCGGGCGAGCGGATGGCCTCGCCACGCTGCAGAAGCACCGCGACGACCACGGCGGCGGCTTCCTCGCCCATGGCCGCTCTCGCCTTGCGCCAGGCATCGGGCGAAATGCCGAGCATGGCGCGCACCAGATCCGCCGCCGATACCAGATCGGCCCAGCCCTTCAGGCCGTTCCGGGCGTAATCGGCGATATCGGGGCACAGCTTCAGCAACCTGCCGAGGCTGATCGCCATCTTGCGTTCCGGCGCACGGCCCATCCCGCCTGCCGCCCTGACGGTATCTTTTTCCCGGCCGCTGGATTCAAGAGTTGGGTCTGTATTTGAATTCTGTATATGCTGCTCAGCCTGACTGTCACTGGCGCTCATTTCTTGCTCTGAAAGGCTTGAAAGATAAGCGTTTTCGACCTCGGCGCGAAGCCGGACCAGTTCGTCCCGGCACGCGGCCATGACGGCGGGCGGGCTTCGCCGGCCAAGGCCGTCGACAAGCCCGGCAAGCCGGGCGGAAAAGCCGAGCCAGTCGCCCGCTCTCCCCTCTTCCACGGCGGAGGCGACGATCTTGGCGATATCGCGCTGGTGCAGCGTCACCTCGCCGCGCAGCGCCCGCAGCGCCCGCTCCTCGGCGCGGACGGTCTCCGCCGCCTCGAGGATCTCGCCGGCCCGCAGCGCCAGCGGCGCGAGATCGAAACCGAAGGCCTCCTCCATCTCGCCCCTGTCGTCCCGCCGGCAGAAGCGCTTGCCGTTGGCGCTGTCGCGGCGAAAGATCATGCCGGCCTCGACCAGGGCGGCGATATGCCGGCGGATGGTCGCGGAGGCCATGCCGCGCGCGCGCAGCGAAAGCTCGCGATTGGAGGGAAAGACGATGATCGGCTGGCTGCCGTCCAGCTCGCGCTCCACGGTGAAGGACACCAGCGCCTCCAGGACGCTGATCGTACGGTCGCCGATGCCGTAGAAGCGGCGGGCCTCCGTCACCGCGCGCAGGAGCTGCCACTTGTCGGCACGCCCGTTGTCATTGCCGCCGTCGCCGGCGCGCAGCTTCTCCTGCCGCTCGGCCGCCGCGCGCTGCCTTACGAACAGGCGCGCACTCATCCGTCCGCCGCCGAAAGGCGTCGTTGCAATCTGTTCCATCATGTCGGGTCCCCTTTTTCGAGGCAAGGAGGTCCCGTCGACGCCGGCCACGGCTCCGCCGCACGTCGTTTTCACGGCGCGTGAAGGTGGCTTTCCATTTTCAAGCGGGTGCGCATGAGGCCGAAAACGGCTTCATCGAGCATCGGCAAGGCAAAGTTCCACGCTTCGTGCGGGCATAAAGCCCGAACGACGCTTGACTTTGACCGGCGGAAGTGATTCTCTCGAATTGCTACATAGAAGAGGGCTTCCGAAATGGTGACGTTTTGGGGGCCTTTTTTCTTGTCTCCGCGTTTCCTTTCGCTGGTTTCTCAAATGTGAACCGGCCGCCTGGGCGGCCGAAACGGGTCAGCTATTCCCCGCCTTTTCGGCAAGGAAGACCGCATAATCCTCCGCCATGCGGTCCTTGAGCCGCGCGATGAAGGCGGGATCCACGTCGGGCTCGAAGGCGATGCGCACCGTCTTGCCCTTCATTTCGAGCATGGCGAGCACCGCGCCGTCCGGCCGCCGGATCTCCTGCGTCTCGGTCTCCGGCCTTTGCGGCAGGCGCGTCAGCCGGTTGAACAGCATCTGGAAGCGTTCGTCGCTGCCGGCGGCCAGGAACCGCCGCGACGTCACCTCGTCATCGGCCTTTTCGATCTCCGCGCCGTTGCCGTTGGCGAAGATCGCGGCAAGCGCCATCCAGCGGTCGCGCCCCGCCTTCGGCGCCGGGCCGATGGCGCGCACGAACCGTATCGGCACCGTCTCGGCGACCTGGAGGAGGCGCGAAAGCTCGCTCTTCTGCACGGCCAGCGCATCGGCGATCAGCTTGCGCTCGAACCCGCGCACCACCAGGACCTGGGCGAAGAGCGCGCGCTCGATGAAGCTCAGATTGCGCCGCTCGGCGTTTTCCTTGCCCTGCGCCAGCACCAGCTCCTCGTCGGATAGCGGCCGGACGATCGCCTTGACCTCGATCCCGAGCCGGCGGGCCGCCTTGAGGCGGCGGTGGCCGTAGGCGACCTGGTAGCGCGCCTGCTCGCCCGCGGCCCGCTCGCCCTCGGCGTCCTTCGCCGGAAAGGGGCGCACGAGGATCGGCACCTGCTGGCCGGCCTCGCGCATGCTTTCGACGAGCGTGAGGAAGTCGGGATCGTCCCGCTCCTCGTCCGAGAGGCGGTCGCTGACGAAGGAGACGTCGATGCGGGCCGGATCGAGCGAGACGATGCGCTCGCCCTCTTCCAGCGCCTGGCGCAGCACGCGCGCTTCCTCGGCCTCGCGGGTGATGGAGGAGAGCGTCAGCCCCATGGCGCGCACGGCGCCGGAGGCGGCGCGGTGCGTGTCCCCGCCGGCGGATTTCGTCTCGGGCGCCCGCTCCGTCCCGCCGGGCAGGATGTCCCCGCCGAACAGCGCCTTGATGGAATTCTTTCGGTCGCGGCCGGTCGTCATGCGCGTCCCCATGCACTGTGGATAAGCTGCTCGATCTCGCTGTTGACGGCCTCCAGCGAATCCATCGCCCGGTCATAGGTGCCGCGCGAGAAATTCTCGCGGCCGACCTCGTAGAGCGTCTGCTTGGTGAGGCCGGCATCGGAGACGGCGGTGGATTTCACCATGGCCGAGGTCAGCACCCGGTCGCCGAAGAGCGAGCGCAGGAAGCCGACGATCTGCGCCTGCGGCCCGTCATGCGGCTCGTAGCGGGTGACGAGATAGCGCAGGAAATCGAAATTGAGCTGGCCGCCCGCCTCGCGCACCACGCCGAGCAGGTCCGAGGTCATGAACAGGAACTGGCTCATCGAGGCGACGTCCAGCATCTGCGGATGCACGGTGACGATCACCGAGGTGGAGGCGCAGAGCGCCGAAAGCGTCAGGTAGCCGAGCTGCGGCGGGCAATCGATGACGACGACGTCGTAGTCGTCGGCGATGGTCGCCAGCGCCGTCTGCACGCGGGTGAAGAACAGGCCGTGCGCATCGCCCGCCCGCCGCTCGGCGAGCGCCCGGGGCGTGGCATGCTCGAATTCCTGCAATTCCAGATTGCCCGGCACCAGATCGAGATTGTGGAAATAGGTCTTGCGCACGATGGAGGAGAGGGGACGGGCCTCGCCATCGTAGCGGATGGCGCCGTAGATCGTGTCGTTGCCGGCAAGGTCGAGCTCCGGCTGGTAGCCGAAGAGCGCGGAAAGCGAGGCCTGCGGATCGAGGTCGATGGCCAGCACCCGGTGGCCGGTCATGGCCAGATGCTGGGCAAGATGCACCGACGAGGTCGTCTTGCCCGAGCCGCCCTTGAAGTTGGTGACGGAGATGACCTGCAGATGCTCACCGCGGGCGGGATCGCGCCATTTCAGATAGGAGCGGGCCTTGGCGGCATTGCCCTTGGCGCGGGCCTGTTCGGCAAGGTGATGGCGCAGCGCATCGACGTCGGCCAGCGAATACATGCGCCGCCCGCCGGGGCCGGTCGCCAGTTCCGGGCCTTCGCCGGCAAGCGAGATCTGCCGCAGATAGCCGTCGGAAACGCCGATCATCCGCGCCGCCTCGCCGGAGGTGAAGCTGCGCAGCGTCTTCTGCGATGTCGGCGGGAACAGCCGGTCGCGCATGGCCTGAAGCTGCACGGAAAGCGCCTGGGCGTCTTCCGCAATGGTCTCATCGGCCGGGCGAAGCGTCGACATGGATTCTCCCAGGGCTGTATGCGACGGCTTTGCCATCGTCGGTCTCCATTCCTGCGGTCGCCGGCCTCTCATAGGCCGGCGGATCGCTTGCCTGCAGTCTCCTGCGATTTTCGAGCCCCGGGGATATGCGGGGATGAAAAAATCTACAGCGACGTTGGGCAGTTACGGCGAAACAAACAATCTTCGCCTCATTCCGTAACGGACGGTGGGATAAGTACCGAGTCGCGTCAAGCCCTCTTGCATGCGGGGCTTGCGCATTTCGCCCGAAAAACCTTGAAGAAACAGGCTTTTCGCCTGAAGGCGCCGGGGATCGCCCCCGAAAATCCGCTTCACCGGCCGGCCGTTGCGCGAAAGCCTGCCGCCGAAGGCCGGGAGAATCGCATTCGGCGGCGCGGCGATTCTCTCCCCGCAAAGGACGGTTGACAGCTGTCACATCCGCCGCGGGTGGAGGCCGGGGCAAGCCTCGCCGAGGCCTGGCGCGACGCCGGGCGTCTCAGCGCCCGCAAGCGTCGGCGCGGCCATGTGCCGGTGGAAGACGGGCCGGGTTAGCCGGGCTCGGTTTCCCCGCCCGCCTCGGCCCAGTCCTTGAAGGCGCCGAGATTGTAGACGGCCTGATAGCCCATGTCCTGAAGCGCCTTGCCGCCAAGGGCCGAGCGCCCGCCGGACGCGCAATAGAGAATGATGGGCCGGTCGGTGCGAAGCTCGGCATTGTGATAGGGCGTCTGCGCATCGGCGCGAAATTCCAGCATGCCGCGCGAAATGTTCACCGCGCCCTTGATCTTGCCGCTCGCCGCCACCTCCGGCGCATCGCGCACGTCGATGACCAGCGCGCCGTCCGCCATCAGCCGGCGGGCCTCTTCGATCGTGATTTTCGGAACGGAAGCATTGGCCGCGGCCATCAGCTCCTTGACGCTGTCTGCCATGGGACCCTCCTCGATCATCGCCCGGTTTTCGGGCGCGGCAGTATAGCAGCCGGCAGGGGCGGCGGAAACGGCGGCGGGCCTACGCCTTTCGCCAGTCGCGATACCACTTCACGAAGGCCGCGATCCCCTCCTCGAGGCCGACCTTCGGGACAAAGCCGGTGAGATGGGAGAGAAGCTCGGTGGAGGCGAAGGTGCGGGGCACGTCGCCGGGCTGCATCGGCAGATAGTTGCGCAGGGCAGGGCGGCCGAGCGCCCGTTCCATCGTCTCGATGAAGGTCATCAGCCCCACCGGCTGCCCGCCGCCGATATTGACGACGCGGAAGGGGGCGCCGGCCGAGAGCGTATCGACGACGCCGGGGGCGCGCACCCGGCTTTCCTCCAGCGGCAGCACTTCGGCAAGCCGCGCGATCGCCTCGACGATATCCTCGACATAGGTGAAGTCGCGGCTCATCTTCCCCTCGCCGTAGACGTCGATCGGCCGGCCATCCAGAATGGCGTCGGCGAACTTGATCGGCGCCATGTCCGGCCGGCCCCAGGGTCCGTAGACCGTGAAGAAGCGGAAGGCCGTCGTCGGCACGGTGTAGAGATGGGCGTAGGAATGCGCCATCAGCTCCATGGATTTCTTCGTGGCGGCATAGAGCGTCATCGGCTCGTCGGCGCGGTCGGTCTCGGCGAAGGGCACCTTCTCGTTGGCGCCGTAGATGGAGGAGGTGGAGGCGAGCAGGAGATGCCTCGGGCGCAGCGCCCGCGCCAGCTCCAGGACGTTCCACGAGCCGACGAGATTGGAATCCACATAGGCCCTCGGATTTTCCAGGCTGTAGCGCACGCCGGCCTGCGCGGCGAGGTGGACGATGACGTCCGGCCTTTCAAGCGCGGCCGCCGCATCGAGCGCCGCCCGGTCCTCCAGCATGCCGGTGACCTGGCGGAAGCGCTCGAAGGGCCGGAGACGGGCAAGGCGGGCTTCCTTCAGCGCCACGTCGTAATATTTCGTCATACCGTCGAAACCGGTGACGGAATGGCCGTCCGCCAGCAGGCGCCGGGCGAGATGGAAGCCGATGAAGCCGGCGGTGCCCGTGACGAGGAAATGCGTCATTCGGCGGTCTCGGAGACGGGCGCCACCATGGGGCAGGTGCCGCGGCCGATGCCGGTATAGGCAAAGCCGTGGCGCTCGGCCTCCTCGGGCTTGTAGACATTGCGCAGGTCAACCAGCACGGGCCTGGCCATGATCGCCTTCAGCCGCGGAAAATCGAGCGCGCGGAACTGGTTCCACTCGGTGACGATCACCAGCGCCTCGGCTTCCCCGGCAATGTCGTAGGGCGAGGTGCCGTAGGTCACGCCGTCGAGCAGCGTCTTCGAGGCCTCCATGCCTTCGGGATCGTAGGCGAAGACCTTCGCGCCGCCGTCCTGCAGGGCCTGGATGATGGAGATCGACGGGGCGTCGCGCATGTCGTCGGTCTCCGGCTTGAAGGTGAGGCCGAGCACGGCGATCTTGCGCCCGCGCACATCGCCGTTCATCGCGGCGATCACCTTGCGGGCCATGGCGCGCTTGCGCGTGTCGTTGATGGCGATGGTCGTCTCGATCAGCCGCACGGGGCTGTCATTGTCCTGCGCGGTCTTAACGAGGGCGAGCGCGTCCTTCGGGAAGCACGAGCCGCCATAGCCGGGGCCGGCATGCAGGAACTTGCCGCCGATGCGCCCGTCGAGGCCGATGCCGCGCGAGATCTGCTGCACGTCCGCGCCGACCTTCTCGCAAAGATCGGCGATCTCGTTGATGAAGGTGATCTTCATGGCGAGGAAGGCGTTGGCCGCGTATTTGATCAGCTCGGAGGTGCGGCGGTTGGTGAAGACGAGCGGCGACTGGTTGAGATAGAGCGGCCGGTAGACCTCCGTCATCACCTCGCGCGCCCGCTCGTCCTCGATGCCGACGACGATGCGGTCCGGCCGCTTGAAATCGCCGATCGCCGCGCCCTCGCGCAAGAATTCCGGATTGGAGACGACGGCGATGTCGGCGTCGGGCCGGGCCTCGCGCAGGATGCGCTCCACCTCGTCGCCCGTGCCGACGGGAACGGTGGACTTGGTGACGACGACGGTGAAGCCGTCGACGGCGCCGGCGATCTCCCGGGCGGCGGCATAGACATAGGAAAGGTCGGCATGGCCGTCGCCGCGGCGCGAGGGCGTTCCGACGGCGATGAAGACCACATCCGCATCGCCGACCGGGCCGGCGAACTCGGTGGTGAAGGAAAGCCGTCCGGCCTTGACGTTCTCCGCCACCAGCGCGTCGAGGCCCGGCTCGAAGATCGGGATCTCGCCGCGGTTGAGGGCCTCGATCTTCGCCTCGGCCTTGTCGATGCACACGACGGTGTGGCCGAAATCGGCAAAACAGGCGCCGGATACCAGCCCCACATAACCGGAACCGATCATCGCGATCTTCATGGTGTCTCTCCAAACGGAACTGTCATGGCCGCCGTCTTAGCCGCGGATCGTCACAGATGGAATATGGTGTCGGGCAAAGCAAGGAACAGGGCAGGGCAGGCTGCAAGGGAGTGCGGGCGGTTTCCGGCGAAAGGCCCCGGCCGTCGCGCGCCCTCTCCGGCAGGCCGGCGAATGTCTCACCAGGATTTCCACGCCAGCAGCAGCCCGCCGTCCTCAGCCTCCGCCCTGCGGCAGGCGGCCTCGACATCGGCAGGCGGCGCGCCGCGCGGCAGTTCGCCGGCAACGAGCCCGCCATCGGCGAGCGTGATCGCCCCGCCGCGCGCGACCACCGTGAAGATCAGCGGGCCGGTGGACCACCAGGCGGGCGCTTCGGGCAGGGCGGCGACGGCCTCGGGCAGGACGGCGTTGAGGCGCGCCAGGACCGGGTGATGGGCGGGCGCGGCGATGAAGGAATTGGCAAGCAGCAGGCTGCCGCGCCCGGTCTTGCGCGGCACGTCCTCGGCCATGGCGGTAAGGCCGGTCATCGGCAGGAGGTCGTGGAAGCCGATATCGCCGCGCGCCGGATACCAGTCGCAGTCGAGATAGACGCCGCCCTCCTGTTCGAGCAGCAGATAGCGGGCGATATCGACGGCGCCGGGGAAATCGCCGCGCGCCAGCATGGCCCGGTAGGCCGCATTGTCCTCGATGCCGGCCTCTGCCAGATCCTTCTCCCGCCAGAGGAAATAGCCGTAGCCGTGCGCCTTCGCATGCTGTGCCCAGGCCTGGCTGGAGGCGGGCAGGGGACCGTCGCCGATCCACACCTGGTGGATGACCGGCGGGACCGGCGCCCGGTTGGCCTCGGCGATCGCCCGGCGCTCGGCGGCGCTGAAACGGCCATGGACGGCATAGATCCCGGGATCGGGCACCAGGTGATACTGGTAGCCGATGCGGCGGATCGGGTCGCCCTGCGCCTTGGCGAGCTTCAGGAAGGCCGAATGGAGGCGCCGCGGCAGGCCGAGCGCCGTGTCCGGCCCGAGGGCGGCGCGCTCGGCATCCGCCGCGACCGCCTCCAGCACCGCGCGGGCCGCCGCGAAGTCACCGGCCCGGCGCTTTTCGGCGGCCTTTTCCAGTTCTGCGTTCAATCGTTGCTTGGCTGACATCAACCTGTCCTAAGGGTCAGAAGGCGATCAGGCGGGATGTCCTGAACGGCGGGAAGGAAGAGGGCGCCCGCGCGCCGGGAAGGCATGGCCTCGTTTCGGCCCGCGCGGCGGCGGCGGCGACGCCCCTGCCGGTCCCGGAGGAAGGCGTGGACAGGGAAAAATGCACGCGCTAGTGTCATGGACGGAAGAATAGCAAAAGGCCGTGTGGATAGAAATCCGGCAGGCGAGAAAGCACATATGGATTCGAATGCGACGCGCCGGCCAAGGGACCTGCTGCGGATCGAGGACCTTCACGTCTCCTTCGCGCTGCTGGGTGCCAGGATCACGGCCGTCCGGGGCGCGAGCCTGAGGGTGCTGCCCGGCAAGGTCACGGCGCTCGTCGGCGAGAGCGGCTCGGGGAAATCCGTGATCAGCCAGACCGCCATGGGCCTGCAGCCGCCGACGGCGCGCGTTTCCGGCCGCATCCTCTTCGACGATCCGCTTTCCGACCGCGGCCCGCTCGACATCCTCTCTCTGCCGCGCGACGGGCGCAGGATCCGCGCGATCCGCGGCGGGCGCATGGGCATGATCTTCCAGGAGCCGATGACCTCCTTTTCGCCGCTGCACACGATCGGCGACCAGATCAGCGAGACGCTGACCATCCACAGCGGCCTGACCGGGGCGGAAATGCGCGAGCGCTGCGAGGACATGCTCGCGCGCGTCGGCTTTTCCAATCCGCACAAGGTCTACGACATGTATTCCTTCGAGCTTTCCGGCGGCATGCGCCAGCGCGCGATGATCGCCATGGCGCTCGTCTGCGGCCCGGCGCTGCTGATCGCCGACGAGCCGACCACGGCGCTCGACGTCACCATCCAGGCGCAGATCCTGAAACTCCTGCGCGACCTGCAGATGCAGATGGACATGGCCGTGCTGCTCGTCACGCACGATCTCGGCGTCGTCGCCAATATCGCCGACGAGGTGGTGGTGATCTATCAGGGCGAGATCATGGAGGCGGGGCCGGTCGATACGATCTTCCGCCGGCCCGCCCATCCCTATCTCAAGGGCCTGATGGGCGCGATCCCGCATTTCGGCATGACGCGCGGCGACCGGCTGCGGCCGCTGCGCGAGATCGAGGTGAACCGGGAGAACCTGCTGTCGAAGAAGTACCAGGCGCGCGAAGGGCCGGACATCATCCTTTCCGTGCGCGACCTGTCGAAGACCTTCGCCATCCGCAAGGACAACTGGCAGATGCCCGGAACGCACCGGGAAAAGCCGCGCCCCGCCGTCGACGGCGTCAGCTTCGACATCCGGCGCGGCGAGTGCCTCGGCCTCGTCGGCGAAAGCGGCTGCGGCAAGACCACCGTCAGCAAGATCCTGATGCGCGCGATCCAGCCGGATGGCGGCTCCGTCATCTTCGACGACGGCAAGGGCCCGGTCGACGTGCTGAAGGCCGAGGGCGAGGAGCTGCGGTCGCTGCGCACCCGCATCCAGATGGTCTTCCAGGATCCGCTTTCCTCGTTGTCGCCGCGCATGACGGTGGGCGACATCCTCAGCGAACCGCTCGACATCCACCGCCATGGCGATGCCGCCAAGCGCCGCATGGCCGTCAAGGCGCTGATCCGCGCCATCGGCCTCGACGAGACGGCGCTGAAGCGCTATCCGCACAGCTTCTCCGGCGGCCAGCGCCAGCGCATCGGCATCGCCCGGGCGCTCGCCCTCGGCCCCGGCATGGTCATCTGCGACGAGCCGGTCTCGGCGCTCGACGTCTCCGTGCAGGCGCAGATCCTTAACCTCCTGAAGGACCTGCAGAAGGATCTCGGCCTCACCTATCTCTTCATTTCGCACAATCTCGCCGTCGTCGACTACATGGCCGACCGGGTGGCGGTGATGTGGGCCGGCCGCATCGTCGAGATCGCCCCGCGCGAGATCATCATGACGGCGCCGGTGCATCCCTATACGCGGGCGCTGCTCGACGCCGTGCCTTTCCCCGATCTCGACCGGCCGCTGAATTTCGACACCGCCGGCCAGACCAGCGCCGTCTCGCGCGCAAGCTGGGCACCCGTCTTCCGCGACGAGGACGGCGAGGGCATGGCGCCGGCCGATCTCGGCGGCGGCCATTTCGTGCTGGCGCGCAGGAATGCCGACATGCGGGAATTCTCGCCGTGATCACCCGCCGCGCCGCACTGGCGCTTCTCGCCTCCGCCGTCCTTCCCGGCCTTGCCCGCGCCGCATCGGGCGAGAGCGCCTTCTTCGCGGAAAAGATCGCCGCGGGCGAACTGCCGCCCGTCGCCGAGCGGCTGCCCAAGGTGCCGCGCCGCATCGACACGGCGGCGCTCGGCGGCGCGCCCGGCCGGCAGGGCGGCACCGCGCGCATCCTCGTCGGCGGCCAGCGCGACGTGCGCCTGATGCCGATCTACAGCTATTCGCGCCTCGTCGGCTACGACCGCGACCTGGCGCTGCAGGCCGACATCCTCGAGGCCTACGAGGTGGAAGAGGAGCGCATCTTCACCTTCCATCTGCGCGCCGGGCACCGCTGGTCGAGCGGCGATCCCTTCACGGCCGAGGATTTCCGCTATTGCTGGGAAGACGTCATCCTCAATCGCGAGCTTCTGCGCGGCGGCCCGCCGACCGACCTTCTGGTGGAGGGCAAGCCGCCGGCCTTCGAGGTGGTCGACGAGACGACGGTGCGCTACCGCTGGGAGAAGCCGATCCCGGATTTCCTGCCGAAGCTCGCCTCGCCCATTCCGATGATCCTGGCGCTGCCTTCGGCCTATATGCGGCAGTTCCACGAGAAGTACCAGGACCCGGCGGTGCTGGCCGAGCATATCCGCAAGCAGCGCGTCGACGACTGGCGCGGCCTGCATATCAAGATGTCGCGGCAGAACCGGCCGGAAAACCCGGACCTGCCGACGCTGGAGGCCTGGCGGCCGCGCACCGCCCCGCCCGCCGAGCAGTTCGTCTTCGAGCGTAACCCCTTCTTCCACCGGGTGGACGAGAACGGCGTGCAGCTTCCCTATATCGACCGGGTGGTGCTCAACGTCTCCTCGCCCGACATCATCTCCGCCAAGACGGCGACCGGGGAAAGCGACCTGCAGATCGCCAATCTCGACTTCGCCGACTACACGCTCCTGAAGAATGCCGAGAGCATCTACCCGCTCAACGTGATGCTGTGGAAGCGCACGCTCGGCTCGCGCGTGGCGCTGATCCCCAACCTCAACTGCGGCGACAAGGGCTGGCGCGCGACATTGCGCGACGCGCGCGTGCGGCGGGCCATGTCGCTCGCCATTAACCGGACGGAGATCAACAAGGCGGTCTTCTACGGCCTCGGCCAGGAGAGCGCCAACACGGTGCTGCCGGAAAGCCCGCTGTTCAGGCCGGAATATGCCGCCGCCTATGCCGCCTTCGACCCGCAGGCCGCCGACCGGCTGCTCGACGAGGCCGGCCTCGACAAGCGCGACGAGGACGGCCTGCGGCTGCTGCCCGACGGACGTCCGGCCCATCTGGTGATCGAGAGCGCCGGCGAGAGCACGCTCGAAACCGACGTCCTCGAACTGGTCGCCGATCATTTCCGCAAGGTCGGCCTCGGGCTTTTCGTGCGCACCTCGCAGCGCGACATCTTCCGCAGCCGCGCCATCGGCGGCGAGGTGGTCATGTCGGTGTGGTACGGGCTCGACAACGGCGTGCCGACGCCGGAAATGTCGCCCTCCGAGCTCGCCCCCAGTTCCGACGACCAGTATCAATGGCCCGTCTGGGGCATGTATTACGCCACCGTGAAGACCAAGGGCGAGCCGCCGGACATGCCGGAGGTGCAATATCTCGTCGACAAGCTCGCCGCCTGGGAAATGACGGTCACCGACGCGGAGCGCGAAGCCATCTGGCACGACATGCTGCGCCACCACGCCGAGCAGGTCTTCACCATCGGCACGGTCAACGGCATCTCGCAGCCCGTGGTGCGCTCCCGCCGCCTGCGCAACGTGCCGGAAAAGGCCCTTGCCGGCTTCCAGCCGACGAGCTTCTTCGGGGTCTACATGCCCGATACGTTCTGGTACGAGGAGGAGGCGTGATGGCGCGGGCGATCTTCCATGGGGCCGGCCGGATGGCGCCGCCCCTTCCCCTGGAGCGCGCCCGATGATCCGCTACATTCTCGGCCGCATCGCCGTCATGGTGCCGACGCTGCTGCTCATCTCCATGCTGGTCTTCACCATCATCGAACTGCCGCCGGGCGACTATTTCGAGAGCTATATCTCGGAGTTGCGCGCCATGGGCGAGGCGACCGACATGGCCGAGATCGAGGAGCTGCGCGAGCGCTACGGCTTCGACAAGCCGGCGCCGCTGCGCTACCTGCACTGGGTCGGCGGCATGCTGGTGGGCGATTTCGGCTATTCCTTCGAATACCGGCTGCCCGTCTCGGAGGTGGTGGGCGACAGGCTCTGGCTGACGGTGCTCGTCTCCGTCGTCACCATCATCTTCACCTGGCTCATCGCCTTCCCGATCGGCATCTACTCGGCCACCCACCAGTATAGCTGGGGCGATTACGGCCTGACGCTCGCCGGGCTCATCGGCATCGCCGTGCCGAATTTCATGCTGGCGCTGGTGATGATGTATTTCGCCAATATCTGGTTCGGCGTCTCGATCGGCCACCTGATGGACCGCGAATTCCTCGGCGCGCCGATGAGCTGGGAGAAGTTCCGCTCGATCCTGTCGCATATCTGGATCCCGGTCATCATCATCGGCACGGCGGGAACGGCCGGCATGGTGCGGCGCCTGCGCGCAAACCTGCTCGACGAACTGAACAAGCAATATGTCGTGACCGCCCGCGCCAAGGGCCTGCATCCGATGCGGGTGCTGCTGAAATATCCGCTGCGCATGTCGCTCAACTTCTTCATCTCCGATATCGGCTCCATCCTGCCCTCGATCATCTCGGGCGCGGAGGTCACCGCCATCGTCCTGTCGCTGGAAACCACCGGCCCGATGCTGATCAAGGCCCTGCAGACCCAGGACATGTATCTGGCCGGCTCGTTCCTGATGTTCCTCGCCTTCCTGACGGTCATCGGCGTCCTGGTCTCCGACATCGCGCTGGCGATCCTCGACCCGCGCATCCGGCTCGGCGGAGGCAGCCGCAAGTGAAGACGCCCCTTCCCGAACCCGGCGCCCCGCTCGGCCATTTCGTCTCCGACAAGCCGTTCGATCCCTATGCGGCCGAGCGCAAGGCGGAGGAGCTGAAAGTCGTCGCCCAGGCCTCGCAGCTCCAGCTCATGTGGTGGCAGTTCCGCCGCCACAGGATGGCGCTGTTCTCCGGCATCTTCCTCATCGCCGTCTACCTGATGATCGCGATCAGCGAGTTCCTGGCGCCCTACAATCTGCATACCCGCAATATCGACTTCATCTATTCGCCGCCGCAGACGCTGCGCTTCATGCACGAGGGCAGCTTCGTCGGCCCCTTCGTCTACGGCCAGACGATGACGCTCGACATGAACAACCTGCGCCGCGTCTATACCGACGACCGGACCGACGTGCAGAAGCTGCGCTTCTTCTGCCGCGGCGATACATACCGGTTCTGGAACCTCTTCGAGGCGGACGTGCATCTCGTCTGCCCGGCCGAGGGCGGCCAGTTCTTCTTCCTCGGCACCGACCGGCTCGGCCGCGACATGCTCTCGCGCATCCTCTACGGCGCGCGCATCTCGCTGACCATCGGCGCGCTCGGCGTGATGATGAGCTTCGTGCTCGGCATCGTCATCGGCGGGCTTGCCGGCTATCACGGCGGCATTTTCGACCTTATCGTGCAGCGTGTCATCGAGGTCCTGCAGTCCATTCCGAGCATTCCCCTGTGGATGGCGCTCGCCGCGATCATTCCCGTCACCTGGAGCCCCATTCTCGTCTATGTCGGCATTACAATCATTCTCGGCATGCTGGACTGGACCGGACTTGCGCGCGCCGTGCGCTCGAAACTGCTTGCCTTGCGCGAGGAAGATTATGTATTGGCGGCGCAGGTCATGGGCGCCGGCAGCGCCCGCATCATCCGCCGCCATCTCATACCCGGCTTCATGTCCCACCTGATCGCCAGCGCGACGCTGACCATTCCGGGCATGATCCTCGGGGAGACGGCATTGAGTTTCCTCGGGCTCGGCCTTCGCCCGCCCATCACCAGCTGGGGCATCCTCCTGACGGAGGCCCGCAGCATCAACATCATCGCCCTCTATCCATGGCTGCTCTTCCCGGTGGTGCCCGTCATCCTGGTCATTCTGGCTTTCAACTTCCTCGGCGATGGACTGCGCGATGCGGCTGATCCCTACAAGTGAGACCGACGAAACACACGAAACGCGGCCGCCGGAGGGCGATCCCGGCGGCGATACGGAGCCTTTCCCCATGAGCCGAAGCTTCGAGCACGCCCGCATCCTCATGTACAGCCACGACACGTTCGGGCTCGGCCACCTGCGCCGCTGTCGCACCATCGCCCATGCGCTGGTGGAGGAATATCGCGGCCTCAACGTCCTGATCATTTCCGGCGCGACGATCGCCGGCGCCTTCGATTACCGCGCCCGCGTCGATTTCGTGAAGATCCCGAGCGTCATCAAGCTGCGCAACGGCGAATATACCTCGCTGGAGCGCCATATCGACCTCGACGACACGCTGACCATGCGCCGGTCGATCATCCGCCACACGGCGGAGACCTTCAATCCGGACATCTTCATCATCGACAAGGAGCCGATGGGCCTTTCCGGCGAGGTGGAGGAGACGCTGGCCTATCTGAAGACCCGCGGCACGCGCCTCATCCTCGGCCTGCGCGAGGTGATGGACGCCCCGCATCTCCTGGAAGCCGAGTGGCGCCGCAAGGACGTCATGCACAAGATCGAGAAGTTCTACGACGACATCTGGGTCTATGGCCCGCCGGATTTCTACGATCCGCTCGTCGGCCTCGACGTGCCCAAGGGCGTGCGCGACAAGCTGAACTTCGTCGGCTTCCTGCAAAGGAACGCCCTTACGATGGACCGCGCCCAGTACCAGCCCTCCGGCGACTATATCCTGGTGACGACGGGCGGCGGCGGCGACGGGGCCGACCTCGTGCAGGACGTCATCAACGCCTACCGGCACGATGCCGGGCTGACGCACCGCGCGCTCATCGTGCTCGGCCCCTACATGCCGCAGGACCAGCGCACCAAGCTCAGCCAAGAGGCGGCGAAGATCCCCTATGTCGAGGTGATCGAGTTCGATTCGCGCATGGAGGATCTCGTCGCCGGCGCCCGGGCCGTGGTGGCGATGGGCGGCTACAACACCTATTGCGAGATCCTGTCCTTCGACAAGCCGGCGCTGATCGTGCCGCGCGTGCAGCCGCGCGAGGAGCAGCTCATCCGCGCCACCCGCGCCGCCGAGCTCGGCCTCGTCGACATGCTGCTGCCGGAGCAGTCGGCCGATCCCGCCCGCCTTGCCGCCGCGCTGAAGACCCTGCCGGAGCGCCGGCCGCCCTCCGACGGCACGCCCGGCCTTCGGCTGGAAGGGCTGCGCAACATCGCCCGCATCGTCGGGGACGAGCTGACCGCGCGGGGCCTCACCCCGCCGTCGGCCGCGTGAACGAGGCCTCCGCCGTGTCGCCGCCGCGCCGCATCGTCGTGCTGCTGAAGGGCTATCCGCGCCTTTCGGAGACCTTCATCGCCCAGGAGCTGCTCGGGCTGGAGCGCGCCGGGCTCGACCTCGTACTCGTCTCGCTTCGCCACCCGACCGATACCAAGCGCCATCCCGTGCATGACGAGATCCGCGCGCCGGTGCTCTACCTGCCGGAATATCTGCACGAGGAGCCGCTGCGCGTGCTGCGCGGCCTGTGGAAGAGCCTCGGCAGGCCCGGCTTCGGCGCGACGTTCCGCCGCTTCCTCAAGGACCTGCGGCGCGATTTCAGCCGCAACCGCTTCCGCCGCTTCGGCCAGGCGGCCGTGCTCGTCGGCGAATGGCCGGAGGGGGCGGACTGGCTGCATGCGCATTTCATCCACACGCCCGCTTCCGTCGCCTACTATGCCAGCGGCATCCTCGGCCTGCCCTTCACCGTCTCGGCCCATGCCAAGGACATCTGGACTTCCGAGGACTGGGAGCTTGCCGAAAAGCTCGCCACCGCGAACTGGGCCGTGACCTGCACGAGATCCGGCCACGCGCACCTGCAGGCCCTTGCCGGCCGCAACCGCGACCGCGTGCATCTGAGCTATCACGGGCTGGACCTCGACCGTTTCCCGCCGCTGGAGGCCGACGGGCATCGTGACGCCTGCGGCTGCGCCGAGGCGGCGGCCGTCCGCCCGGCGCGCGACGGCTCGGATCCTTCCGATCCCGTCACGATCATCAGCGTCGGCCGGGCGGTGCCCAAGAAGGGCTACGACGTGCTGCTGCGCGCCTTCGCCATGCTTCCGGCGGCGCTTTCCTGGCGCTTCGTCCATGCCGGCGACGGCGGCGAGCGGGTAAAACTGCAGAAGCTCGCCGAAGAACTCGGCATCGCCGACAGGATCACCTGGCTCGGCGCCGTCGACCAGAAGGATGTGCTTGCGGCCTATCGCAAGGCGGATATCTTCGCGCTGGCCTGCCGCATCACGCCGGACGGCGACCGCGACGGCCTGCCGAACGTGCTGGTGGAGGCGGCCAGCCAGCGGCTTGCCTGTATCGCCACCGACATTTCCGGCATACCGGAACTCTTCGAGACCGAGGTGAACGGGCTGCTGGTGCCGTCCGAGGATGCAGCGGCCCTTGCCGGTGCGCTGGAACGGGCGATCCGCGACCCGGCGCTGCGCGAAAGGCTCGGCGCTGCCGCCGAAGCGAAGGTGCGGACAAGCTTCGACCACCATACCAGCATCGCCGAGCTGAAGGCGCTTTTCGAAAGCGGGGCACGGCGATGAGCGCCCCCCGCGTCCTCTTCTATGTGCAGCACCTGCTCGGCATCGGCCATCTCGCCCGCGCCAGCCGCATTGTGCGCGCGCTTTCCGACAACGGCTTTGCCGTGACGCTCGTCACCGGCGGCATGCCGGTCGACGGCTTTCCCGGCCCCGGCATCGACCATGTGGCGCTGCCGGCCATCGCCGTCGGCGACGGCGGCTTTTCCGCCCTTGTCGACGAGAAGGGCAGGGTGATCGACGAAGCCTTCAAGGCGGATCGCCGCGACCGGCTGATCGCCGCCTATCACGCGGCAAGGCCCGATATCGTCATCATCGAGGCCTTTCCCTTCGGCCGCCGGCAGGTCCGGTTCGAGCTGCTGCCGCTCCTGGACGCCATCGAGAACACCACGCCGCGCCCGCTGCTGATGACCTCGCTGCGCGACATCCTGCAGGAACGCGCCAAGCCCGGCCGCGACGAGGAGACCATCGATCTCGTCACCCGCCATTTCGACCGGGTGCTGGTGCATGGCGACCCGGCCTTCGCGCGGCTGGAGGATACCTTTCCGCTGGCCGACGCCATTGCCGGACGGATCGTCTATACGGGCCTCGTCGGCGGGCCTGCCGCCGGACCGCCGGACGAGCGTTACGACATCGTCGTCTCGGCCGGCGGCGGCGCGGTGGGCGCGGGGCTGGTGGAGGCCGCCCTCGGCGCGGCGCGGCGCCTCGGCGGCAACGACCGCTGGCTGGTGCTTGCCGGGCCGAACATGCCGCAGACCGATTTCGACCGGCTTGCCGCGCAAGCGCCCGCAAGCGTCGACCTCGTGCGCTTCCGCACCGATTTCCGCAGCCTCCTGACGGCGGCGAGGCTCTCGGTCTCCCAGGCCGGCTACAACACGGTCTGCGATATCCTGCAGGCCGGCTGCGGCGCGGTGCTCGTGCCGTTTTCCTCCGGCGGCGAGAGCGAGCAGACGGCACGCGCCGGGCGGCTGGAGAAGATCGGCCGCGCCGTGCTGCTGGCCGAGGATGCGCTTTGCGCCGAAACGCTGGCGGACGCGATCCTGCATGCGCTTGCGGCCGGAACGGAGAAAAATGTGCCCGTTTTGCAACTGGACGGCGCCAATCGCACCGCTGAAATCCTGAGGGACCTACTAAACCGCGCGATGGCTCCCTAACTCTTGCGGTATTGCCGCCGTCTTATAATCTTCACACGGACTGCGGCCGTTCACGCGCACAGAAGCTCTTCATGGAAAAAAGCCTCGCCCGCTACATTTGGGTCCATACGCGGCCGCAGCAGCTTTCGATCCTGCTGATCGTCGCGGTGTCGATGATCCCCTATTATCTCGCCTTCGACCTGCCCAAGCAGATCGTCAACGGCCCGATCCAGGGGACGGGATTCGAGCAGCCGGGCAGCACCCAGCTCTTCATGCCCATCAGCTTCGACATCCCCTTCTGGGGAACGGTGGAACTTTTCGGCGGCCTGCCGCTGGAGCGCATGCCCTCGCTCGTGGCGCTCAGCATCACCTTCCTGGCGCTGGTCATCATCAACGGCCTGTTCAAGTTCTATATCAACACCTACAAGGGGCGCCTCGGCGAACGGCTGCTGCGGCGCATCCGCTACGAGCTGGTCGACCGCATCCTTCGCTTCCCGCCGCGCTACTTCAAGCACATCAAGGCCGGCGAGGTCTCCTCCATGGTCAAGGACGAGGTGGAGCCGCTCGGCGGCTTCACGGCCGATGCCTTCGTGCAGCCGGCGCTTCTCGGCGGCCAGGCGCTGACGGCGCTGATCTTCATCTTCATCCAGCATTTCTGGCTGGGCTTCATCGCCTTCGCCATGGCGGCGATCCAGGTCGGCATCATCCCGCGCATGCGCCGCCGGCTGATCGAGCTCGGCCGCGAGCGCCAGCTCACCGCCCGCCAGCTTGCCGGGCGCGTCGCCGAGATCGTCGACGGCATCGGCACGATCCACGCCTACGACACCTCCAACTACGAGCGCGCCGACATCGCCGCGCGGCTCGGGCGCATTTTCAAGATCCGCTACGACATCTACCAGTGGAAGTTCCTGGTCAAGTTCCTCAACAACTTCCTCGCCCAGCTCACGCCCTTCCTGTTCTACTGCATCGGCGGCTATCTCACGATCCAGGGCAAGCTCGACGTCGGCCAGCTCATCGCCGTCATCAACGCCTACAAGGAACTGCCCGGCCCCCTGAAGGAGCTGATCGACTGGGAGCTGGTGCGCCAGGACGTGCAGGTCAAGTACGAGCAGGTCGTCGAGCAGTTCGAGGCCGACGAGATGATCGACCCGCAGATCCAGGCGCTCGAACCCGGCAACGGGGCGCCGCTCAACCATCCGCTCAGCACCACCAACCTTCTCGTCGACGACGATATCGGCGGGCGGGCGCTGGAACATGTGTCGGTAAAGATCTCGCCCGGCGAGACCGTCGCCATCATCGGCACGGCGGCAAGCGGCGGCGACCGGCTCGCCGAGGCGCTCGCGCGCGTCACCTGGCCGTCGGGCGGCAAGGTGACGGCGGGCGAGGACGATCTGTTCACCCTGCCGGAAGCCGTGACCGGCCGGCGCATCTCCTATGCCTCGCCGGACGCCTATTTCTTCCACGGCAGCCTGAAGGACAACCTGCTTTACGGCCTCAAGCACGCGCCCATCGAGCCGGCCGCCTATAAAGGCACCGCCGCCGACCGCCGCCGCTGGGAAGTGCAGGAGGCCAAGCGCTCGGGCAATCCGGATTTCGACCTCAACGGCAACTGGATCGATCTCAGCACGCTGAACGCCAACGGCGCGGGCGACGACCTGCACGGCGCGATCATGGCGGTGCTCGACGTGGTGGAGCTTTCCGAAGACGTGCTGCAGCTGGCGCTGCATTCCTCGCTCGACATCGAGCGCCAGCCGCGCTTTGCCGAGCAGATCGTCGAGATGCGCCGGGACCTGCGCGAGGAGCTGAACCGCCGCGACCTCAACAACCTCGTCGTGCCCTTTGCCGACAACGAATACAATACCGAGGCGCCGGTGGCCGAGAACCTGTTCTTCGGCATCATGCCCGACCCGAAGAGCTCGACGCGCGCGATCGTCAAGACGGCTTATTTCCGCAACATGATGCGCGAGAGCGGCCTTGGCCAGGCGCTGTTCGAAATGGGCAAAAGCATCGCGGAAAGCACGGTGGAGCTTTTCAAGGACCTGCCGCCCGACCACCCGTTCTTCGAGCAGCTCACCTTCATGCGGCCCGAGGAAATCCCGACCTACCAGCATCTCCTGCAGAAGCTGCGGCATGCCGCCCCGAGCGAGGAGGAGCGCATCGCGCTGATCCGCCTGAGCTTCTTCTACATCGAGCCGCGCCACCGCTTCGGCGTGCTGAACGAGAAGCTGATGCGCAAGATCGTCGAGGTGCGCCACCAGTTCCATGCGAACCTGCCGACGGAACTGCTCGACTATATCGAACGTTACAATCCGAACGCCTATCTCACATCGGGTACGTTGCTGGACAATATCGTGTTCGGAAAGCTCAACCATCGCTTCAGCGATGCGATACCCAAGCTCAGGGAAATCGGCGGGGAGCTTCTGGCCAAGCGGCCGGAACTCTATCGCGCGCTGATGGCCCTCGGGCTGGAATCGAATATCGGCTCCGGCGGGCGGCGGCTGAACAACCTGCAACGCCTGAAGCTCGGCCTTGCCCGCGCGCTTATCCGCCGCTCGGACTACTATATATTCAACCGCGCGTTTTCGGGCGTCGACCACCACCTGCAGGAGCACATCGTCGAGGCGGCCCTTGCCTTCCTTGCCAAGAGGGATGATAATCCGGCTGTTGTGTGGGTTTTGTCAAATACCCCGCTTGCAAAACACTTTAAAAGGGTGCTTGCTTTCGATGGCGGAAGTCTGGTGGAAGACGGAACCTACGAGACGATCGTCGAAAGCGGTACGGTATACAAGCAACTGATAGCATGACTGGCATGGAATGATCAGATAACCGGAATTCGAGGCGGTTGACTGTTATGATCTTGAACGATGAAGTGCAGATGTTACGACGGGTCCCGCTCTTCTCGGGCATCGATGCGAACAAGCTGAAACTGCTCGCCTTCGCCTCCGATCGCGTAAGCTACCGGGAAGGACAGGAACTCTTCCATCAGGGCGACGAGGGCGATGCGGCCTATGTCGTCCTGTCCGGTGTCGTCGACGTCTACAAGCACGGCCCCACGGGAGACGAGAAGATCGCCTCGACCGGCCCAAGTTCGGTCGTCGGCGAAATCGCCATTCTGTGCGGCACGGCCCGCAATGCCACCGTCAAGGCCTCCACGGTCGTGGAAGCTCTGCGCATCCGCAAGGACTGCTTCCTCAAGGTCCTTTCGTCCTGCCCGCACAGCATGGCCGAGACCATGCGCGTGATGGGCGAGCGGCTCGCCACCGCCCACTAGACGGCCTGCGCGGCGGCTCTTACCGACGATCCCTTCGGATCGCCCGCCGGAATCCGTGTGTCCCGGGGCAGGGGCTTTCAGTTCCGCCGGGACGCGAACCAAATCTCCGCAGCATCCGGTTTCTCTCCCTTTCAGGACGTATCCACCCGCCTCGCGAAGCGGCGAAGCACCGTGCGGCGCGGCTCTGGATGTGCCCGGGAAATGCGGCGGAAACAAGGGGATGGCCCTCTTACATGCGTCTCATATTTCCGTGACTGCGCTCAACGCCCGTTGCCCGCCGCATCCGCCTGCGCGACGGGCAGCAGATAGCGGACAGTGCCGGCGGGAGCGGGGCGGCGGGGGCGCACGCGCCGCTGCGCGGCCTCCAGCTTGTCGCGCAGGATGCCGCCGGCGATGGCGGGAACCGAAAGCGGATTTTCGAATGCATAGGCAAGGGCGGCGCCCGCCCCGCGCTCGCGCTTGCGATCGAGGAAATGGCGCAGCGCATGGCGCGCGTCGATCTGCCGGCAGTGCCGGCGCATGAGCCCCTCCGCATCCGCCGGCACGCCGCCGGCGGCAAGGATGGTGCGTTCGGCATTGCCCAGCGCTTCGAGGTCCCTGGTGCCGTGACGGCCGCTGAGGGAATCCGGACGCACCGCCGCGCCGTAGCCGCAGCTTTCGATCAGCGTGTAGCGGGCGCCCTTCAGGAGCGCGCGCAGATAGAGCTCGTAGTCCTCGCCGAGCCGCATCTCCTCGCGGTAGCGCAGCCCATGGGCATCGAGGAATGCCCGTCGCATGACCGGCTTGAGGAAACCCAGCTCGCCGCGGGGTGCGCCCCTTCGGGAAATGTTGCCGCGGATGAAGGCCGCAAGATCCAGCCGCTGCGGGCGCGGCGCGAAACAGGCCGGCCGGCGCGCAGGGTCCGCCTCCTCCATGAAGGCGATATTGTCGGCGATGAAATCCCAGCCCTCGCAGGCCAGCATCTGGCGGAACCGGCCGGGGAAGAAGAAATCGTCCGCATCGAGAATGGCGATCAGCGGCGCGCGGGAAATCGCGATGGCATGGTTGCGGGCCGCCGAGGGGCCGCGATTCTTGCGGAAACAGATGATGTCGAGCCGGCCGCTGCCATCGTCCGCCGCCGCGGCCGCCGCCGCGGTGCGATCCTCCGATCCGTCATCCACCACGATGACCTCGGCCACCTCCGGCTCGGCCAGCGCCGAGCCGACGGCCCGCCCGATGGTTTCCCGCGCGTTCTTCGCGGCAATGATGACACAGATCTTCTCATCCGCAGTCACGTCGGCACCTCCAGCGTTGAATCCCGCGCTGCAACGCAGCATGGGAGCGAAAGAGGGCACAAAAACGACCTGCCGCCGATCCGGGCGGCGTATGGTTAAAAAACAGGCAGAAGAGCGTTTGAGGCGCAACGCCGCGCCGCGTCAAAATTTCGACGGGCCGGGTTCGTTCATCGAGACGGGGACCTTGGGGGCGCTCTTGTCGACATCCTGCTTGCCGTGCAGGCGTCGCTCGGCCTCGGCCCTTCGGGCCTTGCCGGCTCGCCGGGTCAGGTAGAGCAGGGCGAGGAAATAGCCGACCTGGACAAGCACGGCGCAAAGCAGCGTGCGCAGCGCGGTCGTGGCGAAGGAGCCGGTCGCGATATAGGTGACGATGGCGAAGGCCGCGAGCGCGACGGCCATGCTGAGGAAGAACCGCGGCCCGTAAGCCACGCTGTCCCGCCATTTCGTCTCCGCCGCTTGCTTCATCGTCAATCCCGCCTTCCTCACCAAGGCTCGCGGACTATAGGGGGCCGCCGCCCCGGGCGCAATCACTGGTTCTAACCAGTCGCAGCGCCGGCCTGTTCCGATTCTTGCCGCGGCTTGGTTGCGGTCGGGTTAAGCCGCGCGCCGGACTGCCGCCTTCTTGCCGCCGCGATTCGGCCATGCCCCGGCCGGATGGCGCCGCCTTCACGCCAATGAGGCGAGTGCGGCGGCGCGCGCCAACGCCGCCCGGTTGCGGCCGTGCGGCCCCTCCGATCAACTTTTATTACAGGTGTCGGCGTCGGTCGTGAGAAAAATGTGCAGCGCAAAATAATACTGCACTGCAAAATAATCCGGGAATTTCAGGCATTCCCGCCTGGTAAGCGATGGCGCTGCCGTGGGGCTCATGTAAAGCCGCCATCCTTCTCATGTACTTATAGGCGTCAAAAGAAGTGATGGCGAGTTTACATGCGCGCGTTTTCGCCAAGGCCGGCGGGGTTCGACTGGAAAACGCCTTGCCCGGTTTCTTGGGATATACTCCGGCACCGCGCATTTAAGGACATACAAATCTTCTTAAATACGGATGGAAACGTTCCCCGCGCACCCTCTGCCTCCCGAACAACAAACTGTGACCACACAGTCCGCATTGGATGTGCCGCCGCGTCCGAGGGACCCGACCTTATCGCAAAACCCAAATGGAGCCACCTCTATGAAGTCCGCGACACGATCGGCCAGTTCGCCGTTTTTCAGTTCGGTTGCAACCGGTGCGCCGCCGGTGGGGGGGATATCGAAACGGAGCTTTGACATCCTGGTGGCGCTTGCCGCCCTTGTCGTGCTCAGCCCAATCTTCGTGCTGATCATGACGCTCGTGAAATATTCCGATGGCGGCCGCGTCTTCTACGGCCACCGCCGCATCGGCTATAACGGATCCACCTTCCGTTGCCTGAAATTCCGCACCATGGCGGAAAACGGCGATGCGCTGCTGCAGGCCTATCTGAAGCAGAACCCCGCCGCCGCCGAGGAATGGCGCATGACGCGCAAGCTGCAGCACGATCCGCGCGTCACCACCGTCGGCAGCGTGCTGCGCAAGCTGAGCCTCGACGAGTTGCCGCAGCTCATCAACATCCTCCGGGGCGAGATGAGCATCGTCGGCCCGCGCCCGGTGGTGGAGGACGAGCTGGAGCTCTACGAGGCCTCGGCGGTCTACTACCTGCAAAGCCGCCCGGGCCTCACCGGCCTGTGGCAGGTGAGCGGGCGCAACGACGTGTCCTATGCCGCGCGCATCGCCTTCGATACGCATTATGTGTGCAACTGGTCGCTGACGAGCGATCTCGTCATCGTCGCCCGCACCATTCCGGCCGTCTGCCTGTCGCGCGGCAGCTATTGATCCGAAGGCCTCTTCCGCGCCCCTGCCGCGGAAGACCAGAGATGGGGATTTCAATGAAGACGACCTTAAAAGCGGCCCCGGCCGCGACCGCCCTCGGCCTTGCCCTGCTGCTTGCCGCAGGCCCCGCCGGCGCCGAGGAATACCGCCTCGGCGTCATGGACAAATTGCGCATCCGCGTTGCCGAATGGCAGACGGCGGAGGGCGCCATCCGCGACTGGAGCGCCGTCAGCGGCGATTACAGCGTCGGCGCGGACGGCTCGCTCTCGCTTCCCTTCATCGGCAGCCTGCCGGCCGACGGGCGCACGGCGAGCGACCTTGCCGAGGAGATCGGCAGGAAGATGCAGGTTCTCTTCGGCCTGAAGGACCTGCCCTCCGCCTCGGTGGAGATCGCCGAATACCGGCCGATCTATCTGGCCGGCGAGGTGCAGACGCCGGGGGCCTATCCCTATGCGCCGGGCCTGACGGTGCTGAAGGCCGTCAGCTTCGGCGGCGGGCTGCGGCGCGGCGATACCGGCCAGCGCTTCGCCCGCGACTTCCTGCGCTCGCAGGGCGAGGCGGCCGTCTACCTCGCCGAGCGCAACCGGCTGCTGGCGCGCCGCGCCCGCCTCGTCGCCGAGATGAACGAGGCGGCGATCGCAACGCCGAAGGAATTGGGCGCGACGGAGGACGGCCGCGCCATCGTCGAAAGCGAGAAGGCGCTGATGGCCTCGCGCGAAAAGCGGCTGCGGCTGCAATTGACCGCCCTTGCCGACCTCAAATCCCTGCTGACCCGCGAGATCGATTCCCTCGGCAAGAAATCCGAGACCCAGACGCGCCAGCTCGAACTCGTCCAGGGGGACCTTTCCAAGGTGGATTCGCTTGCCGAAAAGGGCCTCGCCATCAGCTCCCGGCGGCTCGCGCTGGAGCAGCGCACCGCGGACCTCCAGGCCGCGCTGCTCGACATCGACACCGCCTCGCTGAAGGCCAAGCAGGATATCAGCAAGGCCTCGCAGGACGAGACGAACCTGAAGAACGACTGGGATGCGCAACTGGCGCAGGAGCTGCAGAACACCGAGCAGGAACTCGATACGCTCGCCCTCAAGCTCGGCACGAGCCGGGACCTGATGTCCGAGGCGCTGATGCAATCGGCCGACGCGGCCATGCTGAAGGACGGACTGTCGGCGGCCAATATCGGCTATTCGATCCTGCGCACGGTGAAGGGCAAGGCCGAGCGGATCAGCGCCACGGAGACGACGCCGGTGCTGCCCGGCGACGTGGTCAAGGTGGACCTCGCCATCGAGACGCAGTGAGGCCGCCATGCGGATCGCCAGGACGAGCCTGATCGGACCTCATGGCAACGGCGCCTATGCGGCTTGCGCCGTCGCACTGTCCTTCTTCGTCTTCGCCTATTCCTTCCGTTTCGGGCAGGTGTCGATCCTCGTCTATTATGCTCTTTGGCTGCCGCTCGTGGCGGTCGATTACCGGCGCGTGCTCGGCAATTATGTGCGCTATGCCTGGATCTTCGCCTTCGCGCTGTTCGCCTGCCTTTCCGTCTTCTGGTCGCAGGTGCCGGGCGCGACGGGGCGCGCTGCGGTGCAATATCTTTCCCATGTCGTCTGCGCGCTGATCGCCATGCGCGTCGTCGATACGCCGACGCTGGTGCGCGGCGGGCTGATCGGCACCGGGCTGGTGCTGCTCTATTCGCTGGCCTTCGGCGTCTATCATCTCGATCCGCGCGACGGCACCTACAGCTTCGTCGGCGCCTTCGCCTCGAAGAACCAGCTCGGCTTCTATGCCTCGCTTGCCGTGCTCTTCGCCTTCGCGGCGCTCTTCCTCGGCACCGAGCGCGGCCTGTGGAAGATCGCGGCCGTCGGCTGCATCCTCATCGCGCTCTATTGCCTCAAGGCCTCGCAATCGGCGACGTCGGTGCTGACGACCGCCGCCGTCGCCGGCCTCTGCCTTGCCCTGCGCGCGCTTGAAATGCTGGCGCCGGTCCATCGCAAGCGCCTGTTCCTGGTCTTTGCGGTGCTTGCCGTGCTCGTGGTGATCGGTGGGGCCTATGGCGGGGGATACGAGCTGGTGCTCGGCGCCTTCGGCAAGGATGCCACGCTGACGGGCCGCACCTATCTCTGGCAGCAGGGCATCGAGGCGGCCGGCAGGGCGCCGCTGGTCGGCATCGGCTACCAGGCCTTCTGGGTGCAGGGCCTTGCGGAAGCCGAGCGGCTATGGGCGGCCTTCTTCATCGCCACGCGCACCGGCTTCCATTTCCACAACACCTTCATCGCCGCCACGGTGGAGACGGGCCTCATCGGCTGCCTCCTGCTTTCCACCGTGCTCGTCGTCACGCTGGCGGGGCACCTGTCCCGGCTGCTTTCCGCCGCACGCGACCGCGAGGCGCTTGTGCTCTTCACCGTCGCGGCGCTGCTGGCGGTGCGCACCTTCGTGGAGATCGACATCCTGAACCCCTACCACGTCGGCTCGTTCCTGCTCTATTTCGCCGCCGGAAAGCTGGCCGACGGCAAGGCACGCCGCATGCAGCCGGCGCGGCCGGCCTATCGCCGGCAACGGGCGGCCATCGCATGACGGCGGCAACGAAGGAGCCGCCGAGGACGCTGCACGGCATTCAGTATCTGCGTGCCCTGGCGGCACTGGCGGTGGTGCTGTTCCATGCCGCCGAGCGCAGCGGCCATGCCTTCGCCATCGGCGCGGCGGGCGTCGACGTCTTCTTCGTCATCAGCGGCTTCATCATGTGGGTGATCGCCGAGCGGCGGCCCGTCTCGCCCGGCCGCTTCCTTGCCGACCGCATCCGGCGCATCGTGCCGGTCTACTGGCTGGCGACCGGCGTCATGGCGGCGGGGGCGCTGGCCGGGCTCTTTCCCAATCTCGTGCTGACGGCGGGGCATGTCGCCGCCTCGCTGTTCTTCGTGCCCATGCGCTCGCCGAGCAGCGGCGAGCTCTGGCCGCTGCTGGTGCAGGGCTGGACGCTGAACTACGAGATGTTCTTCTATGCGGTCTTCGCCGCCTGCCTGCTGCTGCCGGCGCGGCTGCGGCTTGGCACCGTCGCCGGGCTGTTCGGTCTTCTGGCGGCGGCGGGCCTTGCGGTGAACAGCGACAATGCCGTCTTCGTCACCTATACGCGGCCGATCATCCTGGAATTCGTCGCCGGCATGGCGATCGGCAGGCTGTGGCTTGCCGGCCGCGTGCCCGGCCGGGCAATGGCGATCGGTCTCATCGGTGCTTCGCTTGCCGGTTTTGCGGCCATCGGGATCTTTCGCCTGCCGTTCGACGAATGGACCTGCGGGCCGCTGGCCGCAGCCCTCGTCTGCGGCACCGCGGCGCTGGAACGCAGGGCGAGCATGGCACAGCTCAAGCTGCCCGCGCTTCTGGGCGCTGCGTCCTATTCCATCTATCTCTGGCACACATTCGCGATTTCCGTGGTCGCCAGGGCCGGGGCGGCGGCGGGGCTTCCGCCGCTTCTCGTCCTCATCCTGTCGACCTTCGCCGGCATCGCGGCCGGGCTTTGCGCCTATGGCCTCATCGAGCGCCCGCTGCTGCGCGCGGGCCGGCCGCCGGCAACGGCAGGGGCGGCCCGCTCGACCGCCTGACCTTTCAGAAGAACGGCGCGAGGGCCGCCGGTATGCCGAGAACGATGCCGATGCTGAGAAGAACGGCCGAAGCCAATTTCAGGCGGTTGCGCTTGCGCGTCGCCTCCCCTGTCCAATCATACGCCATGCTTTTCCTCTCATAGGCATGCACATCGCGATTCCATTCGCGAAGCGGCGATCCTGTCCGCTTCGACCAAAGGAGGCAACCCGTGAAATCTTGAGGTTCGTCAAGGCGTTCGATGCGGGGAAGGCCCGGGAGCGCCTCGTGTCGCTCAACCGGGCCCCTGCGCGGCCGGTGTGTCTTGGAGGGTGCACCGGCATGCGCAGAACTGTCGAAAGGTAAGGAAGAGAGGGCGGCGGGCTCCCGGCAACGCTGCTGCGCCTCGTGAAGGATGCGGCGGGCGCGATACAGCTTCAGCGGAACGGGCTGGTTGCGGACGCGCACCAGATCCAGGCGCTTGTCGATGTTGCGGATGGCGCGGGCAAGGTCATCGCCGGAGGGGGCGGATTCGCCGGGAGCACGGCGAAAGCGTTGCATGGGCATGTTCATTTCCTCGAATCGGCTCTGTCATGGAGCTGAGGTAACGTAGCCGTCCGCCGGATTGATCCCACTTACCCAGGATTGAGAGCCCCATCATGGTGCCCAGCCCCTGAATATGTTCGTTTATATTTGATTAAAATTCGACCGGTCCGGCTCTGGCCGGCCCCGTCCGGCGCGGGGGCCGCAGCCCGCCGCAGGCCGGATGGAGCCGGTTCGGTCAGACGGGCGCTGCGGCCCCTTCGCGCGCCTTCTGCCGGTCGGCATAGACCCGTGCCAGCCAGGCGCAGACCATGAGCTGGATCTGGTGGAACAGCATCAGCGGCAGCACGATCGCGCCGATCGACTGGCCGGCGAAGATGACGCTCGCCATGGGGACGCCGCTGGCAAGGCTCTTCTTCGAGCCGCAGAAGACGGCGGTGATGCGATCCTCGTGGCTGAAGCCGCAAAGCCTGCCGCCGATGCCGGTGATGGCGAGCACGGCGGCCAAAAGAAGGCAATCCGCCAGCACGAGGATGGCAAGGTCGCCCGCCGCCAATCTGTGCCAAATTCCTTCAGTCACCGCCTCGGAGAAGGCGAGATAGACGACCATGAGGATGGAACCGCGGTCGAAGGGGGCGAGCAGGTTCTTGCGCGAGCGCACCCAGTTACCGATGAAAGGTTGTAGCGCCTGGCCGGCGACGAAGGGCAGGAAGAGCTGCAGGACGATCTTCCACACCATATCGAAGGACATGCCCGCGTCACCGCCGGCGGTGAACAGCAGGGCCACCAGCGCCGGCGTCAGGAAGATGCCGAGGATGTTGGACGTCGAGGCCGCGCAGATCGCCGCCGGCACATTGCCGCCGGCAATCGAGGTGAAGGCGATCGACGACTGCACCGTCGAGGGCAGCACGCACAGGAAGAGCAGGCCGAGATAGATCGGCTCGTCGATGAGCCAGGGCGAGAACAGCCCGAGCCCGAGGCCGAGCAGCGGGAACACGCCGAAGGTCATGACGAGGATGAAGAGCTGCAGGCGCCAGTGCAGGATGCCCGCGATGACCACGTCGGTGGAAAGCCTGGCGCCATGCAGGAAGAAGAGAAGGGCGATCGCGATATTGGTGGCGAGCGGGAACCAGGCTGCCGGCTCGCCGGAGATCGGCAGCAGCGAGGCGAGGATCACGGCGGCGACGAGCAGCCAGGTGAATGTATCGGGAAGAAGGCGTTTCATGTCGGAAAAGGTCGGCTCCTGAAGGATCGCGGGTCTTGGAAGGCCAGCGACCTTATCGATCCTCACGGGCGATGCAAAGGACAAGGTCTTGTGCCGGTTCCGACAAGGCCGGCCCGTGCCGCGATCATAGCCCGAACGGGAAGGTGTCCGGCACCCGCCCCGTTCCCGCATCGGCGGCCAGCGGCGTGACGGCGCGGGTCTCGTCGAACCAGACATAGGCGTCGAACTGGCGGGAAAGCTCGGCTTGCGCATAGTGGCTGAGCCGCTCGCTTTCGGGCCGGTAGATCACGCCGATGAAGCGCTCCAGCCGCGGGGCGGCAAGGGCCTCGCAAAGCGCCGGGTGGCGGGCGAAATCCAGCAGGAAGCGGCTTTTGCCGGCAAGATGGCAGCAGCGCTCGATGCTGTCCTCAAGGGACGGGCGGACGGTCTTCACCTCCATCGCGCCGTCCCAGTCCGTCGCGGCGGCGACCGTTCCCGCATGGGTCCCGAAGCCGATCAGCACGGCTTCCTCGCCATAGGTTTCCCGGCAGAGCTGGCCGATATTGTGCTCGCCGCCCACCTTGCCCATGTCGGTACGGCGTGCATCGCCGATATGGGAATTGTGTGCCCAGACCACCGCCTTGCCCTTCGGCCCGGCCCGGTCGAGGAGCTGCCGCAGGGTTTCGAACATGTGCCGGTCGCGCAGGTTCCATGCCTTCGCCCCGCCGTAATACATGACGCGGTAATAGCGTTCGGCGGCGGCGACGAGGCGGGCGTTCTGCGCGCTGTCGAAAAGCGCCTCGCCGCCTTTCCCGTCCGCCTCCAGCGTGCGCTGCAGCAGTTCGCGGCATTGCCGCACCACGGCCTCCTCGCAGGCGCCGTAGCCGGCGGTGAGCACGGCGCGGCCATAGGTTTCCGGGGCATGTTGCCAGGGCGTCAGGCAGCCGTAGCGCTCGCGCGCCACGGCGGCGGCGTCCGGATCGGCGCGGTCGAGATAGGCCAGCACCTCGGCGATGGCGCCGCGCATATTGTAGATGTCGAGGCCTCTGAAGCGCACTTGCGCCGGCCGGCCGGCATTGTAGGCCCGCAGCCAGGCCAGAAAGGCATCGACATCGGTGTTGCGCCACATCCAGGTCGGGAAGCGCCGGAAGGGCGGTTCCTCATCCGCTCTCCCCGCGATCCCGCGCACGAAACGGTCGACCGCCGCCGCGTCCGGCCAGTCGGCCTCCACGGCGACGATGGTGAAGCCGTGCCGCTCGATGAGGCGCCGCGTAATGGCGGCGCGGGCGCGGTAGAAGTCCGACGTGCCGTGGCTCGCCTCGCCGAGAAGGACGACACGGCGATCGGCGAACCGCTCGAAGGCATCGGCGAATGCCGTCTCGTCGGGATCGGGAAGGTCCTCGGCGGCCTTCGCGATGAGCGCGGGAAGGCTCGGGGGCGGCGCCTCGGCCGGCTCCGGCTCATCCCAGCCGCCTTCACCGATCAGCGGCACGAAGACGACGCCGCCGAGATCCTCCTGCCCGAAGCGATCGGCGGCAAGCCGGGTGATGCGGATCAGCCGCTGCGCGCGCTCCTGCTGCCCGACCGGGATGATGAGACGTCCGCCGATCGCCAGCTGCTCCTCCAGCGCCGCAGGCACCGCCGGCCCGCCCGCCGAGACGATGATTGCGTCGAAGGGCGCCCTTTCCGGCCAGCCTTTCGTGCCGTCGCCGGTGCGCAGCTCCACATTGCGCCGCGAAAGGCCGGCAAGCCGCGCCGCCGCCTTCTCGCTGAGCGCGCCGTGGCGCTCCACCGCGCAGACCTTGCCGGCGAGATGGCTGAGCACGGCGGCGGCATAGCCGGAGCCCGCGCCGACTTCCAGCACGGTGTCGGCCGGATCGATCTCGGCGGCCTCCGCCATGCGGGCGACGATATAGGGCTGGGAGATGGTCTGGCCCTCGGCGATGGGCAGCGGGGAATCCTCATAGGAAAATTCCTCCAGCCCCTCCTCCACGAAGACCTCGCGCGGCACCGCCTCCATCGCCTTCAGCACCCGCGCATCCGCGATGCCGCGGCGCGCAAGATGCCGTTCGACCATCAGGTGTCGGGCGTGTTCGTAGTCGAGCATCAGAGCCTCCCGGAACTGCGGCGGCATCATCCGTACCAACCGCCGCGGGCGGGCATTGTTCCGGCAGGGCCTTGAGGGCGATGCGCGCCGAAAATGCGGGAGATGCCGATTTTGTGATTTACAATAGTAATATAATATGATGTTTTACTCTCACTGCTGAGAAGCAGGTTTCTTTGGGAGGAAATCATGAAATTCAAAATCGCACTCGCGAGTGCCACGATCCTTGCCGCCTCGATGTTCGGCGCGGCGAATGCCGCCGACCTCACGGTGGGCTTTTCGCAGATCGGCTCGGAATCCGGCTGGCGCGCGGCGGAAACCACGCTGACCAAGCAGCAGGCCGAGCAGCGCGGCATCGATCTCAAATTCGCCGACGCGCAGCAGAAGCAGGAAAACCAGATCAAGGCGCTTCGCTCCTTCATCGCGCAGGGTGTCGACGCCATCCTCGTCGCGCCGGTCGTCGCCACCGGCTGGGACGAGGTGCTGCAGGAAGCCAAGGATGCGGAAATCCCGGTCATCCTGCTCGACCGCACCGTCGATGCGCCGGACGACCTCTACATGACCGCCATCACCTCCGACCTCGTGCACGAGGGCAAGGTCGCCGGCCAATGGCTGGTCGACACCGTCGCCGGCAAGCCGTGCAACGTCGTCGAGCTGCAGGGCACGACCGGTTCCTCGCCGGCCATCGACCGCAAGAAGGGCTTTGAGGAAGCGCTTGCCGGCAAGGACAACCTGAAGATCATCCGCAGCCAGACCGGCGACTTCACCCGCACCAAGGGCAAGGAAGTCATGGAAAGCTTCCTGAAGGCGGAAGACGGCGGCAAGAACATCTGCGCGCTCTACGCCCATAACGACGACATGGCCGTCGGCGCCATCCAGGCGATCAAGGAAGCCGGCCTCAAGCCCGGCACGGATATCCTCGTCGTGTCGATCGACGCCGTTCCGGACATCTTCCAGGCCATGGCCGCCGGCGAGGCCAATGCCACGGTGGAACTGACGCCGAACATGGCGGGCCCGGCCTTCGACGCGCTCGACGCCTTCCGCAAGGACGGCACGATGCCGCCCAAGTGGATCCAGACCGAATCCAAGCTCTATACCCAGGCCGACGACCCGATGAAGGTCTACGAGGAGAAGAAGGGCCTCGGCTACTGATCCAGCCTTGCCGCGCGCGCGCTCAGGGCGCAGGCTATCATCCGCCCGGCCCGCCGCTTTCCTCGAAGGCGGCGGGCGGGGCTGGCAACAACGGGTCGGGATCATGCAGCCGATGAGTTCCTATGTTCTTTCGGCGACGGGGATCGACAAGGTCTTTCCGGGCGCCAAGGCCCTCAACCGGGTCGATTTCTCGCTGCGGCACGGCGAGGTCCATGCGCTGCTCGGCGAGAACGGCGCGGGCAAGTCGACCCTCGTCAAATGCCTGACCGGCGCCTATCGCCGCGACGGCGGGCGCATCCTCATCGATGGCGAGGAGGTCGATCCGCACAGCACGCTGGAGGCGCAGAACCTCGGCATCGGCACGGTCTACCAGGAGGTGAACCTCCTGCCGAACCTGACGGTCGCCGAAAACCTCTTCCTCGGCCGCCAGCCGCGGCGCTTCGGCCTCGTCGACATGCGCGAGACGAACCGGCGGGCGCGGGCCCTGCTTGCCGAATACGACCTCGATATCGACGTCACCCTCGAACTTGCCGCCTATTCGGTCGCCGTGCAGCAGGTGATCGCCATTGCCCGGGCGGTCGATCTTTCCGGCAAGGTGCTGATCCTCGACGAGCCGACGGCGAGCCTCGACACGCACGAGGTCGCCATGCTCTTCCGCATCGTGCGCCGCCTCAAGCAGCGCGGCCTCGGCATCGTCTTCATCACCCATTTCCTCGAACAGGTCTACGAGATCTGCGACCGCATCACCGTGCTGCGCAACGGCCAGCTCGTCGGCACGCGCGAGACGGCCGACCTGCCGCGCCGCGACCTGATCGCCATGATGCTCGGGCGCGAGCTCGTGCAGGAGGTGGCGGCCGAGGCGGGGCACAAGGGCGAGGGCGGCGCGGTGCGCTATCGTTTCCGCAATTTCGGCCGCAAGGGCCATATCCAGCCCTTCGACCTCGACGTGCGCACCGGCGAGGTGGTCGGCATTGCCGGCCTGCTCGGCTCGGGCCGCACGGAGACCGCCGAGATCCTCTTCGGCGCCGAGCGGGCCGACAGCGGCACGGCGGAGGTCGACGGACGGGCGCTCGACCTTTCCTCGCCGCGCGCGGCGATCCGCGAGAAATTCGGCTTCTGCCCGGAGGACCGCAAGATCGACGGCATCATCGGCGATCTTTCCGTGCGCGAGAACATCGCGCTTGCCCTGCAGGCGCGGCGCGGCTGGGCGCGGCCGATCAGCCGCAGCGAGCAGGACCGGCTGGCCGACCTCTATATCAAGGCGCTCGACATCCGCACGACGGACCGGGAAAAGCCGATCCGGCTGCTGTCCGGCGGCAACCAGCAGAAGGCGATCCTCGCCCGCTGGCTCGCCACCGAGCCGGATTTCCTGATCCTCGACGAACCGACGCGCGGCATCGATGTCGGCGCGCATGCGGAGATCATCCGCCTCATCGAATCCCTCTGCGAGAAAGGCATGTCGCTGATCGTGATCTCATCGGAGCTGGAAGAACTGGTCGCCTATTCCCGCCGCGTGGTGGTGCTGCGCGACCGGGCCCATGTGGCGGAACTGACCGGCAGCGCCGTCACCACCGGCGGCATCGTCGAGGCGATCGCCGCCTCGGCGGAAAGGACCGACGCATGACCGCGACGCTGAAAGCCTACGCCTTGCGCCTGCTGCCGCAGGTGATCGCCCTTGCCGTCATCCTCGCCATGGTCTCCGTCGCCTTTCCCGGCTTCTTCCGGCTGGAAATGCAGAACGGCCGCCTTTACGGCAGCCTCATCGACATCCTCAACCGCGGCGCTCCGGTGGCGCTGCTCGCCATCGGCATGACGGTCGTCATCGCCACCAAGGGCATCGACCTTTCGGTCGGCGCGGTCATGGCGATCTGCGGGGCGGTCGCCGCCGCCGCCATCACCTCCGGCCATTCGCTGGCCATGACGCTCGTCATCACGCTCGGCACCGGCATCGTCTGCGGCCTGTGGAACGGCCTTCTCGTCGCCGTGCTCGATATCCAGCCGATCATCGCGACGCTGGTGCTGATGGTGGCGGGGCGCGGCATCGCGCAATTGATCACCGAGGGGGCGATCCTCACCTTCAACGATGCCGGGCTCATCTTCATCGGCAGCGGCTCCTTCCTCGGCCTGCCGATGCCGGTGGTCATCTGGCTGGTCTTCGGCCTTCTCGTCGCGCTCCTCGTGCGCAGAACGGCGCTCGGGCTGCTCATCGAAGCGCTCGGCATCAACCGGCGCGCCTCGATGCTGTCGGGTGTTTCCACCGGGGTGCTGCTGATCGCCGCCTATGTGCTTTCCGGCCTGTGCGCGGCCATTGCCGGCATCATCGCGGCCGCCGATATCCGCGGCGCGGATGCCAACAATGCCGGGCTCTGGCTGGAGCTCGACGCGATCCTCGCGGTCGTCGTCGGCGGCACGTCGCTGCTCGGCGGGCGCTTTTCCATCGCCGCCTCGCTGCTCGGCGCCCTGATCATCCAGTCGATCAATACCGGCATCCTGCTCTCCGGCTTCCCGCCGGAATTCAACCTCATCATCAAGGCGGCGATCATCGTGCTGATCCTGGTCATCCAGTCGCCGCGCGCGCAATCGGCCTTCGTCTTCCTCTCCCGCCCGCGTGCGGCGGAAAAGAAGGCCGGGCAGGAGGCGAAATGAACCCGCGCTACCTTCCGCTCACCGCCACCGTCGCGATCTTCCTGATCGCCTATGCCATCTGCATTGCGCAGTACCCCAACATGCTGTCGACGCGGGTCATCGGCAACCTTCTGACCGACAACGCCTTTCTCGGCATCGCCGCCGTCGGCATGACCTTCGTCATCCTGTCGGGCGGCATCGATCTGTCGATCGGCGCGGTCATCGCCTTCACCGGCGTCTTCCTTGCGGTGCTGCTGCAGGCAACCTCGATCCATCCGCTCGCCGCCTTCGTGCTGGCGCTTGCCGTCACCACGGCCTTCGGCGCGCTGATGGGGGCGATCATCCACCATCTCGAAATGCCGCCCTTCATCGTCACGCTGGCCGGCATGTTCCTGGCGCGCGGCATGGCCTTCGTGCTGTCGATCGACTCGATCCCGATCAGGCATCCGTTCTACGCGACGCTCAAGGGCGCCTATTACAAGCTGCCCGGCGGCGGGCGCATCACGCTGATCGGCGGGCTGATGCTGCTCACCTTCGCCATCGGCATCCTGATCGCCCACCGCACCCGCTTCGGCGCCAATGTCTATGCGCTGGGCGGCGGTGCGGCGACGGCGCGGCTGATGGGCGTGCCTATCGGGCGCACGACGGTGCTCATCTATGCGCTGTCGGGTTTCCTTGCGGGCCTGTCGGGCATCGTCTTCTCGCTGTACACCTCGGCCGGCTATTCGCTCGCCACGGTCGGAGTGGAGCTGGACGCCATCGCGGCGGTCGTCATCGGCGGCACGCTTTTGACGGGCGGATCGGGTTTCGTCGCCGGCACGCTGGTCGGCATCCTCATCCAGGGGCTCATCCAGACCTACATCACCTTCGACGGCTCGCTGTCGAGCTGGTGGACGAAAATCCTCATCGGCCTCCTGCTCTTTGCCTTCATCCTGCTGCAGAAGGGCCTGATCCACGTCACGAACCGGCGGAGGCGATATGCCTGATCGCACCGCAATCCTCGCCGCCCGCCTGCGGCCCTCCGGCTAGAGGGAGGCGGAGCGGTGCGCAAGAAGGGCCTCATCGAAACCATGATGAACGGGGCAGTGGCGCGCACCAGCCATTCCCAGGTCGTCAGCGAGCTCGGCAAGGCGATCGTCGCCGGCGAATTCGCGGTCGGCGCGACCCTGCCGGGCGACGCGGAGCTGGAGGCGCGCTTCGGCGTGTCACGCACCGTGCTGCGCGAGGCGATGAAGACGCTCGCCGCCAAGGGGCTCGTCGTGCCGCGCGCACGCATCGGCACGAAGGTGACGCCGAAGACCCAGTGGAACCTCTTCGACAGCGATATCCTCACCTGGCATTTCGCGGTCGGGGTGGACGAGGGCTTCCTCCTCCATCTCAGCGACATCCGCCTCGGCTTCGAGCCGCAGGCCGCCGCCCTTGCCGCGCGCCATGCGAGCGAGGCGGAGATCAACCAGATGATGCTGCTTGCGGTCGCCATGGGCGATCCCGATCACACGGCCGAAACGCTCGCGCTGGCGGATCTGCGCTTCCATCTCGCCGTCATGGACGCCTCGCGCAATCCCTTCATGCGCACGGTCGGCAGCCTCATCGAGGCGGCGCTCGCCGGCGTCTTCAAGCTCTCCTCGCCCGAGGCCGACCGCGGCAAGATCGGCGACGTGGCGGCAAACCACATGCGCATCGTCGAGGAAATCCGCCGCCGCGACGAGGACGGCGCCCGCCGCGCGATGGAGAACGTCATCTGCGTCGGGCGGGGGCGGATCGCCGGGGCCGGCGGCATGTAGCGACCGGCCCTTCCCATCGGCCACCTTCCCCGGTCACGGCGGGGTCAGGCGCCTTTGCGCGCGCGGGCGACGTCCTGCATGGAGTCCGTGTAATACTGGTCGTAGAGATCGCGGTACTTCTCCGCCGCACCGGGATCGCTGTAGCGCGGAAGGGCGTTCATGTCGGTCTTGTTGAGCACGACGCCGAGCACCTTGGCCTCGATCCGGCCCTCGGCGGCGAGGAGGTCGCGCACGAGATTGGCGGGCGTGCGGCCCCATTCCACCACGAAGAGGAAGCCGTCGGCGAAGGGCTCGAAGGCCTTGGCGTCGACCACCGGGCCGAGCGGGGCGAGGTCGACGATGACATAGTCGTAGACCTGCCGCGCCTCTTCCAGCAGGCGCCGCATGGCCGGCGAGGAGATCAGCCCGTCGCCATGCGGCGTGCCGCCCGGGCGCAGCGCGATCGGCAGGATGGAGAGCTGCGACTGCCGGTCGGTCTTGACGAGCTGGGTCCAGACCGCTTCGCCGGTCAGGGCCTCCACCAGCCCGGCCTGCGGCCCCGGCTTCATCATGGCGCTGAGGCCCGGCCGGCGCATGTCGGCATCGATCAGCAGCGTGCGCTTGCCGCTGACCGCAAGAAGCGCGGCGAAATTCGTCGCCACGGTGGACTTGCCTTCGCCGGGCAGGGCGGAGGTGACGCCGATCACCCGCGTCTCGCGCCCCTGCAGCATGACCTCGCTGGCGAGCTTGGCATTGCGCAGGGTTTCCGAAAAGACCGAACGGGGCGCGTCCAGCACCACCCGCGTCATGCGCTCCAGCGGGATGACGTCCTCGCCTTCCGCCGTCCCCGGCTCGGCCTTGATCGCCTTGGCGCCGATCGTCGCCGGCCGGCGCTTGCGCGCATTGCCGACCAGCGGCAGGTAGCCGAGCGGCTTCAGGCCCAGCGTGGCGCGCACGTCGCTTTCCAGCCGGAAGGCGCGCTCGCGCATTTCCTGGACGAAGGTCAGCGCGCCGCCCGCCATCAGGCCGAGCATCACGGACAGGCCGAGCACCATGGTCTTGCTGGGGGCCGACGGCGAGACGGGCACGCCGGCATCCGAAATCACCCGCGCCTTGGCGATGGGAAAGGACTGCTTCTGCGAGGCCTGCTCGTAGCGGCCGAGATAGGATTCCGAAAGCGCCTTCAGCGCCGTCGCCTTCTGCTCCAGTTCGCGCAGCCGCACGGAGGAACGGTTGGCCTCGGCATTGCTGCCGGTCACCTTCTCGATGTTTTCCCGCAAGGAAACCTCGCGCGAGCGGGCGACTTCGTATTCGTTGCGGTAGCTGGAAGTGAGCTGCTGCAGCTCGCGGTAGATCTGTCCGGCGAGATCCTCCTTCTCGGCGCGTAACGCTGCGGCCTGCGGATGGTCCGCGCCGAAATTCCGGGCGATGTCCTCGGCCCGCTTGACGACGGAATTGTAGCGGGTGCGCAGGTCCCGCAGGATCGAGCTGTCCGCCTGCTGGGCGGGGATGGTGGCGTTCTCCACCGCCTTGTCCGGTCCCTGCTCGACGATGGCCCGGAACTGGGCATAGCGCGCCGAGGCGCTGGCCGCATCCGCCTGGGCGAGGATGAGCTGGCTGTTGAGATCGGCAAGCTGCTGCTCGGACATCAGTTCGCCCCGCGCCGAGGTGAGGCCGTTTTCGTTGCGGTAGCGCTCGACCTCCATCGCCGCCTCCTGCGAGCGGGCCTGGATATCGGTCAGCCGCTCCTGCAGCCAGGTCGAGGCCTGTTCGGTGGCGGTGAAATTGGCGCTGAGCTGATCCTCGAAGAAAGCCTCCGCATAGCGCTTGGCGATAGCGGCGGCGAGCTGCGGATCGGGCGAGCGGTAGGACACGGCGAGAACCGCGCTGCGGCTTACCCGCTCGACGGTCAGCGACTGCTGCAGCATGGCGGCGGCCTTCTCGCGCCGGCCGTTGCGCAGCGCCTCTTCCGACGCCGCCTCTTCGGCGGCGGGCGCGGTCAGCCCCTTCAGCCAGCCCTTGGCGATGGACACCGGCGAGCGCGGCGGGTTGAGGACGGTCTCGTTGTCGGCAAGGCCGAGATCGTCCACCACGCGCAGCGCCAGCCGGCCCGATTTCAGGATCTCGACGGCGCTGGCGATGCGCATGTCGACCTGCTGGCTGCTTTGCGGCGAGGGCTCGCTTTCCTCGGCATAGCGGGAAAGGTCCTCGTCGAGCAGGATCTGCGTCATCGACGTGTAGATCGGCGTCGCGAACACCAGATAGGCGATGCCGAGCGCCACGCAAAGCGCGACCGTCAGGCCGATCAGCCGCGCGCGGCGCAGGAGGATCGCCACAAGGCGATTGAGGTCGATGAAGCTGTCGGACGGATCCGGCTCCCTTCGAAAGACGCTGCTGTGCGGTACGGTGCGTTGATGCATGGGGCTCCGTTCTGCCTTTCGGCTCGCTGGAAACTGTCTCCTCCCGCGCGGTGGCGGCCCCGAACCGGAAGCGCCGGGCGGGGCCAGCCGGTTCATGCGGCGCGGATGCCGCCCTCATGCGCCATCACCATGTCCCGCAGGGACTGGTAGATCGCGCCGCCGAGTTCCGGCCGGGCCAGCGCGAAGGCGACATTGGCCTCGATGAAGCCCTGTTTCGAACCGCAGTCATAGGTCCGGCCCTCATAGACATGGGCGTGGAAGGGCTGCGCCTCGGAAAGTTTCAGCATGCTGTCGGTCAGCTGGATCTCGTTGCCGGCGCCGCGCTTTTGGTGCGCGAGATGCCGGAAGACCTCCGGCTGGAGAATATAACGACCGTTGAGGAAGAAATTTGACGGCGCCTCGCCGGCCTTCGGCTTTTCCACCATATGGGTGACGGAAAAGCCGTGGCGCACGGCCGCGCCCTTGCCGACGATGCCGTATTGCGAGGTTTCCTCCGGCGCGCATTGCTCCACGCCCACCACATTGCCGCCGACCTCGCCGTAAAGGTCCATCAGGCCGGCAAGGCAGCCGCGCGGACCGAAGGACACCATGTCGGGCAAGAGCAGCGCGAAGGGCTCCTCGCCGATGAGATCGCGCGCGCACCACACCGCATGGCCAAGGCCGAGCGGCGCCTGCTGGCGCGTGAAGCTCACCGAGCCGGCCGTCGGCAGCAGCCGGCCGAGCTCGTCGACCTTGTCGTCCTTGCCGGACTTCTCCAGCGAGGAGATCAGCTCCGGCGTGTCATCGAAATGGTCCTCGATGACCTGCTTGTTGCGGCTGGTGACGAAGACGACATGCTCGATGCCGGCCTCGCGCGCCTCGTCAAGGGCATATTGCACGACCGGGCGGTCGACGATGGTCAGCATTTCCTTCGGCATCGCCTTGGTGGCCGGCAGGAAGCGGGTGCCGCTTCCGGCAACGGGAATGACGGCCTTGCGGACGGTCTTGGTTCGCTCCATGGGACTTTATCCTTTGTTCTTGAGCGGCAGGTCTTCCGCTGTCGATGGGGAAGGGGCCGCGCCGGGCGCGGCGGTCCTGCGATGGGACGACGGCGCCATCAGGCGGCGCCATCGGGCGGCGATCGGCATCGAGAGATGCCGGAGCGCGACGGGATCGCCGAGCGCCACCTTGAGGGCAGGCCCGAACGAGCGGTTCTTGAGATGCTTGACCAGCGCGAGGAAGGCGTGCGCCTCACGAAGGCTGCGCGTGCGGCGGCGCTGCGCGGCGGCCGCTGCCCGGTCGAGCGCGTAGCGGGACAGGAAACGCTTGTCGCCGGCCAGCATCGCCTCCACGTGCTGGAGACGCAGCACGCGCGAGATCGAGGTTTCGCGGATGTGATAGATGTAGCCGGCCTCTTCCGTCACCGCGCATCCACCCCCGGCGGCAAGGACGGAGGCGAGCATCAGGTAATCCTCGCCGATCCGCAGGCCCTCGTCGTAGCCGATCCGGGATTCTTCGAGGAAGGCCCGGCGGAAGAGCGGCTTCATATAGCCGAAATTGTGCGTGCCGCGGAAAATCCGGTTGGAATCGATGAAGGCGGCCAGCGTCAGCCGCGGCATGCCGGCAAGCATCGCCTCGGGGAACATGCGCTCCATGCGGCCATCGCCTTGCAGCACGTCGATATTGTCGACGATCGCGGCGGCCTCCCGGCCTTCGGCAAGGTCGACAAGGCGGCGCAGCCGGTCGGGCCGCATCGTGTCGTCCGCATCGAGCACCGCGATCCACCGGCCCCGCGCGGCGGCAAGCCCGGCATTGCGCGCCCCGCCCGGCCCGCGGTTGCGGTCGAGCGCGACGAGCCGTACGGCCGGAAGGCCGAGGGCGGCGACGACGGCGGAAGTGCCGTCGGTCGAGCAATCGTCGACGACCACGACTTCGACCGCGATGTCACGCTGAGCCGCGGCGCTGAGGATCGCGCGCGTCACCGTATCGGCCGCGTTGTAGGCGGCGATCACCACGCTGACGTCGGAGCTCATCGTGCCGCCTCCAGCTTGCCGTAGGGCTCGATGGCGCGAGCGCCGAACAGGCCGCCGATCGCGCCGGCATGCAGCAGGCCGCGCAGCAGGAAGCGGTTGCGCCGCACCGGCAGCGGCAGAAGCACCGCCGCGGCGGCAAGGCAGACGACGCATTTGACGCCCGCCAGCACCGCCGCACCGGCGCGGGCAAGCCCGGCATGCCGCTCGGCAAGCAGGCGGCCATGGGTCTGTCCCATGCGCAGCCGGCGCTGCGCCAGCCAGGCGAAGGTGGCGCGCGCGGCGGGAACGGGCTCCTCCACCCAGGCATCGGCGGCAAAGGCGATGCGCCCGCCGGCCGCATGGACCGCGCCGAAGAAGGCCGTGTCCTCTCCGCCCGTTCGGCCGAGCGCCAGATCGAAGCGGCGGCCGGCGATGGAACGGGCGGCAAGACGCATCAGCACGTTGCAGGTATAGCCCGTGCGGATCTCGCCACCGACGAAGACCGGAAATGTGGAGTGGAAATCGCCGCGCCGCATCCAGCCGGGCGCCTCGGCCCCGTAGAGCGCGCGCACCGGCCCGAGGACCACATCGGCCCCGGTATTTTCCGCGGTGGCGAGGAGCCGCACCAGCCATTGCGGATCGACGGTCTCGTCGTCATCGACGAAGGCGATGAAATCGGCCTCGGCATGGTCGAGGCAGGCATTGCGGGCAATCGAGATGTTGCCGGCCGGGCAATGCACATAGGCGAGCGCCATCGGCAACCGGGCGGCTTCGACGCGGGGGCGGGCGCTCGGCGCGATATCGTTGTCGGCGACGATGACGCGAAGCTGCGCGTTTTCCGGCCGAGCGAGGCGGGCGAGCGAGGCGAGCGTCTCGCTCAGCGCCTCCCGGCGGAAGGTGCAGACGGCGATGTCGATGCGCAGCGGTGCGGTGCTCATGCCGGAACCCCGCGCTGGCGGATGTCGAGCAG
>Ga0182742_1000871_pt1 | contig 43089 bp, 40 predicted proteins | sample eDN5th37CBELigMG_FD_128880 | JGI IMG/M metagenome (GOLD analysis project Ga0182742, IMG submission 128880) | Enriched Miracle-Growth compost microbial communities from Emeryville, California, USA - eDNA 5th pass 37_C BE-Lig MG (version 2)... ... | reverse complement strand
CGGGCACGCAAGGGCGCCAAACGGATGCGATACGCCATCGAGGTGATCGCGCCGATGCATCCGAAGCGGTCCGGACGGATCCTCGACCGGTTCGACGACTTCCAGGATCTGCTCGGCGAATTCCAGGACTCAGTCGTCGCGCGGGAACACCTCCTGGACATGCTCTCCGAGCAGGGGCACACCGCCGAGACCAGTTTCGGGCTCGGGATCCTGTTCCGCATCGAGACCGAGATCGGCGACGCGCAGGCCGCGCACCTGGACGGCGGCTGGAGGAAGGCCCACCGCTCCGCCCGCCGATTGTGGTCCTGATCGAGGTCCGAAGTCCCTGGTCCGGGTCTCCCCGATCAGGGATCATGAAGATCGTCGAATCCGGGTCACAGCCGCGTCGTGGCGGTAACGTGGCCTCGGGCCGACCTGCGCACGGGAAGCCGCGCGCTGCAACGAGAAGGAGACATCGATGAGCACACCGAGCACCCGCAAGGCAGTCGTCGCAGGCGTCGACGGCTCCGAAACGGCTGTGGCGGCAGCGCGGTGGGCCGGCGCCGTCGCGTCACGTATCGGAGCGCCCCTCCACCTCGTGCACTCGATGCCCCCGGAGGGCATCTTCTACAGCGAGGCCGCGGTACTGGTGCAGTCGCAGATGATCCAGCAGCTCGAGGAGGACGGCAAGAAACTCCTCGCCGACGCCGCCGAACGGGTCCGCGCCGACCACCCCGATCTCGAGGTCAGCAGCTTCATCGGCCCCGGTCCCGCAGCCAAGTCGCTGCTCGAGGCCGCCGAGGACGCACGCCTGGTCGTCATGGGCGCCACCGGTGCGGGTGCGCTCGAGAACTTCCTGCTCGGCTCCACCGTTCTGCGCGTCGCGAACCATGCACCCTGCCCGGTGGTCGTGTGGCGCGGCAGCACCGATTCTCCGCTGCCCGATTCCCGGCCGATCGTCGTCGGTGTGGACGGCAGCGAATTGTCCGCTGCCGCAGTCACTCACGCATTCAATCTCGCATCGGCCCTCGGGGTTCCGCTTCGGGCCGTGCACTCCTGGCTCGGTGATGCCGCACTCGGCGTCGGCGCCACGGCCGCACTGGTGGACTGGGATGCCGTGGAGACCGCGGAGACCGCGGTTCTCGCCGAGACGCTTGCCGGCTGGAGCGATCGCTACCCCGATGTCACCGTCGAGCGTGTGATCGACCGGGGACCGGCCTCGAAGGTCCTGCTCGCGCACCTCGACGACGCCCAACTCGTCGCGGTCGGCAGCCACGGGCGTGGCCAGTTCCGCGCCGCCCTGCTCGGATCGACGAGCCAGAACCTGCTGCACAAGGCTCCGTGCCCGGTGCTCATCGCACGCAAGGTCTAGACCCGACCGTTCCGGCCGACGGGGATCGCTTCGACGAAGCGATCCCCGTTCGCCGTTCCCGGGGAACGCGTTCACCGGGGCACGTTCACCAGGGCGCAGGACCGAGTGTGGTCTCCAGCCACGCCGCGTCGACGGTCTCGACACCCGTATCGATCGACACCGCCTCCGGCCACGGGTCCCGCCGCCGGAGTTGCCGCTCGAGCACGGCAGGGGTCGCATCGGAGGCGTCGTCGCCGCGTTCGGCGCGGGATGCCATCCGCTGCAGCAGGATTCCCTTGTCCGCACGGCATTCGATCTCGATGACGTCCACTGCGCCGCCGTCGGCGACCTTGCGGGCCGCGTCGCGTTGGCCGGACGACAACCAGGTCGCGTCCAGCACGACGGATCGTCCCCGGGCGAGAGCGCTCCCGGCCCGGCGCAGCAGTTCCCCGTAGGTGGCCTCCGTATGCGCCGGCGCGTACAGGCCGGCATCCGTGCCGTCGCCGGTGCGGTCGGTGGGCTCCAGACCCACCAACTCCTTCCGGACGACGTCGCTGCGCAGCACATCCGCTCCGAGATACGCACCGACCTCGCGCGACAATGTCGTCTTGCCGGTCGCGGAGACACCACCGACGAGCACCATGCGCACACGTCCACGGTCGAGATGTCCCTCGAGCAGCTCGACGAAACCGGTCGCCGTCTCCCGCGCCGCTGCATCGCCCTGCTCGTAGCGCAGGGCGGTCACCTTCGCGCGCACCAGCGCTCGATAGGCGATGTAGTGGTGCACGAGCGAGGAGGGTGGATGATCACCCGAGACCTCGCTGTACCGCTCGAGCAGTCGCCGCGCCGCGGACTCGGCGCCGAGACGTTCGAGATCCATTGCGAGGAAGGCGAGATCGAGCACTGCATCGCCGTAGCGCAACTCGTCGTCGAACTCGAGACAATCGATGATGCGCGGACCGTCGTCGAGACAGAAGATGTCGTCGGCGAGCAGGTCGCCGTGCCCGTCCACGGCCCGGCCCGCCGCGATGCGTTCGTCGAACAGCACCGTCCGGCCTGCGAGATAGCGGTGCACGGACTCCCCGATCCGCGCCAATACTCCGGCACGATCCGCCCCCACCTCCAGCCGGCCGAGATGGTCGAGGCTGAGATCCCACAACCGGGCGACGAAGTCCGCGGAGGCACACCGGTCGATCTCAGGACCGTGCGGCGAGGAGGCGTGCAGTGCGGCGACCTGCCGTGCCACCTCGTCGATCACCGCCGACACGTCCTCACCTCGGCGGACCGCCGCGGCCAGGCGCCGATCGTCGGGCAGCCGCACCATCTCGACGAGGTGCTCGCACAGCTGTCCGTCCGGGCCGTGGACGTCCGCGACACCCAGGTAGACGTCCGGTGCGAGACGCCGGTTGAGCTCCACCTCCCGGTGGCAGATCCGTTCGCGGGCCTCACGCGTGCGGTTGTCGAGGAAGCCCAGGTCGAGCGGCTTCTTCAACTTGTGCACGCGGTCGCCGACGAAGAAGACCACCGACGAATGCGTCTCCCTCACTCCCGCGTATCCGACACCGTCCGGTCCGGCACCTGTGCTCACTGCGCCCTCCCTGCCGTCGGCGGATCCCACCGAGTCCTCTCGTCCATCACATTGTCGATCAGGCACCCCGTCGCTGCATCCGCATCGGTACCTCTGCACAGTGTCGGCGTTCTCGTCCGGATCGCCCGAACGAACCGGCCGCGACAGGTAGCTTTCACACCGGGGCGACTTCTGGACGGGGTGAGATGAGGAACGATCAACTGAGCCTGGCACGCGAAGACGGCACTGCGAGGGCCGACGACGGGCCCACGGTGGCGGTCGTGGCGTACACGACCGCTCTCGAGCGGACGATGATCGAGGAGTGGCTGCGCTCGGACGAGGTTCCCGCCGAGTACCGCACACCGACCCGGCCCGAGTCGCTCGACCTCGACTCGCGGGTGCTCGCCGAGGAGCTCGTGACCCGTACCGACGACCCGCTGATCCTGCCCGTGCGGGTCGTGTGGCTCCCGGCCGAGCGCGACGGTGCGCGGCGTGTCCGGTTCTCCGACGTCCTCGCCCTCACCAACCCGCGCAATCCGAATCTGCTGCTGCAGAAATGGCTCGTGCGCAGGGGCGCGGACCGCCACCGGATCGTCGTCGCGCAACCGGCCCGCCTGTCCGAACTGCGGGAGGCGCTCAGCATGGAGGGCGGTGACGGCGACGACGCGGCACTCGCGCGGTACGTGACCCGCCGCGCCGTCGTCGCACTCGAACGCGCCGAGCGAGCGGTGATCGGCGACCGCTACAAGGTCCCGCGGCTCGTCGCCGCTCAGATCATGGACTCGCCGATCTTCCGGCGCCGCCTCGACGAGATCGCCGCCGAGCACGGACTCTCCCGCGCCGAGGTCGAGGCGCGGGCCCGCAGTTCGCTCGACGAACTCGTGGCCGTGCAGTCACGACTGGTCACCGACCTGTTCTCGCAGGCGATGCGACCGCTGCACGCGGCGGCGTGGACCGTGCACGCCGACGAGTCCGGCCTGCGCGCACTGCGTGAGTCCAACCGCCGGTACTCCCTGGTCTTCCTCCCCTCGCACCGGTCCTACGCCGATGCCTTCGTGCTGGGCGACATCCTGGCGGCGAACGATTTTCCGGGCAACCACATCATGGGCGGGGCCAACCTCACCTTCTGGCCGATCGGTCCGGTCGCCCGCCGCACCGGCACGGTGTTCATCCGGCGCAGCTTCGCCGACGACGACGTCTACAAGGCCGCGCTCGAGGAGTACTTCGCGTTCCTGCTGAGCAAGCGGTTCAACCTCGAGTGGTACTTCGAGGGCGGCCGGACCCGCACCGGCAAGCTCCGTCCCCCGCGCTACGGGCTGCTCAGCTACGTGGCCAACGCGATCCGCGGCGGACGGGTCGAGGACGCGATGCTGGTGCCGGTCTCGATCACCTACGAGGGACTCGCCGAGGTCGCGGCGGTCGCCGCCGAGCAGACCGGCGCGACGAAGAAGCCCGAGGGCCTGGGATGGCTCGTGCGTTACGCCCGCAATCAGCGCAAGCGGGCCGGGAACGTGTACGTGCGCTTCGGCGATCCCGTGTCGATGCGCGAACTGCTGGTCGCCGGTGGGGATCCGGACCTGGCCGCACCGGCGCTGGCCGCCGACCCGTCCGCGGCGCCGACGGACCCGGAGGAGATACGGGCGCTGCGCCGCAAGGCGCTGCAGAAGGTCGCCTTCGAAGTCGCGGTCGGTATCAACTGCAACACGCCCGTGACGGTGAACTGCCTGGTCACCCTCGCTCTGCTGGGTGTGCGCGACCGCTCGCTGACGCTCGAGGAGGTGCGGGCCGTCATCGCACCGGTCCGCCGCTATCTCGATCGCCGAGGTGTCCCGCAGGGCGGCCTGCCCATCCTCGACGTCGAGGGTGGGCTCGAGGATGTGCTCTCGTCGCTCACCCACGCGGGCGTGGTCACCACCTACGCCGGCGGGGAGGAGCCCGTCTACTCGATCCAGCCGGGTCAGCATCTCGTCGCGGCGTTCTACCGCAACAGCGGCGTGCACTGGTTCGTCAACCGGTCGATCATGGAGCTGGCCATCCTCTACGCGCACGCCAATCCCGGCGACGATCCCGCCCGGGTGGCGTGGGACGAGGCGAAGAATCTGCGCGACCTGCTGAAGTTCGAGTTCTTCTTCCCCGACCGCGACACCTTCGAGGCCCAGATGCGCGACGAGCTGGCCTGGCTCGTCCCGTCCTGGGGCGACACGCTGCCGACGAAGGACGAAGCGCTCACCGGTCTCGTCGAGACAGGCTTCTTCATGTCGCACCGCACGCTGCGGTCGTTCTTCGACGCGCAGCTCGTCGTCGCCGAGCGCCTCGCCGTCCGGGACCCGGAGCTCGAGGTCGACCGCGCCGCCTTCCTGTCGGAGTGTGTCGCGGTGGGCCGGCAGATGCTGCTGCAGCGCCGCCTGTACGGGCCGGAATCGGTGTCGTCGGAGTTGTTCGCGTCCGCGCTCGATCTGGCGCGCAATCGAGGACTGCTCGACCGCGACGAGGACCCCGAGATCGTCCGCGAGCGCAGGAAGGCCTTCGCAACGGAGCTGTCGGAGTTGGCCCAGCGGGTCGCGTTGGCCGAGTCGCTCGACGTGTCGAACAGAAAGGTGGAACGGTGAACCTCGAGCAGGCCCTCGAACGGGTGCGCACGGGTCCACAGGGACCCGAGGTGGCGGCCTTCTTCGATTTCGACGGCACCATCGTGCACGGCTTCTCCGGTGTCCACTTCTTCCGCGACCGGGTGCTCGCCGGGAAGGTCTCCGCGTCCGAACTGGCCGCGACGATGATCAACGGGATCCGCGGGACGGAAACCGAGGAGGACTTCGAACGCTTCGTCGCGATCGCCTTCAAGGCGTGGCGCGGTCACACCGAGGAGGAGCTCTACGAGATCGGCCGCCGGTTGTTCATGACGACGATCGCCGGGCATCTGTATCCGGAGGCGTGGCAGCTCATCGGCGCACACCAGAACGCGGGCCACACGGTGGTGATCGCCTCGTCGGCGTCCCGCTACCAGATCCAGGCGGCCGGGGACGCGCTGGGCGTCGAGCACATCCTGTTCACCCCACTCGAGGTCGAGAACGGTGTCCTCACCGGGCGGGTCGACGGGAAATCGCTGTGGCGCAGCGGTAAAGCGGAGGCGGCGCGCAATTTCATCGAGACGCACGGCATCGACGCCGAGGCCAGCTACACCTATTCCAACGGTGGTGAGGACGTGGAGTTCCTGGCCGTCGCCGGCAACCCCACCGCTACCAACCCCGACCGAACACTCACCCGCGTCGCCATCGAACGCGACTGGCCGATCATGCGGTTCCGGCCGCGCGGTACGCCGGGAGCCCGTGAACTCGTCCGCACCGCCGCCGCCTACGGTGGGATGTTCGGCTCGGTATGGACGGGCCTCGGTCTCGGCCTGATCAACCGCAGCCGCAAGACGGCGCTCGACTCGATCATCAGCATCGGCACCGAGGTCTCCCTGGCCCTGGCCGGAGTGGACGTACGCATCGTCGGGGAAGCGAATGCGTGGGCCGCCCGGCCGGCGGTGTTCATCTTCAACCACCAGAGTCAGGTCGACCCGGTGGTGCTGGCCAAGGTCCTGAGGCAGGACTTCACGGGCGTGACGAAGAAGGAGATGGCCAACGACCCGTTGTTCGGTCCGCTCCTACGGTTCGTCGGCGCCACCTTCGTCGACCGCACGAACACCGAACGGGCGGTCGCGGCGCTCGGACCCGTCGTCGACACCCTCCGCGAGGGAACGTCGGTCGTCATCGCACCCGAGGGCACGCGCTCGCTGACCCCGGCGATCGGCAGGTTCAAGAAGGGCGCCTTCCACATCGCGATGCAGGCCGGTGTCCCGATCGTGCCGGTCGTGATCCGCAACGCCGGCGAGATCCTGTGGAAGCACTCGACCCTGCTGCGCTCGGGCACCGTCGACGTGGCGGTGCTCGAACCGATCGACGTGAGCGAGTGGTCGCAGGAGAACCTCGACGAACACATCGCCGAGGTCGAGGACCTCTACCGCCGCACACTGTCGAACTGGCCCACCGAATAGATGACGAACGAGCCCGTGGAATCCGAGGAGCCGGACGACAACGGACCCGACCAGAGCACGAACGGCGAGAACGGGCGGCTCACCCCGAAGGGACGCCGGTATCTCAAGTGGATCGTCGGCGTGCTGCTCGTCGTGGTGCTCACCGTCGAGATCGTGCTCGTGTGGCCGGAGCTGTCCGACAGTGTCCGTGGTCTCGGAAACCTCCACTGGGGCTGGGTCGCGGCGGCGGTGTTCGCGTCGATGGCGGAGATGTCGACCTTCGCACGGGTGCAGCGGGCGTTGCTCTCCGCGGCCGGCGTGAAGGTCTCGCAACGGCAATCGCTTTCGGTGGCCCTGGCAGCGAACTCCATGAGTGTGACCCTGCCGGGCGGGCCGGTGGTGGGGACGACCTTCACCTACCGGCAGATGCGCCACTGGGGCGCGACCCCGGTGGTGGCGACCTGGCAGCTGGTCATGGCCGGACTCCTGCAGGCCGCCGGACTCGCACTGCTGGGCCTCGTCGGCGCTCTGCTCGTCGGTGCCAGCAACAATCCGTTCTCGCTGATCTTCTCGATCGGCGGTCTGCTGCTGCTGGTCGTGCTCATGCAGTACGCGGCCGGCAACCCGGGTTCGTTCGAATCGATCGGCCTGATCGCCCTGAGAAGCCTGAACCGGCTGCGGAAGAAGCCCGAGCAGGCGGGTGCGCGGGCGTGGCGGAAGATCGTTGCCCAGTTGAGCGCGGTGCAACTCGATCGTCCACACGCGGCCCGCGCGTTCGGCTGGTCGCTGAGCAACTGGGTGTGCGACGGTGCGTGCCTGGCGTTCGCCGCGTACGCGGTCGGTGGCGCGCCGAGCCTGGCCGGTATCGCGGTCGCCTATGCTGCCGGCACCGCCACCAGCCGTGCCATCCCCCTGCTCCCCGCCGGTCTGGGTGTCATGGATGCCGTGCTCGTCCCGGCGCTCACCGCCTCCGGCATGACCGGCGCGCAGGCCCTGTCGGCGGTGGTCGTGTACCGGCTGATCAGTTTTGTGCTCGTCGCCGCGGTCGGCTGGGTCGTCTTCGCATTCCGCTACCGGAACGTCGGCGAGGAGGAGGACGAGGACGACGCTCCCCCGGACCTGCGGATCTGGGACGACGACTGAAGACGCCGACCCGAAAAGATCGCCTGCGTGCCGGTCGGGGCGCTAGCGTTGTCCTCCATCCGAATGAATGGAGGACGAGCTCCGTGGCACAGCACGAGGTCACACACAAACGGGAGGTCTGGTCGGGCCGGTCCGTGTTCATCATGGCCGCAATCGGTTCGGCGGTCGGACTCGGCAACATCTGGCGCTTCCCGTACATCGCTTACGAGAACGGGGGTGGCGCATTCCTGATCCCGTATCTGGTAGCGCTGCTGACCGCGGGCATCCCGCTGTTGTTCCTCGACTACGCGATCGGGCACAAGTTCCGGGGAGCGCCCCCGCTGGCGTTCCGCCGGCTGCGCCGCGGCGCGGAGTTCATCGGCTGGTGGCAGGTACTGGTCTGCTTCGTGATCGGCGTGTACTACGCCGTGATCGTCGCGTGGGCCCTGCGCTACACCTTCTTCTCGCTCACCGAGGCCTGGGGGGACGACCCCGAGGGCTTCCTCATCGAGGACTTCCTCCAGCAGGACGGGGACGCGACCTTCGGCCTGAGCTTCGTCCCCGGAGTGGCCTGGACGCTGCTGCTGGTCTGGATCGCGGTGCTCGGGGTGCTCGCACTCGGGGTCCAGCGCGGCATCGGCAACGCGAACCGCTTCTTCGTTCCGCTGCTGGTCCTGCTGTTCGCAGTTCTCGTCGTGCGGTCGCTGACCCTCGAGGGTGCGACTGACGGCCTGAACGCCTTCTTCAGCCCCGACTGGTCGGCGCTGACCGACACAGGGGTGTGGATCGCGGCGTACGGACAGATCTTCTTCTCGCTGTCCGTCGCGTTCGGCATCATGGTGACCTACTCGTCGTACCTGAAGCGGAAGACGAACCTCACCGGTTCGGGTCTCGTCGTCGGGTTCTCGAACTCGAGCTTCGAGGTGCTCGCCGGTATCGGTGTCTTCTCCGCGCTGGGCTTCATGGCGCAGGCGCAGGGTGTCCAGATCAGTGAGGTCGTGGCCGGTGGCATCGGGCTCGCGTTCATCGCGTTCCCGGCGATCATCTCGAGCATGCCGGGCGGCCCGTTCTTCGGTGTGCTGTTCTTCGGCTCGCTCGTCTTCGCCGGCTTCACCTCGATGATCAGCATCATCCAGGTGACCGTCTCGGCGTTCCAGGACAAGACGGGCATGAGCAAGGTGCCTGCGGTGCTCGCCGTCGGCGGGGTGTCGGCGATCGTGTCGCTGTTGCTCTTCCCCACCACCACCGGCCTGAACACCCTCGACGTGGTGGACCGCTTCGCGAACCAGTTCGGCATCGTGGGTGTCGCGTTCGTCGCCCTCGTGGTGGTCGCGTGGATCTACCGGCGACTGCCCGAACTGCGCGATCACCTCAACTCGGTGTCGTCGTTCAAGATCGGTGCAGGATGGATGTTCTTCACCGGCATCCTCACGCCGATCCTCCTCGGGTACATGCTCTTCAGCGAGATCCGTGACCGCATCCGCGACGGCTACGGTGGCCTGCCCGACAGCCTGGTCCTCGCCTTCGGCTGGAGCGTGCAGGCGGCCGTCATCGTGCTGGCGGTGGTGCTGTCGTTCATCCCGTGGCGGAAGGGCATCGACCTCGAATACGAGCTCGACGAGAACCGTCCCCTCACCCCGTCGGCAACCGACGGCACGTCCTCAGGAGGTACCCAGTGAGCGGAGCAGCCATCGGCATGATGTTCCTCGCCCTCATCACCCTCTGGGGTGGTCTGTTGCTGAGCATCCTGCATCTCCGGAGGCATCCGGACGATCCCGACGCCTAGTCGGGTCACCGGCCACCGGGCCGGTCACCATTCGATAACACCGCGGGGCGGCGCACCGGAAGGGCGCCGCCCTTGTGGTCTCCTGGAGCGGTCGCACTCTAAACCTCTACTTTAGAGTTAGGTAGAGCCCGTCCGGGTGTCACGACCCACAGGAGGAGAACCCCACATGAGCCGCAGACACCGCAATCGGATGCGTCGCATCTCGGCCGCCGCAGCCCTGACCGTCGCCGCCGGCCTGGCACTTCCCGCCGTCGCCGGCGCCGAGCCCGCACCCGCGGAACCGGCAGCACCGGCGGAAGCGCCCGCCACCAGCCCGCTCGTGAGCTCTCTCGAGACCCTCCGCGCGCTGCCCGGCGTCGATCGAACCGCCCTCGCTGCCGCCGAAGCGATCGCGAACGCACGCGGGAGCGCGGTCGACGCGGCCGAAGCGACCCCGCTCGGCGCCTACGAGGACGGCATGGAGTTCCTGCGTCGCCTCGGCGTCGAACCGTTCCTCTACCCCACCGGCGCACCGTTCTGCACAGCCGACGGCGACCTGCCGCTGGGCATCGTGCCCGCCGTTGCAGGCGCCCTACCCGGGCCGTGGCCGAACTCCGACATCCCGTTCCTGTCGGAGAACCTGAACGTCGTCTCCCCCGCCGAGACGCTCTTCGCCTTCGTCCCGGTCGGCCTCGAGGAGGACGCCGACACCTCGGGCATCCAGCTCGCGTGGTTCAACGTCAACACCTTCCAGGGCGGTTTCGTGCCGATGGGCACGCCGGAGGAGGCGGCCGCGGGCGCCATCCCGGCCGGCGTCCCCGCACAGGCCCGCGGCATCGTCGAGCAGGCGATCACGACCTTCATCGCCGACACGCTGCCGCTGGGTGGCGTGCGGGTCGCGCCGGTCGAGACGGGGTCGGGCACCGTGCTCTCGGCCGTCTTCGGCAACGTCCGCAACGGCGACGCGCAGTGCTTCTTCCTGCCCACGATCGGCATCGTGGACGTGCCCGCCTGATCGACCCGGTACCGAAGAGCGAACTCGAACTGCAGCGGGTGGGCGTCAGCTCGCCCGCTGCAGTCGGTTCAGCCGGTCGAACACGAGCGTGACGGCGGTGTCCATGTGGGCGAGAACCTCCTCGACCGACTGCCGGCCCGCCACCCAGGCGACCAGCGCCGACATCCACACGTCGGCGATGATCCGCACGGCGTTGAGGACCTCTTCGGTGACGATGTCGATGCCCGCCGCCTGGGCGAACAAGCGGGTGAGCACCTCACCGAGACGGTCGAGTTCGGGTGCCGAGGACGCGTCGGCGAACATCGCCGCCCGGATCAGCGCGTCGTAACGCAGCGGGTTCTCGGACAGACGCGGCATCACCCCGCGCAGGACGCCCATGAGGCGCTCGGCGGCACTGTCGCCCGGGATCTCCGCGGTGGTCACAGCCTCGGCGGCGGTCTCGAATTCGAGTACGAGCGCCACGACGAGCAGGTGGTTCTTCGACGGGAAGTACCGGTAGACCGTGCCGAGGGCGACACCGGATCGATCTGCGACCGCCCGCATCTGCACGGCGTCGTAACCACCCTCCGAGGCGAGCTCCTCGGCAGAGGCGATGATCCGCATGTATCGCGCCCGCTGCGCCGGCCGCAGGCCTGTACCGGGCGACTGGGTGGACCCGAGGGCCGGTCGTGAGGTCTGCGTCGACGCCGACTCCTCGCCCGCGGTCTCCGTCGTCGACTGCTCCGTCATCACGTCACCTTCCGTTCATGCCCGTTTCGAGGATAGTTCAGCGTGGCGTGCCTGCCTTTTCGTACCGCCGACCGGCCATAACCGGACAGGTGTCCGGAAATCTCTTCCCTCCGGATGTAGAACGCGTTACATTTTCTCCGTCACCGTCTGGAGAGGGGCTGCTGTGCGCCACGGAATCACCCTGTTCACGAGCGACCGGGGAATCCGTCCCGATGTCGCCGCCTCGACCGCGGAAAGTCGCGGTTTCGACAGTTTCTACGTACCCGAACACACCCACATCCCGATCCGCCGCGAATCCGCACACCCGGGAACGGGCAACGAGACCCTCCCCGACGACCGCTACATGCGCACCCTCGATCCGTGGGTTGCACTGGGCCTCGCAGCCGCGGTGACGTCGACGATCAAGCTGGGCACCTCCGTCGCGCTTCCCCTCGAGCACGACCCCATCACGCTCGCCAAGACCATCGCGAGCCTCGATCATCTCTCCGGTGGCCGCGTGCACTTCGGCGTCGGATTCGGTTGGAACGCCGAGGAACTCGCCGACCACGGTGTACCGCCGAAGAAGAAGCGCACTGCCCTGCGCGAATATCTCGAAGCGATGCAGGCGCTGTGGACCGAGGAGGAGGCCTCCTACGCGGGCGATTTCGTCGCGTTCGGTCCGAGCTGGGCGTGGCCGAAACCCGTGCAGCAGCCACGGCCCCCGATCTTCCTCGGCGCCGGCTCCACCGACCGCAACTTCGGCTGGATCGTCCGCCACGCCGACGGGTGGATCACCACACCCACGGAGGACAACGTCGTCGACAACGTCGCCCGTCTGCACAAGGCGTGGGCCGACGCCGGTCGTACCGGAACTCCCGAAATCCTCGCTCTGGCAGGACGTCACGACGCCGAACAACTGAAACTCTGGGAGGACGCCGGGGTCACCGAGGTGATCTTCGGACTGCCCGACCGCGCCCAGGACGACGTCGTCGCGTACATCGACAGACTCGCCTCGAAACTCGACCACTGATCACCGACCCGAACGGACCCCGATGAGCACCGATCTCCACCCCCTCCCCGCCGACAGCGTCTCCACCTGGGACCACGAAGCCGACGTCGTCGTCGCCGGTTACGGCATCGCCGGCGTCTCGGCGTCCATCGAGGCCGCCCGCGCGGGTGCCGACGTGCTCGTGCTCGAGCGGACCGGCGGGTGGGGCGGCGCGGCCTCGCTGTCGGGCGGCATCGTCTACCTCGGCGGCGGCACGCCGCTGCAGAAGGCCCTCGGGTTCGAGGACACACCCGAGAACATGAAGGCGTTCATGCTCGCCGCACTCGGGCCGGGAGCCGACGAAGCGAAGATCACCGAGTACTGCGAGGGCAGCGTCGAACACTACGAGTGGCTCGTCGACAACGGTGTGGTGTTCAAGGAGAGCTTCTGGGGCGAACCCGGCTGGGAGATCCCCGGCGACGACGGGCTGATGTACTCCGGCGGCGAGAACTCCGCACCCTTCAACGAGATCGCGACGCCCGCCCCGCGCGGCCACGTCCCGCAGATGACCGACAAGCGTACCGGCGAGAAGGGCGGCGGGTACATGCTCATGCAGCCGCTCTCACAGGTCGCCGAAAGCCTCGGCGTGCGCGCCGAATACGACGTTCGGGTGCAGCGGTTGATCGTCGACGGCGACGGACGCGTCGTGGGCCTGGCGGCCAAGCAGTACGGCAAGGACGTCCACATCCGGGCCCGCCGCGGCGTCGTCCTCGCGACCGGCAGTTTCGCGTACAACAAGGAGATGGTCGAGTCGTACGCGCCGCAGCTCAGCGGTCGCCCGGGTGCGGCCATCGAAGAGCACGACGGCCGCGCGATCCGCATGGCGCAGGCGCTCGGCGCCGATCTCGCGCACATGGACGCCACCGAGGTCGCCTTCTTCGGCGACCCGCAGTTGATGGCCCGCGGCATCCTCGTCAACGGCCGTGGTCAGCGCTACGTCCCCGAGGACACCTATCCCGGTCGCATCGGCCAGCTGACGCTGCTGAAGAACGACAACCAGGCGTATCTGATCATCGACGAACAGGCATACGAGGAGGGCTGTGCGGCAACGAGTTCGACACCCTTCTTCCGGTTCCGCCCGAAGTGGGTCGCGGAGACCGTCGCCGAACTCGAATCCGACATGGAACTGCCGGCCGGAACATTGCAGGCGACCGTCGAGGTCTACAACAGGCATGCGGAGAACGGCAGCGATCCGGTGCTGGGCAAGAAGAGCGAGTGGGTCAAGCCCATCGGCAGTCCGATCGCCGCGCTCGACCTCCGCAACTGTACAGCCGGTTTCACGCTCGGCGGTCTGCGCACCTCGGTGAACTCGGAGGTGCTCCACGTGTCCGGCGATGCGATCCCCGGCCTGTTCGCCGCGGGTCGCTGCACGTCGGGTGTGTGCGCGTGGGGGTATGCGAGCGGCACGTCGCTGGGCGACGGAAGCTTCTTCGGGCGTCGCGCCGGTTTGTCGGCCGCGAAGGGCTGAGCCGGAACGGTTCCGGTGGCCACGGCCACCGGAACCACCCACCCGATCAGAACACGCGGTCCAGGTCGCGCGAGACGATGTGGTCGGCGCCGTACTCGGCGAGCGCCGCGATCGTCATGGACGGATTGCACGCTCCGGTCGATCCCGGGATCTTTGCGCCGTCCACCACGTACAAGCCGGACTGGCCGTGCACGCGACCGGCGTCGTCGCACACCGCCCCGAACGGCGCACCGCCGAGCGGATGGAAAGTGTTGATGTCGACGGCGTTGACGTCGATGACGATCGAAGCCGGTCCCGCGATCCGCCGGATGCGGGCCTCGATCGCGCGGGTGAGTTCCCGGTCGTACGCCTGATCCCAGTTCAGGACCGCATCGTCGCGGCCGGCGTCGTAGTGCCACACTCCTCGGCCGTCGACGATCCCCAGACCGATCATCGTGGTCGTTCCCACATCGACAGGGAACGGCACCGGGCCGGTGACGATCATCAACGGCCCGGCGGGGTCGGTGTAGTCGCGCATACCCACACAGGCGGGCCCGCCCTGATGATCGCCGGGGCTGACGAGCGGACTCGTCACGGCGAACACCCGATCACCGTTGTTGCCCCATCCCGTTCCGACGCCGTCGGGAAGATCGGGGACGAATCCCTTGGCCTTCGCCTTCACGAGAAGACGGGTGGTGCCGGCCGATCCGGCGCCGAGGAACAGCGCCGGCGTGTGGATCCTCTTCCGTTCGAGAACCGTTCCGTCCGTGTGGATCCGGTCGACGTGCACGATCCAGGTGCCGTCCGGTGCCCGCTCGATGTCGTCGACCCGGTGCAGCGGCGCGACCGTGACGTGCCCGGTGCGTTCGGCTTCGGCGAGGTAGGTGACGTCGACCGAGAACTTCCCGCCGTTGTTGACTCCGTAGATGACGTCGCCCGTCGTATAGGACGGTTTCAGTTCCCCGGTCAGCTCCCGTCGCGCGAAGTCCCAGTCGATGCACATCGGGACCCTGAACGTGTCGTAGCCCTCCGCGCTCGCACGATCCAGGAAGTGCTTCGACGACCGGTACCGATCGTGGTCGAGCAGATCGTCCGGGACGGTCGCGACCCGCAGCATCCGCGCCACCCGCCGGTAGTGGTCGGAGGCCAGCAGGTCGTAGTCGATACGCGAGGACACCGAATCGGAGAACCGCTGCCCGTCCGGTTGCACGGTCATGCCGTGATAGGCCAGCGAACTCCCGCCGACCCCTGCGCCGCACATGACGTCCATGCCGTTCCCCGGAACCCGTTCGATGAGCCCGGTGAACGGTTCGGTCGGGATCGGCGGAGTACCGGTCATCACCGGGGCGGACGACAACCACGACATCCGCCGGTCCGGTTGCAGCATGTGAGGGAACGTCTCGGCGTTCGGTCCCGTGGGCCAGCGGATGCCCCGTTCGAGGACCAGCGTCTGCACACCGGCCCGGCCGAGATGCAGCGCGGTGATCGCACCGCCGAAACCGCTGCCCACGACGACCGCCCGATGGCGCTCCTCGGTGACCTCGGCGCGTGCGCGTGGGATCGGGGACAACGACAACGCGGCAACGGCGGCACCGCCGACGACGGTTCCCCGCAGGAAGGTACGGCGGGACAGCGCAGTATTCACGAATGGCTCTCCTGGAGCGTGGTCAGACAACCGTGAGCGGGAGGGGAATTCCCCGATCCTCGAAGACGAAGGACGAACCCGTACTGAAGCGCGTGACAGCGACCTCGTCGCACTCGTTCGCCGGGGATCCGGCACGGAACACCTCGACGACGAGAGCTTCTTCGGTCTCGGAGACCGGGCGGGTGGTGAAGTGCGGGTCCACACCGCGCACCAGAGCGTCGAGCGGCCCCAGGTGTTCGAGGTCGATCAGAGTGGGCCAGGACCCGTCGTCGAAGGCACCCCCTCGCCGGTTGATCCGGAGACCCAGCGCGTCGTCGTCGAAACAGATCACCCGATCGACGTACCGGTGCGGTGCCAGCAGCGGGTGCACGTCGAGTACCGCGGCCAGACCGGCGAACGAGCGCGGCAATCCCAGCGCGGTACGGATGCGCTCGGACGTGATGCCGGCGATGCCGGTGAGCTGCTTACGGGTCAGCTCGATCGCGGACTGCTCGTCGGTGCGCTTGCGCACACTCATGAGGAACCCGAGCGCGAGCAGGTGATGCTGCAGGCACACCTCTTCGGCGATGCGTACCAGGGCCGACTTCGAGAACTCGTCGAACCGGAGGTCTGCGAGGAGAGGGCCCGAATAGTCGTGTCTCCCTTCACCGTCCCGGTCGATCGGACTCAGCTCGAGAGCCACGGCAGCGGTCCGGCCGAGCGCTTCGGTGTGTGGTTCGACAGCCGGTGGTTCGTACGAAGGGTCGATCGTGACCGTCCACGCGCAGTGCGGGTGCTGATCGGCCGGCGCGCGGGGCGGCCGATGGATCGGCCGCACCCTGGCGTGCGGATTGGTCGCGAGCGCGGTGGCGTCGAAGGTCGGGTCCTCGATGTCGTGGCACATCGCGGTCACGTAGGCGTCGCCCAGCGGCTCGACGTCCATCAGTGCCCCGCAGTGGTCGAGCCAGAACTCGCCGTGGTCGCGGTCGTGGACGCGATAACGGAAGTCCATGAACTGCGGGGGTGCCCCGATGTCGAGCTGCATGCCCTTGAAGATGGTCACGACATCGTCGCCCTCGAACTTCAGGGCACGCTGCATGCGGCGCGTGTACCACGGCGACGACGCCTGCCACTCCTCGATGGCCACCTCCGCCATGCCCTCCCGACCGAACGCCGAGATCAGATGCGCCATCCCGGAACGGTCGATGAGCTGACCGCACAGCAACAGTTCGGGGACGAGCGTGGCGAGGTCGGTGCGGGAGAGCGCTGCGAACGAGTCCCCCGTGTCCACGAGGCTCACCACAACGGGACCGGCGACTCGCCCACCCGGTACCAGCCGGGAAGTCGCGTCTTCCCCGTCGACCGCTCGATCCGCTTCTGCATACCGTCGGACAGCGCGTTCGCCGTGATCATCTCGAGGAACAGGTGCGAGACGTTGCCGAAGTCGAAGAAGTCGCGCTGCCACGACCACTGGAAGTTGCCGCCGTACCGGAACCAACTCCCGCCGATACCGTGCACGGAGTAGTGCTCACCGTTCTCGCGGGTCCTGTCGGCGACCTGCTTCCAGAAGCCGATCACGTCGCCGGAGCGTTCGTCGACGACGAACTGCTGGTAGGGATACTGCCAGCCTTCGAGCCCGTCCATCTCCTGGCCCAGTGCGAGGTCACGGATCTCCTCGCGGCCCACGGCCATGAACTCGTCCGTCGGACCGTAGTTCCAGCCGTAGGTGGCGTCCTCGGTGTACATGTCGGCCAAAGGCTTCCAGTCGCCTTCGGCCTCGGCGCGCTTGTTGGCGTCGACCCAGCGGGTGATCATCTCGTCGAGCTCGGCACGATCGAACGTGGCCATCCTGTCTCCTGGTCCTCAGTCTTCGACGATGCGAAGGGCTTGGGTGGGGCAGTACTTCACAGCTGCTCGTACGTCGGCATGCATCTCCTCCGGCACGGGATCGAGGAGGATCTCCACCTCACCCCGTTTGGCGACGGTGAAGACGTCCGGGGCTTCCATCGAGCACATCGCGTGTCCCTGACACAGATCGAGATCTGCTTCGATCCTCATCCGAACCTCACTCCTGCGGCGCCGTGCCGATGCCGGACGCCGCGCGGGTGCGTCGCCGGTACCGCACAGCACACGGCTGTTCGAGTTGAACCACCATCTTCGAGTGGTCGTTGCGGTAGGTCCCGGGCGGCTGGGACAGTTCGAACTCGAAGTCGCGCAGCAGAACCGAGAATATCGCCTTCAGCTGCATGAGCGCGAACGCCGCTCCCACACAGCGGTGCCGGCCGGCCCCGAACGGGATCCAGGTCCACCGGTTGACGATGTCCTCCTGGTTCGGGTCGATGTAGCGGCCGGGATCGAAAACGTCGGGATCCGGGAAGTCCTCCGGGATCCGGTTGGAGATCGCCGGTGTCGCACCGACGAGATCGCCCTCCGAGATCCGGTATCCGGCGACCTCGAAGTCGTCGCGCGCGACCCGCAACAGCAGGATCAGCGGCGGATGCAGCCGCAAGGTCTCCTTGAGTACTGCTTCGAGTACCGGGATCTGCCGCAGTGCATGGAAGCTGACGCTCTCGCCGTCGGAGTACAGGACGTCGAGTTCTGCCGTGACCTGCTGCATGTACTCGGGGTTGCGCAACAGTTCGATGAGCGCCCAGGCCGCCGTGCCCGAGGTGGTGTGGTGGCCGGCGAACATCATCGAGATGAAGATGCCGGTGATCTCGTCGGCACTGAACCGTTCCTTGCCGTCCTCGTCCTTGATGGAGACGAGGACGTCGAGCATGTCGCGGTCCTCCTTGCCCTGCGGCGGGTTCGCGATGCGCCCGTCCATGATCTCCTGCACGAGTGCCACGAGTCCGCGGCGGGCCTCGTCACGTCGTCGGAAACTCTCGATCGGCGCGTAGGGATCGACGAAGGCCAGAGCGTCGGTGCCCTTCTCGAGGTCGTGGTAGAGGTGGGCGAATCGTCCGTCGAGCTGGTCGCGGAACTTCTTGCCGATCAGGCAGGCCGACGACGTGTAGATGGTCAGCTCGGCGAAGAACTCGAGCAGGTCGATCTCGCCTTCGTCGCCCCAGCCGGCGACCATGTCCTGCACCTCGCGGTCGATGGTCGCCGCGTGACCTCGCATCTGTTCGCCGCGCAGCGCCGAGTTGTGCAGCATCTCCTTGCGGCGCTCGGGGCTGGCGTCGAAGACGACGCCCTCACCGAAGACCGGCTTCATGAAGGGATAGGCGGCCTGCTGGTCGAGATCCTCGTCCGCGGCGCGGAAGAAGAATTCGTTGGCCTCCGCGCCGGAAAGGAGTACGACCTTCTTGTCGGCGAGCTGGAAGACCCCGACGTCGCCGCACTCCTCGCGCACCCGGCGCATGAGCGCGATGGGATCGGTCCGCAGTTCCTCGAGGTGGCCGTGTTCGTGTTCGCCGCCGGACACACGCCGGGGTTCGACGAGTGTGGTCATGGATTGTCCTTCCGCAGGGGTGCTTCGGGTTGAACCTCGATGAGCACGATGTGGGCGCCGCGGGGGGCCGAGACGACCGAGAGCGCGGCCGCGGCGATGTCGGATGCACGAAGGAAATAGGGATGTCGGGCGAAACCCCATGTGCCCCAGTCCTCGAGCATCGGTTCGAGCACCTCCGCCGGCGCGGTCATACCGGCACCGGTCTGCGTCGGCCCGGGGCGCACGACCGACGCGCGGACACCCGTGCCCTCGAGTTCCATCCGCATCTCGCGGACGAGCGCTTCGAGGCCGGTCTTGGCGGCATTGTAGGCACCCATCCAGGGCCGGGGAAGCACGGCACAGTCGGATCCGATCACGACGAAGTCGCCGCGCTTGCGGTCGATCATGCCGGGCAGCACGCGATGGGCCAGGCGTTGCGTGCCCATCAGGTGCACGTTGACCTGGAAGGCGAACCGGTCGGGGTCCATCTCGTGGGGCAGCGCGAAATCCATGTCGCCCGCTCCCGAGACGACGATCTCCGCAGCGCCCAGAGCCTCTTCTGCTGCGGTGACGAATTCGTCGACGGAGTCGGTGGACGACACGTCGAGGAAGTGGGCGAAGGCCTCGCCGCCCTCAGCGCGGATCTTCTCCGCGATCGCCGCGCACTCCTCCACGCGGCGCGCCCCGAGCGCGACGGGATGTCCGGCCTCGGCGAGCGCGTAGGCGGTGGCGGTACCGATTCCGGACGAGGCCCCGGCGACCAGCGCGGGACGACGTTCGGGGTGGGGTTCGAATCTAGGCATGTCGTTCGGTGACCTCTACAGGAAGGGCCGCGAAGCCTCGGACATTGGTGGAATGGACACGTTCGCAACGGTCCTCGTCGATCTCGTAGTCGGCGACGCGCCGGGCGAACTGTTCGAGCGCGATGTTCGCCTCGAGGCGGGCCAGGTGTGCGCCGAGGCAGAAGTGCACTCCCCCACCGAAACTGGCGATCTTCTGGGAGCTGTCCCGCCCGATGCGGAAGTCGTCGGCGGTGTCGAAGACGTCGGAGTCGCGGTTGGCGGAGCCGATGAGCAGCAGGACCTTCCCACCGGCCGGGATGGTGGCGTCGTGCAGTTCGATGTCGGCGACGGCGGTGCGGGCGACGATCTGACTCGAGGTGTCGTAGCGGAGGGTCTCCTCGACCCATTGCGGTGCACGAGCGGGGTCGCGGAGCACCTGCGCCACCTCGGACTTGTTGTGCGCGCCCCAGTAGAGGGCATTCCCGAGCAGTTTCGTGGTGGTCTCGTTGCCCGCGACCACCATGAGGAACATGAAGCCGATGATCTCGTCGTCGGTGAGCCGGTCGCCGTCGATCTCGGCGGCCAGCAGCGCCGACGTGAGGTCGGAGGTCTCCTTCTTCCGACGTTCGGCGAGCATGTCGGCGTAGTAGCCGACGAGGTGCAACGAGGCCTCCATCGCGGCGACCGGCACGTCGAGTACGCCCTCCTCGCGGTGGACGACGAGGTCGGCGAGACGGCGGATCTCGTTGCGGTCGGATTCGGGCACACCCATGAGTTCGGAGATCACGTCCATGGGCAGCTTGCCGGCGAACTCCGAGATCCAGTCGAATTCCCTTGCCCCGACAGCGGGTTCGAGGTAGCGCAGCGTCAGCTCGAGGATGCGTTCCTCGAGGTCGGCGACGCGACGCGGAGTGAATCCTTTGGAGACGAGGCGGCGCATGCGCATGTGCCGCGGGTCGTCCATCGCGAGGAAGGACATCACCTTGTGGGCGTTGGGTCCGTAGGCGGACGGATCGAGCGAGACACCGTTCGCGCTCGAGAGGCGAGTGTTGTCGCGGAAGGCCGCGACGACGTCGGCGTGACGGGACAAAGCCCAGAACTCGAGGTCGGGGTTGTGGTAGACCGGCGCCTCTTCACGGAGGCGGCGATAGGTGGGATACGGATCTTCGTGGAAGGCGTAGTCGTACGGGTTGAAGATCACGGGGCCGAGCGTCGGTGGATCGGGCGAAGCGGGCCCTGCGTGCGACGCGGAGCCCGGAGATGCCTGGATCATGGATCACTCCAATAGAAGTCGGGCGGATGTCTCCAGCCTGTCGGCGAGTTTCTCGTAGGTGCCGTAGCCCATACCGGCCCGGACCAGCGCGCCGGCATAGAGCAGCTCGAGTGCTTCGAGTTCGTCGGGATCGGAGTCGGCGCCGAGCGCTGCCGAGATCCGGTGACGGATGTCGAGTCCGATGCGCGCACGCAGGTGTTCGACATCGGGGTCCTGACCGAGCAGTGCACTGGTGACGGCAGCGGCGAGCTCGGGTTCGTCGGCCAGCAGCAGCGCGATTCCCCGCAGTACCGCGACCACCCGATCGGCACGGCTCGTGTTCTCGGCGTCGGCGGCGTCGGCCGTGGGAGCGTTGGCCAACCGGCGCCAGAACACCTCGGCGACGAGGTGTTCCTTGGACGAGAAGTAGGTGTAGGCGGTCGCCGGGGCGACTCCGGCACGGGCGGCGACCATACGCACCGTCAGCCCCGTGAATCCCTCCTCGCGGAGCACCTCGACCGCGGCCTGCGTGAGCCTCGCAACCGTGTCGGCCTGCTTCTCGGTCAGGCGGCGACGGGTCGATTCGAGATTCACGTTTCTGGACACGTGTCTGGACATTACTACGGTCGAAGGGGGTCGGCAATGCCCGCGGCGCGTTCATCCGACGAATTCAGCGCTGTCGCGGGTGGATACGGACGGGCATGGCCTTGATGCCGTTGATGAAGTTCGACCGCAACCGACGTGGTTCGCCGGCAGGCTCGACGCGGTCGATACGCGCGGCGAGGGTCTCGAACATGATCCGCAGTTCGAGCCGCGCCAGATGCGCCCCGAGACAGAAGTGCACACCCGTCCCACCGAACGCCACGTGCGGATTGTGCTCGCGCCCGATGTCGAAGATGTGCGCGTCGTCGAAGACCTCCTCGTCGCGGTTCGCGCTCGGGTAGTACACGATCACCTTGTCACCCCGTTCGACCTGCTGGTCGCCGATCGACACCGGGCAGGTGGGCGTGCGGCGGAAGCCCACCACGGGGGTGACCCAGCGCAGGATCTCCTCCACTGCGCTGTCGGTCAGACCGGGATCGTTCTGCAGCCGGCGCCACTGCTCGGGATGGTCGACGAATGCCTGCATCCCGCCCGAGATCGCGTTGCGCGTCGTCTCGTTGCCCGCGATGACGAGCAGAACGAAGAACATGTCGAATTCCATCTCGGAGAGCGTGTCGCCGTTCCCGTCGGGACACACCAGCTTCGAGACGATGTCATCGCGCGGTTCGACTCGCCGTTGCGCGGCGATCTCGTTGGCGTACAGGAAGATCTCGGCGGCGGCGAGTTCGCCGTCCTCCTGGGTGGTGCCGTATTCGGGGTCGTCCCAGCCGATCATGCGATTCGACCAGTCGTACAGCTTTCCCACGTCCTCGGCCGGTGCGCCGAGCAGGGCTGCGATCACCTCCAGCGGCAGGGGTGCCGAGATCGCCGGGACGAAGTCGATCACAGTGCCGTCGCGTGCGGCCTCGACGGCGGCGTCGACGGTGCGTTCACACGTCTGCCGGATACGCTCCTCGAGCGTCTTCACCATGCGGGGGGTGAAACCTCGGCTGACGAGTTGCCGCAGGCGGGTGTGCTCCGGCGGGTCGAGGTTGAGCAGCATGGACGCCTGTTTGAGGCGTGTCTCCTCGTCGAAATCGTCGATCTGGGTGGTTCCGAGCGCCGAGGAGAAGGTCGTGCTGTCGCGGGAGACCGCGATGACGTCGGCGTGCCGGGTGACGGCCCAGAAGCCCACGCCGCCCTCCTCGGGTTGGCGGTGAACCGGACAGGTGCGTCGGAGTTCGGAGAAGTAGTCGTGTGGGACCCCCTGGGCAAAGACGTCGGGGTTCTTGAGATCTGTGGGTGAAGTCGTCATGAAGCCGCTCTCGTGGGATCGTACGAATGGCATTCGTTTACAAACTACTCACGTTCGTTTGGAACGGAAGCCCCTTAGACTGTTTTCATGGCAGACGACAACTCCCGACCCGTGCGTCGGCGGACACTGAGCCGCGACAAGGTCGTCGCAGCAGCGCTCGGGATCGTCGACGAGCTGGGATGGGAACAGCTCACGATGAGCACCCTCTCGTCGCGCTTGGGAATCGTCACGGCCTCGCTGTACAACCACGTCCGCAATCTCGACGACGTGCGGGCGGCCGTGCAGATCCGCGCGATGACCGAGCTCGGAGCACATCTGCGCGAGGTCGCGATGGGCCGCAGCGGCATCGACGGGCTTCGCGCCCTGATCGACGCCCACCACGCCTGGGCCGTCGAACATCCCCGCCGCTACGGCGCGCTGACCACCGCACCGGTCGACCGCGGCGGCCTGCTCGCCGCCGCGCTTGACGCCAACGTGGCCCTGCGCACGATGCTCGCGTCCTGCGGCGTCCCCGAGGAGGAGACGCTCGAGGCCGCGGTCGGCATGTTCGCCGCCCTGCACGGTTTCGCGGTCCTCCAGAGCAGCGGCTTCCTGGGCGACGAGCTCGATCTCGACCACATCTACGAGACGGTCGTGCGCGGAGTTCTGACCGGCGCCTCCCTCGACCCCACCAGGACGCGCTAGAGTGACACCCATCAACTGAACACATCCGTCTTCAGATGGAGGGGTCATGCGGGCGATCGACACTCTCGGCGATCTCGTCTCACCGCTCGGTGGCACGATCAACGCCGCCAACGTCATCATGCAGCTCGCACATCCCGGCGTCGGCCAGGGCGTCGTCGACAGCACGGTCGACTCCGGCCGGGCCGACCTTCATCCGATCAAGCGGGCCCGCACGACCGGTACCTATCTGGCGGTCGCAGTGTTCGGCAACGACACCGACCGCGATTTCGTCCGCGAGTCGGTGCGGAGGATCCACGCCCGGGTCGCCTCGTCACCCGGCGCGGAGGTCCGCTACAGCGCCAACTCCCCAGCCCTGCAGTTGTGGGTCGCGGTCTGCCTGCTCAAGTACTTCGTCGACCAGCACGAGTTCCTGTACGGCCCGCTCACCGACGAGCAGTACGCCCGGATCCTCCGCGACGGCGCGACCCTCGCGACGACGCTGAACGTCCGACCGGAGTCGTGGCCCACGACCCGCGAGGAGTACGAGGAACTGTGGAAGGCCGGCATCGCCGACATCTCCATGAACGAGCAGGTGCGCGAGTACCTCACCGAACTCTGCAATCTCGCGTTCCTCGAAGTGCGTCTCGGACGACTGGGCCGCGGCATCCACCGGGTGCTCGGCAGGTCGTTCGAACTGATCACCCGCGGCGCACTGCCGCCGGAGTTCCGCGACCTCATGCACTACCGGTGGACACCCGACGACCAGCGGCGCTTCGACCGCTATCTCGTGGCGGTCCGGCGCCTGCACCGCGTCACGCCGTGGGTGTGGCCGCTGCTGTGGAAGGCCTATCTGCTCGATCTGCGCACGCGGCGATGCCTCAGACTGCGGGTCTTCTGAGCCCTGCCCCCACACGACGGAGCTACCCGTCCGCCTCGGGTGACGCGTCGAGCAGTTCGGTGAGGCGGTGCGTCAGGATGTCGCGGGCCGCTCGCGGCGCGAGAGCGTCCACGACGACGAGTGCGGCGAGACCGGTTGCCAGGCCGAGCAGTTCGTAGGCCCGGGACCGGAACCGCGCCGCGTCCTCCTGCTTGCCGCTGTCGGTGGCGAGACATCCGCCGATCAGCTGCGCCAGGAGCGATACGAGTTCGTCGTATCCGCGCACGACGCGGTCCTTCAGCTCGGATCGTGTGCACGCATACGTCTCGAACGTCTGCGCGACGCGCACGAGCCGGCAGTCGTCGGCCGTCTCCGGGATCAGTTCGGTCAGCACCGCGTCGAGGATCGATGCGGGGCCCTCCCCCTCGACACCGTTCTCCGGGATCCGCTGCCGCACGCGCTCGGTTCCCAGTTCGTTGACCGCAGTGAACGCTCCCGTCAACAGGGCGTCCTTGGTCGGGAAGTAATGCTGCACCCGCCCCACCGACACGCCCGCCACCGCCGCGACGCGCCTGATCGTCACCTGCTGGGCACCTTCGGTGTCGACGATGGTGAAGACCGCGTCGAGGATCTCCCACCGTCTCTCGTCGTGCGTTGCGCCGAGGCCACGAACCGTCACGGCACCACCATCATTTCAGTTCATTTGTATTGATTTGTTCGCTTCCCCACCGTAGCGTGGGCAGCGGATCAATACAAATGTATCGTCACAGATGTGGAGGCACTCGTGGAATCGATCGCGACCCTCGTCGGTGTCCTGTTCGTCGTCCAGGGCGGAGGCGGCCTGATCAACAATCTCTTCGGCGACTCGAAGAGCTGGTTCGCGCTCAACTACGTCGACCTGCCCGCGCCGCTGCATCTCGCGGGGCATGCACTCCTGCTCGCCGCCGGACTGCTGATGGTGGTGCGTACCAAGGGCTGGAAGTGGCTCGTCGAGGATTGACCTAACCCGACGCTCCCGCACGACTCGCGCCCTCCACGAGGTGGGCGAGTTCGTCGAGCGTCCAGGGCGGCGACGTGTCGTGGTCCCGCCACGCCAGCAGCGTCGGTGTCGGCTTGTCGAACCGACCGACGAAACATCCGGAGCCGGCGAAGATTCCGCCGGTCACGGTCGCCGTGTCGCTCGCGAGGTAGGCGTAGAGCCGCGCCACGTACTCCGGCGGCGCCGGGTTGCGCGAGCCCTCGTAGGTGACGTCGTCGAGCAATCCGCGCTCGTGCAGTCGCTCGATGTGCCGCTCGTACTCCGGTCCCGTCGACAGTCGCGTGCGGGCTCCCGGGCACACGACGTTGGCCCGCACTCCGTGCTCGCGCAGTTCGGCAGCGATCGCCGCGGTCAGGCTGTTCACCGCACCCTTTCCGGCCGGGTATCCGGTACCGCCGTAGTCGCCGAGGAACGCGAACGATCCGGTGTTGACGATCACCCCGCGCCCCTGCGCCACGAACCGGGGCGCGAACACCCGGCACGTACGGAAGGTGCCGGTCAGATGCGAATCGATCAGGTCGTCCCATTCCTCGTCGGTGACTGTGAGGATCGACGAGCCCGGAGGTTCCGCGGTGCCGGCACAGTTGATCAGCGCGTCCGCCGCGCCGAACTCGTCGAGGGCCGCCCCGAGGAGATCCTCCGCGACCCCGGAGGCGGCCGCCGAACCGGACACTCCGATCGCACTGGCGCCCTGCGACACGAGCTCCGACACGGTGTCGCGCACCGCCTCGGCGTCGCGGCCGTTGACCACCACCCGTGCGCCCTCGTCCACGAGGGTCCGCGCCACCGCCCGTCCGATCCCCCGGCTGGAGCCCGTCACGACCACGACGCGGCCCGCGAGCGGGGTCGAATTGTCCGGCCCCGAATTGTTGTCTGCCATAAGGTTCCCCGTTCACCCATTGCGCTGCCTCGAGTGCCCGAACTATAGTCCAGACACCTGTCCAGAACCGAGGGAACGTCTGATGACACTTCGCCCCACCGACAGCTCCACCCTTCTGATCGACGGCAAGCTCGTACCCGGCAGCGGAGGCACCTTCGCGATCACCGATCCGAGCACCGAAGAACTGCTCGGCCACGCGGCCGAGGGCACCGCCACCGACATGGACGCCGCGATCGCGGCCGCACGTCGCGCCTTCGACGACACCGACTGGTCACGCGACCACACCTTCCGGGCCCGCTGCCTCCGTCAGTTGCGCGACGCCCTGCGCGAGCACATCGAGGAACTGCGGGAGATCACCATCGCCGAGGTCGGCGCTCCCCGATTCCTCACGAGCGCCGCGCATCTCGAAGGCCCCATCGACGACCTGCTCTACTTCGCCGACCTCGCCGAGAGCTACGCGTGGACGCAGGATCTCGGCAACGCCTCCCCCATGGGCATCCCGACCCACCGCTATCTGCTCAAGGAAGCAGTCGGGGTCGTCGGCGCGATCACACCGTGGAACTTCCCGCACCAGATCAACTTCGCCAAGCTCGGACCCGCTCTCGCCGCCGGGAACACCGTGGTACTCAAGCCCGCCCCCGACACCCCGTGGTGCGCGGCCCTGGTCGGGCGGATCGCGGCCGAGGAGACCGACATCCCACCGGGAGTGCTGAACATCGTCACCTCGAGCGACCACAGCCTCGGCGCACAGCTGAGCGAGGATCCGCGCGTCGACCTGATCTCGTTCACCGGTTCCACCGCGACCGGCCGGGCCGTGATGCGCGCGGCCTCCGAGAACCTCAAGAAGGTCTTCCTCGAACTCGGCGGCAAGTCGGCGTTCATCGTCCTCGACGACGCCGACCTGCGCGGCGCCTGCTCGATGGCGGCCTTCACCGTGTGCACGCATGCCGGCCAGGGCTGCGCGATCACCACGCGTCTGCTCGTCCCCCGCGAACGGTACGACGAAGCCGTGGCCCTGACCGCGAAGTCCATGAGCGGCATCCGGCCCGGCGACCCGCGCGATCCCGGCACGGTGTGCGGGCCGCTCATCTCCGAGAAGCAGCGGCAGCGTGTCGAGGGCTACATCCGCCTCGCCGTCGAGGAGGGCGGCACGATCGTCACCGGCGGCGGACGTCCGACCGAACACGAGCGCGGCTTCTTCGTCGAACCCACCCTCATCTCCGGCCTCGACAACTCCGCACGCACAGCGCAGGAGGAGATCTTCGGTCCGGTGCTCGTGATCATCCCTCACGACGGCGACGACGACGCGATCCGCATCGCCAACGACTCCCCCTACGGCCTCTCGGGTTCGGTGTACGGCACCGATCCGGACCGCATCGCGCGGGTCGTCGCAGGTGTACGGACCGGCACGCTGGGCGTCAACGGCGGCATCTGGTACGCCGCCGACGCCCCGTTCGGGGGTTACAAGCAGTCCGGGATCGGCCGCGAGATGGGTGTGACCGGTTTCGAGGAGTACCTGGAGACCAAGCTCGTCGCCGAACCCGCGAGCTGACCCGAACTTCCGAAAGGACTTTTCCGATGGCACGTTTCACCGGTCGCACCGCGATCGTCACCGGCGCCGCCCAGGGGATCGGCGAGGCGTACGCGCGTGCGCTCGCCGCCGAGGGCGCGAACGTGGTGGTCGCCGACATCGACGCCGAACTCGGCGAGCAGGTCGCCAAACAGATCGTCGCCGACGGGGGCGTCGCGAGTTTCACCTCGGTCGATGTCTCCGACCCCGCCTCCGCCGAGGCACTCGCCGCGTCGACCGTCGAGACCTACGGCGGCATCGACCACGTGGTCAACAATGCCGCCATCTACGGCGGCATGAAACTCGATCTGCTGCTGACGGTTCCGTGGGACTACTACAAGAAGTTCATGAGTGTGAACCTCGACGGTGCCCTCAACGTCACCCGCGCGGTGTGGCCGTACATGACGAAGAACGGCGGGTCGATCGTCAACCAGTCGTCGACGGCGGCCTGGCTGTATTCGGGCTTCTACGGGCTCGCGAAGGTCGGGATCAACGGTCTCACACAGCAACTCGCCGTCGAGCTCGGCGGTTCGAACATCCGCATCAACGCGATCGCCCCCGGTCCCATCGACACCGAGGCGACCCGCACCACCACCCCCGCGAACATGGTCGCCGACATGGTGAAGCAGTTGCCGCTCGAGCGCATGGGCACTCCCGACGATCTCGTCGGCATGTGTCTGTTCCTGCTCTCCGACGAGGCGGCCTGGGTCACGGGGCAGATCTTCAACGTCGACGGCGGGCAGGTGATCCGCTCGTGACCGCCTCCACGATCGGCCGGGTCGGGTACATCGGCCTGGGCAACATGGGGGCGCCCATGGCCGAGCGGCTGCTCACCCGGCCCGCCGGCCTCACCGTGCTCGACGTCGTCCCCGAGGCGATGACCCCGTTCACCGACAAGGGCGCCGCCGCGGCGTCGAGCCCGGCCGAGTTGGCTACCGGCTGCGACCTGGTGTGCGTGACCGTCCTCGACGACGCCCAGGTCCGCGACGTCGTCACCGGTCCGGACGGACTGCTCGCAGCGGCCCGGCCCGGCACGATCGTCGCGGTGCACTCGACGATCTCCGACACCACCGCCGTCGAACTCGCCGCCAAGTGCGCCGAGAAGGGAGTCGACCTCGTCGACGCACCGGTCAGCGGTGGCGCCGGTGGCGCGAAGAACGGCATCCTCGCCGTGATGGTCGGCGCGACCGACGACAGCTTCGCGAAGATCGAGGAACCCTTCGGCACCTTCGCGTCGCTGGTCGTGCACGCGGGCCCCGTCGGGGCAGGAACCCGGATGAAGCTCGCCCGCAACCTGCTCCACTTCATCGCGTTCACCGCGGCCACGGAAGCACAGCGACTCGCCGAGGCCGCGGGCATCGACATCACCGAGCTCGGCAAGGTCGTCCGGCACACCGACGCGATCACCGGCGGCGCCGGTTCGATCATGTGGCGCGACACCACATCTCCCCTCGCGGAGGACGACTCCTGGTTCCCGATCTTCTCGCGCGTGCGCGCCCTCGGCGAGAAGGATCTCGCGCTGGCACTGGACCTCGGCGATCGCCTCGGAGTCGACCTGCCGCTCGGAGCCCGGGCGCTGTCCGACCTCGGCCCCGGCCTCGGAGTCGGCACGGGAGAGATCGCGCAGACCCGTTCCCGGAAGGAGCACGCATGACGGACGAGACCCGCCGCCGCGGCCTGGAGATGATGTCCAAGGTCTACGGCTGGGAGATGCAGGACGGCCCGGGCGATCATTTCGCCGTCACCGCCGACCACCTGTTCGCCGACATCTGGTCGCGGCCGGGATTGAGCATCCGCGATCGGCGACTGCTCCTGCTCGGTGCTCTCACAGCGCAGGGACTCACCGACGTCGCGGAGATCCAGATCGGCGCGGCCCTGCACAACGAGGAACTCGACGAGGAGCAACTCCGCGAGATCGCCCTGTTCCTATGCCATTACGTCGGGTGGCCGCTCGGCACGAAACTCGATTCGACGATCGGAAGCGTGCTGCACAAGCGACGGGCCGCGACCCGCTCGTGAACACCTCGGGGGCGGACGCAGAAGCGGGCGGCCCGGCCCCGGACTGTCCGGAACTCGGGTTCTACGGCCTCGCCGGGCACACCGACGACCCGAGGGCGCTGCTCGACGAGATCACCGTCGCCGAGGAGATCGGCCTCGGTTCGGTCTTCCTGTCGGAACGGTTCGACACCAAGGACGCGGCAGCGCTGGCCGGTGCGGCGGCCGCGACGAGCCGTACGCTCGGGATCGGCACCGCGGCGACCAATCCGCACACCCGCCATCCCCTCGTCACGGCGACGATGGCGACCACCCTGCATCGGTTGAGCCGCGGCCGGTACGCCCTCGGGCTCGGCCGCGGCTTCGACGTGCTGTTCGATCTCATGGGGCTGCCGCGCGTGACGTCGGCGAGGCTCGAGGACACCGTCGACCTGCTCCGGACGCTGTGGCGCGGTGACGCCGTCGTCGACCACCACGGCCCGGCCGGTGATTTCCCGTATCTGCGACGCACCGCCGAGGGTGTCGACCGCATCCCGATCCTCATGGTCGCGCTCGGCGAGCGCACACTCGACCTGGCAGGACGCGTGGCCGACGCCGTCGTCCTGCACACCTTCTTCACCGACGACACGCTCGCCCGCGCCGTGAAGACGGTGCGAGACGCCGCCGAGCAGGCCGGCCGCGACCCGCAGTCCGTCCGTATCTGGTCGGTCCTCGCGACCGTCGACGAGTCGATCCCCGAGGACCTCCGGTTGCGGAAGCTCACCGGACGGCTCGCGACCTACCTGCAGGGCTACGGTGACGTGCTCGTCCGCGCGAACGGCTGGGACCCGCAGGTACTGCACCGTTTTCGGGAGGACGCCGAGGTCCGTGCCCATTCCGGACCGATCGACGCGGCACCCACCGAACTGCTCGTGCACATCCGGTCGCTGCTGCCCGACGAGTGGCTCGCCGCGAGCGCGACCGGCAGCGCCGCACAGTGCGCGACCCGCATCGCCGACCAGTTCGACGCCGGTGCCGACAGTGTGATCCTGCACGGCGCCACGCCCTCCGAACTCGTCCCGGTCGTCGCCGCGTGGCGGACGATCCGCGACCCCGCACGTTTCGTATCCCTACCCGCCAACCCCGGCCGGAGCACACCATGACCGATCTGTTCCTGTCGGCGGAGGATCTGACGCCCGAACGACTCTCGGCCGTGCTCGGCGGCACGGTACGCACGGTGGACGTCGAGCGGATCGGCACGGGTCAGATCGCCCTGTGCTACCGGCTCGTCCTGACGGGCGACGACGTGCCGTCCTCACTCGTCGCGAAGCTTCCGTCACCCGATCCCGCGACGCGGAGGATGCTCGCCGGCGCCTATCGTGGGGAGGCACGCTTCTACAGCGACATCGAACCGTCCGTCGCGGTGCGGACCCCCACCTGCTATCACGTCGCCTCCGGCGAGGACGGGGAGTTCACCCTGCTCCTCGAGGACGCCGCCCCGGCACTGCCCGGCGACCAGCTCGCCGGGTGCACCGTCGACGAGGCGCACGACGCCGTCCGCAATCTCGCCGGACTGCACGGTCCCCGCTGGTGCGCACCCGACCTCCACGAATCGGACTGGCTCACCACCACGGACGCCGAGCAGGCACGGATCCTCGCCGAGCTGTACGGCCCGGCCATCGAGACCTTCCTCGACGGTCTCGGTGATCTGATCGGTGCCGACGACCGCGACACGCTGCGGGCCTGCGCCGAGCTCACCGAGGAGTGGGTGCTCGCGCGATCCGACCGGTTCGCGCTGCTGCACGGCGACTACCGGCTCGACAACCTCCTGTTCCCACCCGGTGGCGAGAGCGGTGTCGTCGCGGTGGACTGGCAGACCCTGACGGTGGGACTCCCCGCCCGCGACCTCGCGTACTTCGTCGGAACGAGTCTGGAGCCGACGGTCCGACGCGAGCACGAGCAGGAGTTGGTCTCGACCTATCACCGCGCGTTGCTGTGCCACGGCGTCGAAGGCTACGGCCTGCAGCAGTGCTGGGACGACTACCGATTCGCGATGTTGCAGGGTCCGCTCGTCGCGGTCTTCGGGTGCGCCTACGGCACGAGGACCGACCGCGGCGACCGCATGTTCGCGGTGATGGTCGAGCGGTCGTGCGCCGCGATCCGCGAACTCGACAGTCTCACCGTCGTGTCCGAGAGCATCGGACGGCGCGACCGGTCGGTAGGGTGATCCGGGATACACCGCATCACGCGAGAAGAACGGAGATCCATCCGATGTCCCGCACCACCCTGCCCCGTGAGGCGATCGGACTCGCCGAGGCGACACCAGGTTTCATGCCCCAGGACGAGGGAACCGCACTGCACGAGGCTGCGGTGCAGTATCTCGGTGACGGTGTCGGCGTCGAGATCGGCACCTACTGCGGCCGCTCGACCGTGTATCTCGGAGCTGCGGCCAAGGCGACCGGCGGCACCATCGTCACCGTCGACCACCACCACGGTTCGGAGGAGCATCAGCCCGGCTGGGAGTACCACGATCCGTCGCTGGTCGACCCGCACACCGGCCGCCTCGACACGGTCGGCGCGCTGCGGCACACCCTCGCCGACGGCGACCTCGAATCGCACGTCGTCGCGGTGGTCGGCAATTCTCCTGTGGTGGCGTCGTTCTGGCGCACCCCGGCATCGTTCGTGTTCATCGACGGTGGACACAGCAGCGAGGCGGCCCGGGCGGACTACGACGGCTGGGCGAGATGGGTGCGCATCGGCGGCGCCCTGATCATCCACGACGTCTTCCCCGACCCGAAGGACGGCGGCCGGCCCCCGTACGAGATCTACTGTCTCGCACTCGAGAGCGGCGAGTTCGTCGAGAAATCGGTGACGTCCTCGCTGCGGGTTCTCGAACGCACCGCCGGCACGGTCGGATCCCTGCCCGGCAGCTGAACTACGGGACGAGCACCGGGCAACGCTCGGTGCAGCGGTCGGCGCCCACCCGGTGGGCGGGTGCCGCCGCGTCCCGGAAGATCGCGTTTCCTCCCGTCGTGCGCGAGAGTGCGTCGGCGGCGAGGATCACCGCTGCGCTGGTCCAGGAACTGACCTCCACCGGCCAGCGCTTGCCGTCGGCGTAGACCAGGCCGGTCCAGTACGAACCGTCCGGGTCGCGCAGATGCTGCATGGCCGCGAACAATTCGCGGGCACGCCCGGCGTGGCCGAGTGCGTCGAGCGCCAGGACCAGTTCGCAGGTCTCGGCCCCGGTGACCCATGGGCGATGGTCGACGCAGCGGATCCCGAGCCCGTCGACGACGAAGTCCGACCAGCGCTCGCGGATCCGTTCGTGCGCGTCGGTGCCGCGCACCGCTCCCCCGAGGATCGGGTAGTACCAGTCCATCGAGTACTCGGGCTTGGGCGTGAACGCTTCGGGGTGCCGACGCAGAGCGTGGCCGAGGCGGATCAGCGCGACCTCCCATTCGGGTTGCGCCTCACCTATCAGGTCGGCGATCCGCAGACCGCACCACAGACTCTGGTGGATGCTCGAACAGCCCGTGAGCAGCGCTTCGTCGAACATGCCGCCGTCGCCTCGCGCCCAGGAGATCTGGCCGCCCGGCAACTGCATGTCGACCACGAGGTCGAGCGCTGCGCGCACCGTCGGCCACATGTGCTCGACGAACCTGCGATCGCCCGTCACGAGATGGTGGTGCCATACGCCCACCGCGATGTAGGCCGTGAAATTGCTGTCGGTGTCATGGTTCTCGACGATGTCGCCGCGGAACTGGATGGGCCACGACCCGTCGGCGCGCTGCGTCCGCCGCGACCACTCGAAGGCGGCGTCCGCCTCCTCGCGCAAACCGCTGGCGGTCAACGCCATCGCGGATTCGATGTGATCCCACGGGTCGATGTGACCTCCGGGGAACCACGGGACGGCGCCCGAGGACTCCTGCATCCGCGCGATGGCCCGGCCCGTCGCCAGACTCTGTTCCGGCGACAGCACACCCGGTACCGACGGCACCGTCACGCGCGCGGATTCACCGCGCCGCACCGGCGTTTCCCGGCTTCTCGAGGTAGAAGACGACACTCTTCCCGATGACGGGATCGAGGATCTTCTCGGCTGTGCGGGTGATCCACGGGGCCTTCATGAGATCCCAGACCAACAGCCGGTGGTACGCCTTCGTCAGCGGATTGTCGTCGTTGTCGACGCCGACAGCGCACTTGAGCCACCAGTACGGCGCGTGCAGCGCGTGGGCGTGGTCGGTGCCCGAGACCGTGAGACCGGCGGCGGTGAGTTTCGCGGCGAGCTCGTCGGCCTTGTAGATGCGGATGTGCCCGCCCTCCACCTCGTGGTAGGCATCGGACAGTGCCCAGCAGATCTTCTCCGGGAACCAGCGCGGCACGGTCACGGCCGCGACACCACCGGGCTTGAGGACCCGGACGAGTTCGGCGATGGCCCGCTCGTCCTCCGGCACGTGCTCGAGCACCTCGGAGATGAGCACGAGATCGAAGGTCGCGTCGTCGTACGGCAGCGCGAGCGCGTCGCCGACCTCGGCCCGGGCCAGCGCACCCTCGGGGACCTCGCCTTCGAGTTCCATCGCGACGAACATGTCGGCGACGGCCTTCATGTCGTCGGCGTTCTGGTCGAAGGCGACGACGTCGGCGCCGCGGCGGTACAGCTCGAAGGAGTGGCGCCCCGCGCCGGCCCCGATGTCGAGGGCGCGTATCCCCGGTACGACGCCCAGGCGGTCGAAGTCGACGGTCAGCATCCGTTCTTCCCCTCTCGATGCGCGGCGATCGCCTTGTCGTAGATCGCGGCGGTCTGCGCGGCCACGGCCGCCCAGCTGTAGCGTTCGAGCACGCGGTCGCGGCCCTTCGCGCCGAGACGACGACGCTCGGCCGGGTCGTCGAACAGGCCCGCGAGTCCTGCGGCGAGCTGTTCGGCGTCGCCCGGGGGCACCAACAGACCGGCGTCCCCGACGACCTCGGGGATGGCCCCGGCGCGGCTCGCGACGAGCGGTGTTCCGCACGACATCGCCTCGACGGCCGGCAACGAGAATCCCTCGTACAGCGACGGCACCGCCGCGATCTCGGCGGAGGCGAGCAGGTCGGCGAGTTCGGTGTCGTCGATCCCGGAGACGGTGCGCACGACGTCGCCGATGGCGAGTTCGTCGATGAGCTTCTCGGTGGCCCCACCCGGCGCGAGCTTCGAGACGAGGACCAGTTCGACCTCGCGTTCGGTGCGCAGCTTCGCGACCGCTTCGAGCAGGGTGGGAACACCCTTGAGCGGGGCGTCGGCGCTCGCGACGCAGACGATCCGACCGGGAACGCGTTCGTCCTTCCGCGGCGCGAAGACCTCCGTGTTCACGCCGAGCGGGATCGTGTGGATACGTTCGGATTCGATCCCGAAGGCCGTGCGGATGTCGTCGGCCGAGTTCTCCGACACCGTGAGCAGGGTGGGGATCCGCCGGGCCACATTCTCCTGCATGCGCAGGAATCCGTACCACCGCCGGAGCGTGATCCTGCGGCGGAGGGTGGTCGCGGAGGCGAGATCGAGTTCGCGGTCGCGGGTGATCGGATGGTGGATCGTCGCGACGAGGGGAAGATCCTCGGCGATGCGCAGCAACCCGGACGCGAGCGACTGGTTGTCGTGCACGACGTCGAAGTCGCCGAGGCGGTCGCGCAGCAGGCGTGCGGCGCGCAGACCGAAGGTGCGCGGTTCGGGGAAGCCGGCGGTCCACATGGTGGCGACCTCGAGGACGTCGATCCAGTCGCGGTACTCGCCCGGCTTCGGCGTGCGGAACGGATCGTCGTCGCGGTAGAGATCGAGACTGGGTACCTTCGTGAGCGTCACGCCGGGGTCGAGCTCGGGGTACGGCTGGCCGGAGAACACCTCGACGGTGTGTCCCTGGGCGACGAGTTCGCGACTGAGATGGCGAACGTAGACCCCCTGGCCCCCACAATGCGGCTTGCTCCGGTAGGACAACAGAGCTACGCGCACATTCCACCTCGGGGTTCGCTCGGAGGGCCAGGTCGCTCGGACAGATGTCCACTAGTTGTGTAGGGCACACACTAGAACATGTTTTGTGTCCTCACGATAGCGAGCCGGACCACACCCGGTGCGGATCCACGATACGAGTGGGAACGGCGAGTGGACACAGGCCCGCGAACAGATGACGACGAAGCCCCGGTATCGATGTGATACCGGGGCTTCGCCTGGAGCGACCCTGACGGGACTCGAACCCGCGACCTCCGCCGTGACAGGGCGGCGCGCTAACCAACTGCGCCACAGGGCCATGAGGAACCGAAGTTCCCATAGCTCGACCCACCGTAACCGGTGGGTCGAAGATATGAAATTGATGGTTGTTCGCCGGACAACCGTGGTGGCCAGGGCCGGGATCGAACCGGCGACCTTCCGCTTTTCAGGCGGACGCTCGTACCAACTGAGCTACCTGGCCGGACGGCACCCGAACCGAATGCCGATCGAAACTCTGGAGCGACCCTGACGGGACTCGAACCCGCGACCTCCGCCGTGACAGGGCGGCGCGCTAACCAACTGCGCCACAGGGCCATACATATTCACTTCTCACACCAAGATACTGCACACTTCGACGAGGTCGAAGCGTACCCCCTACGGGATTCGAACCCGCGCTACCGCCTTGAAAGGGCGGCGTCCTAGGCCGCTAGACGAAGGGGGCCCGATCGGATCTCTCCGAACCGCACCCTCAACGGGTTTGGCGTTCCGTTGGGAGCTTGGACAGCTTATGCCACGGCATTCGCGAATCACAAATCAGCAGGTCAAGCCGTCGATTCGTCGTTGTCGGGCCTGCTCGGCCAACCCTTCTCCCGCCATTGCGCGAGCCACTGTTCCGACGCCATCGCCTCGAGCGGCACTTCCACGCAGGCCTCGAAGCGTGCGCGGACGTCGGTCTCCGGTGAGGTGAGGTCGGCGAGATAGCGCTGACCGGCGAGCGACGACGCGATCGCCTCGACGAAACGCTGTAGATCGACGCCGGGCCGGAACAGGCCCTTCTCCTGCGCTTCGCGTGCCAGCTGGTAGCCGGCCCGCCCCCACAGGACGCTGCCGCGCAGCCTGACCTCCTCCGCGAACTCGGGTTCGGTGACCAGACGGAACTCCGCGGCGATGACCACGTCGTCGTGCAGGGCCGCACCGAGATCACCGATGAGGCCGTGCAGCCGCTCGAAGGGGTCGAGACCGGGGACGTCCATCCACCTGTCGACGATGGCGCGGTAGTGCTCGAGCCCTTCGTCGAGTACCGCCCGGGCCAAATCCTCCTTGGACGCGAAGTGGAAGTACATCGCACCCTTGGTGGCATTCGACTGCTCGAGGATGGCGTTGATCGATGCTGCGGCGAAACCTCGCCGCGCGAATTCGGTGGCTGCCGATCGGACGATCGCAGCCCGCGTACGACGCGCACGCTCCTGTTGACGGGGCATGGGGAAATTCAGCCTTCCACGTTCCTGTGTTCCCCCACGAGACAACTCTAGTCTGCCCCCACAACCCCGGTTCCGGGCCGTGTTCCACCGGGTGAAATGTGAGCCCCACCCCCGGGACCCGGGTTTCCACAGAACACACCGAGTGGTACGCTTTGTCCGGCTCGGGTGCGGAGCAGGGGGTGGGCACCCGGGCCTTTTTCCATTCGTCGCGGGCGGCGCCCGCACCGCCGGATGTCCGATATCATCGATCGCGCAGCGTGGCTCACCGTGCGGTGTGGTTACACTGTGCGCCCATGCCCCTATAGCTCAGTTGGTAGAGCTACGGACTTTTAATCCGCAGGTCGTAGGTTCGAGCCCTACTGGGGGCACCGGGCAACGCCGGCGTCGTACGCGACGCCGGCGTTCGTCGTTCCCGGACCTTTCGGGGTCTTCTTCGGAGCCCGGGCCCTACGTCAGAGTCGGTGGGAGCCGGGCGGGACGTCGTCGGTGTGCCGGCCGAGTTCCTTCTCCGCGTCACGGCGCGCTTCGAGCCGTTCCTGCTCGATCCGGCGCTGCTCGAGATCCGTGCGGGCCTGCTTCAGATCCCGTCCGCGCTTGCGATAACGGGTGAGCGCGACGACGAAGACCACCGCGAGCAGCGCTCCGATGATCGCGCCGATCAACGTGGCGCCGCGGAAGCCGGGCGCGTCCACGTCGAGGATGCGCTCCCCCGCGTGCGCACCGTTCCCGGTACCCAGCACGACCGCCAGGGTCATGAGGTTCGGTAGCGCGACCACCAGCGCGAGCACGCCGAAGGCGACCTGCAGCCCGCGGCCGTACTTCCAGTTGCGGACCTGCCAGATCCACGAGAGCAGCGCGATGGGGATCGCCGTGCAGAGGATGCCGAAGAGCAGACCCCACAACACGCCGCGCACGAAGCCGCCCTCGGCGAGGTTCGCGATCCGCTGCGCCCACCAACGAGGAACGAACGCCGCCAGGGTGTAGTAGGCGATGACGAGCACGATCAGGGCCACGACCACGGCGATGGTCTTCTTCGCCCACGGCGGCAAGCCTTTCCGCGAACCCGCTTCGTCGACATTCATGTCCGCCATATCGAACCTTCCTCGCCGATCGGTACGTGCACCTGCGGTGTGCATCTCAGCCTACGGACCACCGCATTCGGATCAGGTCCCTTCGCACTGCGAATTTCACCCGGTGCGGTTGCCCGACTTTGTATACGGTGAGCCGCAGGGGTAATCGAACGTTCATCGTCCGGGGAGGAACATGCGCAGTTTCGTGGACCTGGGCCTGTTCCTGGCCGCTGTCGCACTGGGAATCGGGTCGGTGCTGCCGGTGGTCGGCGGAATACGACCCACCGAGATTCCCCTGTCGGCGTTGCGCGACGGTTTCCCCGACGGCGACCTGGCCGGTGTCGCGGTCCCGGGTCTGCCGCTGTACGAGTCCCTCGCAGTACCACTGGTCGTCGCCGCGGTCCTGCTCCTCGCTGCCGCACTGTTCGACTCGGTGGCCGTCGGCTGGGCCGGGACGCTGATCGGTGTCGCGACGGCCGCGGTGTTCTGGACACGTCTGTTCCAGACCCACGGCGAGTACGTCGAACTCAATCGCAGTACGACCCTGACCAATCAGAACGGGACGGTGCTCCTGCTCAGCGGCACGCTCGTCGCACTGCTGTGCTGCCTGATCGCGCTGCGCCGTTCTTCGACGAGCGCCGCCTCGCTCGACTGACGCCTCCCGCTGCAACGGGCTTCGTCCCGATACCCTCTCGGCACCGGGTGGCCACTTCGGGGCACCCACGAGCCAAGGCAGGAACGATGGCAAGTCTCGACGATCTGATGTCCCGCATTCCCGTCGACCAGGTGGCGCAGCGACTCGGTGTCGACAACGCGACGGCGGAGACGGCCGTCCGCGCAGCGCTCCCCACCCTCGTCGGTGGTCTCGACGCCAACGCCCAGAACCCGACCGGAGCGGCATCTCTGCTCTCCGCGCTGGGCAAGCATTCCGAGTCGAACCTGGCCGAGGGTGAGGTCGATGTCGACGGGATCAACACCGAGGACGGCGACAGGATCGTCTCCAACGTCTTCGGCGACAAGAAGGACCAGGTGATCTCGACCCTCGGTTCCGTGAACGGCGCCGGCGGGAACGATCTGATCGCCAAGGTCCTGCCGATCATCGCCCCCATCGTGCTGTCCTATCTCGCCAAGCAGATCGGTGGCGGTGCGGGAACGAACACCGCGAGCGCTCCGCAGGGCGGAGGTCTCGCCGATCTCCTCGGGGGTCTGCTGAAGAACGCCGGTGGTGGATCGGCCACCTCCGGCGGTGGGATCGGCGACGTCCTCGGCAGCGTGCTCGGCGGCAGTTCGGGTGGTGGACTCGGCGGTCTCCTCGGGGGACTTCTCGGTGGCGGCAAGCGCTGAGACCCTCCGGAACCGCACGTTCCGCTCGTCCGTGTGATACGGCACGAGCGGGACGGTGCTGTCATCGGGCCGCCCGGACCTGTACCGTGATCCGGGCGAATGTGGGGGGGCCACCGGTGCGCCGCGTGCCGCGGCGACGAACGGCCGGGCTCCCCTCCTCCGTAGGCCGGCGGAGTACACGGACACCGATGTGAGGGGTAGAAGAGCATGACGCGAGTCCTGACTCAACTGGAGCTGCTGCGAGAGCTGGAGCCTGTGGCCGAAGCGAACCTCAACCGGCATCTCTCGATGGCGAAGGACTGGCACCCCCACGACTACGTGCCGTGGGACGAGGGCCGGAACTTCGCCGCGATGGGCGGTGTCGACTGGGAACCCGAGCAGTCGAAGCTCGACGAGGTCGCCAAGGCGGCCATGATCACCAACCTCCTCACCGAGGACAACCTGCCCTCCTACCACCGGGAGATCGCCGAGAGCTTCTCGCGCGACGGCGCCTGGGGCACCTGGGTCGGCCGGTGGACCGCGGAGGAGAACCGCCACGGCATCGTCATGCGCGACTACCTGGTCGTCACGCGCGGTGTCGATCCCGTCGCACTCGAGAACGCCCGCATGGAGCACATGACGAACGGCTTCGCGTCCCCCAACTCGACGGGCATGCTCCACTCCGTCGCCTACGTGACCTTCCAGGAGCTCGCGACCCGCGTGTCGCACCGCAACACCGGTCGTGCCTGCGACGACTCGATCGCCGACAAGATGCTCCAGCGCATCGCCGCCGACGAGAACCTGCACATGATCTTCTACCGGAACATCTGCGACGCGGCGATCGACATCGCTCCGGCCCAGACGCTCGCCGCGATCGTCGAGGTGCTCGAGAACTTCCAGATGCCGGGTGCCGGCATGCCGAACTTCCGTCGCAACGGTGTGTTGATGGCCAAGCACGGCATCTACGACCTGCGTCAGCACCTCGACGACGTCGTGATGCCGGTGCTGCGCAAGTGGAGGATCTTCGAGCGCGATCTCGGCAGCGAGGCGCAGCAGGATCTCGACAAGCTCGGCAATTTCCTCGACGAGCTGGGGCGTCAGGCGGGGCGGTTCGAGGAGATGCGCGATCGCTCCCTCGCCCGTGAGGCCGCCAAGCGCGAGAAGGTCGGCGCGGACGCCTGAGTCCCATGTGTACGGACGCCTGAGTCCGGATGCACACCGCCGCCTGAGTCCGCGGAGGTTATCCTGTGCCCGGCGCCGGTTTCGGTGCCGGGCACAGTCGTTTCCGCGGCCCATCCCTGACGGGCACGCTATTTCTTTGTCACACAACGTTTTCCAGAGGTACCATGTCATCCCTCCGTATCGGTCCGCTCGAACTGAACAGCCCGGTCGTGCTGGCGCCGATGGCGGGAGTGACGAACGTCGCATTCCGCACGCTGTGCCGCGAACTCGAACTCGAACGGGCCGGCAGCACGTCGGGCCTGTACGTGTGCGAGATGGTCACCGCCCGCGCCCTCGTCGAGCGGCACGCGGTCACCATGCACATGACCACCTTCGGCCCCACCGAGACACCGCGGTCGCTGCAGCTGTACACCGTCGATCCCGACACCACCTACGCCGCGGCGAAGATGATCGTCGACGAGAACCTCGCCGACCACATCGACATGAACTTCGGATGCCCGGTCCCGAAGGTGACCCGCAAGGGCGGAGGGTCGGCCCTCCCCTACAAGCGCCGGTTGTTCGGGCAGATCGTCGCGGCCGCCGTCCGCGCCACCGAGGGCACCGACATCCCGGTCACGGTCAAGTTCCGCATCGGGATCGACGACGAACACCACACCCACCTCGATGCCGGTCGCATCGCAGCCTCCGAGGGTGCCGCGGCCGTGGCCCTCCACGCCCGGACCGCTGCGCAGCGATATTCGGGAGCGGCCGACTGGGGCGAGATCGCACGGTTGAAGGAGCACGTCACCGATGTGCCCGTGCTCGGCAACGGCGACATCTTCGACGCCTCCGACGCCGAGAAGATGATGGCGCAGACCGGGTGCGACGGCGTCGTCGTCGGTCGCGGCTGCCTCGGACGCCCGTGGCTGTTCGCCGAACTGAGCGCCGCGCTCGGTGGTCGCCCGATCCCCACCCCGCCGAATCTCGGTGAGGTGACGCAGATCATGCGACGGCACGCCGAACTGCTCGCCGACCACCACGGCGAGGACCGCGGTCTGCGCGACATGCGCAAGCACATTGCCTGGTACCTGCGCGGCTTCCCTGCGGGTTCGGAGATCCGCAACGGCCTCGCCCGCGTGTCGACGCTCGCCGAGCTCGACGACCTGCTGGGCAAACTCGACCACGACGTGCCCTTCCCCGCGGATGCCGAAGGCCCGCGGGGACGTCAGGGCTCCCCGAGCAGCGTCGCCCTGCCCGACGGCTGGCTCGACGACCCCGAGGACACCTGCGTGCCCGAGGGCGCCGACATTATGCACTCGGGCGGGTAACCCGTCCCGGCACGTGGTCCCGGAGGACAGGCGGAGCGACCGATGGATGTCGTGCGACACAGCCGCGTCACGGTCACATGCAACAGACGATCAGTATCATTGCGGAGTCCTCGCGACGGTCGCCGGTGAGCGATCACGTGGACGACGACGGATGACGAGGCGGTGCGACCGCGGAAAGAGCAGGTATCGGTGGACGAGGAGCACGAGACAGGATCCCCGGATCCTCGCGCTCCCTGGGAACGGCCGATAGCCGACAGCAGCTACCGCGAATCCCGCTCGTCCCGCCGCAGCCGCTCGGGTGGGGTGCACCGCTCCGACGACACCGATGCCGATTCGCGTCGCCACGAGAGTGCACGCAACCGCCGGGCCGCGGACTCGGACGATCCGGAGCAGCTCACCGTCGCCGAACTGCTCGACAAGGTGGGACGACGATCCGATCCGTCCCCACGGTCGGAACCACCGACGGATCCGCCTCCTGCCGATCCGCCGCACACGTCCACCTCGTCGTTACCTCCCGCCCGTCCTCACGACCCGGAATCCGCTCGGCACGTCGCGCCCGAGGACGATGCCGGTCGCGCGGAGCTCCCGCGCAGGACGCCGCCCCCGACTCCGTCGGGACCGCCCACCCCTCCGGTGCCGCCGGCCTCTTCGGGACCTCCGACCACGGTCGTACCGCCGGTCCGGCCCGGTGCTCCCCGGGTGCCTCCGGGACCGTCCCGTCCCCGGCCGCCGGAGAATCCCGTCCCGCCGCGCACTCAGGCGCCG
>Ga0182742_1000870_pt1 | contig 43112 bp, 41 predicted proteins | sample eDN5th37CBELigMG_FD_128880 | JGI IMG/M metagenome (GOLD analysis project Ga0182742, IMG submission 128880) | Enriched Miracle-Growth compost microbial communities from Emeryville, California, USA - eDNA 5th pass 37_C BE-Lig MG (version 2)... ... | reverse complement strand
GCCAAGGGCGTGTGGAGCGACATCTTCCATGCGCTCGCCAGTGCCGGAGGGCCGCCGGCGCAGATCCTGATCGACTCCTCGGCGGTTCGGGCGCATCGCTGCGCGGCAGGCGGTAAAGGGGGGAGCACAGCCAGGCTATAGGCCGTTCGCGTGGTGGCCGCACCACCAAGATCCATGCTCTGACCGATGGCCTGTGGCGGCCCGTCGCCTTCATGCTCACCGGCGGCAACGTTGCCGACTGCACGGCAGGCGAGATCCTGCTCGAACAGTTGCCCGTGCCTGAATCACCATAGCCTTAAGAAGCTCGACCCGCCTGCCCTTCGGGTCATCAAACCCAAACTCCCGTCACCGACACGGAACGCATCGCCGACGCCCCTTCCCCACGCCACTTGGAGCCCCTTGAGAAGGCTCTGGATTTAGTCGCCTCAGATGCGCGAACGCGGTTGTCGAAGCGGGGGCGGTCATGCTATCTGAATCCCCGCGCGGGTATGATGTAATGGTAGCCTGTCAGCTTCCCAAGCTGAACGCGCGGGTTCGATTCCCGCTACCCGCTCCAGAGAAGCACGCTGCCCGCTCCATCAACAGGCTCAATAGCTTAGCAGCAATATGCCGTGGAGGCCTGGCCGCCTTGGGGTGCAGTCCCTCAGGTGTCGTCGCACTCCGAGTCGCGCAAGCTCGCGCCGGAGATCCAGCCTGAAATCAACCCCCGCAGGTCAGCCGCTCGGGCTCGCTCCACGCCGGTTGGCGCAGGCCAAGAAAAGGCTGACGGCTTCGTGTTCGCACGGGTCTTGTGGTGCTTTGGCCGACCTCAAGATACGGCGCCCCGCATGCAGCCGCTGCCGGGACTGGCCACCTCGACAAGCAGTTCGATTGACAATCTTGCAGCCCGGGACTATCGCGCCGACATGACGAAGGCACCCTTCACCGCCCCGCTGTACTACGCCCCGCGCTCATAGCGGCGGGTGTGCTTTCTTGTTCAACCGCTGCTCGGCCAGCGGTTGGATTCCCCAGCAGGACGCCTCTGGCTTCGCAGCCTTGCAGAGGTAGTCCCATGCCAGACGGCAGCACGCCAGACACGACAATCGGCATCATCGGCTTCGGCGCCTTTGGGCAGCTGATAGCGCACCATATCCGGCCGCACTTCCGGCTGTGCGCCTATGACGCCGCCCCGGACCTGGAGCCAATTGCCGAAGGCCTCGGCGTTGCCCTCACCAACCTCGCGGCGGCCGCGCGCTGCCGGGTGGTCGTGCTCGCCACGCCCGTCTCGCATCTGCAGGAGATCATCGATGCCGTGGCTCCCCACATCCGGCCCGGCGCGCTGGTGCTGGACGTGGGATCGGTGAAGCTCGGGCCGGCCGGGATCATGACGCGGGGGCTGCCCGAACATGCCGACATCGTGGCGACCCACCCGCTGTTTGGCCCGCAGAGCGCGCGCGACGGCATTGCGGGATTGAAGATCGCCGTGTGCCCGATCCGTGGCCGGGGTGGTTTGCGCCTAGCCGCGTTCCTGCGTCGCCGGCTGCGGCTGAATGTCATCATGACCACGCCCGAGGACCATGATCGCGAGGCAGCGACGGTGCAGGGACTGACGCATCTCATCGCAAAGGTGCTGGTTCAGATGGAGCCGCTGCCCAGGCGCATGACCACCAAGAGCTTCGACCGGCTGCTCGAGGCCGTGGACATGGTCCGCCACGACGCGCCGGAGGTCTTCCAGGCTATCGAGCGCGCGAATCCCTATGCCTCGGGCGTCCGCAAGAGGTTCTTCGAGCTGGCGGCGGCGCTGGACGCCGAACTCGCGGAGCGGGCCCGGTAGAGCGCCCGCCAGCCCGCGATGATGGGTCGTCCGGCGTCCCTGAACAGCCGTGGATCGACGAGGATCGCGGGCATCGGCAGGACGTCGTCGTCAAGACCTTCGCGGTGCATTCCGAAGCGGCCGCGCCGGGCAGTGCACGCACCGCCCGGGCGTCTTGGTGCGGTCAGCATCGCGTCGATCCGCGTCTTCTCCGGCGCACCGGCCAAGGGCTAACGTGCGAACTCCTCGAATGCCGCACGGATCGCGACCCTGTCCGCGCCTTCGGCCAGCAGCAGGGCGAGCAGGAGGCGGGACTTGAGGCCGTCGAGGGCGACGGCGGGAATCAGGCTGCGTTCCAGGAGGCGCAGCTCTGAGCCGGGAAAGTCGCAGGAGGACTGGTGGACCTCGCCGACGCCGGTCCGCGAGGCGAAGACCGTTGGCATGCGGGCGGCCAGCCCGGCCAGGGCATCGAGTACGCGCTGGGAGGTGTGGCCGGCACCATAGGTCTCGATGACGGCGCCGTGGAAGCTATCCGGCGAGATCAGTTCGATGAGGCGCGGGGTGTCATCGAAGCTGAATTTCAGGAGCGCGACCTGTGGCAGGGTCGTTCCGGGGGAGAGGTGGAACAGGCGGCCGCGATGGCGCGGAACGAGGGGCATGCGCACGCGGCGCTCGGCCACCCAGCCGACAGGCCCGAGAAACGGGGACTGGAAGGTGGCCGTGCTCGTGGCATGCCCCTTGCGGACGAAGCGGGCCAGATGGATCTCGTCGTTCGACACGACGAGCGCGCCGGTCCCCCGCGCCTCCGCAGACGCGGCGACCGTCACCGCGGCGAGCAGGTTCGCGGGACCGTCGGCGCCGGGAACGCCGGTGTGTCGCATCGCGCCGGTCACGACGACCGGCAGGTCGAGTTCCACCAGCCGGTCAAGGAGGAATGCCGTCTCTTCGAGCGTGTCGGTACCCTGCGTGACGACCACGCCGTCCACCCCTTCGGCGGCCAGCGCGCGGATACGCTCCACGACGGCGAACACATCGGCGAAGGAAAGGTCGGCCGAACCGACACGGCGCACCGTCTCGGCCCGGATCTCGGCCAGCTTTGCCAGCGCAGGAAGGGCGCGGACGAGATCGTCCGCATTGAGATCCATGGTGGCCGGCTTGCCGGCAACGGCCGGCGCGGCAGCGATCGTCCCCCCGAGCGCGAGGATGGCAACGACCGGCAGGGACGTGCTGCTCACAGCGGACCTTCCTCAGTAGATGCCGCGATCGAAGGGATAGCGGCTGTCCGTCTCGAACGGGAATCGCTTGCGGAAGTCGCGCTGGATGTTGTGGCAGGTGTCGAAGCTGACGCCCGGCTTGCCGGCCATGTACTCGATCAGGCGGCGCAGCATCAGCAGGACCTGCGGGCGTCCGGACACGTCCGGATGGATGCAGATCGGGAACACGGCGTAGTCGTATTCCTCGTAGACCCAGTCGAACTGGTCGCGCCAGAGGTCCTCGATGTCGCGCGGATTGGTGAAGCCGAAGCTGTTCGCGAACTTCTTGACGAACATCATCGGCGGCAGGTCGTCGAGGTACCAGTTGAAGGCGAGGCTGACGAGGTTGATCTCCTTGCCGCGCACGATCGGCTTCATCCACTCGTGGGCACGCTTGGTGTAGTCGATCTTGGTCCAGCTGTCGCCGGTGCGCACGTAGAACGGCTGGAAGTCGTGCAGCACATGGGTGCGGTCGTACTCGAAGCCGTGCTTGAGCAGGAGGTCGGCGGTGATCTGGGTCATCTCACCCCAGGGCGCGATGTAGCCCGTCGGCTTCGAACCGGTGAACTGCTCGATCAGTTCGATCGACTTCACCATAACCGCTTCTTCCTGGTCCGGGTCCATGTCGCGTGGGTTCTCGTGCGAGTAGCCATGCGCGCCGATCTCGTGGCCGGCCGCGACCACCATCTCGATCTGCTCCGGGAAGCTTTCGATCGTGTGGCCGGGCGTGAAGAAGGTCGACTTGATGCCATAGCGGTCGAACAACTTCACAAGCCTCGGAATGCCGATCTCGCCGGCCCACAGCCCGCGCTGGATGTCCTGAAGGCAGTCCTCGCCGCCATAGGAACCCAGCCATCCGGCCACGGCGTCGACGTCGACGCCAAACGTCACCTTAATGTCCTTCATCGGATCTTCTCCCTCGATTGAATGGACTACGCCGCGGGCGTCGCCTCTACCTGGTCAACGAAACGCGTCCATTCGGCGGCAATCGCCTGCGGACGCTCGATGTGAATGTAGTGCTTGACGCCGGGCACGATGGTCAGCTGGGAACCGGCGATGCGCTGGTGCAGGGCTTCCGACATCGCGGGCGTAGAGCCCTCGTCGTTTTCCCCGGTGATGATGAGGGTCGGGCAGCGGATCGCCTTCACCTCGTCGATCAGGTCGTTTTCCACGAGCACGTGATAGGCAGCAGCATAAGGCGCGTGGGCGATCTTTTCGACGATGGCGATCTCGCCCGCGACGAGATCGGGACGCGCCGTCAGGAACTCAGGGGTGAACCAGCGCGGCGCGGACTTCGGAGCGACCTCGGCCGGAGGGGTCGAGGCGATGAAGGCAGCGCGCGCGCGGGCACGCTCCAGCGCCTCGGGCGAACGATTTGCGATAGAATTCAGCAGCAGCAGGGAGCGCACGCGGGCCGGCTCGCGGATGGCAAGACGTTCGGCGAAGAGCGCACCGATCGAGAAGCCGATGACGTGGACGCGGCTGACGCCCAACTCGTCGAGCAGACGGATCGCGTCGTCGACGAAATCGTCCATCACGTAGGGCGGCGTAGGAGCGTCGGAAGCGCCGTGGCCACGATAGTCCATCGCGATGAAGCGGCGGCTGCCCATCAGCGGCAGCAGTTCACCCCAGGTCCGCGAGGAGCTGCCCACGCCGTGCAGCAGGAGGACCGGATCCGATCCCTCGGCCCCCTCGCCTGCCGGCTGATCGATATAGGCGATGTGGGGGGCCGAGCGCGTGCGCTGCAGGGCCTGGGTCGGCGTGTCGTCAACAGGGGAAGCACTGGTCATTGAAGCGTCAGTCTCTTGTTTTCAGTCTTTTTATTTCGAGAGGTGTCAGGAACGTCCGGCCCGCTGCGCGCGCAGACCCTGGATGATGACCGCGATGACGAGCACGGCGCCCTGGACGATGCGCTGCCAGTAGAGGTCCATCCCCATGACAACGAGGAGATTCACGAGGATGGTGAGGAGGAGCGCACCCATGGCGGAGCCGATCACCCCGCCGCGCCCGCCGGTGAAGGCGACGCCCCCGATGATGGCGGCAGCCATGGAGTTGAGGTTGTAGTTGGCGCCCAGAGAGTTATCGACATAGCCGACGTAACCGCTGAGCAGGATGCCGGCCAGCGTTCCCGAGATGGCGGTCAGGAAGAAGGTGGAGACGACCACCGCATCGACCGCGACGCCGGTATGACGCGCCGCCCCCCGATTGGCGCCGACGGCGTACAGCCATCGGCCCCAGGTGGTGCGGTTGAGGCAGACATAGGCCACCACCAGCAGCACCGCCCAAATCACCACCGGGATCGGGATACCGGCGATCGCGCCAGAACCGAGGAACTTCAACCACGCGGGCGCGGAGCCGGCTGACTGCCCATGGGTGTAGGCAAGGCGCGCGCCATCCACGACGATCAGCATCGCGAAGGTCGCGACGAAGGGCGGCACGCGGCGCCATGTTACGAGAAGGCTGTTGGCGGCTCCGACCAACCCGGTGAGCACCACGAGCTGGAAGATCAGCAGGCCGAAATTGCCGGTCGCGGTGGACTGCGCCACCAGAACCGCAGCGAACGTCATCACGGCGGCGACGGACATGTCGAGCCCGCGGGCGATCAGCGCCGTCGTTTGTCCGATGACGACGATGCCGAGGATCGCGCTCTGGATCAGCACGGCGCGCAGGTTGCCGGCCGTGAAGAAGGCCGGCGCGATGAAGGCGGCGACCAGCAGGACAAGCAGCACCGCCGAGAAGGCCGCGTAGCGCGACAGCCAATCCAGCAGACGGACGGCCCCGGCCCTTGTCACGGAAGATTGCGCGATGACCGCAGCCTCGCTCATCGTGGCTTCTCCGATTTGTGGATGGCGACGGCGAGCACGACGATCACGCCGAGCGCCAGGTTCTGCCAGTAGGCGCTGAACTGGAAGAGATCGAACAGGTTGGAGATCACTGTCACCAGGAGCACCGCGCCGAAGGCGCCGAGGATCGAACCGCGACCGCCGTAGAGGCTGATGCCGCCGATGGCCGCCGCGACGATGGACTGGAACTCCAGGCCGATCGCCATGGTCGGGTTGCCGACGCCAGAGCGAGCCAGGAGGAACAGGCCGGCCGCGGCGCTGGTGAGGCCCGACAGGACGTAGCAGAGGATGATCACCCGGTTGCTGTTGAGGCCGGCAAGCCGCGCGACGACCGGCGAACCGCCAACGGCGTAGGTCGCCCGCCCGAAGTGGCTGCGGGCCAGTGCCCACCAGGCGATCAGCCACACAACGCCCATGGCGAGCACGCAGAGCGGGATCGACCAGATCGACATTTCGTAGATCTGCAGGACGGACATGGGCACAAGCTTGGTCGGCCCGTCGCTGATCGCGAGCGCCACGCCATAGAGGATGCCCATCGTGCCGAGGGTGAGGATGAAGGGTTGCGCGCTGAAACGAGCGACGATCGCGCCGTTGATCAGACCGAGGAGAGCGCCGACCGCAAGGCCGAGCGGCAGCACCAAATAGGGAGGCAGGCCGGCCGTCGTCATCGCTACGGCCGCGCCGAGGCCGACGACGCGCGCGATCATGCCGACCGACATGTCGGTGCCGCCTGCCAGCATCACGAAGAGCTGACCGATCGTGGCCAGCGCCAGCGGGATCGACTGGCGCAGGATGTCGACGAAATTGTCGGGGTCCCGGAAGGTTTCCGACATGAAGGAAGCACCGACCACCAGAATGGCGGTCACCGCAAAGACCAGGACCACGGCGGCATTGCGCCCGGCCCAGCGTGCGGCGCGCCCTCCCGTGGACGGAGCGGCGGTGTAGGTTACAGTCGTCATCAATGCCCCGCTGACGGCGTTGCTGTGCCCGGCACGTTGGCTGCGGCGCGCACGATCGCCTCCTCGGACGCCTCCTCACGCGTCAGCGTGCGCACGAGGCGCCCCTCGTTCAGGACGAGGATACGATCGCACATGCCCAGCAGCTCGGTTACGTCGGAAGACGCGATGAGAATGCCCGCTCCCGACTGGGCGAGTTTCTGGACAAGGCTATAGATTTCGGCCTTGGCGCCCACGTCGACGCCGCGCGTCGGCTCGTCGAGCACGATCATGCGGGGATTGCTGCTGAGCGCGCGGGCCAGTACCGCCTTCTGCTGGTTTCCGCCGGACAGATTGACGATGTCGAGCGCCGACTGGCGCGGGCGGATGTCGAACTCCGACATGGCGCCATCAACCAGCACGCGCTCCTTGGCCGACGAAATCAGCAGCAGTGACTTCAGGCGGTCGAGGGTCGCAACCGTGATGTTGAAGGCGACAGAATGGCCTCCGAAAATGCCGTGCGCCTTTCGGTCTTCCGGCACCATGACCAAGCCGGCACCCTGGGCGCTGCGCGGCGATCGCGGGGCCGGCTTGCCGGCCAGCGAAATCGATCCCGAGGAAACGTTCTCCAGTCCCACGAGCGCCCGGCAGAGCGTGGTCTTGCCGCTGCCACCGAGGCCGGCAAGGCCGACGATCTCGCCGGTACCCACGGAGACGTCGATATCGAAGATCTTGCCGGGCACCGTGACCCGGTTGACCTCCAGCAGCCGGCCTGGCGAAGGCGGCTTCCGGTCCGGGAACAGCTCCACCAGGTCACGGCCGATCATCGACCGGATGAGCCGGTCGTGATCCATCTCCGAGGTGGGTGCGGTCAACACCTTCTCGCCGTCCTTGAACACGGTGACGCGATCGGCGAGGCCGAGCACTTCGTCGAGCCGGTGGGAAATGTAGATGATACCGCGCCCCTCTGCCCTTAGCCGGTTAACCACTTGGTGCAGCATCGCAACGTCGTCGTTGGCGAGCACGGTTGACGGCTCGTCCATGACGATGACGCGCGCGTCGAGCGCCAGGGCGGCGCCAATCTCGACGAGCTGCTGCTCGGCCACCGTCAGCTCGCCGACGAGCCTGCTGGGATCGAGCGAGGAGCCGAGGCGGCGCAGGATCTCCGCAGCCATTTCCTCGGTGCGGCGCGGCGAATAGCCGAAGGCGGCGCGCGGGAGGTCACCGAGGAACATGTTCTCGGCAGCCGAGAGGTCGGGAAGAAGATTGAATTCCTGGTAGACGATGGCGATGCCCATCGCGCGCGCCTGCCCGGGGGTCAGGGCAGCGAAACGCTGCCCCGACACTTCGATCGTGCCGGAGTCCGGTGTGTAGGCACCTCCGACGATCTTGATGAAGGTGGACTTGCCAGCTCCGTTCTCGCCGGCCAGAGCATGGACTTCCCCCTGACGGAGTTCGAAGTCCACGCCCTTGAGCGCCGGCACTCCTGCAAACGCCTTATGGATGCCTGTCAGGCGAAGGAGAGGCGGCGACGACTTGTCCGTCGCCACCGATCCCTGCACTGCCGATGCGCTGGTTCCGGCGGTCATGGTCTGGCTGCGGCCTGCGATCAGCGAGCGAAGCCGGCCTGCTTGTAGACGTCGACCGGAGCAACCGCCGGGACGCTGAAGTCGTCGTTGAGCTCCGGGATGTAGTGCTCAGCGGCATTCTTCTCGGTAATCACTTCCTCGGGGATGTGAACGAACTTCGTCACTTCCTCACCCCGCAGGACCTTCATGGCCGTGTCGAAGCAGTACTTGCCCTCGAGCGCCGCCGGCTGCGGCCAGGCGGTGAAGGTCACGCCCTTCTCGATGGCCAGACGCAGCCAGCCGTTGAGCGGGGACACGGTGCCATACTTCGGCTGCGGACGGCCGGCATCGTCGAAGGCGAGCAGCGCGCCGATAGCACCCTCGGAACCGCCGGCGTAGACGCCATCGATCTCGGGGTTGGCGGCGAGCAGCGCGACGGCCTTCTCCTTCGAGGTCGGGATCGACCAGTTGCCGTATTCGCTGCCGACGATCTTGATGTCGGGATAGGTGGCGAACACGTCCTCAGCGGCCTTCTTCCAGACTTCCGCAGCGTCGACGCCGGGGATGCCGCTGATCATGATGATGTTGCCCTTGCCACCCAGGCTCTCGGCCAAGGCCTTCGCAGACTCGTAGCCGGCGCGATAGAGATCGACGTCGGCATAGGCCGTGTAGGGCTTGCCCTCGACGCCGTCGGCGCAGACGACGACCGGGATGCCGGCCGCCACCGCACGGGCGACGGAGGCGCTGAGAGCTGCAGCGCTGAGCGGCTCGAGCATGATGACGTCCGGCTTCAGCTTGATGGTGTTCTCCATCGCCGAGATCTGGCGATCGACGTTGCCGTTGATCGGCACGACGACGAGTTCGCCGACATCCTTGTCCTGCGAGGCGAGGTAGGAAATCGTGGTGTCGAGGGTCAGGCCCCAACCATTGATCGGGCCCTGCATCAACGACGCGATCTTGTAGGGCGGATTCTTCTTGTACGCAGAGACGTCGACGACGGTCTTCGCATCTTCCATCAGGTCAACCGAAACGCCGTTCTCGCGAATCGATTCCTGCGCCATCGCGGCATTACTCATAAAAAGCAGGCCAACTGCCGCACAGGCGGCGAGGTATTTGCGGCTGCTCAACAACATCGTGTCGTCTCCCTCTGAAAGGCCCCAGCGCTAACGAGTGACGTCACCGACGTCCTCTTGCATGGTACGGGCATCGTATCCAGCCGATGGAACCTGTCAATGCTACCATGCAAGAAAGTTTGTCAGCAAACAGCACTGCCCGCGAAATGAGCATGAAATCGGGGATTTCAGCAGTGTTCGCCTGCAAATGAGGCACACATGAGGGCTTGCTTGTCGACAATCCGGGTGGCACATGCATGGACATTGATGCATGCAACAAGGCCTGCTAGATAAGCGACAATCACGAACGAGCGAGGGAACAGCTTGTCACCGAAACGAGGAGCACAGGAGCGGGTTGCGGCGGAGTTGCGCCAGCGAATCGCGCGCGGCGAGGTGACCCCCGGCACCGCTCTCTCGGAAGTCGCACTGGCGCAGGAATTCGGCACGAGCCGTACGCCGATTCGGGAGGCCTTGAAGCAGCTCCAGGCGGAGGGCCTGGTCGTCATACGTCCCCGCGTGGGCACATTCGTGTCCGCGCCATCACGGCTGGAGATCAACGAACTCTTCGAAGTGAAGGAAATCCTGGAAGGGGCCGCCGCCCGGCTCTTCGCCAGCCGCGGCAACATCCCGGAACTGGAACTGCTGCGCGAGAACGTGCGGAAATCGGAAATCGCCGTCGCCAATGGCGACCTAAACCAGTATGTCGAACTGGTTCACGAGTATCACGACCTGATCATGCGCGGAGCCGGCAACTCGAAGCTGTCGATGCTCTACCAGATCCTCATGAACCAGCTTCTCTATTCCCGGTTCGTGCATCTCTCGGTGCGCCGATCGGGACGCGCGCCGCAGTCTGACCGCGAACATCACAGCGTCCTTCACGTCATCGAGGCGCGCGACGGCGCGACGGCGGAGCGGCTGATGCGCGAACACGTACGGGCGAGCCATCAGGCACTGATGGAAATGCTCGACTTCAACGAGGATCAGCGCCTGAGCGGCGCTGATGTCCCGACCCCACCCAAACTTGGATAAGCGAACAACTTCATGACCCAGGAAACCCGCGAGCCGCTGCCGTACAAGATCCGGAAGTGGTTCATTCAGATGGATGAAACCCACGAGAACGAAACCGGTGTTGCGGCGGACGGCGAGCCGGTGATCAAGCTCGTCGTCGCGGCAGTCATTGCCAATCCCTATGCGGGCCGCTTCAGCGAGGACCTCAGCGAAATCGTGGCCAACTCCGACAAGCTCGGCGCCGAATTCGGCCGCCGCATCAAGGCCGTGCTCGGCGATGCCGCCGTCCAGAGCTATGGCAAGGCGTGCGTCGTCGGGAGCGCCGGCGAGTACGAACACGGCAATGCGTTCCTCACCCAGTTCGCCGCCGATCCGGTCCGCCGTGCGATCGGGGGAGGCAAGGCCTGGGTTCCCTCGACGGGCAAGGTCGCCGCGGTCGGCGCCTCGATCGACATTCCGCTGGCGCACAAGGACGCGCTCTACGTGCGCTCGCACTACGACACGATCACGGCCACCTTCCCCGACGCGCCCCGCGCCAACGAGGTGGTGATCGCCTGGGCCGTGGCGACGCGCGGCCGGCTGCATGCGCGGCTGGGCGGCCTCAAGGCCGAAGAGATCGCCGGCGAAAACGGCCTCAACTGACCGATGCGCCTCGCCGGTCGAACGGTCATCACAACGGGCGCGGCCTCCGGCATCGGCCGCGCGATCGCCCTCCGCTTTGCGCGCGAGGGCGCCCACGTCGTCGTCGCCGACCTGAGCGACGACGAGACGTCGTCGCGGGACGGAAGCCCGGCGACCGCCAGGGCCATCGAGGCTGCGGGCGGCCGGGCGACCTTCCTGCGCACCGACGTGACAAGGCCGGAGGACGTCGCCGCCCTGTTCGAGCAGGCGAGGCAGGTCAGCGGCAGGATCGACGTGGTCGTCAGGAATGCCGGCATCTTCCGCGGAAGCCCGATCGTCGACACCACGCCGGACGCGTGGGATGCGGACCTGGATCTCAACCTTCGCAGCCACTACCTCGTCAATCGCCAGGCGATCGGGGTGATGCTGGAGCAGGCGGCAATCGACGGCGTGCGCGGCCGCATCGTCAACATGGCCTCGCAACTCGGCGTGACCGCGCCCCCGGGGCATCTCTCCTATTCGGTCGCCAAGGCCGGCATTGCCCAAATGACGCGCCAGCTCGCGGTCGACTACGGGCCGAAGGGCATCCTGATCAATGCCGTCGCGCCGGGGCGGATCATAACCGGCTACCACCCCGGCGAAGCGGACTACGTCGAAAAGGGCACGGTGGATGCTGCGACGGCCTATTCGCTGCAGCGCACGCCCTTCTGGCGGCTCGGCCGGCCGGACGACATCGCCGGGCCTGCACTTTTTCTCGCATCGGACGACTGCACCTTCGTGTCGGGGCACGTGCTGATGGTTGATGGCGGCTGGACCGCATACTGAGGATCGATTTTCCGTGTTTTCACTAGAGCATCAGGTAGCAGTCATCACCGGCGCGGCGTCGGGCATCGGCGCGGCGACCGCGCGTCGCTTCGCAAAGGCGGGAGCCGATGTCGTGCTGGCCGTCTATTCTCCCGACGGGCATGACATCGACCAGGTCCGCGCCGACGTCGAGAAGGCCGGGCGCAGCGCAGTCATCGTCGAGACCAACGTGCGCAATTCCGAGTCGGTCGATGCGCTGGTGCAGACCGCCCTTTCGCGCTTCGGTCGACTGGACATCGCCGTGGCCAATGCCGCGATCGCGCGACGCCATCCCTCGATGTCGCTTACCGATCAGCAATGGCAGGAGACCCTCGACACCGACCTGCATGGCGTATGGCGCCTGTTCCGGGCCGCCCTCCCCCCAATGGTGGAGCGCGGATCGGGTCGGTTGCTCGTGACCGCCTCGACGGCCGGCCCCTTCGAGGCCTGGGAAGAGCATATCCACTATTCCGCCGCCAAGGCGGGCATCATCGGCATGGTTCGTTCGCTCGCAGCGGAAGTCGGGCCGATGGGCATCACGGTCAACGCAATCGCACCCGGCATCATCGAGACGCCGCAGACGCTGGACAATGTGAACTCGCTGGGCGCGTCGGGCATCGAGCAGACCGGACGCTCGCAGCCGATCCGCCGCGTCGGCAAGCCGGAGGACATTGCAGCCGGCTTCCATTTCCTCGCCAGCAAGGACGCATCGTTCGTGACCGGCCATTGCCTGCTGATCGACGGCGGCCGCATGCTGATCCGCGGGTGAATTGACAGCCGCGCCACCGGCGCGGTCGTTCAGAAGTCACGGCGACGGCGATGGCGCTCCTAACCGCCAGGCGCGGACCTGGCGGGTTTCCTTGAGTGCGGCGTTTTCTGCCGCGATGCGGATGCAGAGGACTGCCGCGTTCAGGAGCGAGAAAACGATCGCGCAGAGCGGCAGGTCGAACGCCAGCGGAAGGGCCGCGATCTCGACGGCAACAACCACGTAGTTGGGGTGACTCAGGTAGCGGTAGGGGCCAGTGGCGACGAGCGGCGCGCCGGGCAGGATGATGATGCGCGTCGTCCAGCGGTCCCGAAGCGTCGCCAGCACCCAAAGCCGCCCCACCTGCGCTGCCACGAATACCGCCAGCCAGAACACCACGATGGGTTGCCCCGGCGCCAGCAGCCAGAGGCTCGCCAGCCAGGCGACATGCAGCACCACCACCAGGGGATAGTGCCCCGGCGCCACCTCGTAGGCGCCGCGCTCCAGTAGGTGGGCGGTGTTGCGGCGGGCATGGACGAGCTCGACGAGGCGCTGGATCGTCACGAATCCGAGGACGACAACCGCGATCAACATCAGGCTGCCTTCCTCAAGGTTACGCAGCTCGCGGTGAAGCCCGGACCGAGCGCCAGCATGGCGGAGCGCTCCGGCAGCCCCGCCCGCACGGCGCGGTCGAGCACGAACAGCACGGTTGGTGAGGACATGTTGCCGTAGGCGGCCAGCACCTCCCGCTCGTCGTTGAGCGTGCCCTGGCCGAGCGACAGCGAGCTCTCGACCGCGTCGAGCACCTTGGCGCCGCCCGGATGGCAGACGAAGCGATCGATGTCGGCGAGTTCGATGCCGTTGCGGGCAAGGATTCCCGCAATCGCGGGGCCGACCTGCGAACCGACGAAATGCGGCAGGGATTGCGCGAGAATGATGCCCTGGCCGTGGTCGTCGACCCTCCAGCCCATAAGGTCGACGGTGTCGGGGAAAAGGTGCTCGCCGGTCGATTCCACCGCCGCCACGCCACCCTCGTCAGCACTCAGCACACACGCCGCGGCACCGTCTCCGAACAGCGCCGAGGCGACGACGCTGACATTGCTGGGTTCATCGAGGCGGAAGGCGAGCGAACAGAGTTCGATCGCGACCATCAGCACCTTCGTCCCCGGCCGTCCCGCGGCGAGGCGGGCAGCGATGCCGAGACCGGAGACGCCGCCGGCGCAACCGAGCCCGAAGACCGGGACGCGCTGTATGTCCGCGCGGAAGCCCATCTCGTGGGCTACCAGCGCCTCGATGCTCGGCGTGGCGAAGCCGGTCGAGGAGATGGTGACGATGGTGTCGATGTCCGCGGGCTCCAGCCCTGCCTGGTTGATGGCGCGTGTCGCGGCGTCCGCGAACAGGGCGCGCGCGCCCTCGGAATAGGCCTGCATGCGATCGGCCCAGCCGTGCTGGTCGAGGAACCAAGACAGCGGCCGGACCGAATAGCGCCTTCGGATCCCGGAATTGCTGAAGACCGGAACGAGGTGGCTGAAGCCTCGGATCCTGTCGGAAAAGAGGCTTTCCGCGAGAGCGGCCGCCTCTGCCTGGTGAATGACATGGCCCGGCACAGCGACGCCAAGGCCCAACAGCTTGACTGATTCAGGCACGATCGTGCTCCCGCATTGCTCTGGGGGATAAACGCGCCAGCGACGAAAATATTCGACGGCAATCGGAACACGAATAATATCCGACCCGGGGTGTTCACCACGAAACTCAGGCCGATGGTGCCATCGTGAACGGAATCCCCTCGCTGCATACGGCAGAACCGGTGGTGGGCGCCCGCACCATCGCCGGCTTTGTCACGATGTGCGTCGGCATGTTCATGGCCATCCTCGACGTGCAGATCGTGGCGACCTCGCTGCCGACGATCCAGAAGGCGCTCGACATCGACCCGGACCAGATGAGCTGGGTACAGACTGCCTATCTCATCGCCGAGGTGGTGGCGATTCCGCTCACCGGCTTCCTGACGGGCCTTCTCACCATGCGCTGGCTGTTCAGCGGGGCCGTGCTGGTATTCGCGGCCGCCTCGCTCGGTTGCGCCGCCAGCAACGGATTTGCCGAGTTGATCGCATGGCGGGTGGTGCAGGGCTTTTCCGGTGGCATGCTGATCCCCGCCGTCTTCGCGACGGTCTTCCTTGTCTTTCCCATCCGGCTGCAAGGGCTCGCCACCACGATCGCCGGCGTGCTGGCCGTACTGGCGCCTACCGTCGGCCCGGTCGCAGGCGGCTGGATCACCGAAACCTACTCATGGCACTGGCTGTTCCTCGTCAATGTCGTGCCGGGTGCAATAGCAGGGCTCTGCGGGCTGGCGCTGCTCGATCGCGACGAGCCGGACGGCAGCGCGTGGAGACGTTTCGACCTGCTTTCGCTGGCGTGCCTCGCCACCTCCCTTGCCACGCTCGAGATCGCACTCAAGGAGGCCCCGGACCGGGGCTGGCACTCGCCCGTGGTCGTCATGCTGCTCGGCTGGACGCTGCTGGCCGGAACGGTGCTGGTCCGTCGCGCCACGCGATCCAGCCAGCCGCTGGTGGACATCACCCTGCTAACCGAGCGCAATTTCGCGCTTGGGTCGGCGCTGAGCTTCGTGCTTGGCATCGGGCTCTACGGGTCGGTCTACCTGATGCCGGTGTTCCTGGCCTATGTGCGCGGGCATGATGCCTTGGCAATCGGCAGGATCATGCTGGTCACCGGCATCGCGCAACTGCTGACGGCGCCGGTGGCCGTCGCCCTGGAGCGGAGGATCGACGGCAGGCTGCTGACGGCTTTCGGCTTCGCGCTGTTCGCGCTTGGCCTCGGACTCAGCGCCCGCCAGACGATCGCCACAGATTTCGACGGCATGTTCTGGCCGCAGGTGCTGCGTGGTGCGGCGATCATGTTCTGCCTGCTGCCGCCGACGCGACTGGCGCTCGGGCTGGTCCCGCCCGAGCGGGTGCCCGATGCGAGCGCGCTCTTCAACCTGATGCGCAATCTCGGCGGCGCGATCGGGCTGGCGCTGATCGACACCGTCATTTACGGGCTCGCGGCAGAACATGGCGCCTCGATCCTCGCGCGGCTGAAGGCGGGAGACGCGGCCACCGCCGAAGCCGTCGGGGTTCCGCCGGCGCTGCTCGCGGCCGGCCCCGCCGCGATGAACGATCCCGCTACGCGGTCGATGCTCAACACCCTCGTCGAGAGGGCCGCGTTCGTGGAAACCACCAATTTGGCCTGGGCGCTGATCGCCACATTGTCGCTGGCGTCTTTGGCACTCCTCCCCTTCATCCACGTCGCGACAGGGCCGGGAGGGCGGGCCAAAGGCTAGTGCTCGTCGGGAAGGGCCGACGCGGCAATCTTCGCGCGGGCTGCGGACAGACGGCTCATAACGGTGCCTATCGGCACGCCAGTCCGGTCCGCCACCTCGCGGTAAGACAGGCCCTCGACGCAGGCGAGCCGAATTGCCGTCTTCTGGCTGTCCGGCAAGGCATCGGCGAAGCCCAGCACCTGACTGGCGAGGACATGCAGTTCCGCGTGGCGTTCGCCATCGAAGGCGAGCGCGTCCTCGGCATCGACGACGCCCTTCCCCCTGCGAACCCTGCGGGCGCGTAGCTCGTTCAGCCAGATCGACCGGAGGATCGACAGCAGCCAGGCATCGAGACGCGTTCCGGCCTCGAACTGCCATGCCCGCTCGAGCGCCCGAAGCGCGGTTGCCTGGACCAAGTCGTCGGCGACATCGCGACGATGCGACAGCATCACGCCATACCGGCGAAGGTGGGCGAGGTGGCTCCCCAGCCCCGCCCTGATCTCGCTCTCGCCGGTCGAGCCCTCATTGTCGAGCGCAGCGGCCGAAGCGAAGGCCCGTGACGAGCGGCGGGGGTAGATTGCGGTCTGCACGCACCCATTCCTTGTGCTTGCCCGTCACGGCGACCGCGCCGCTCATTCAGGTTGGCGGTGTCGACGGGACCTTGACGATGACGGGCAGCGCATCCGCCTGCCCGTGCAGCGGCGCTAGCGCCTGATTACGTGCCATGTGCCTTCGATGCCGTCGCCGAACGTGTCCCCCGGCTTCAGGTCAGGCCGGTAGGTGTAGACGGGCGAACCGTCATACGCCCACTGCTTCACGCCGTCGTACCGCGACACCAGGCTCCAGTGCCCGACGGCCGCGGCGCCGTCTGGCGCGATGTAGGGCGGCCAGATGGCCGCGCACACGGCGATGCACTCCGACTTGCCTGGTTTGTCCTTGTCGTAGGTGTAGAGCGTATGGCCGTTGACGTCGGCCAAGATCTTCTCCTGGTTGACCGAGACGATCTTTCCGGGGTCGGCCTCTCGCGCCACTGCGATCGAGGACGAAACCATGAGGACCGCGAATGCGGTTGCAGCGAACATTCTAGACATGTCGATCCTTTCCGCCGCTCGACTACCGGAATTGCCGCCGTTGCGGCCTCGAACGAGCGACTCGTGCTCAGGGTTGCAAAGGGATCGCGGGCCCCAGGGAGGTGAAGCTGGCGCTCCCTGCAGGGTGGTGATCGTCCCCATTATCGGCGCGCCCGACCAGCAACGGAATCATACGGCCGTATGCGGCAACCATCTCAACCGATTGCGGCTGCAACCGGGCGTTTGTGACGTCATCGCCTCGTCAATCCGACCCGCATGAAGCGGGTTGAACGTACGCATGGGGTAAGACGGCCGTCCTGCGTGACCGTGGACAGATCTCGAGCGACCGCACCGCACCCCCTTCACCCTGGGACCCCCGCCGTCTACGGTAAAGACGAGATCGTCATCACGGTGGTGCGACTCTAGTCAGGTGGACATGTCGTTCGACGTCGACTTTCTCTGGTACATGGCCGAATGGGCGATCCGTATCGGCGCCCTTCTGGTGGTTCCGCAGCGCCGGTCGCCAGCGGCGACGCGTGCATGGCTGCTGCTGATCTTCTTCCTGCCCGTGCCCGGTCTCCTGCTCTTCCTGACGATCGGGAGCCCACAGTTTCCGGCCTGGCGAAAGGCAAGGTTCCGGACCCTGGAACCGTTCTTCCGCCAGACCGCCGAGGCGCTGGGCGCGCATGCGGCCGATCTCGGTGACCGGCAGCCGATCGCGCAACTGGCGTCGACGCTTGGCCACATGCCCGCTGTCGACGGAAACGAGGTCGAGCTGATCGATGATTACGACAAGGTGATCGACCTGTTGGTGGCCGATATCGACGGGGCCAGGCGCTACGTTCACCTGCTCGTCTACATCTTCGCGGACGATGCGGTCGGGCAGAAGGTCGCGGCCGCGCTCGGGCGTGCGGTCAGCCGCGGCGTCGAGGCGCGGGTGATGTTCGATCCCGTCGGCTCGCACCGGTGGCGCAAGGGGACGATCGAGCTGCTCCGCGGCCATGGCGTCGACGTACGCGAGGCACTGCCCTGGCGGTTCATCCGCGGGCGGGCGCGCCGCGACATGCGCAACCACCGCAAGCTGTTCGTGATCGACGGCGTGATCGGCTATGCCGGTTCGCAGAATCTGGTGGCAAAGGACTTCAGGCCAGGCGTGGTCAACCATGAACTCGTGGCGCGCACGACCGGGCCCATCGTCGCCGCCATGGAGGCGATCGTGCGGGGCGACTGGAGCCTGGAGACCGGCAAGCCGCCTGCCTCGCCTGTCGTCATTCCTGCGCCAACAGGGACGGCCCAGGCACAGCTCCTGCCCAGCGGCGCCGATTACACCCAGGAAGGCTTCGAGACCGTGCTGGTGTGGCAGGTCCACCAGGCGCGCGAAAGGATCGTGATCGTCACACCCTATTTCATCCCGGACGAGGACCTGCTGGGCGCACTCCACACCGCGACCGCGCGCGGCGTGAGCGTCGACATCGTCCTGTCCGGCGTGGTGGACCAGCGCCTGGTCAACCTCTCGCAGCGCTCTTACTACGATGGCCTGCTGACGGCAGGCGTGAAGATCCATCTCTATCGGGGATATCTCCTGCACGCCAAGAATGTCGGCATCGACGGCCGCCTGGCGGTCGTGGGATCGAGCAACGTGGACCTGCGCTCCTTCCAGCTCAACCAGGAGGTCAGTCTGCTTCTCTACGACGAGGCCACCGTCGCGAAGGTGGACGCGATCCAGCGCGGGTATCTCGAACGGTCCGACCTCCTCAAGCTGGAGGAATGGCGGCGCCGGCCCGTCCTGCACCGTCTCGGAGAAAACATCGCCCGGCTCTTCAATTCGCTGCTGTAGCCAGTCACCCACCCGGGGCGGGATGGAGGCTCGAGCTATTGCCCGGCGCTGCTTCTGGCTGCGACTTCCCCGACCGTATCGGCCATGACCGCGCCGCGCTCGCCCAGCGGCCGGGGCGATCCCGTCGTGGTGTCGCGGGCTGTCTGATGTTCCAGCTCGGCGTTCAACTCGGCTCCGACGAGGAGGATCACGACCGAGATCCAGGTCCACATCAGGAAGCCGATGACGGCCCCAAGCGAACCGTAGGTGGCATTGTAGTCCGCAAAGTTGCGCAGGTAGTGCGAAAAGCCCCATGAGGCGAGCAGCCACACAACGGTCGCCATCGCTGCGCCGTAGGTCACCCAGCGCCATTTCGCTCGCGCGCGGCTTGGGCCGTAGCGGAACAGAACGGTGATGCCCGCGCCGACGACCACGAGCAGGATCGGCCAGCGCATCAGGCTGATGACCGCCTCCGTCCAGTGGTCGAGGGACAGGAGTGCCAGCAGGGTAGGAATGACGCCGACCGACACGAGCATCGCGATACCGACCAACATGGCCCCGATGGTGAAGACGAAGGCGATGATGTTCACCATCAGGAAGGATCGCTTCTCACGCTCACCATATGCCACGTTGAGCCCCTCGAAGAGGCTCTTGATGCCATTCATCGCGCTCCAGAAGGCGACGAGAAGCCCGGTGACAAAGCGGATGCTGAGCGACTGCACGCTCTGCGCTGCAAGCGTCTCGAGCTGCCCGCGAACGAGATCGTAGCCCCCGCTGGGCAGGACGTTGCCGAGGAAGTCGATGTGGTCGGCGATGGTGCGCGGATCGGCGACGAAACCGTAGAGCGACACGAAGGCGGCGAGGGCGGGGAACAGGGCAAGCAGAAGATAGAAGGTGGCGCCGGCGGCGATGAGAAAGATGCGGTCCTCGCCGATCTCATGCCACACGCGCCACAAGATGTCCCACCACCCGCGTGCGGGAATGGCGAGTGGCGTGTGGGCGAGGCGACCACGTCCTGGCTCCTTTTCGGCGATTTGGCGTTCGGCGGCCATCGCAGCCTCGGTCCGGCTCGACATGCAGATTTCCCCTCAGGTCTCGACGAGCACCAACGCGGCAACGCGGCGATCGATCCCTTCGCAGAGAATTGCCGCAATGCGTCAGCGGCGCAATGCGGCCCAGGTGCGCGGCCCGACGACTCCGTCGGTCACAAGCCCGGCTTGAACCTGGAAGGCGAGGACGGCCGCCTCAGTGGCTGGCCCGAAGGCTCCGTCGACCGAGAGGGGAGTGCCCTTTTCGTAAAGCAGGCGCTGCAACAGCGCGACTGCCGGGCCGCGCGCACCCCGCTTCAGCACGGAATCATCGACGGGCCTGTCGAGGTCGGCCAGCGCCGCCTTTGCCCGCTGCAGGTAGTGGAGGCGATCGGCAAGTCCGTTCAGGCCGCCATTGACACCGCGCGTGACTGCGGCCAGGTCGTCGGCGTCGGCGTGCCGGTTCAGGTTATGGCGGTCCCAATAGGCGCAGGCGATGCGCAGGGCGAAAACCGGCTCCGCGGCAAGCTCGGGCTGGCTTTCCAGGTCGATGCCGAGCATCTCTCCGATCTTGCGATAGTTGGTGCGGCCGGTGAGCTGGATGAGCCCCCTGCCCTTGTAGCGCCTGCCATCCCCGGCTTCCGTGTTGCCGAGGTCCTGCCGTCCCTCGTAGGCGTCACCGCTGGCAAACTCCTCCACGGCGCGAAAGCCGGCGGACTCATGCGCGACCTGCGCGATGAAATGCGCGATGCGCAGCGCGGTGTCGATCCGCCACGCGGCAAGGGTCTCAGCAAGGACCGGCGCGATGGCATCGATCACCGCGTCCTGCGCGCGGGCCTTCTCCCCGCTGAAGCGCGGCGCCACCGCACGAAGAAAGAAAATCCCGACCGGAAACACTGCGTCCTCCACCCCGACATAGCCGTCTCAAGGGTAGCTCCGGGGCATCCAGGGGGGACAGGCAAGCGCCTCCATCCACGCCGGATCGGCTCCGGCACGGTATTGTGGCGGTCTGCAGGCTCGGGCCATACGGCCCGCGGGTCTTATCTAAAGTGCTTCGACAGCTTGAGCTTCTGTGCCTGATAGTTGGAGCCGAGGTCGGCGCCGTAGAGCGCCCGCGGCCGCGCCAGCATGTGCTCGTAGACGAGACGCCCCACGACCTGGCCGTGCTCGAGGATGAAGGGAACCTCGTGGCTGCGCACTTCCAGCACCGCCCGGCTACCGGTACCTCCGGCGGCGGAGTTACCGAAGCCGGGATCGAAGAAGCCGGCATAGTGGACGCGAAACTCGCCGACGAGCGGATCGAAGGGCGTCATCTCGGCAGCGAAGAGCGGCGGCACATGCACCGCCTCGCGCGAGACGAGGATGTAGAATTCGTCGGGGTCGAGCACCAGTTCGCCCGGCGCGCCGCGCCGGTAGATGGGCTCCCAGAAGTCAAGCACGTCGTAGTTCGCCCGCTTGTCGACATCGACGATGCTGGTGTGGTGCTTGCCGCGATAGCCGACCAGTCCGGTTTCGTCGCCGTTCAGATCGATGGAAAGCGCGATGCCGCTGCCCGACACGTTCGGCGCCTCGGACGCAACAAGCGTCTCGGTATCGTGCAGGGCCTTGAGGGCGAATTCGCCGAGAAGCGCGTTGCCGACGCGGAAGCGGATCTGCGACAGGCGAGAACCGGTGCGCACGACAATGGGGAAGGTGCGCGGGCTGACCTCGAGCCACAGCGGCCCCTCGTAGCCGGCCGGGATCTTGTCGAACTCCTGCCCGTAGTCAGTCATCACCCGGGTGAAGATGTCGAGCCGACCGGTCGAGCTCTTGGGGTTGCAGGACGCGGAAATCTCCGGCGTCAGGGCGAGGCGCTCCAGGAGCGGGACAATGTAGACGCAGCCCGTCTCCAGAACCGCGCCCTTGGCCAGGTCGATTTCGTGCAGCTTCAGGCGCCCGAGCTTGTCCGCCACCGTGCTCTGGCGTCCCGGCAGGAAGCTTGCGCGCACGCGATACGCTCGCTCGCCGAGACGAAGGTCAAGGCTGGCCGGCTGAATCTGGTCGGAATCGAGCGCACGCGACGACGTGAGCGAACCGGCGCGGAAAAGTTCCGCAATTCCGTGATCTGGAAGTATTCCTTCCTGGCGCAAAAGCTTCGCTCCTCGTTGTTGCGGGGGACGTTTAACGCAGCCGACAATTGACGCAAGCCCGGGAGGGGATTAAGGGGCGTCCATTCCGTGGTGATTTGGCCGGTCGGCTTGCAGCCACGTTAAACAAGTCGCTAAAGGACCGCGAGGGCGAGAGACCCGAAGGGCACCGGCTGCGGCTTTGCGGCCGGTTCTTTATTTTGGAGTGTCCCCATGTCAAGTGAGCAGAACTGGAAGCCGGCGACGAGCCTCGTGCACGGCGGGACCCTGCGTTCCGACCATGGGGAAACGTCCGAAGCCATCTACCTCACCCAGGGCTATGTCTACGACACCGCGGAGGCGGCGGAGGCCCGGTTCAAGGGCGAAACGCCCGGCTTCATCTACTCGCGCTACGCCAATCCCACGGTGGATATGTTCGAGAAGCGCATGTGTGCGCTGGAAGGCGCGGAGGACGCACGCGCCACGGCCTCGGGCATGGCGGCGGTAACGGCGGCGCTTCTCTGTTCGCTCAGGGCAGGCGACCATATCGTCGCAGCGCGCGCGCTGTTCGGTTCCTGCCGGTGGGTCGTCGAGACGCTGGCACCGCGCTACGGCATCGAATCCACGCTCGTTGACGGCAAGGACATCGCCAACTGGGAAAAGGCGGTGCGGCCGAACACCAAGCTGTTCTTCCTCGAAAGCCCGACGAACCCGACACTGGAAGTGGTCGACATCGCCGCTGTGGCCCGGCTTGCCAATTCAATCGGGGCCCGGCTGGTGGTAGACAACGTGTTCGCCACGCCGCTTCAACAGAAGCCGTTGCAACTCGGCGCGCATGTCGTCGTCTACTCTGCCACCAAGCACATCGACGGCCAGGGACGCTGCCTCGGCGGCATCGTGCTGTCGGACAAGAAGTGGATCGACGAGAACCTGCACGACTATTTCCGTCACACCGGGCCGAGCCTGTCCCCGTTCAACGCCTGGACGCTGCTGAAGGGCTTGGAGACCTTGCCGCTGCGGGTTCGGCAGCAGACGGAATCGGCCGGCAAGATCGCAGACTTCCTGGCGGACCACCCCGCCATATCTCGCGTCATCTATCCCGGGCGCCCCGACCATCCGCAGGCTGACATCGTCGCGCGGCAGATGCGCGGGGGCTCGACGCTGATCTGTTTCGACGTGAAGGGCGGCAAGTCCGGCGCTTTCGCCTTCGCGAATGCCCTGAAAGTGGTGCTGATCTCCAACAATCTGGGCGACGCCAAGAGCCTAATCACCCATCCGGCGACCACCACCCACAAGAACCTGACCGACGCCGCCCGTGCCGAGCTGGGCATCGACGCAGGCACCATGAGGCTGTCCGTCGGCCTGGAGGATACCGAGGACCTTCTCACCGACATCGATAGGGCCCTGGCGAAGATCGGGTAAAGCATCAAACCAATGCAAGTCGGGGTTGACCGGCCGGTGCACAGCCCCGATTTTGATTGCATGGTTGGAGTCGTACCATGTACCGCGCCGTGACCCACGGCATCGAAGTCAGGGTGGAGCCCTTCTACCTGCCGGAGAGATCCGATCCCTCTGAAAACCGCTACGTGTGGGCTTACCGGATTACGATCGACAACCAGTCGTCGCATCCGGTCAAACTGCTGTCGCGATACTGGCACATCACCGATGCGGTCGGCCGGGTGGAGGAAGTACGCGGGCCCGGGGTCGTCGGGGAACAGCCCGAACTGGGTCCGGGCGACAGCTACCAGTACACGTCGGGATGTCCGCTCTCCACCCCGTCGGGCATCATGGTAGGACGATACACGATGCAGGCCGACGACGGCCGGCTGTTCGATGTCGAAATTCCGGCGTTTTCGCTCGACCTGCCGGACAGCAAGCGATCAGTGAACTGAAACAGCCGGAATTGGCGTGCTGCTGTTTGGCCGGGAACGGCGAACCGTCCCCGGCACCAGGTCAGTTGGGCTGCCCGAACTCATTGGGATCGAACACGTAGGCGCTCGAGCAGAACTCGCACTTCACCCGGATAACGCCTTCCTCGATGCTCTCGGTGATCTCCTCGGCGGTGAAGCCCTTCAGGAGCGAGCGCACGCGCTCTTCCGAGCACGAGCAGCGATCGGCGACCCTGTTGCCCTCGAAGACGCGAACGCCGCGCTCGTTAAACAGGCGGTAGAGGAGCCGTTCCGAGCCGACGCCGGGGTCGAGCAGCTCCTCATGCTCCACCGTCGAGAACAGCGCCAGCAGCTCCTGCCAGGCGTCATCCGAATTGTCTTCGGGCGTCGCAGAGGGATCGTCGCCGCCCGGCAGGTCCGGCATCTGCCGGCGGTGATCCGCCTTGGGCAGGAACTGCGCCAGAAGGCCGCCCGCGCGCCAGCGCTCGCCGCCCTGTCCGGACACGAACAGCTTGCCCACCGAGAGCCGCAGGTCGGTGGGGATTTGCTCCGACTGGCGGAAATAGGTGCGCGCGGCATCTTCCAGCCCGCCGCCCTCGAGTGCCACGATGCCCTGGTACCGCTGCATGTCGGCGCCCTGGTCGACTGTGAGCGCAAGCACGCCTTTGCCGAGTAGCGCGGCTGGCGAGGCGTCGCCCGCTTCCGCAGCCGCGGCAACCCGGTCGGCATCGAACCGCGCATAGGCGCGCAGCCCGTCAGGCGTCGCAAAATCGGCGACGATCATGTCGACCGGTCCATCGGTGCGCGTCTGCAGGATGAACTTGCCCTCGAACTTCAGGGAGCTCCCGAGCAGCACTGTGACCAGCGCCGCCTCGGCGACGAGTCGCGAAACCGGTTCAGGATAGTCGTGGCGCTCGAGGATGCTGTCGAGCGCCTCGCCAAGCTGAACCGTGCGGCCGCGAACGTCGAGCGCGGCGACCTCGAAAGGCACCACGGTGTCATCGCCGGCGAAACCGAAATCGCCGAGGCTGGGCTGGGTCGGTGTCATGTCTGTGTTCCTTGCCTGTCCGGCCACGGCCGGATCGGTCAACCCAAGTCAGGCCGGCCGGAACACGAAGGCTTCGGGCGCGGCAGACAGGGCTGTCTGGGGTTTCGCCGCGCAGATAGGCAGCGCGACGACGCCGTTCAAGCGCCGAGGCACCAGGCGAGGACCGCCTTCTGGGCGTGTAGCCGGTTCTCGGCCTCGTCGAACACCACAGAGTGCGGACCGTCGATCACCTCGTCGGTGACCTCCTCGCCGCGATGCGCCGGCAAGCAGTGCATGAACAGCGCCTCGGGGCGCGCCTTGGCCATGAGCTTCGCATTGACCTGGAAAGGCATGAAGACGTTGTGGCCGCGCGCCCGGTGTTCCTGGCCCATGGAAACCCAGCAGTCCGTCACGACGCAGTCGGCGCCCTCGACGGCCTCCTCGGCGCTGTTGGTGATGCGGACCTCGCCGCCATTGGCCAGTGCCCAGTCGACGTAGCTCTGCTGCGGTTCGCTGCCTTCCGGCACGGCAATGTTGACCTTGAAGGAGAAGCGCGCGCTCGCCTCCAGCAGGGAGTGCAGCACGTTGTTGCCGTCTCCCACCCAGGCGAAGGTCTTACCCTCAACCGGACCGCGGTGCTCCTCGAAGGTCATCACGTCCGCCATGAGCTGGCAAGGATGCGTGTCGTCGGTCAGGCCGTTGATGACCGGGACGGAGGCGTTCTCGGTCAGCTCGAGCAGCCGGTCATGGCTCGTCGTGCGGATCATGATCGCGTCCACGTAGCGCGACAGCACGCGCGCGGTGTCGGCGATGGTCTCGCTGCGCCCGAGCTGCATCTCCGTGCCCGTCAGCATGATCGTCTCGCCGCCGAGCTGCCGCATGCCGACGTCGAAGGAGACGCGGGTGCGGGTCGACGGCTTGTCGAAGATCATCGCCAGCACCTTGCCCTCGAGCGGACGCGAGCGGAGGCCGGCCTTGAGGTCGGCCTTTCGGCGGGCCGCGTCGTCGAGCATCGACCGAAGTTCGGAAGCGCTGACCTTGGAGAGGTCGGTAAAATGCCTGATCTGTTCCGTCATGATCACTGAGCCGCCGCCGCGGGAACGGAAAGTTTCGCGGCCGCGCCGCGGAGCCGGTCGAGCGCCTCGCGGATCTCGGCGTCCGACACGGTGAGCGGCGGCAGCAGCCGCACCACATTGTCGCCAGCCGTCACGCTGAGGAACCTGGCCTCGCGCAGGGCGGCAACCAAACGGGTATTGGGGATACGGCACCGCACACCCAACATGAGGCCCACGCCGCGAATGTCCTCGATCACTTCCGGGAACTCGTCGGCGATCCCGGCCAGCCCCTGACGGAGGAGCAAGGCCTTGCGCGCCACCTCTTCCAGGAAGCCGTCGGCCAGGATGACGTCAAGCACGGCATTGCCCACCGCCATGGCGAGCGGATTTCCGCCGAAGGTGGTGCCGTGAACGCCGGCCGTCATGCCGCTTGCCGCCTCGTCGGTTGCAAGACAGGCGCCCATCGGGAAACCGCCGCCGATGCCCTTGGCGATCGCCATAAGGTCCGGCGCGACGCCGGAACGCTCATAGGCGAATAGCTTGCCGGTGCGCCCTACGCCACACTGGACCTCGTCATAGATCAGCAGCAGGTCATGCTCATCGCACAGCTCGCGCAGGCGACGCAGGACGCCCGCCGGTACCTCGCGGATGCCACCCTCGCCCTGGACGGGCTCGACCAGGATTCCCGCCGTCTGCGGTCCGATCAGCTTCTCGACCGCCTCGACATCGGCAAAGGGCGCCTGGTCGAAACCGTCGACCTTCGGGCCGAAGCCTTCGAGATACTTCTCCTGGCCGCCTGCCGCGATGGTGGCGAGCGTGCGGCCGTGGAAGGCGCCCTCAAAGGTGATGATCCGGAAGCGCTCGGCGTGCCCCTTCACATATTGATAGCGCCGCGCGGTCTTGATCGCGCACTCCAGCGCTTCCGCGCCTGAATTGGTGAAGAACACCTTGTCGGCGAAGGAGTTGGCGACAAGGCGCTCGGCAAGGCGGTGCTGGCCGGGGATCTCATAGAGATTGGACACGTGCCAGAGCTTGCCGGCCTGCTCGGTCAGCGCCGCGACGAGCGCAGGATGGCTGTGACCGAGCGAGTTCACCGCGATGCCGCCGGCGAAGTCGAGATATCGCTCCCCATGGGCGTCAATCAGCCAGGAGCCTTCGCCGCGTTCGAAGGCCAGAGGTGCGCGGGCGAACGTCTCGTAGAGGGGCGACGCGCTCATCGTCAGTGGCATCCCAAAAAATCAAAAGCCGCCGAGACGGCGGCCTTCGGCGCATATCGGACGTTTCGTCCGTCAAGTCAACGAAAACGTGGAATCCTGCCCGGTTCGCGTGTCGAATCATTGTCGCGCAGGCACGTCGCGTCCTCGAAGGCAAGTTGGGGAAAACCGAATTTTCGACCCAGTGTTGCCCTCGGGACTCTTGTCACCGAGTCACGCGGACAGTACTTAGAAAGCCACGAGAAGACCTAGATTTCGTGCGGCAGCCGTAACCTCACCAGTAGATGTGGTGTGAGTAGCAACCTGGTGCATCACCGGGGGCAGCATGGATTCAAGGTACCGAATGCGGCATCGGGAGCTTATAGCTATGAACTGGACAGACGAACGGGTTGAAGCCCTTCGCAAGTACTGGTCGGAGGGCCTGAGCGCGAGCCAGATTGCGGCGCAACTTGGGGGCGTGAGCCGTAACGCTGTCATCGGGAAAGTGCATCGGCTGAAGCTCTCGGGTCGCGGTCGCACGCCAGCCGCGCCGGCACGTCAGAAGAAGCCGGCCACGCCGACCGTCGCCGCTCCGACCAAGCAGCCTGCCAAGACGGTGCAGATCAGCCGTCCGACCGTCGCTTCGGTCGGCGCCACCGCGCTCGCCGCCGAGATCGAGGTGGTCTCCCCCGTCATTGCCAATCCGGCCCCGCACCTGGAAAGCGTGTCGATGCCGGCTTCGCGGATGCTGAGCCTGATCCAGCTCAACGAGCGCACCTGCAAGTGGCCGATCGGCGACCCGCTGCAGCCCGACTTCCATTTCTGCGGCAATGACGCCGCCGAGACCGGCCCCTATTGCCGCTACCACGCCAGGGTCGCGTTCCAGCCCGCCGCCGAACGTCGGCGCAAGTAGGCGAGAGACGCGCAGCCCTTCCAGGCCCCGGTCAGGAAGGGTCCGGCGGAGCCACCGCGACGCGGTGGCTCTGGTCTTCCTTCGGCCGGTTGGCCGGCAACTGCTCCCCCGTGACGATGTAGTAGATCGCCTCCGCGATGTTGGTGGCGTGGTCGCCGATGCGCTCGATGTTCTTGGCGCAGAACAGCAGGTGGGTGCAGGGCGCGATGTTGCGCGGGTCTTCCATCATGTAGGTCAGCAGCTCGCGGAACAGCGAGGTGTACATCGCGTCGATCTGCTCGTCGCGGTCGCGCATGGCCGCGAGCTTTTCGACGCTGCGCGAGGCGTAGACGTCCAACACGTCCTTGAGTTGCGTGAGCGCCAGATCCGCCAAGCCGCGCAGGCCGCGGAAGGGACTGGCCGGGTCGAGCCCCTGGCGCACCGCGATGGTGCGCTTGGCGACGTTCTTCCCGAGGTCGCCGACGCGTTCGAGATCCGAGGCTATGCGGATGGCGCCGATCACCTCGCGCAGGTCCGAGGCAAGAGGTTGCCGACGCGCGATGATCAGGATGGTCTTGTCGTCGATCATGCGCTGCGCTTCGTCGAGGACGGCGTCCTCCTCGACGACCCGGCGCGCCAGCTCCATGTCGGCGTGGATCAGCGCGGTAACGGACTGGTCGACCATGCGCTCCGCCTGGCCGCCCATCGCCGCGATCTTGCGCGTCAGGAATTTCAGGTCGTCGTCATAGGCGCTGACGATGTGGTGCGAAGACGACTGGGACATCTGACAGGCTCGCTTCAGGCCGAAGCCAGGACTCAAGGCTCGACGTCTAGACCACTCGTATAACAGATTGACGAACCGCGCGGTCAACGTGGCGGGATCGGCAGGAACACCGTGAATGTGCTGCCCTCGCCGAGCCTGGAGCGGATGTCGAGCCGACCCTTGTGGCGGACCACAATGTGCTTGACGATCGACAGGCCGAGGCCCGTGCCCTTCCGGGCGCGGCTGGAGTCCGCGTCCACCCGGTAGAAGCGCTCTGTGATGCGCGGGATGTGTTCCGCGGCGATGCCGGGGCCGCGGTCCCTGACGGCAATCCCGATCTCTCCGTCGCCGCGGGCTCGCTCGATGGTGACGACGCCGCCGTCGCGGCCGTACTTGCAGGCGTTCTCGAGCAGGTTCTGGAAGACCTGGATCAGTTCGTCGCGATCGCCCGCCACCTGGACGGGTTCCGAGCCGAAGGCGTTCTCGATCGTGACGCCGCTTTCGTCGGCCAGCGGCTTCAGAGTCTCGACCACGCTGCCGAGAAGCTCCGTCAATTCGACCCGACGGTTGCCGAGTTCGAGCGCCTTCATCTCCAGGCGCGACAGCGACAGGAGATCGTCGATGAGACGCGCCATCCGCGCGGTCTGCTCCTGGATGATGACGAGGAAGCGCTCTCGGGCGGCAGCGTCGTTACGCGCGGGCCCGAGAAGCGTGTCGACGAAGCCGGCGATGGCGGCGAGCGGCGTGCGCATCTCGTGGCTGGCGTTGGCGATGAAGTCGGCGCGCATGCGCTCGATCCGGCGCGCCTCGCTCTGGTCGCGAAACACCAGCACGAACAGGCCCGAACCCTCGCCAGCCGATGCTGCGCTGACGCGGTAGATCCTCTCGACCGGGACCTTCTCGACATAGTCGGCCGACGCCGTGCTCTCCCCGGCGAGCATGGCTTCCAGAAGCGCCTGCATCTCCGGCGCGCGGAACTTGAGCGGCAGCGAAAGGCCCGCACGCACATCGCCCAGGGCCTCCGCCGCCGCCCCGTTGGCCATGACGATCGCGCCGCGCGCGTCGGCGACGATGAGCGGATCGGCGATAGCTGCGGCAAGGATTTCGGCCGACATGCCTGACGTGACCGCCGGTGCTGGCCTTGCGCCGGCCTCGATGTTCGCTGATGTCGCGCCACGCGCATCAGGAAGCGCCGCTACGACGCCGAGGCAAAGGACCGTCACGATGACGAGGGCGAGTGATCCGCCGGATGCAAGATGCAGGACGACGAGCGCGACAGCCGCGGCCGCCAGTATCCGCCAGTGGGGCCTCATCCTCTCCATCAGCCAAGCGACCCGATCAGGGATCGCGCTTGCCATGTCCATTCTCGTCTCCCGACTTGCGACGTCGCGTTGCCAGACGGCCGAAATCCGTGCCACCCATACCACGCCAGGTAGAGGAGAAGGATGATGGCTCTGAGACAGGACGGCGCCCTGCCCGACATTCCTCGACCCGATCCGGTGACGATCGAGGTCGCAGGCAAGATACGCACCTTCGACATCGCCAATCCGGTGCTGCCTGACTGGGTTGACAAGCACAAGCTCACCTCGGGCGGCTACCCCTACTCCAAGAAGATGGACGAAGAGGCCTACGACGAGGAGCTGGAGCGCCTCCAGGCCGAACTCGTAAAGCTGCTGGCCTGGATGCAGGCGACTGGAGAGCGCGTGCTCGTGCTATTCGAGGGCCGCGACGCGGCGGGCAAGGGCGGCACGATCGGGGTGCTGCGCGAATACATGAACCCGCGCACTGCGCGTAACGTCGCGCTTACGAAGCCGACCGAGAAGGAACGCGGCGAGTGGTATTTCCAGCGCTACATCACTCACTTCCCCACCGCAGGTGAGTTCGTCACCTTCGACCGCACCTGGTACAACCGTGCGGGCGTAGAGCCGGTGATGGGCTTCTGCACGCCAGAGCAGTATTCCCACTTCCTCGAAGAGGTGCCGAAGTTCGAACTGATGCTGGTGCGAGAGGGCATCCGCTTCTTCAAGTTCTGGCTGGACATCGGCCAAGAGACACAGCTCAAGCGGTTCCACGACCGTTACCACAGTCCGCTGACGAACTGGAAGTTCTCCGCAATGGACCTCGCGGGAATGACCAAGTGGGCCGAATACGGCAAGGCTCGCGACCACATGATCCAGGACACGCACACCCGCCATGCGCCCTGGATCGTGGTGCTGTCGAACGACAAGCGGCGCGCCCGGCTGGAAGTGATGCGCCACATCCTGCTGTCGATCGACTATGCACGCAAGGACATGGCGGCCGTGGGCAAGCCGGACAAGAAGGTGATCGGCGCCGGGCCGAAGTTCCTGAAGCGGTGAGCGGCCGGACCGGCTGCGGCTGCGTGCACTACAGTCGGCGAGGCGCCGTCAGGCCGGCTGTACCGACACGATGTTGCCGTCGGTGTCGATTATGCAGTTCATCGTCTTGCCCGCGGCGTTGAGTTCCACGCGATAGCTTCGGGCGTCGAGCTTGCTCGAGTTCGTCGGCAACACCTTGCTGGAGTCGACGCCGCCCTGCTGCGCGGCAGCATTCGCGCACAGGAGTTGCAGGTCGGCTGGCGCCGTTTCCGTGGCTGTCCGCGACATCTGGTCGGGCGTGGGCGAACTCTGGCATGCGGCAAGGACGGTCGAGAGGGCCAGGGTCATCGGCACGAGCCCGCCTGTGGCGCCGGCGTGGCTGTCGGTTGCGCGTTTCATGCGGACGGTCCCCCTCTGCTTCCTGTGAAGCCTAGACGCCCTTGTAAAGGGCTGCCCCCTGCATCAGCACGACGACCTTGGCGCCGACACTGATGCGGGAATGAAGGTCGACGATGTCGTCGTTGTTCATGCGAATGCAGCCGGACGACACGTCCAGGCCGATGGTCCACGGCTCGGGCGTGCCATGGATGCGGTAGATGGTGTCGCGATCTCCCTCGTAGAGATAGAGGGCCCGCGCGCCGAGGGGATTGTCCGGACCGCCCGGCTGGCCATTCGCCCATTTCGCGGCATTGGGATCGCGCGCGACCATCTCTGCCGGCGGCGTCCAGGTCGGCCACTCCGCCGTGCGGCCGACGCGCACGATGCCGGCCCAGCCGAACCCCTCGCGGCCGACGCCGATACCATAGCGGATGGCCTGCTGTCCGGGCTGGACCAGGTAAAGGAAATGCTGGTTGCCGTCGATGATGATGGTGCCCGGCTTCTCCGCGGTGCGGAACTTCACGACCTGTCGCCGGAAGGCTTCCGGCACCTGCTTGTGAAGCTTCCAGTAGCGATAGGCCTGGGTGCGGCCATAGTCGGTCCAGGTGCGCGTCTTCGGGTTGTAGACCTGCGTCTCCGCGGCGGCCGGCGTTGCGGACAGGGCCAGCCCCGCTGCGAACAGCAGCGCCACCCTCACCTCCTTCGACATCCGGGTCATGGCTTTGCCCACCCTTTGACGCGTGCCTCGTTCCTGGCCACCCACTTCTGCGCGTAGTCGTAGGGATCCTGGCGCTCCACCTGGAGCGCGTAGCTCATGTCCGTCGCTTCCTCGGGCGTGAAATCGACACGATCGAGGAACTTCACCACCTGCGGATAGCGCTCGCGCAGTGAGGTGGCGTAGGCGATGTGGTAGTGGGCCGTGTCCCAGCCAACCGTCGCGCTGGACTTCTCCTGCCACTGCGGATCCTCCGTGGGCAGGACGATTTTCCATTTGGCCGGATCGTAGGGTGGCTCCGTCAGGCGCACGATGTCGTGCAGCTTGAAGACGGTATGCGGGGCGTAGCAGCCGAAGATGATTGGGCGCCCGGTTGCAACCGCCGCATCGACCGCCGCCATGCCGACCTCCTCCGGCATCTCGAGCAGCCGCATCGTCTTGCCGTAGCCATAGCTGTTGGCGCGAATGCGCTCTATGGCGGTCGAGGACCAGGACGGGGCGCCGATCCACATCTCGCCCTTCCCGTCTCCGTCCGTATCGAAGATCGCCGTCTTCTGCGGATCGTTGAGGTCGGCAATGTCCCTGATGCCTTGCTCTTCGGCCGCGCGCGTCTCGCAGATGCCTTGCCAGGCCGGAACGCCGATCGGGCTCAGCGCCACCGTGCCGGCACCCTTGACGTATTTCTCCACCAGGTCGTCGAGGTTGGGAAGCCAGACTTCGGGGTGGATATCGACCGAGCCGGAGTCCAGGCCCGCGAAAGCGATGAGCGTGCCCATCTCGACGGCATCGGCGTCGATGCCGAACTCCTTCTTGAGCGCGACTTTCAGGATGTTCGCGCTCGCCTGGCCCGAATACCAGTTGGGCATGGCGATCACGAGATCCGCGGCCTGTGACGCGACGCAGCCCATGAGGACCGAGGCCGCAAGCGCCGTCGCTCGCAGGGGCGTCAGGAAGTCCATGACCATCGATCCTCCCAAGCTTCTTTTCATCTTCTCCGCGCAACAGCAACGTTGCCGGAGCGAGAGCCGGTCAGAAGAGGTTGTTCGGACACGCCATCATCGGCGCAAGCCGCATGTTGGCAAAAGTCTAACCCAGTCGGACCAAGTCGGTCGATGTTTATTTCCTGGTCTCACACCGGATATTTTTCAGCATGCGCGACCGGGGGGACTTCATTTCAAACGTCTGGTTTTGCATCGTTTCTACCGATGCACTCAATATTTTCGGATGCGACCAACAGCTACAAACCTTGTCAGTGTTGATGGAACGAGCAATCCAATGCCTGGACGCTTCTGCGGCATCGTACTCCGCGACCGCACATGCGGGGTCTTTTCCCACAGATGCGGATTGCGGGTGAGCTGGAGGCAGGCGCGCCAGGCGGCGGCCGAAAGCAGCATCCAATAGGCGGGCGTCCAGAGTACCGTTCTCCAGAAGGCGCCGCGCTCGTGCCGGCGGGTCGCGTAGTGACCTAGCAGCAGGAACGAGAGGTAACCGCAGACGATGTTGACTGCGTCGACCGTGAGCAGAACGACCGGCCACCCGGAGGCCGGGGCAGCGAGCACGATCTGCGCCAGCAGGATGCCAAGCGCCAGCAACAGCAACGGGTGAACCAGAGCGGAAACGACGAGGCCCGCCATCAGCACCTGCGCCACCAGAAAGGACGGCCAGCCCAGATCGATGGCGAGCCTCACCGGGTCGCGCATGTGGACCAGCCAGGTCTGCACCCAACCCTTGAACCAGCGCGTCCGCTGGCGCAGCCAGACCGACAGTTCCTCGGGGGCGTCCTCCAGCGTCGGCAGCGAGATGGTGTCGGTGCGATAGCCGAGGCGCACGAGTCGGATGCCGAGGTCCGCGTCCTCGGTGACATTGTACGGATCCCAGCCGCCCACCTCGCGCAATGGAGCGGTGCGGAAATGGTTCGAGGTGCCGCCCAGCGGCAGGACGACCCGCCAGCCCGACAGCCAGGGCAGCAGGCTGCGGAACAGCGCCCGGTACTCGAAGGCAAACAGGTTCGGAAGCAGGCCATGCGCACCGTTGGCTATCTCAAGCGGCGCCTGCAGGCAGGCGACTCGCGGGCCGGCCGCCTCGAAGCGTCGCCATGCCTCGACGAGCTGCATGGGATGGGGCCGGTCCTCGGCGTCGTAGAGCACGAGGAATTCGGTGCGGACCAGCGGGAGCGCGTGGTTGAGCGCCTTCGGCTTGGTGCGCGGCAGGCCAGGAGGGACACGCACTACCTCGACATGCGGCGGCAGCCAGAGTTCCGAGAGGGCGGAGAGTGTCTCGCGGTCGTCGGCCTCGCAGACCAGCTTCACCTCCAGCTTCGAGCGGGGCCAGACGATGCGGTCCAGCGCCGCGAGAAGCTGGGGCAGCACCTCCGCCTCCCGGTGGAGGGCGACGAGGACCGTATAGCCGGGAAGTCGCGACGGAGGCGTGGCTATCAGGTCGGGCGGCGGCACTGGCAGCGGGGTGCGCGCCGCGAAGAAGCGCAGCACGACGCAGGCCATGAAGAAGGTGGAAAGGATGGCGTGCGCCCACACGAGCGTGGCACCCGGAGCGAAGGTGATGGCGTAGAAGAGTGCCGCGAGCGATGCTCCGATAACGACGCTTTGCCGAGGGGTTGCGATGATCCGCGCCGAGAAGTCCGGGAACCGTTCGTAGAGACCGTTGCGGGCATAGGCCGCAACCGCTGGCGTGGCGCGCTCGAGAAGCGCCCGTCGCAGCTCGACCGGCGCAACGACGCGCAGCCGCTCGCGAAGGCGCGGGCTACCCGCGAGCAGGCCGCGCAGGCGCGCAAGGTCGACATCCTCGGGGCTGATCAGGAAACACGCCTGTCCGCCGGATCCCTCCAGGCCGACCGGCGCATGCCAGGCGCGGCGGCGCAGCAGCATCACGGCATCCCGCGAACGCACCAGCAACCGTGACGCGTCCAGGCGCGGCAGGAAGGCAAGCCCGAGATGGTTCGCAATCTCGCGATAGACCTTTTCCTCGGGAACGTCGCCGGACGCGAGAAGCTCTGCCTGGAAGGTGGTTCCATTCAACTGCGCGCGCTGGACAATGCGTGCGCCCTCGGCCACGGTGACGCCCAGCCTGGCCAGGATGGGCTGCCAGTTCGCCGCGTCATCGACCGGGTCGGGACGCCCGCCCTGCTGCCGCTCCAGTACATCGCGAAACGCAGACATGCCCTCGGACGGCGCCGCGCCGGCCACGTCCGAGAGGCGAAGCGGCCGGTTCATTCCGCCCGCCGGCGTGCGACACGGACAGCGAACTGCCCGGCCGCGCCGCTCACAGGATCAGGCCCTGGCGGATGGCGGTGGCAACCGCGTGGACGCGGTTCACGGCGCCGAGCTTGACCCGGGCGTTTATAAGGTGCTTCTCGGCAGTATGCTCCGAAATCCCGAGAATCTGGGATATTTCCCATTCGGACTTGCCTTGCGCGGCCCACCCAAGGCATTCGGTCTCGCGCAACGTCAGCTTGACCGACCGGCTTTCCCGCGGCTGACGCTTGGGCGCCGCGCCTGCACCGTTCGGACGCCCGGCCGTTACAGTCTCAGCAGAGTCCGCAGCCGCACACGGCCCGCCTTCGTCGACCGCATGCAGTGCATCGAGCCCTCTCGCGCCGAACGCGGGCCGCCCGTCGTCCCCCATAGCAACGCGCTCCTGTTGCCAAGCGACAGGAGATGACCTTAGTCGTCAGAAAAAATTCTTTCCATATCTTTTGCGCGATATTCCCAAATTGGATGATATCTCCTTCATGAGAGCTTCGAAACAGACAGAGACATCGTATCCCCCTGGCGAGATGTCTTTCGCGCGGAGAACGATAAGCTTTCTCGCAATCATCTTGACTACGTTCGTTCTTGCGGCGGCCGCGAGCGCGCAGCAGGGAGCATCGCCTGTCCCGTTCTTCTGGGACACGCGCGAGACGCTGCCCAAGCCGGACCTCACCAGTCTGGCACGGCTACGCTTCCTGACCACGACGGATTTCCGGCCCTTCAACTTCCTCGACAGCCAGGGGCGACTGACGGGGTTCCACGTCGACCTGGCGCGTGCGATCTGCAACGAACTGGGCATCATCGACAAATGCGAGATCCAGGCCCTGCCCTGGGCGGAGCTCGAACCGGCGCTCATGAAGGGCGACGGCGATGCTATCATGGCCGGCATCGCGGTTACCGCCCGCACGCGGGAGAACCTCGGCTTCACGCGGTCCTATCTGCGGTTCCCGGCGCGGTTCGTGGCTCCCCTCAGCTCGGCCCTCGAGGAACCACTGGCCGCCGCCATCCAGGATAAGCGCGTTGGGGTCGTGTCGGAGACCGCCCACCAGAGTCTGCTTCGCGAACAGTTCGGCGCGAGCAACGTGGAGGCCTTCGATGAGCAGGACGCGATGCTCGACGCGCTGGCTGACGGCAGGCTGGACGCCGCCTTCGGCGACGGCTTGCGCCTCGCCAACTGGCTCGGCGGCAAGCAGGGGGCTGACTGCTGCAAGTTCGTCGGCGGCCCCTATATCGCGCCCGACTATCTCGGACAGGGATTGGCCATCGCAACGAGGCCGGACGACACGACCCTGCGCGCTGCGCTGGACTGGGCGTTGCAGCAGGTGGCCGTCAAGGGCACCTTCGCCGAACTCTACCTGCGCTATTTCCCGATCGGGTTCTTCTGAGCCGCTGGCGGCCGTTTACCCGCCGCCGACGAGCGCACTCAGGTGAGGGCGCGGTGTCGGGCCTTGGTCGCCCGCTCGATCGCTGCGATCGTGGGAGCGTCCACCTTCAGGTGGCGGCGAAGGAGCTGCAGCACGCGCAGCTCCTCGAGGCGCATCTCCATGTCGGCGGACGCAACCTCGAAGGCGGCCGTATAGGCGGTGTCGTGCAGGTGTTCCGGAATGGCAGCTCCGGCATCTGCGAGCACGGCCTCAAGCCCGTCCTCCGCCTGCAGGCGCTGCTGGCACTTCTGCGCCACCTTCACAAGCGTGCTGGGATCGAAGTCCTCGAAGACCGGCCACGTCTCCACCACCGCGCCGATGCGGGCGAGTTCGCTATCGGTCATCTCGCGGTCTGACGCGGACGTTATCACCATCAGATAGATGAGCGCCTCGTGGGCGGTCGGTCTTGCCATGTCTCCCTCTCCATGCGGTGCTCCGAACGTAAGAGCGGAGCCGCCGCGCCACAAGTCGGCAAGCGGGAAACGTTGACGCTCCCGGATACGACGACTAGAGCAACGCTTTCCGGCCCGACGCCGGAGTTTTCCAAGGTTGTCACAATGTCCGCGTTGCCACCCATCGATCTCACCCCCGCTTTGCTTGCGGCTGCCCACGAGAGCAAGGCGTGGCCTTTCGAAGAGGCCCGCAAGATCGTCGCGCGGTACAAAGGCAAACCTTTCCCCGAGACGGTGCTGTTCGAGACCGGCTACGGCCCGTCCGGCCTGCCGCACATCGGAACCTTCGGTGAAGTCGCGCGCACGACGATGGTACGCCATGCCTTTCGCGTGCTCACAGAGGACAAGGTGCCGACGAAGCTGCTGTGCTTCTCCGACGACATGGACGGCATGCGCAAGATTCCGGATAACGTCCCGGACCGCGCGTTCCTCGAGCCGCACCTGCACAAGCCGCTCACCGTCGTGCCGAACCCGTTCGGCGGCGACTATGCGAGCTTCGGCGACCACAACAACGCGATGCTGCGGCGCTTCCTCGACACGTTCGGCTTCGAATACGAGTTCGCCAGCGCGACCGAGTACTACAAGTCGGGCCGTTTCGACGAGGTGCTGCTGCGCGCCGCCGAGCGTTACGACGCCATCATGGCAGTGATGCTGCCGACCCTCGGCCCGGAGCGTCAGGCAACCTACAGCCCGTTCCTGCCGATCTCGCCGAAGACCGGCCGCGTGCTTTACGTGCCAATGAAGCACGTCGACGCGAAGGCCGGCACGATCACCTTCGACGACGAGGACGGCACCGAGACGACGCTGCCGGTCACCGGCGGCGCGGTTAAGCTGCAGTGGAAGCCGGACTTCGGCATGCGCTGGGCGGCGCTCGGCGTCGACTTCGAGATGTTCGGCAAGGACCACCAGACCAACCAGGTGATCTACGACAAGATCTGCTCGATCCTCGGCGGCACGCCGCCGGAGCACTTCGTCTACGAACTGTTCCTTGACGAGCACGGGCAGAAGATCTCGAAGTCGAAGGGCAACGGGCTGACCATCGACGAGTGGCTCACCTACGCCCCGACCGAGAGCCTCGCGCTCTACATGTTCCAGCGGCCACGGCAGGCCAAGAAGCTCTATTTCGACGTCATTCCGCGCGCGGTGGAGGAATACTACCAGTTCATCGCCGCCTATCCGCGCCAGGACTGGAAGGAGCGGCTGGGCAATCCGGTCTGGCACATCCACAACGGTGCGCCGCCTCTGGTCGACATGCCGGTGTCGTTCGGCCTGCTGCTCAATCTCGTCAGCGCCTCGAACGCGCACGACAGGTCGGTGCTGTGGGGCTTCATCTCCCGTCACAAGCCCGGCGTCACGCCGCAGACGCATCCGGAACTCGACCGGCTGGTCGGCTATGCAATCCGCTACTTCGAGGATTTCGTGAAGCCGACGAAGAAGTTCCGCGCTCCGGACGAGATCGAGCGGGCCGCCTTGTCGCAACTTTCGGATGCGCTGGCGGCGCTGCCGCAGGATGCGGACGGCGAGGCTATCCAGAACGCCGCGCTGAACGTCGCTCGGGCCATCGAGCGCTACCAGGACCACGCCAAGAAGAGCCCGGAAGGCGGACCCGGCGTGTCGGTCGCCTTCTTCCAGATGATCTACCAGGTGCTGCTGGGCCAGGAACGCGGGCCGCGCTTCGGCTCCTTCGTAGCGCTCTACGGCATCGCGGAAACGCGCGCGCTCATTGGGCAGGCGCTGGAGGGGGCGCTGGCGGCGTAGGAAAGGGACCTTCCGGCAAGGGCGGCGGCAGCGGCCCGCCCTGGACCTCGCCTGCCGCGTCGAATCCCGACGGCGCGAGGATCGAGCCGTCCACCGACGGCGGGCGCGGCAGCGCGCTGTCCAGCGCGACGGGGGCCGGCGTCGCGGACGGCGGCGGCCTGCCGAACATGCCCTTCCGCGCCTGCTCGGCGGTTTCGCCGAGCGCCACATAGTCACTGCCGGGTCGCGCACGCGCCCAGCCATTCTCCACAAGCCAGGCGGCGAGGTCCTGCTTGCCGACCGTGCAGGGCGCGACGATGATCTCACGGTCGGCCTGGGGCGGCACGACGCAGGACACCGAACGGCCGCGCAGGAAGGCGCGGAACGCGGTGCGCGCGCCGACGCCGCAAGGCCAAGTGGTGCCCTCGAATGTACACTGTTCGTCGGCATCGACCGGCTCGATCCCTTCCAGGGCGATACGATAGCCCTTCGCCTCGATCAGGCCGGCGCCACTTGCAACCGGCCGGGGCAGGATCGTCGGCTTCCAGTCGCCGGGGAGCGGCGGCTTGGGCGGCAATGCCAGGGAAAGCTCGCTGAGCGGCGGGCGCGCCGGGAGACGCTCGAGGGGAGCCTGATCTGGCTCCGCGACGGCGTCGGCGGGCGCTGGCGCAACCGGTGCGGCCTGAACCGGGGTGTCGGCCGCGTCACCAACGGGTGCTGCCGAGCCGGTGCCTTCAGGCTCGGAGGGCTCGACAGCGGCCGGCCGTTCCGGCCGCGCGGGAGCGACGGCGACCGGGTTCACCGGTTCGGGTGCTGCTCCAGTCTCGCCCGGTGCTCCGGACCGCAGCGACGGTCCTGCCGCGAGGATGACAAGGCCCACCGCCGCGACGACCACGGCGGCACCGGCAACGGTCGTTGCCTGCCGTATCACTGGCTTGCCCAGACGATCCGGGCGAGCCAGTCGATCTCCGCGGTGGGAAGGACGCGCAGAGGATGTGCCGGGTTCACCGAAAGCAGCTCGACTTCCCGCTGCGTGCGACGCGCCAGCACCTTCGCCATGACCTCGCCAGCGGTGGTCTTGACCACGACGCGGTCGCCGATGCGCACCGGGGCGCCCGGCTCGACGATCAGGATGTCGCGGTCGCGGTAGACGGGGAGCATCGAGTCGCCCTGCACCTGCAGGGCGTAGGCGCTCTCTCCCGTCCGCACGGGCAGTTCGATGAGATCCCAGCCATGGCCGACCGGAAAGCCGGCATCGTCGAAGAAGCCGCCGGCGCCGGCCTGCGCAAGGCCGACGAGCGGCACCGAGGAACGCTGGACCGGCAGCGGCGCGCCCGACGTCGCTCCGACGCCCTTCACCAACTCGAGAAACTCCTCGAGAGACGAGTTGGTCGCGACGATGACCTTGGCGATGGACTCGGTAGACGGCCAGCGCAGGCGGCCGTCCACGGAACGGCGCTTCGACTTGTTGAAGGCGGTCGAATCAAGCCCCGCCCGCTTCGCCAGCCCGGATGGGGAAAGCGAGTGGCGGGCAGCAAGGGCGTCAATCGCCGCCCAGACGCGGTCATGCGAAAGCACGAGGTCGCTTCCTGAACGATCCAAGGAAAATATGCCTCTGTATCTAGCGCCGCAAAACGCCCCTGTCCAGAAGCCGACGCAATGATGTACAGGGCAAATACTTTCCGGACGACGACAGTATCGGCTTGAAGGTCCGGCCCCCGGGACGGTATCGAGGACGAGGGCCAGCGGGAGGCGCATGCAGAATACGGTTCTCAGGATCGTTCGATCGCTGTCGACGCTCGGCCTCGTCATCGGATCGCTGTTCTTCGCCGCCTCGCTGACGCCGAGCCTGGTGCCGCGCGACTTCCTGCTGCAGGGCGTGCTTTCGGGCGGCAATTTCGCCGCGGGCTATTTCCTCGGCATCCTGCTCGACCTGCTGTGGCGCTATCTGCAGCTTCCGGTGCCACCCGATCGCGCCAGGGTGAAAATGGTGGCGGTCGCGCTGGCCGCCAGCGCGGTCGTGATCGTGTGGTCGCTTCGGCAGGCGTCGGTCTGGCAGGATTCGATCCGCGTGCTGATGGAACTCGAACCCGTTCACAGTGCCCGGCCGCTTGAAACGGGACTGATAGCGGCGCTGGTGTTCGCCCTGCTCCTGGCGCTGGCGCGGCTGGTGCGGTGGCTCTTCCGCTTCCTGTCGGAACGTCTGGCGCGTCGTCTGCCGAGCCGCGTCGCCGGCGTGATCGGCCTTACCATCGTGGTGCTGCTGTTGTGGACGGCGGTCGACGGACTGCTGTTCCAGGTGGCGCTGCGTGTCGCCGACAGCACCTTCCGCGGGCTCGACGAACTCATGGAGCCGAACATCGCGCAACCGACCGACCCGCTCAAGACCGGCAGCCCGGACTCGCTTATCGACTGGGAGGGGATTGGACGGATGGGGCGCGACTTCGTCGCGTCGGGACCGGATGCGGCCGAGATTGCCAGCTTCACCGGCCGTCCGGCCATGGAACCGCTGCGGGTCTATGTCGGGCTGAACTCGGCCGAAACGGTCAAGGAGCGCGCAGCGCTGGCGCTGGAGGAGATGAAGCGAGTCGGCGCATTCGACCGCTCGATCCTCGTCATCGTCACGCCGACCGGCACGGGCTGGGTCGATCCCGCGGCGATGGACCCGCTGGAGTACCTGCACGGGGGCGATGTCGCCAGCGTGGCAATGCAGTATTCCTACCTAGCGAGCTGGCTGTCGCTGCTGGTCGAACCGGGCTACGGCGCAGAGGCCGCGCGTGCCCTGTTCTCCGCCGTCTACGGCCACTGGACCAGCCTGCCGAAGGAGTCGCGGCCGCGCCTCTACCTGCACGGGCTGAGCCTCGGGGCGATGAACTCCGACCTTTCAACCGACATCTACGCCGTGCTGAGCGACCCGTTCCAAGGTGCGCTGTGGAGCGGGCCGCCGTTCACGAGCCGAAGCTGGCGGGCAGCGACCAACGCACGAGACCCCGGATCTCCAGAATGGCTGCCGCGTTTCCGCGACGGTTCGATCGTCCGCTTCGCCAACCAACACGGCGGCGCGGCGGAGGCCCCGGCGCAGTGGGGCCCCATGCGGATCGTCTATCTGCAATATGCGAGCGACCCGATCGTGTTCTTCGAGCCGGACGCCGGCTACCGGGAGCCGCAATGGATGCAGGTGCCACGAGGCCCCGACGTGTCGCCAATGCTTCGGTGGTTCCCGATCGTCACCCTGCTGCAGCTCGGCGTCGACATCGCGCTCGGCACGACGACGCCAATGGGCTACGGCCACGTCTACGCGCCAGAGCACTACATCGAGCCGTGGATCCAGGTGACCCAGCCGCCCGGCTGGGAGCAGCCGGCGGATGTCGAGCGGCTGAAGGCGTTCTTCCGAGCCAAGCGCGGGTAGGCTACAGCGCCCGCACGCGGCCCTCAGGCGGCGCTGGCCGTGGCCCAGGCCGCTCCGCCGCTACGCGGCCTGCTTGTTCTCCGCGCGATAGGGGTCAAAGCGCTCGTAGAAGGTCTGGCCTTTCGCCGCCATGTCGACGAGCAGCTTCGGCACCTTGTACTGGTTGCCGTACAGCTTGCGCAGCTGCTTGGCCTTCGCGACGAAGGTCGCCGCGCCCATGCCGTCGATGTAGGACAGCACGCCGCCGGTGTAAGGCGCGAAACCGAAGGCCAGGATCGAGCCGACATCCGCCTCGCGCGGGTCGGTCACGATCCCCTCCTCCATGACCCGCGCGGCCTCCAGCGCGATGGTGACGAGGAAGCGCTCCTTCAGCTCCTCGACATCGACCGTTGCCGGATCCTTCTGCGGATAGAGGTCGCGCAGGCCCGGCCACAGCGTCTTCTTCGCCGGCTTCGGCGGATAATCGTAGAAGCCCTTGCCGTTCTTGCGGCCCCGGCGGTCGTGGGCGTCCACGAGCGTGT
>Ga0182742_1000869_pt1 | contig 43124 bp, 43 predicted proteins | sample eDN5th37CBELigMG_FD_128880 | JGI IMG/M metagenome (GOLD analysis project Ga0182742, IMG submission 128880) | Enriched Miracle-Growth compost microbial communities from Emeryville, California, USA - eDNA 5th pass 37_C BE-Lig MG (version 2)... ... | reverse complement strand
CGGCACCGGCAAGTCGACGCTGGCCGCTGCGATCGCTCCGGAACTCGGCAGCGCCCCCGGCGCGCGCTGGCTGCGCTCGGACGTGCTGCGCAAGCGCCTGCACGGCGTCTCGCCGGAAAGCCGGCTCCCGCGCGAAGCCTATACCGCGGAGCGAAGCGCCCAAGTTTATGCCGAGCTGCTCGCCCGCGCTCGCCGAACGCTGATGGACGGTCGGTCGGTCGTCGTCGACGCCGTCTTCCCACGTGAGAGCGAGCGTGGCGCCTTGGCCGCGCTGGCGCGAGAGACGGGTGTCAGCTTTACCGGCTTATGGCTCGAGGCACCGCCGGACCTGCTGCGCGAACGGCTCGCGCTCCGGATGAACGACGCGTCGGATGCAGATTCTGCCGTGCTCGAGCGCCAGTTGAGCTATGACCTTGGCGATCTTGCCGATTGGCATCGGCTCTCGGCCGCAGGGACAGCCGAAGAAGCACTCTCCGGAGCGCTGACGATCCTTGAGGGGACGCCATGATGACGATGCATGCCATGCAGCTCGAAACTCCGGGCCGTCGGCTGCGCCTGGCTGAGCAGCCCCTGCCGGAGCCCGGCGAGCATCAGCTGCGTGTCGCAATCTCGGCCTGCGGCGTGTGCCGCACGGACCTTCATGTGGTGGACGGCGACATAAGCGGCCCGCTGCCGATCGTGCCGGGGCACGAGATCGTCGGCCGCGTCGATGCAGTGGGGCCAGGCGCTGAAGGCTTTGCCCTGGGCGAGCGGGTCGGCGTCCCTTGGCTAGGCCACACCTGCGGCGTCTGCCCGTACTGCATCGCCGGCCGCGAGAACCTGTGCGATGCGCCGCTTTTCACCGGTTTCACCCGCGATGGCGGCTTCGCCACGCACTGCATTGCCGACAGTCGCTTCTGTTTCGCATTACCCCAAACCTTCGACGACGCGCATGCGGCGCCGCTGCTCTGCGCCGGGTTGATCGGCTACCGCGCCTATCGTCTGGCCGGCGAGGCGCCGGTGCTGGGCCTCTACGGCTTCGGCGCCGCCGCGCACATCCTGGCCCAACTGGCCATATGGCAGGGCCGCAAGGTGTTCGCCTTCACCCGCGACGGCGATCTGGCGGGCCAGGATTTCGCTCGCCGGCTGGGCTGTGCCTGGGCAGGTGCCTCGACCGAGCCGCCGCCCGAGCCGCTGGATGCGGCGATCCTCTTCGCTCCGGTCGGCGCATTGGTGCCGCTGGCGCTGAAGGCGGTGAGGAAGGGTGGCCGGGCGGTCTGCGCCGGCATCCACATGTCCGACATCCCCTCCTTTCCCTATGCTGACCTGTGGGAGGAACGCTCGATCCTCTCAGTCGCCAACCTGACCCGGCAGGACGGGGTCGAGTTTCTCGAGCTCGCTGGACAGGCTGCAATCACCACCCACGTCTCTTGCATGCCGCTTGCAAAGGCGAACGAGGCGCTTGCAACGCTTCGCGCCGGCGAAATCGAGGGGGCCATCGTCCTGATCCCCTGATGCCTTCTCTTCCATAGGCTCACGAGTGTCGGCGCGGATCGCCCGTGGAGCATCCTGCGGCCGACTCTCTGAGGAAGGAGCCGCCGCATGAAGAACGTACTGCCGCTGGCCCATGACGACGAGGAGCAGGAGGCGCGGCTGCAGGGGGTGGCGGGTGACTTCAGCCGGGCGCTCTCCGGATACCTGACCTTGTCGTGATGGGCGCCTATGGCCACGGGCGAGCGGTGGATGCCCTGTTCGGCGAAGTCTCCGGCGGGACGCTAGCGAAAAGCGAGTTTTCCGCTCTTCATGGCGCACTGAGGCCCTCAGCCGCCGCCCGAAGATTCGCCGCGGCCCGCGGGGGAGCCGACCGAATGCGTCCTGCGCCACTCCGCTTCTGACCCCAATCCTGCGGCGAATGCGATCCTCAAGGCATCGGCGAAATTCGTCACCTCCAGCTTGCTCATCACGTTTGCGCGGTACACTTCGACGGTGCGCGAGCTGATGCCCAGATCATAGGCGACCGTCTTGTTGGGGTAGCCGCAGGCCAGCCCGTCGAGCACCTCTCGCTCCCGCTCGGTCAGCGCGGCAATCTGGGTCCGCGCCCAGCGTTCGTGATCGCGCTGTGCCGCATGGTCGCTTGCCCGCCTACAGGCGACCTCGATCGCCTGCAGCAGCCGCTCTCGCTCGAACGGCTTCTCGAGGAAATCGACAGCGCCCGCCTGCATGGCCTTAACGGCGGTTGCGACGTCGCCATGGCCCGTCAGCACGATGACAGGCAGGTTCAGCCCACGGCGCGCCATCTCCTCCTGCACCTGCAGCCCGTCCATTCCCGGCATGCGGACGTCGAGCAGGACGCAAGCCGGCTCGTCCCGCTTCGCACCCTTGAGGAAGCTGTCGCCGTCTGCCCATCGCTCGACACGGAAGCCACTGGTACGCAAAAGGAAATCCAGGGAGCGGCGCACCGGCTCCTCGTCATCGACCACATGGATGAGATGGCCTTCATCCATACCCTTGTTCCCTTGCCGCACCCTCGCCGAGGACTCCAGCGCAGCAGAGGAGACGCTGGAATGCAAGGATCTGTCGCTAACGTCCAAGGGCAGACGGAGAGGAGGCGCTTGAGGAGCGCGACCAGCTTTCCGCAACGATAGTGGTGAGGAGAGATCTGGATCACGAGGCACTATACGATCAGCGCAGACAATCAGCCGCTGGGGCTCTATACGATCCATGAGCCGCACGAGCATCCGGATGGGACCGCCCGACGTGTGAGGACGCTGCCCGGGCGCCTGGATATTGCGACGTCGCCACCACCGAACAAGCGAGCGAATCGCCGCTCTTTCCGCAGGCGTGGAGGGGTGGACACGGACAAGGAGGCCTGCGCCGCTTTTCAGCGGTTGGGGCAACGGTTCTCATCAGCGTAAGGTTCTGGTCTATCAGGCACCAGCCGCCCCCAGTTCCTCCATCTCGCGCAGCCAGCCGAGGCGCTGCTCCTCGCTGGTCTCGACCCCGCCGATGATCGTTCTCTCAACCGGGCGTATGCCGACAAATTTGAGGATGTTGCGCTCCAGGCTCTTCACGCTGTGGGCGCCGTAGACAAGCCGGTAGAAGAAGGCGGGCATCCCCATGGTAACGACGATCCGAGCCGAGCGTCCCTTCAGCAACTTCTCCGGCAGTCCCCCTTCACGATACCGAAATGCGAAGTCCGGCCGCATCACCTGCTCCAGGAACGCCTTGAGCAGCGCTGGCACGTCTCCGAGCCACAGCGGGTAGAACAGCACGATGTGTTCCGCCCAGGCAATGTCAGCCTGGGCCCTTGCCACATCCGCCGCAGGCGTGCCCTCCAACCAGTCATGGCTCGCGCGCAGCAGCGGGATGTCGACATCGGCGAGCCTCAAGAGGCGGGTCTCGTGCCCCTGCGCGCCGCTCTGATAAGCCGCCGCCAATGCGTGAATGAACCGCGCCGGATCAGGGTCCGGATGGGCATCGATGATCAGGATCCTGCGTTCTTCCATGGGCGGGCGCCTTCGTACTCCTCCGGGCGATCCCGCGGAGCGGGAACGCGGCAGGGCGCCCAAGGTGGAGTTGACCCAGGATCGCCCGCAGCCGGGTCTGCCCAGTCGCGCCGCGCGTGGGCATCGGGCTTGTTACGGAGCTTCACTCTGGTGTGCCGGCACGCTGCCCAAGGCGCGCCTCCTCACCATCCGGCCCGCAGTTGATGGCTCCCTGATGAGCCGTTCCCTTAAAGGCCGCGAGCTAGCGGAGACCATTCTGCTCGCCCGTTACTGCGAGCCATTGTGGCAATCACGTATATCGGTCCCGAATAGCGCTCCGCAGAAAGGATCGGGAGGGGCCGATCGCTCGACCTCTCCTGGATGCACTTCGTGCGGAGGAGGATGTGATGCGCAAGACAATCATCGGATTGGTGATCGCCGGCCTTACGGCAATGCAGGGTGCGCCGCTGCTGGCCCAGGAAGATCAGCCGAACGTTCAGGAGCTCGCGAACCGCTGGACCGCTGCCTATAATCGCGCCGACGTGAACGGCGTCGCGACCCTCTATTCACCCAGCGCGGAAGTCTACATCCATCAGGAGGGGCGCTTCGTAGGCCGGGACGACATCCGTGACTATTGGGCCGGAGATATGGGGCGGAGCAATCCGATCACTGTCCTGCACGTGACCGATTCCACCATCGACACTGAAATGATGCTGGTCCACGGCAATTACGAGGTGATCGATCGGCTCAGCGGAGTGCCGCTCGGATCAGGCCGCTTCGCACACATCTGGGTGCTGAACGACGGTGAATGGGTGCTTGATCGCGACATCTGGGTCGATCGCGGTCATTGAATTCGACCCGCGTCAGGAACGCCGCTCCGCGAGCAAGACTTTCGCGGTCAGCCATACGGTCGCTTCGGCTCCGTCTCTCCACCTCGGCTTTTCCACCATGACTGATGCATGGTAGGATTCTGAGCAGCCGGCACGACGTTCCAGCATCGGCAACGCCCCGGCACTGCATGCGTCCCGGAGGTAGTGAGTGAGCGAACCGCGAATGCGCGGAAAACTGTCTCCGGAGGCTGCTATCGGCTATGCGGCCGCTGCGGCTGCTGTCGGAGCGACCCATCTCGTACGGCTGGCGGCCGACCCGGTGCTGGGCGAGAGGGCGCCGTTCCTTCCATTCGTGCTGCCGGTCGTAGTGGCCGTGCTCGTCAGCGGGCGGGGGCCCGCGGTGTTCGCGGGGCTGCTGTCGCTGATCGCGGGCTTCAGCCTGCTTGATCCGATCAGCCGGTTCGCCGCCGCCAACTTTGTGCAAGCTGGCCTGTTCGTCCTCGTCTGCGCCGGTGTCGGCTGGCTGGACCACCGCCTTGCGGCGCAGCGAAGGTTGGCTAGCCGAGCCGCGACGCAGCTTGAGCTGCTGGTCGAGGCGGCGTCCGGATACGCCATCTTCATGGTCGATGCGCAAGGCCACGTCACCAGTTGGAACCGCAGCGCGGAGGAGGTGCTGGGCTGGAGCAGGGAGAATGTCCTGGGCCAGCACTGCTCTATCTTCCTCACGGGGCCGGGGGCTGACGCGCAGGCGATGGAACAGCTCGACCGCGCACGGCGCGAAGGTCGCTTCGCGGGAGAGGCCTGGCAGAAGCGGGCCGACGGGTCCGAATTCATCGCCAATGTCTCGATCACGCCGATTATCGGCCAAGGGGGAACGGACCTGGGCTTTGCCAAGATCATCCAGGACGTGACCGCGCGCCGCGCGGAGGAGAGGGCGCTTCAGCGGCGGGAGGAGCATCTCAAGTCGATCCTCGCCACTGTGCCCGACGCCATGGTGGTGATTGATGAAAAAGGAATCATCCTGTCCTTCAGCCACGCCGCCGAGCGGCTGTTCGGCTATACGGAGAACCAGGTAACGGGCAGGAACGTCAGCCTGCTGATGCCCTCGCCTGACCGTGAGCGGCACGATGAATATCTCGAGCGCTATCTTGCGACCGGTGTGCCGCGGATTATCGGCATCGGCCGGATCGTCACCGGATTGCGCGCCGATGGTAGCACCTTTCCCATGGCCCTGTCCGTGGGTGAAGCGCAGGCAGCCGACCAACGGCTGTTCACCGGCTTCATACAAGACCTGACCGAGCGGCGCGACTTCGAGGCACGGCTGGAGCAGCTCCAGTCGGAGTTGATCCACGTTTCGCGCCTCAGTGCGATGGGCACCATGGCTTCCACCCTCGCGCACGAGCTGAACCAGCCGCTGACCGCGATCGCCAGCTATGGCGAAGCGGCCGGGATCATCCTGGAGAGAGAGGATCAGCCCGATAAGGAGATGCTGCGCGACGTCGTGACCCAGATGGCCGAGCAGTCGCTACGCGCCGGACGCATCGTGAGGCGGCTGCGCGACTTCGTCTCAAAGGGCGAGCTGGCCAAGACAGTCGAGGACCTGCCTAAGGTCATTGAAGAGGCGAGTGCTCTCGCCCTGGTCGGCGCGAAGGACAAGGGAGTCGCCACTCAATTCGCCTTTGCGCCCGATGCCACGCCGGTGCTGATCGACAGGGTGCAGATCCAGCAGGTCCTCATCAACCTGATGCGCAACGCGATCGAGGCGATGGATGGCATGCCAGGCAAGCGGCTGCTGAATGTCACCACAGCGTTGCTCGATCCAGCGACTGTGCAGGTCTCCGTCTCCGACACCGGAGGCGGGATTGCTCCTGAGGTGCGAAAGCACCTGTTCCAGGCGTTCAACAGCAGCAAGGAAAGCGGAATGGGGCTGGGCCTGTCGATCTGCCGCACCATTGTGGAGGCGCATGGCGGACGCATCGCGGCGCTGGACCGCGAAGGAGGCGGGACCGAGTTCCGCTTCACGCTGATGCGCCCGCGGGCGCAGGACGTCGCATGACGGGCACCCGGCATGTCCATGTGGTTGAAGATGAGGAGCCGATCCGGCGTTCGCTCCACCTGATGCTTCGCGCGCTCGGGCACGATGTGCAGTTGTTCGACTCTGGAAGCGCGTTCCTTGCCGCCCTCCCGCACCTCCCCATCGGCTGCGTGCTGCTGGACCTGCGCATGCCAGAGGTGGACGGATTGGAAGTGCAGCGCCGGCTGACCGCCGCGGGGGCGGTCCAGTCCGTGATCGTGATGAGCGGCCACGGAGATCTTGGGGTGGCGGTCGCCGCGCTGGAGCAGGGTGCCGTCGCCTTCCTGGAAAAGCCGTTCTCCCGCGCAGCGCTGCAGCAGGCGCTCGGGTGCGCTTTCCTCCGGCTGGAGGACGCCGAGACATATCGCCGCCATCTTCGCGCCGCGGCTGTGGCGGTGCAACGGCTGCCTTCTATCGAGCGGCAGGTGCTCGAACTGATGGCTCGCGGCCACGATGCAAGCAGTATCGCCCGGCAGATCGGACGGTCGGACATGGAGGTAGAGTTGGCGCGGTCACGCATCTTCGCCGAATTGGAGGTGGAGACCGTCACCGAGGCCCTCCACATGGCCTTCGCCGCGCGCCGCGTTGCCTTGCTGTAGGTCATCGGCCGCTCGGACATCTACTTAGCGAAAGGTCGGGTCGCCTGCGGTAGCAGGAGCGATGAGCTTCGCATCCGATCCGCACGGAACCGCATGATTCCCTTGACCGAAACCACCGCGCCGCGTGTCCTCCTGGTCGAGGACGACGACGCTGTGCGTCGCAGCCTTCTGCTACTGCTTCGCTCGCGTGGCTACGACGTCAGGGCCTACCCATCCGCCGTGGGGCTGGCGATGAACCCCGGCGCTCTGGGGTGCGCTTGCCTGGTAGCCGATCTGATGATGCCGCAGACCGATGCGATCGAACTGCTGGCGGAGCTTCGCGGCGCCTGCTGGACCGGAAGGTCGATCCTGATCAGCGGCCATCTCGACGCGCAGTGGCGCACGAAGGCGATCTCCGCAGGTTATGACGCCGTGCTACGAAAGCCCATCAGCGAATCTGTGCTGGTGCGTACCGTAGAGAAACTCCTGCCGAAGCCCGCCTGCTCATGAGCAGAAAACCTGGGGGTCAGCCAGAACCCGCCCGATCCGCTGTCTGCGTCCACCGGTGCTGGACTGTCGTGGCGGGAGGCAGGCGACCGCGAAAGGCTGCAGGATGGGTTGATCTGCAAACCGGCTGCGCAAGTGCCTGGGGAAGCTCATAGCCTGAGCAGCGGCCTCCGGATATTTCCGGATACAGTGGGGGGAGCGCGCCAGCCACCATGAGGCTTGTTGAACGGAGACAGCATCATGAAACAGCCTGCCAATAACGCCGTCAGGAATTGGCTTTGGCCGATCGTCATTGCCTTGCTCGGCGCGCTGCTTGTCATTTGGCTGTTCGCCCCGAGTGATGATCCCTCCCAAGAGTCGAGAACGAACAGGGCGCCGAATAGTGAGTGGACCACCGCGCCGGAAGGGCCCGCTGTTCAGGTCGATCTGCCGGAGGCGCCCATACGGCGAGTGCCTGCCCAGCAGGCGGCCTCCAGTCCTGCTCCGTCGTCGGAAGAATAGCGGCAGGGCGCACGGCGCGGCGCCTCCGATCGCGACCCAGGCTGTAGGAGGAGCGACATGCCGCTCGGGCTCCCACTGGCGATCGCTTCGACATTGGGAACGGCGGCGGCCCTGCTGGCTCATGCCCGATATCGTCGCGAGATGGACCTGATTGAAGCCACCGTCGAGAACGGCGGTATGATCGCGCACACCTCCGTCGGAACGATCGAATTTCCGGAGAGCGGCGGCGGCGAGCCGCTTCTGATGATCCGCGGTGCAGGAGGCGGCTTTGACCGGGGCCTCCTGATCGGCCCGGAATTCGCCGATGGCTTCACGATCATCGCGCCCTCGCCCTTCGGCCATCTCGGCACACGCATTCCCCAGGACAGCTCCCTCGCGGCGCAGGCGGATGCGCATGCCGCGCTCCTCGACTACCTCGAGATCAAGCGGTGCGTCGTCGCCGGCGCCTCGGCGGGTGCGCCAAGCGTGATCGAGTTGCGCTTCGCTATCCCGAGCGCGCCTCTGCGCTGATCCTGCTCGCGCCGCGCGCCTATGATCCACCCGACCCCGTCGGCGTGGACGAGCAGGTGCTGCAACGTGGCGGACATTTGATGCTGGGTCAGGGCCCGCAGGTCCGCAGGTGGCCCGACGAGTTCCTCGCTCGGTCCGTGGGGCGGGAGAAGTGCGAGGCACCTCGGCCGCCGCACGGCGAGACGCCCCGGCATCGGCACTCGCCTGACGCGCTTCTCGCAAGCCATGGAGGCTGACGTGGCAACGGTACCACCGCCCGACCCGGATCGGATTACGCCTCAGACACCGCCCGAGCGCACGCCCCTACCGCCCGAGCCCCCGCGCGTGGAGCCGCCGGAAACAGAGCCTCTGCCGCCCGACATCGATGAGCCAGACCGCAGCCCCGAGGAACGACCGCCCGAATGATCCGGCCGCTCCTCTCCGCTTTCTCCGGGCAAGCGCCGGCTCAGGTCCGAAGGTGACGGTGCAGCCGGCCAACTCAAGCGCCGACGCCAGCTGCCTCGCCTTTCGCGGGTCCGCATTGTCCAAGATCTATCGCACCGGAGAGACCGAGGTGCACGCGCTCCGCGGAGTGGACCTGGCGATCCCGGCGGGCGAGGTGCTGGTTCTTCTGGGGCCCTCGGGGAGCGGCAAGTCCACTCTGCTCAACATCATCGGCGGGCTCGACCGGCCGACCTCGGGCACGCTGTTCCATCGCGATCTCGAACTGACGGGCCTTCATGAGGCCGATCTCACCCGCTTTCGGCGCGCGCAGATCGGCTTCATCTTCCAGTTCTACAATCTCATCCCCAGCCTGACAGCCGAAGAGAACGTGCGGCTGGTCACTGATATCGCCGAGCATCCGATGGAGCCGGGCGAGGCGCTCGCCCGCGTTGGACTGGCCGAGCGGCGGGATCATTACCCGGCACAGCTTTCGGGCGGCGAACAACAGCGCGTGGCCGTCGCCCGCGCCATTGCCAAGCAGCCCGGCGTGCTGCTGTGTGACGAGCCGACCGGTGCGCTCGACAGCGCCACCGGCACCAGGGTTCTGGAGACGCTGGCGCAGGCCAACCGCGAACTCGGCACCACGGTGATCATCATCACCCACAATGCCGGCATCGCGGCGATGGCGCACCGCGTGTTCCATTTCCTGGACGGAAAAATCGCTCGGGTGGTGGAGAATGAGCGGCTGGCTGATCCTAGGGAAATCGAGTGGTGAAAGCGCTCGACATCAAGCTCATCCGCGACCTGTGGCACATGCGCGGCCAGGTCTTTGCCATCGTGCTGGTGCTGGCCGCCGCAACCTCCACCTTCGTGCTGTCGATGGGGGTTCATCGCTCGCTGACCGAGACGCGCGATGCCTATTACGCCCGCAATCATTTTGCCGAAGTCTTCGCCGGCATGACCCGCGCCCCGCGCAGCATCGTTGGCCGTGTTGCCGAGATCCCCGGTGTGCAGCGCGCAGAGGGCTCCATCCTGCAATATGCGACCCTCGATTTTTCCCGACCGCAACGTGCCGGTGCGGGCGCTGATCAGCTCGGTGGACGAACACGGCCGCAACCGGCTCAACCTGGTGACGCTGCGCACCGGGCGCATGCCGCGCCCGAACGAGCCTGCGGAGGTGGTTGCCGACGAAGCCTTCGCAGAGGCCAACGCGCTCACCATCGGCGACAGCGTCGATGCGCTGATCTATGGCCGCCGGCAACCGCTCGAGATCGTCGGCATCGGCCTTGCGCCCAACTACATCTACGCTCTGGCACCCGGAGACCTGATTCCGGACAATTCGCGTTTCGGCATCTTCTGGATGGGCGAACGCGCGCTTGAGGCTGCGACCGATCAAATCGGGGCAGTCAATGCGCTATCCCTCACGCTGGAACGCGGTGCTTCCGAGGCCGACGTCATCCGCGCGGTCGACACTCTGCTGCAGCCTTATGGCGGCACCGGTGCCTATGCGCGGGAGGATCATCCGAGCCATGCCTTTCTGCACAACGAGCTGACGCAGCTGGAGGCGATGACGCAGGTGATCCCGCCGGTCTTCCTCGTCGTCTCCACCTTCCTCGTCTATGTGGTGCTCGGCCGAATGATCAGCACGGAGCGGACGCAGATCGGGCTTATCAAGGCGTTCGGCTACTCCGAGTGGGCGGTCGGCTGGCACTACCTCAAGTTCGCGCTGGCGATCGCGCTTTTCGCAACGCTGCTCGGCTCGGCCGCCGGCATCTGGCTTGGCCGGGGAATGACCGAGCTCTACGCTCAGTATTACCGCTTCCCATTCCTCCGCTTCGAAATCGCTCCGTCCGTCTTTCTGGGCGCGGGCGCTCTGGCGCTCGGGTCCGCGGCCTTGGGGGCGCTGGGCGGAGTCCGCGCGGCCGTACGGCTGGCGCCGGCGACCGCCATGGCGCCACCTCCTCCCCCGGTCTACCGCGCCGGCTTCGTGGAGCGGATCGGCCGGGGGGCCGGCCTGACTGCTGTCGGCCACATGATCGTGCGCCATATTGCCCGCTGGCCCGGGCGCTCGGCAATAACGGTGGTCGGCATCTCCCTGGCGATGGGCCTCCTCTTCGCCACGCTGCAGTTTCGCGATGCGAGCGCCACCATGCTCGATACCTACTTCTTCCGCGCCCAGCGCGAGGATTTGACCGTCACCTTCGTCGAGCCGCGCAACGAAGACGTCTTGTACGAGCTGGCCCAGATCCCGGGTGTGCTTCGAGTTGAAGGAACTCGCGGCATTGCGGTCAAGCTCAGCCACGGCAACCTCGTGGAGCGCACCGCGATCGAGGGGGCGCCACCCCACGCAATGCTCACGGCGCGGATCGACAGCGACGGCTCGGAGATCGAGCTACCTCCGGCGGGGTTGATGCTGAGCCGCCAGCTCGCGGACCAGCTGCAGGTGCGCGCGGGCGACCATGTGTATGTCGAATTGTTGGGAGGGCGCCGCACTCGCACGATGCAGCCGGTCGCCAGCATCGTCGACGAATTTATCGGCGCCCGCGCCTATGCGTCCGAAGCGATGCTGCAGACAATCGCCCGCGACGCAGCACCGGTCGGCGCCGCGCTGCTCAGTATCGACCCGGCCGAGCGAGACGCCATCCTGCAGGAGTTCAGGCAGATGCCGGTCGTCCTCGGCGTGACCGAGCGTGACGCGGCAATGCGGATGTTTGAGCAGATGATCGAGGAGAACCTCTTCACCATGCTGTTCTTCTATATCTCCTTCGCCTCGGCCATCACTGTGGGGGTGGTCTACAACAGCGCCCGAATTCTGTTCGCGGAACGGGCGAACGAACTCGCGACCCTGCGCGTGCTCGGATATCACCGTAGTGAGGTCGGCAGTGTGCTGCTTGGCGAGCTGGCCTTGCTGGTCGTGGCGGCAGTCGTTCCAGGTTGCGTGATCGGTATCTGGATGGCGCAGCTCATGACAAACATGCTCAGCTCCGATCTGTTCCGCCTGCCCTTCGCGCCTTCACGGGCGACCTATGGCTGGTCCATCGTAGTGGTGCTGATCGCAGCCGCGGCAACCTCGGCGATCGTCGCCTTGCGCGTGCTGCGGCTGGACCTGGTCGCGGTGTTGAAGGCGAGGGACTGATGCGCCGGTCCTTCACTCGCTGGCGCTGGGCACTGATCATCGCTGTGCTTCTGCTGGCGGGGCTCGCCTTCGCATTCTGGCCGACTGCGGAGCCGGTCGATACGGCGATGGTGACTCGCGGGCCGATGGCGATCGGCGTCACCGATGACGGGATCACCCGGGCGGAGGAGTACTATGTCGTCTCGGCCCCGGTGACCGGCTACCTCTCGCGTATCGAATTGGAAGCCGGCGACCCGGTGCGGCGCGGTACGCTGATAGCCCGCATGACTGGCCGTCCCGCCATGCCGCTTGACCGCCGCACTCAGCAGGAGCTGCGCAGCGCACTTGCCTCGGCCAACGCGGCCTCGGAGGGGGCGCAGGCCTCGCTGACTCAGCCCCGCAGCGACCTGATGCGCGCGGAGGACCTGGCCGCACGGGGCTTCCTGCCGCGTGCTCAACTGGAGGCCGCCCGCACCCGCGTCGCAACTGGCGAAGCCATGCTTGCACAGAGTCGCGCCGAAGCCGCGCGCATCCGCGCACAGCTCGATCAGCCGGACGGACCCGCACCCGACGGCCCCGTCGAGATCCGCGCCCCCGCTGGCGGGATGGTGCTGTCCGTTCTCAACGAGAGCGAGGGCGTGATCGCGGAAGGCACGCCGCTGATGACGATCGGCGATCCGGGCAGGATCGAGGCTGTGATTGATCTGCTCTCGCGCGAGGCGGTGCGGGTCGAGCCAGGCCAGCGCGTCGAGATCACCCAATGGGGCGGCCCGGAGCCGCTGGTTGGCCGGGTCAACCGCGTGGAGCCGTTCGGCCGCCTCAAGAATCTCCGCACTGGGGATAGAGGAGCAGCGTGTGAACGTGATCGTCAGCTTCGAGGATTTGACCGCCTCGCAAAGTGCGCGGCTCGGCCACGGCTATCAGGTGGACGCGACGATCGTCCTGTGGCGCAGCGACAATGCCCTGCGTGTTCCCATCGGAGCGCTGTTTCGCGGCCCTGAAGGCGGGTGGCATGTGTTCGCCAAGGTCCGTGGCAGAGTCGAGGAACGGGCGGTCCGCCTGGGCCACCTGAACGATGAGTTCGCCGAAGTGCTTGCGGGACTGGCGGAAGGGGAGGAGGTGATCCTCAATCCCTCGAGCTCGGTTCGCGATGGCATGCGAGTGGCCACTCGTTGAAGGCGCAGCCGCGTCTCGCGCTGGGTGTTGTTGAGACGCCGTGCAGCGGACGGAGATGGGTGGTCCGGTCAGCCACCGCGGAAAGCCTCTGCATCCTCAAAGAGGCTTCTGGCGCGCGAGTGCTGATGCTCGCTCCCGTCAGTCGCAGCGAGCTGTCACAGAGGCGCCGGCAGCCTTTCAGCATCGACTGAGGGCCTGCCAAAGCTTCTGTCTAGTCAGGCGGCAGGGGCAGTTCCCTGCATTCGATGTTGCTCGCCCGCAGCCTCCAATCGCGGACGGCCTCGTGTCGCTGGAACTCGCGGATCGCCTGTGCGATCGCCTCGTCCTCGCTGTTCGTGATCACCTCGATCTCGCGCTGGCAGACGGGATGATCGTGGCCGGTTTTGTTTGGGAACTGGTTCATGAAACGGACGCGGAAAAGCGCCATGGCGACCTCCTGCTCGAGTCCTGGATCATTCAAGCATAGGTCTATGCGATGGGCCGCCTCTCCGTAATGTCTGCAGCCATCTCGCTCCGCGCGGCGTCCACCCGTCTCCGTAACTTTCCCGATAGAGCAGCCGCTTTGTCGGCATGAAGATCAAATGATCGTGGAACCGGGAGGCCCAATGAAGAACGTTCTTGTGCTGGTTCACGACGATCCGGGAGAGGACGCGCGCCTTCAGGCTGCGCTCGATGTCACCAGGACGATCTCAGGCCACCTTCTTTGCCTGCATGTCGTCGTGCCTTCCGAAGCGATTGGCCGACATCGTGACGACGGCGACAGTGCGGTGGTGGACCTGGTGCGAGGGCGCGTGTCTCAACATGGTGCCCGGATCAAGGACCGCCTGCAGGCCGAAGGGGTGAGTTGGGCCATAGCAGAGACGCTCGGCTCGCTTGACAGCGAACTGATCGGCGCGTCCGAGCTGGCGGACATCATCGTGCTGTCGGGTCCGGCCGGACGTGACAATGAGCAGGCGCGGCACCTCATCGGCGAAGTGGCGGTGAAGACCCGCCGCCCGGTGCTGGCTGTTCCACCCACCTGCAGCCGGCTGGATCTGGGTGGCGCGGCGCTCGTCGCCTGGGATGGCTCGCGCCCGGCCAACGAAGCCCTGCGCTCGGCCGTTCCGCTGCTCCAGCACGCCTCCTCTGTGACACTGTTGGAGGTGAACGCGCCCATCAGCCAAGTCTCGGTCAGCGAAGCCGCCAGCTATCTTTCCAGGCATGGCGTGCATGCGCAGGTCGATGAGGAGTCCACGGATCGGCCGCTGTCGGAGACTATCTTGGACAAGGCACATGCCATCGCTGCCGCCTATGTGGTCATCGGGGCGTACGGGTTGCCGCGGTGGCTCGAATCGCTGTTCGGCGGAGTGACCGACGGGATGCTGCTCAAGGCCGATCTACCGATCCTGCTGGCTCACTGAGCCCCCCGGCGGAACTGGCCTGAGGCGAGGCCGAAGCGCCAGGTGAGGAAGCTTATCGCCTCGGATCGCTCACTTCAGCCTTCTGGACAGGCGAAGGCTGGGGATTGGTGCTGGATGGGCAGAGTTGGGCGGGACGCATGCTAGCCCGCCGATCATTCCTGCTAGATTCACCCCTCGCGTGCACCGGTCCGACAGTGGAGGAGCCCTGCCCGAAATGGCGGCCAAGGCTCCTCAGTTCCACGCGTCCCGCACGTCAGCCGCTTACGGCTGCGATCGCTCCGGTGAACTTGCCGAGGTTGCCGGTCGTCAGGCCCGCCACATTGATCCGGCCAGACCCTGCCATGTAGATGCCATGGTCAGCCCGCAAGCTCTGGATCTGCTCCTTGGAAAGGGGCAGCATGGCGAACATGCCGAATTGACGGCCATAGGGCGTAAGATCGATCGCGCCAGCCGTGCCTTGTCCGGCCAGCGTGCTCCGCACCTCGCCGATCCGCTCCCGCATCTGGGTGAGCTCGTCACGCCATTGCGCCGTCAGCGCCGCGTCCTCCAGCACCAGACGGACGGCGGCCGCGCCGTGATCGGGCGGCATGGACCAGGTGGCGCGCGCCAAAGCGAGTCCGTTGGACATGATGCGGCCCAGCGCCTCGGCATCCGCCTGCACGTAAAGTGCACCGACCCGGTCGCGATAGAGGCCGAAATTCTTGTCGCAGCTATAGCCGACGAGGACCTCCGGCACCGCCGCCAGCACCTTACGCACGCCGTAGGCGTCCTCATCCAGGCCACGGCCGAGGCCCTGATAGGCAAGGTCGATTACCGGCAGGACGGGGCTGCCGCTCAGCAGCTTCGCGATCTCGTCCCACTGCGCATCCGTGTAGTCGACGCCGGTCGGGTTGTGGCAGCAGCCGTGCAGCAGCACAGCATCGCCCTCGCCAGCCGCCGCCAGAGCGGCCTGCAGCGCGCCGAGATCGGCGCTACCGTCTGCCGTGGCGTGATCGAAGGTCACCAGTTCAAGGCCGAGGTCCGCGACGATCTGCGCGTGATTCGGCCAGCTGGGCGTCCCCATCAGCACTCGCTTGATGCCGGCTCGCTTGGCCAAAGCCAGCGCCAGCCGCACCGCGCCGGTTCCGCCGGGGGTCTGCATCCCGTCGATGCGATCAGTCGAGGCACCCTCGCCCAGAACGATCGGCATCAGCGCACGGACGAAGCCCATGTCGCCCTCCGGCCCGAGATAGGCCTTGGAATCCTGAGTCTCGACCAGCTTGCGCTCCGCCGCCTTGATGGCAGCGAAGACGGGCGTTCCACCCTCTCCCGTGCGGTACACGCCTACGCCAAGGTCGATCTTGTCGGCGCGCGGATCCGCCTCATAGAGCTTGATCAGGGCGAGGAGCGCGTCGGGCGGCTGTTGGTCAAGTCTGTCTAGCATGGCGCGGCTCTCTGCCGGGCGATGCCCGCGCCTGCAAGGCGGAATCTGCCGCAGCTGCGAAGACGCCGCCCGGTGCGCCTCAGAAGGGCAGCCAGCGCTGCTTCTTGGAAAACTTCATGTAGCCGGCGTTCACACCCAGCCGAAGCCCGGCACCCACGCGGATGGGGATGAGCACCACGTCATCCTTTCGCAGGTAGCTGGCATTGAACCCACCGACCAAATAGGCCTGCCCCTCACCCGCGGGATAACGCTCGTAAAGCTGCTCGGTGTCGTAAAGGTTGTACACCAGCACAAACGTGCTGCTCGCATTGGCGCCGGCGTCCAGGCCGATCGAGGGACCTGTCCAGTACACCGGCCGCTGCCCCTCGATCTTGTGGAACAAGGTGCCCGAGCCATACCGCGCTCCGACGATGAAGGCGCCGCCAGCTTCCCGACCAACGATGTAGCCATTCGGCTCTCCCTGCTTGGCGAGCACGTCCTGGATCAGGCGGGCCAGGCCCTCGGCACCTTTGCCGAACACGCCTTCAGCCGCCCCGATCAGATCGTCCTCCTTGTAGGTGTCGCCCTGGGCGGCAGCGACCGCAGGCGCGGCGGACGCCTGGCTCGCCGCGACCGAAGGGGAGGCGCTCGTCACCACCGGGGGCTGCACGGCGGGAGCAAGCTCTTCGCCGCGGTAGACTTCGGGAGCAGCATAGGGAGCGTCAGCAGGGCGCTGCGGGTTGTCGAGATCGGCATCGATCGCGGCATCGGGATCGATCGAGGTCATACGCTGCGCGCCGGCCGGTCCGGCAGCACAGGCAATGCCCAGCACCAGCAGCGCACCCACGGCGCGGCGGCGCGAGGCTGCGGCTAGTTGCATGATCATGGCTTTGCTCCCGATCCAGTTTTGAAGGTCCAAAGGACCAATGAATCGCTTCGGCGTGAAGCGGCAATGAACGCGCGCCGAATCGAGTCGCTTTCGCGGTGAAGCGAATCCCGCGCGGGATCAGCAGCCTTCCCCATCCGGCTGGACGCTTTGGCTGTGGACGGGCGATGCGAAATCATTTCGCGGGCGACTTGATGCGCTCCCTTGTGCCGGTTATAGGCCCGCGCTCGCCACGGCGTTGACCCGGAGACGTGGGTGAGTGGCTGAAACCAGTTCCCTGCTAAGGAACCATACGAGTAATCGTATCGAGGGTTCGAATCCCTCCGTCTCCGCCACTCAGCATCATCCCTTCCGCCGGGAATCCCAGAAAACCAGCCCGGAAGCGACAAGCGGCCTCTCCAGGCCGGTTGGACAAGTCGGTTTGCGCAGGCGGATCAGCACCCTAGGCCAACCCTGCTTCGATCAGGAGGTTTCCTGGCCAAAGCGCATGACGGCAGACCTTGAGCAGCTCCCGCTTTGTTCGATAACTTGCCTCCTGTCCGGGCAAGAACCGCACCAGCAGCGGCCTGCCCACCACATCCACACGATCGCTCCTCGGTAACGGCACACCTTGCTACAGGCGACGCCGCGGCTCAGTGACGCCGTGCTTAAAATGATGTGCCATTTCGATACATCACATAGAAATACAAGGCCCTCAGGCAGAATGACCGGGCGCACTTCCGCGCGATAGTTGATCATTTTGGCTAAAACGCTACAGAGAAGCGGGGGTCGATCAATCCATAACGCTCCGAAAGCTTCCTCTAGAAGGGCAAACGCCTTTCTATCGTCAACTGTATCTTCAGCAATTTCGCCAATGTGGGAGGAACCCCGTGAAGAGAATCGAAATTCTTGACTACGGGCGGCTAGGCGCGGCGTTGTGCGTGCTTTGTTTTCATTATTTATTCAATGGCATCGTAAACGGAAAGCTTACCGGACTACCGCTGCAAGAACAACTGACTGGGGTGGTAAAATACGGTTATCTTGGTGTAGAATTTTTCTTCATTATAAGCGGCTACGTGATTTTTACGTCCATCCGAGGGCGATCTCCGGGGCAGTTTGCAACCTCAAGGGCGACAAGGCTCTTGCCCGCCTTCTGGACAGCATTGCTGCTGACGAGCCTGGTGTCTTGGCTATGGGGTGAAGGTTTCCTGGTGGTCAGCGCTACGCGGCTACTTGCGAACTTCACCATGTTTCCAAAGCTTTTCGGCCAGTCTTATGTGGACGGCGTATACTGGACCTTGGCGTATGAGATAACCTTCTACGCCGCCATTTGCGGGTTGCTGTTTTTTATCTCCGCCGAACGTGTCCAGATCGCCTTGCTTTGCTGGCCTGTCATCATGCTTTTCGCGCAGATTGCCGGGCTGGACCGGCTCCCGTTCCTCGGGGGATATTACGCCTTCTTTGCAGCTGGCGCGGCGTTCGCATCCCGTGGTGCACCGTTCATCTGGCGAGCTTCCGCCATCGCTATGTCGCTGTACCTGTGCATTGAATTCTCGATCGAGAATGCCACTGCCCTAGGAAGTAGTCGTCAAACCACCTACGATCCGATGCTGATCGGTGCACTCATCAGCGCGATGTTCCTGTTCTTCGGCATGCTGGATGTTCCGCGCGTCCGAGGAATGGAACTTCCGGGTTCCCGGCTGGCAGGTGGTGTTACCTACCCGCTCTATCTTATCCATGGCCATATCGGGTATATGTCGCTCTCCGCCTTCGGAGATCCGGACCATCCGATTCTCAGCACCTTGACGATGGCGGTGGTCGCGCTTGTAGGTGCCGCTGTGATTCACTTCCTGATCGAGAAGCGCTTCGCTACCGCATGGAAGCAGCTTTTCAGCGAAACAGTTGGGCGAGGGGTCGATGGAATTCACGTATGGCTCCACCGGCTTCTGCGGCGGATCCTGGCGAGAGGCGGACAGCCGCACGTCTCATAGGTGCCGTGCCATGCCGGGGCAGGAGAAGTAATGAAGAGGGGCGAAGTCGCGGCCGGTTCTGTGAACCGCCTGAACGCTGCGGATCGGGGAAATCGCTCGACCAGCGGTCTCGTGAGACGAAGGGTTTTTCAGCCGCGCGCGCCTTCGCCGGGTTTGGGCACCGCTGAGGAAGATCGCCGGAGTCCAGAGCAGGCAGCCGGACGGGCACATGAAGTCAGTCCGGACACCGGTCTGGGGCAGGGACAGAAGTTGCTCATCGTCCTGTTCGTGGTCGCCCTATTGCTTCCCTTCAGTGTTAGCGTCGGCACGGTTCGCATGACCCCGAACCTGCTCTATCTCGCCCTGACCTTCTTTCCGCTGATAGCCGCTTGGCTCTTTCGCAGAAATGCACAGCCGGGGCTGGTCGATTACATCGTGCTGGCATTCTGGGCCTGGGCGGCGGTGGCGGTGGGGATCAACCACGGGTTTCTGTCCAGCGTAGAGCCTATCGGCATGCACTTGCTACAAACCGTCGGCGCTTTTGCCGCAGGGCGTATTCTCGTTCGCAACGCCGCATCCATGGCATTCATGGCCAAGGTCGTTGTGATTGCAGCCTGCGTCTGCGCGGCGCTTGCCGTGGTCGAATCCGTAACCGGACAGAAGGTAGCGCTAAGACTTGCCGGTATGATAGGGCCCAGTTGGCCCGGCGTCGAAATGTCGCCGCGCATGGGCCTGGCTCGGGCGCAGACGGTCTTTGAACATCCCATTCTTTTCGGGATATTCTCTGCCAGTATCTTCTCGATCGCCTACTACTGCCTTCCGCGATCTCGCATCATGAGCAAAGGCGGTGCTTTGGCAGCGGCGATAGGTGCGTTCACGTCATTGTCGACAGGCGCTTTGCTCTCTTTGAACGTGCAGTTCGGGCTGATGGCGTGGAATTTCGTCTTCAAAGGATGGCGTAATCGCTGGAAGCTGCTCCTCGCGGCGATCGCGGTAGCCTACGTCCTTGTCGATCTTGCGTCGACCAGGTCGCCCTTCCACGTTTTTGTCAACTACGGCACGTTCAGCTCCAGCTCGTCGTACAACCGCATTCTGATTTGGCAGTTCGGGTCAGCTGAAGCTCTGCGCAACCCGTTCTTTGGAATTGGCTTCGGGGAGTGGGAACGGCCGAGTTACATGAGCAACAGCATGGACAACTTCTGGCTGGTACAGGCGGTCCGATATGGGATGCCGGCCTGCTTCATGCTGATGGGTCTGATGATTCTGATCGTGGCGCGCGCCCTGAGAGCAGAGGGGCCGGACGCCTCAGGCAATCGCATGCGCAGGGGGGCAGCGTTCGCGCTTATCGCCACATGCGTATCTATCGGATCCGTACACCTCTGGAACGCCACCTATGTCTGGCTCATGTTCCTCGCCGGATCTTCTGTCTGGCTGGGGTCGAAGGGCGAGGCCGGTAAGCAACAGCTGGCGGACAGCGATCCTGCCGAGGAAGACACCTCTCCCGCCGGGGTTGAACCGGTAAAGCGTGGAAGGCCGAACCGCCCCCGCTGGGCCTAATTATGGCCTGCGATGACGCCAGGAAAGTTCGTCCGCCTAACGATAGGCGCTGCTAATCGGGGCAGGACCCTTCCCGCCTTGGCGGGGAACGAACAGCCGGCGAAGCAAGCCGGGCCGACAGCTTGTTAGCTCAGCCTTGTTCCGCCGCTTCTCTCCAGCCGAGGCCGAGGGACTTCTGCACCGCGATGTAGCTGCCGGTCAGCGCCGCGCTTGCCGCACGCAGGTTCTGCTCCGCGACAAGCGCCTGCCGCCCCGCATCCAGGCTCTGCGACAGGGGCGCCACGCCTGCATCGTAGCGCTGGCGCATCAGCTGCGCCGTCCGCTGAGCAGAGGCGTGGATCCGAGCCAACGCCGCCACTGTCTGCCGCTGCCGTCCGAAGCGCGCGAGGGAATCCTCCGCATCCTGCAGAGCCGCCAGCACCGTCTGTCGGTATTGCGCCTCCGCCTCGTCCAGCGCGGCCTCGGTCTGCTCGATCTGAGCGCGGGTGCGCCCGAAATCGAGGAAGCTCCACTGAATCTGCGGCATAGCGATGGTGCTCATCTTGCCCGGGTCCAGCAGGTCTTCGGGTGATGTGCCGCCAAGGCCGAGGATGCCCATGAAGCTGACGCGCGGATAACGCGCCGCTTCAGCCACGCCGATGCGGGCTGTGGCAGCGGCGATGTTGCGCTCTGCCGCCCGCACGTCCGGCCGGCGCTGGAGGAGCAAACCCGGATCCCCCACCGCCACCTGTGCCGGCGGCAGCGGCACATCGCGAACGGGTGCGAGCAAGGCGTCGAGCCCACCCGGCGCGCTGCCGGTGAGCACGGCGACGGCGTTGAGGTAGATGTCCTGCTCGATCTCCGCCGCGACGATGTCGGTGGCGGTGCCTTCCAGCGCCGTGTGTGCCTGCTCCACCTCGAAAGCCGCCGTGGTGCCGCTCTCGAAGCGCTGCTGCGCCAGATCGACCGCCTGCTGCTGAAGAGCCTGCTGGGCACGCAGCGATTGCAGCCGATTCTGCCGCTCCCGAAGGTTGACATAGGCCTGCGCCAGTTCGGCTGTCAGCTGCACTTGCGCGTCAGCCACATTGGCGACCGCCGCCGCCACGCGGGCATTTGCCGCTTCGACGTTGCGGCGCTGGCCGCCTGCGAATTCCAGCTCCCAGTTCGCGTTGAGCCCCAGGTTGAACAGATCGAGCGCCGCGCCTCCGTCGCCGTCCTCCGCGTTGCCGCCGAGGTCTGCGCCGGGCAGCTCCGCATGGACATACAGCGCGCTCGCCGCCAGCTGCGGCAGCCTATCCGCCCGGGCCTGCCGAACGCTGGAGCGGGCCTGCCGCACGCGCGCCTGCGCCACGGCGATGCCGGGGTTCTGCTCCAACGCGCGCGCCACCAGCTGGTCGAGCACCGGATCGCCCAAAGCGGTCCACCATTGCGCGAGAGCCGGTTCCGATGGCAGCGCGCCCTCACCTGCCCGGGCGAACTGCCCGGCAGGCGAAGCCGAGCCCAGAGCAGGAGGGCCCGCGTAATCCGGGCCGGCGGTGCAAGCGCCCAGCAGGAGCGCCGTGGCGGTGACGAGATAGGGTACGCGCATCATTGCCTCAGTGCATGGCCGCCACGTCGCCCTTGGGCAGCGGACGGAGGAACAGGACGAGCGGCAGCACGCACAGGATGCCGACCGCCAGCATGAAGAACAGGTCGCCGTAGGTCATCACCAGCGCCTGCAACCGGATCTGCCCGGCCAGGTTCAGCATTGCCGCATCGGCGCTACCGAAGGTCTGGGCGAGCCCGGCGAGATAATCCTGCATGGCGACGGAATTGGCCTCCAGCGCCTCCTCCAGCCTGCGGGCGTGCAGCCATGTGCGCTGCTCCTGCACCGTGCCCAGCATGGCGAGCCCGATCGATCCGCCGAGATTGCGCGCCGCATTGTACAGCCCGGACGCGTCGCCAGCGAGTTGCGGTGGGACGGAACGGATCGCAGCCTGGTTCAGGAACAGCATCACGAAGATCTGGCCGACGCCGCGCAGCAGCTGCGATTCGGTAAAGGCGGAGCCATCCGAATAGATGGTCAGCCCGCGGTCCACCCAGCAGCTGAGCGCCATGACCAGCAGCCCGAAAGCGACCGCCACCCGGATATCCACGTGCCGAAGCAGGAGCGGCGCAAAGGCCATCAGCACGATGCTCGGAATGCCTGAGATCAGGACGACCTCGCCCGCCTGCAGCGCATCGTAATCGGCGATGGCCGCCAGAAATTGCGGGATCACGAAGGAGACGCCGTAGAGCACCACGCCCGTCACCATCGCCATCACGAACACGCTGCCGAACTGGCGATCAAGCAGCAGCCGCAGCCGGATCACCGGTTTGCGCGCCAGCACCTGCCCGGCGAACAGCAGCATGAATCCAAAGGTCGCAATGCCGGTGAGACGGAGGATCTCGGCCGATTCGAACCACTGCTCCCGCTGCCCTTCCTCCAGCACGACCGTGAGCCCGCCGAGACCGAGGGCGAGGCCGGCAATGCCCAGCCAATCCGCATTCCGCAGCTCGTCGAGGTTCGCGCGCTGGTGCGGCAGGCCGATCAGCAACAGACCGATCAGCACCGCGCACAGCGGCACGTTGATGAAGAAGGCGTAGTGCCAGCTGAAATTGATCGTCAGCCAGCCGCCGATCAGCGGGCCGACGACCGGACCGAGAATGGCGGTGACGCCGAACAGCGCCGTCCCGATCGGCTGTTGCCGCGGCGGCAGGCGGGTGGCGATGATCGTCAGCGCGGTCGGGATCAGGACTCCGCCCGTCATCCCCTGGCCGGCACGGCCGATGATCATGGAGGTCAGCGTGGTCGACACCCCGCACACGACCGAGAAGCCGGTGAAGAGGATGGAGGCGCCCAGCAGCAGCGTGCGCAGGCCCAGCAGCCGCTCCAGCCAGGCGCTGAGCGGAATGACGATGATCTCCGCCACGAGATACGCCGTGGCGATCCAAGTACCCTCGCTGGGGGTCGCGCCGATCTCGCCCTGAATGGTGGGGAGCGAGGAATTGACGATGGAGATGTCGAGCGTCGCCAGCAGCGCACCCAGGCTGCCGGCGATGACCGCCAGCCAGGCGGTGATGTCCGCCTTCTGCGGCGCCGGCGCCGCTCCGGACGCGGCGGCGGCCGTGCTCACCGGCCAGACCGCCGGCGCGCGGCCTCCTCCTGCTCGATCCGCTCACGCTCCTCCCGGGCCGCGCGGGTATCGACTGTCACCTCGACGGACATGCCGGGCACCAGCAGCGCCCGTGCCGAGGGGCCTGCATCCAGTGAGATGCGAACAGGCACGCGCTGCACGATCTTGGTGAAGTTGCCGGTCGCGTTCTGCGGCGGCAGGATGGAGAACTCAGCGCCCGTGCCGGGAGAAACGCTCTCGACCCGGCCGTGCAGCTCAACCCCATCCAGCGCGTCGACCTCAATAATCACCGGCTGGCCGGGGCGCATCAGCGTGAGCTGCGTCTCCTTGAAGTTTGCCTCGATATAGAGGTTCTCGGTCGGCACCACCGACATCAGCCGCGCGCCGGGCTGCACCAGCTGGCCCTGCTGCACCGTCTTGCTGGCCACCCGCCCGGCGACCGGCGCGCGCAAGGTGGTGGAGCCGAGATTGACGTTCGCCGCCTGAAGCTGCGCCTGTGCGGCACGGGCCTGCGACAACGCCTGCTCCACCTGCGCCTGCAGCGTAGCGGTGCGCCGCTGGGCGCTGACGAGCGCGGCGCGGGCACTGGCGAGCTGCGCCTGCGCCTGCCGTTCCTCGTTCCGCAGCTGCGCCAGCCTCTCGCGCGGCTCGGCCCCGGTCTCCACCAGCGGCGTATAGCGCTGCACCTCCGACCGGGTGAAGGCGAGCGTGCTCTCGGCCGCAGCGACCTGCGCCCGCGCCTGGTCGATCCCCGCCTGCTGCTCCCGGATTTGGGCGCGGACCCCTTCCGCATTGGTGCGGGAGACATCGATCTGCGCTTCGATCTGCGCCGTCTGGGCCTGGTATTCGCGTGGGTCGATCTCCACCAGCGGCTGGCCTGCCTGCACCGCCTGGTTCTCCTCCACCAGCACGCGCTCCACATAGCCGGCGATCTTCGGCGAGATGAGCACCGCATCGCTCTGGATGTAGGCGTTGTCCGTGCTCTGGAAGTACTTGCCGTTCGTCTCGTAGCGCCAGAACCAGATGCCGCCGATCAATGCCGCGATCAGCAGCACGCCCAGCACGATCACACCCACGCGGCGGTTCTTCCCACCGCGCACTGCCCCGTCAGCAGGGGCTGCGATATCATCAGAGTGGAGAGTTGCTGCCTGATCGGCCATGAGTCGCCTGCTTGCGTGTTGGGTTGCGCGGCGCGGCAGATGGTGCCGTCCCGCTCAGGATGCAACCACTTTATGAGGAACCTCACAAATGGCGGGCGTGGAAGAACTGACGGCAAGCTTCGGAAGCGTGTTCCTCCGCTTCACTCGCCTGCTGGACAAGCGGATGGCGCGCGAAGGCGCGTCGCTCGCCCGCACGCGCGTGCTGCTGATGATCGAGAGGCGCGGCTCGGTGAAAGCGAGCGATATCGCCGAACTGTTCGGCCTCGCCCCCCGCACGGTGACCGACACGCTCGATGGAATGGAGCGGAACGGCCTGATCCGGCGGGAGCCCGACCCGAAGGATCGCCGCGTGAAGCGGATCGTCATCACCGAAGCAGGGCGGCAGGCCGTCGCGGCGACGGAGCCGATCCGCCGAGAGCTGACAAGCCAGGTCATGGGAAACCTAACCTCCCAAGAGCGGGAGGCGCTCGCGACCATCCTCGGCAAGCTCGAGGCAGCGGTTGCCGCGGAAGAGGAGGGCCGCCCGACTGGGGGATGAATGCGGCCCACCCTGAAGCGAGCCGCTGCTTCAGCCCGTCTTGCCACCCGCGTTGGGATTGCCGCCGGGCTTTACCTCCTTGTCGCCGAGTTGGCCGCTGCCGTGATAGCCCGCCACGCTCTGTCCACCATGCTCACCGAAGCCTTTATCCGCCTCCGCTTCGCTCTTGCCGGTGTGCGGGTTGGGGTATGGGCCGCCGCCGCTCTCGCCCATTCCGCCGCGGCCGGTGGCGCCGGGGCGGTTCATCCCGTCCGGCCCACCCTTCTTTCCATCCTGGGGGACCGCCTGGGTCGGGGTCTTGTCTGTCATGGCACGCTCCGGATTCGCTGTCGTGCGATCAACCGGGGCCGACGGCGAAGCGTTCCCAACCTCAGCGTCTCACTCCTTGCGGGGCTTCGGTACACCCAGCTTGCGCGCGATGCGCTCCACTTCCTCATCGCTCGGCGGTTCCGGAAGCTCCTCGCCCGGGGCGAGCGCCTCGTCCGGGATGCCGGGCCCCGTGCCCGCAATCCCGTCGTCCAGTGGCCGCGAATTGGTGCCGCCCTCTGCGCGTTTGCCGTCCATCGCCAATCTCCTGCCTCAGGCCTCCTTCGCACAACCGGCGACCGGCCGATGTTTTCCAGCGACGCCGATCAGAACCAGGCGCGCTCGTCACCCCACTCGCGTATGCTCCGCCACGTCAGCCGACCAGCCAGCGGAACGAGCGGCGCAGGCGCGCCTCGCCATCCCGCTCGAACCATGCGCCATGCGCGAAGATCACCCGCTCGGGCGCGAAGGCAAGCAGTCGCTCAGCCGCCGCGCGGGCGTCACTGTGCCGCAGCTTCAGCAACAGGCGCAGATAGACCGGCGCCTTCCCATCCGGCGCGAGGCTCCCGGCCAGCCGCACGCCCATGCGCTCGATCAGCGGCAGCTTCTGGCGTTCGAGGTTCACCACCAGGTCCGTCAGCACCAGAGTCCGGCTGGGGCGGTGGAACAGAGCCGCCTCGCGATAATTCCCGCCGCCCGGCACGACGACGTACTCGATCTCCTCACCCCACGGATGAAGCTCCCGCCTGTCCAGCTCCCAGTCGATCCGCAAACCCGATTCGCGCACCTGCCGGCGCCTGGCGAGCTTGGGCACCGCCCAGGTGGTCGCGCCGGGGCAGGCGCGCTGCCAATCCGCCACGAACTGCCAGTGCGCGATGCTGGGGGCGAGCAAATGCTCGATCGGGCCGAGCCTCTCCAGTTCTGCCAGCAATGAACCGGAAAAAGATGTGGGCGAGTGCAGCAGCAAGCCGCCACTGGAAAGGCGCAGCACGGTCATGCGCACCGGCAGGGGAATTCCGCTCGCTTTGATCGGGCCGCTGTCGACGATCCAAACGTCAGGCGCGACGGGCTTCAGCACGTCCAGTGGAGGATAGGCCACGGCGCCGCTCATAAGTGGCGGCAGCCCCCGCCATCGCCGCTGGCGCGCCTCTTCGGCTTCTCTCCGGCCATCGTACCATCTCTCCCGCGCGCGGGATTTCCCCGCTTTGGTTGGCAACGGAGCGGCCGTGCAATCGATCCTGAGGTGCTCTCACGCGCGCGCACCGTAGAAATACGGAGGCGCGGAAGCCCATCGCCTCAACCAGGATTGTGCAAAAGCCGGCAAAACCCGCATCAGGTCGGGCTGACTGCCCACTCTGGCCGCCGGGAGGAATCATGAAGGCGCGTGAACAACGCAAGCGCGTGACCACACCCGCGCGCATCCGCACCGATTCCGGTTGGGCGGACGTCACGATCCGCGACATCTCCTCGCGTGGGATCGGCCTGCGCTCGCCCCGCGCTCCACGCCGCGGCGATTATGTGGAACTCTGCCGCCACCATCACAGGCTGATCGGGCGCGTCATGTGGTCCGATGGCGAGTGCTTCGGGGTCCTTCTTAGCGACGCGATCTCGGTGAACGATCTTCTCACCAGCCGCCCGGGGCGCCGCAACGCCGAGGAGCGGCGGCTCCGGCCGCGACGCTCCGCCGCAGCTCTGCGCCCTGGCCCTGATCCGCGTGTCGCGATCGTCAGCGTGGCGCAAGGCAGCCAGAACGCCTCCCGCCGCATGCACTTCGTCGCAGTAGCCGCAATTGCCGGTATCGGAGCATTCCTGGTCGCCGATCTGGCGAGCAATGTCCTGTCGCAGGCCCTCGAGTCCGTCTCCGCCGGGCTTATCGCGGGCGGAAGCGACGCTGCTGCCGACCGAGTCGACCCGCCCTCGCCCCTGGTCGCGCCTCAGCGCCCGACGGCGATGTAGCGGAAGCCCTGCTCCTCCACGTCCGTGCGCCGATAAAGATTGCGCAGGTCCACCAGCAGCGGCTCCTTCAGCAGCTGCTTCGCCCGGCCGAGGTCCAGTGCGCGGAAGACATCCCACTCCGTCACGATCACGGCCGCATCGGCGTCGCGCATCGCGTCATACGGGTCTTCGCAATAGGTGACGTTGTCGAGCAGCTTGGCCGCCTGTTCCATCCCTTCCGGGTCGAAGGCGCGCACATGGATGCCCGCATCCTGCAGCGCCTGGACGATGAAGATCGCGGGCGAATCGCGCATGTCGTCGGTATTCGCCTTGAAGGTCAGGCCCAGCAGCGCGACCGATTTTCCGTGCGGATCGCCACCCAGCGCGTGAACCACCTTGCGGCCCATGCTCCGCTTGCGCTGGTCATTGGAGGCGACGACGGCTTCGACAATCCGCAGCGGCGCCTCATAATCCTGCCCGGTCTTCAGAAGCGCCAGCGTATCCTTGGGGAAGCAGGAGCCGCCATAGCCCGGCCCCGGCTGCAGGAAGCGCGCACCGATGCGGTAGTCGAGGCCCATGCCCTTCGCCACGTCCTGCACATCCGCATCGACCTTCTCGCAAAGGTCCGCAATCTCGTTGATGAAGCTGATTTTGGTGGCGAGGAAGGCGTTGGCGGCATATTTCGTCAGCTCCGCGCCCCGGCGCGACGTCACCAGCATCGGCGTCTCGTTGCGCAGCAGCGGACGATAGATCTGCTGCAGAACCTCTTCCGCCGCCTTGTCATCGACGCCGATCACGACCCGGTCGGGCCGCTTGAAATCCTCGATTGCCGCGCCCTCGCGCAGGAACTCGGGGTTTGAGGCGACATGGAAATCAAGGTCCGGCCGCGCCTCGCGGATGATGCGCTCCACCTCGTCGCCCGTTCCCACGGGCACGGTGGACTTGGTGACCACCACGGTGCCGGGTCGCAGATGCTCCGCCATCTCGGCGGCCGCGGCGTAGACGTAGGTCAGGTCCGCATGGCCATCGCCCCTGCGCGACGGCGTGCCGACGGCGATGAACACCGCATCCGCCTGCGGCAGCGCGGAGGCGAGATCCAGCGTGAACTCCAGACGCCCCGCCGCGACATTGCGCGCGACGAGATCGTCCAGCCCCGGTTCGAAGATCGGCATCCGCCCGGCGAGCAGCGCCTCCACCTTCGCGGCATCCTTATCCACGCAGGTGACGTGATGGCCGAAATCGGAAAAGCAGGCGCCCGACACCAGCCCGACATAGCCGGTTCCGATCATGACAATTCGCATGGAGTTCCTCGATCGATAATTAGGGCCAGGACGGCTGTCTTGCGCCTAGTCGAACAAGGCTTGTGAGGGCAAGCTCAGCCGCGCCCGCGATAGGGGGCAACCCCCTGGTCCGGCAGCCACAGCGCCGCAGGCGGCGCGCCGCTCTGCCAGAACACGTCGATCGGGATGCCGCCGCGCGGATACCAATATCCGCCGATGCGCAGCCATTGCGGCTGCATCTCGTCCGTCAGCCGGCGACCGATTCCCACCGTCACATCCTCATGAAATCCGCAATGGTTGCGGAAGGAACCGAGAAACAGCTTCAGGCTCTTCGATTCGACGATCCGCTCACCAGGTGCGTAGTCGATCACCAGATGCGCGAAATCGGGCTGGCCGGTGACGGGACAGAGCGACGTGAATTCCGGCGCCGCGAAGCGCACGAGATAAAGCTCTCCCGCGCGGGGATTCGGCACGTAATCGAGCTGCGCCTCCTCGGGAGAGGACGGCAGGCGACTCTCACGGCCGAGATGCAGCGGGGCCTGGGCGGGTTCTGGGTCGGACATGACCGCCGAATGGTCCCTTCGGCGGGGCGTTGCAAGCAGTGCGGCAGGAAGGCGACGCAGTTCAACGGGTTGCGCTGCTGTGATTAAGAGCCTGTTCACCTGCCGGGACGATCGGCTTAGAGGCACCATGCGCTCGCGCCTTTTCTCCTTCGATCACCCTCGTGCCCCCTCGGCATTGCTCGCCCTGGTGGCGCTTGCACTTGCCCCGGCGGTTCACGCCAGCCCCGGCTCGCTGCGCGATTTCCGCCTGCCGTCGGACCGCAATCCGCCCCAGAACGAGCCGGCACCGCAAGGCCCGGTGGCGCCTGACGTGCCTGCCTCGACCAACGTCCTGCGCCCGACGCCGACGCCAACGCCCACGCCTTCGCCAACCCCCGTGCCCAGCGCCTCCGCCGCCGCCGTGCAGCCCGCCCCGGTGCCAACAACCGCGCCGCCTGTCGTGCTGCCCAGGGTCAGCCCACCCGCTCCCGACCAGCGCCGTGATCCTGCCCCGCCGCCCCAGACGCAGGCACCGGCCCCTGCCGCAGCCCCTGCGCCATCCCCTGTCCCGCAGGCGGAGGAAAGCACCTCCGCCGGGCCATTGGCCCCTCCGCAAGCCTCGCCGCTTCCGCTCCCGTCCTCACCGGCCGCCGTCACGGCGCGACGGGAAGAAGGCGGGCTGCCATGGCTGTGGATCGCAGCCGCCCTGCTCACCTTGGCAGCACTGGCTGCCGCTGCCTGGCTCCTGCGCCGACGCGCCGGCGGACGGAGTGCAAGCGCCGTTCCGCAGATCGAGCGGCCCAACCTCGCGCCAGCCCAACCCGCCGTTCCAGCAACGGAGCCAAGACCCGAGTCGCAGCCCGCTCCCGCTTCCACAGCGGCTGCCCAACCGACTGTCCGCTCCGGCCTGGACGTGGAGCTGGAACCGCTCCGCCTCAGCCTGACGCTGATGAACGCGGCCTTGTCCTATCGTTTGCTCGTAAATAATTTCGGTGAGGAGTCGCTCGAGAACCTTTCCATCGTCGCCGACATGATCGCCGCGCACGCCAATTTGAGCCGGGAGCAACAGCTTTCCGGCCCCGATGCAAACGCGTTGCAAGTGGCTTCCATCGAGCGGCTGGAGCAGGGCGAGAGCCGCATCGTCAGTGGCGAGTTCCGCCTGCCCTTCAGCCAGATCATGCCCATCCGGCAGGGCAACGCGACGCTGCTGTTCCCCCTCGCCCGTTTCCGCATCGAGGGTGCGGCGCGCCAGCCTGTGACCCGCACCTTCCTCGTGGCCCAGCCGCCGGAGCGCCCCGGCGCCGGGCTTCAGCCCTTCCGCCTGGACCTGGGCCCGCGGATTTATCCAAAGCTGGCGCAGCGGGCCTTTGCCTGACGAGGAGTTTACCGCTCGCTCGCCGCAAGCTACCTGTCGCGGGATGGACGATCTGGTATCTACCGACTGGCTGGCAGAGCGCCTTGGCGAAGCCGGCCTCGTCATTCTCGATGCCTCCTCCCACCTGCCTGCAGCGCAACGTGACGCGGCGGCGGACTTTGCTGAGGCGCACATCCCCGGCGCGCGGTTTCTCGACCTCGCCAGCTGGACCGACCCGGACAGCGCAGTGCCATCCGCCGTCCCCAATCGCGAGCAGTTCGCAAAGCGGCTGCAACAGCTCGGCATCGGCGCGTTGGACCGGGTGGTGATCTATGACGACAGCGCGGTGAAGACCTCCTCCCGCGCTTGGTTCATTTTCCGCCTGCACGGTTTCACCGAAGTTGCGATCCTCGATGGCGGCCTTGGGAAATGGCGCGCTGAAGGGCGGCCGCTGGAGGCCGGAACCCGGCGAGCGCCCGAAGCGAAAGGCGCCCGTTCCGGGCCCGCCGCCTTCTCCATCCGCAGCAAGGCGGACCTCCTTGCCAATCTTGAGCGCGGGCAGGAGCAGGTGGTGGACGCTCGCGGGGAGGGCCGTTTCACCGGCAGGGAGCCGGAGGCGCGAGAGGGCCTGGCGAGCGGCCACATCCCCGGCTCACTCAACCTGCCGTTCGGGGAAGTGCTGAATGAAGACGGCACGTTCAAGCAGCCTGATGAACTCGGCCGCGTGTTCGAGGAGGCGGGCGTGGATCTCGAGCGACCGGTGGTCACGACCTGCGGCAGCGGGGTGACGGCGGCCGTGCTGCTGTTCGCGCTCCACCGGATGGGGAAAACCGACGTGTCGCTTTACGACGGAAGCTGGAGCGAATGGGGTGCAGACCCGCACACGCCCAAAGCGAGCGAACCCTCCGCTTGAGCGACGCCGCCGATCGTCCCCGCAAGCCTGCAACGCAGCTCGTCACCGCCGGTCGGCGCAAGGAATGGACCGGTGCGGCAATCAACCCGCCGGTCTGGCGCACCAGCACACACCTTTATGAGGACAGTGCCGACCTGGCGCGCGGGCGGCCCAACGAGGACGGGCATTTCTATTACGGCCGGCGCGGCACCCCCACGCAATGGGCGCTGGCCGACGCACTGACGGAGATGGAGCCGGGCGCCGCCGGCACGCTGCTCTACCCCAGCGGCCTTGCCGCCATTGCCGGGGCGCTGATCGGCCTGCTCAATGCGGGCGAGGTGCTGCTGATGACGGACAATGCGTACGAGCCCAGCCGCTCGCTGGCGGACAAGCTGCTCAAACCGCTGGGCATCGAAACGCGCTTCTTCGACCCGCTCGACCTGGATGCCTTCCCCGGCCTGTTCTGTGAGCACACTCGCGCGGTGCTGCTGGAGAGCCCGGGCAGCCAGACGCTGGAGGTGTGCGACGTCCCCGCCCTTGCCGCCGTGGCGCGAGATCGGGGCGCGGTCAGCGTGCTCGACAATACCTGGGCGAGTTCGCTCGGCTTTCGTGCGCTGGAGCATGGCTGCGACGTTTCCATGATGGCGCTGACGAAGCATGTCGGCGGCCATTCGGACCTGATGATGGGCAGCGTCACCGCCAATGCCGAACATTACCCGCGGCTCCGCGCGCGCCATCAGCTGATGGGCCAGGTCGTGTCGCCCGACGATGCCGCTCTTGCCCTGCGCGGCCTGCGCACGCTGGGCTTGCGTCTGGAGCGGCAGGCGGAAAGCGCAGTCGCGATCGCCGGCTGGCTGGCGGGAAGGCCGGAGGTGGCGCATGTCCTCTGTCCGATGCTTCCCGGCGCACCTGGACATGATCTCTGGCGAAGGGATTTCACCGGCGGCTGTGGCTTGTTCAGCTTCGTCCTCAGGGGCGGCAGCCCAGCCGGCCGGGCGCGCTTCATCGATGCGCTGGAACTGTTCGGCATCGGCTTCAGCTGGGGCGGATATGAAAGCCTCGCCATCCCGTTCGACCCTGCGCGGGTCCGCACTGCAACCCCTTGGCCGCCTGCCGCATGGGACCCGGCTGACCGCCTCGGCGTTCGTCTGTCCATCGGATTGGAACATCCTGAGGACCTGATGAACGACCTCGCCCAAGCCTTCGCCGCGATGGAGAAGCCATGAGCGCGCCGGATACCGGCCCGACGGAGAGCGCCCTCGCGGCAGCGGAAGCCGGCCGGGCCGCCACCGGGACCACCAATCTGCCCGATCCGCTCATGACCCCATTGCCAGAAGCGCCCGGCGAGGACGCCGTCGCCGGTGCCGACGCGCTGAAGGCTCAGCTGACGGAGCACAGCGGCACGGTCGGCAGCTTCATAGACCGGCTGGACGCATTCGGCTTCACCGTCGGCGACACGCGCTTCTCCTTGTGGAGCGTGCTGGTGGTTGTGCTGGTCATCATCTGCGTGATCCTGGCCGCGCGCATCGCCACGCGCTTGGGAACCAAGCTGATGCGCCGCCTGACCCGGCTCACTCCGTCGCAGGAACTGCTGGGCGAGAAACTGATAACGATCGCCGTCTGGGCGCTCGCCTTCTTCATCGGCATCGATCTGCTGGGGATCGACCTCACGGCGCTGGCGGTGTTCTCCGGCGCCTTCGGTCTCGCCATCGGTTTCGGCCTGCAAAAGACCTTCGGCAACTTGATTGCCGGCATCATCCTGCTGATGGACCGCTCCATCAAGCCCGGCGACGTGATTGCGGTGAGCGATGGATCAGGACGCGAGAGCTTCGGCCAAATCCGGAAGATCGGCGTGAGGGCTATCTCCGTCGTCACCCGCGACAAGAAGGAATACCTGATCCCGAACGAGAACCTGATGGTGAATCAGGTGGAGAACTGGTCTTACAGTTCGCGCGAGGTGCGGGTGAAAGCACCGGTCGGCGTCGCTTACGATACCGATGTCGAGCTGGCCGAGAAGCTGATGTGCGAAGCGGCGAGCGAAGCTCCGCGTGTGCTGAAGAACCCGAAGCCACGCGTGCTGCTGATGGGCTTTGGCGATAGCTCGATCGACTTCGAGATCCGGTTCTGGATCACCGACCCGGAAGAAGGGGTGAGCGGCGTTCGCTCTGACGTCTACAAGCGGCTGTGGCAACTGTTCCGGGAGAATGGGATCGAGATCCCGTTCCCGCAGAGAGACCTGAACCTGCGCGACAACGAGCAGGTGCGCGCCCTGATCACGAGCCTCGCCCAGCGCGCCGAGGCTCCACCCGAGCCTCCCGGCGCGCCGGCCCAGCCGGACTAAGACGCCGCGGCAACCTGCTGCTCGCCCGCCTCGTCCGGAAGGACGACATTGTAGTCCGACGCGATCTTCCAGGACGATCCCGTCTCCTTGGTCCACACGGTCTGATTGTTCATCGGCACCGTCCGCCGCTCCCCGGTGGTGGGGTCCGTATGAGTAAAGCGGGCGCTATAGGTGGTGACCGCCAGATCCCCTGCGGAAGCGATCCAGCTCGACCCGGGCTTGGTCTCGATCGTCAGGTTCGGGTCCGCCACCATCTTCTCGAACCAGGAGCGAATTGCGGGCGCACCGCTGACCGGTGCGGTGTCTGGGACGACCACCACCGCGTCATCCTCGTAGAGCTTCATCACGCCGTCCACATCCTTGGCCGCGACCGCCTCCAGCTGCGCCACCTCTGTCAGGCGGAGCGTCTCGGTGACGTCATCCACGTCGGCCGAGGGGCCGCAGGCGGCGAGCAGGGCGAGCGGCATGAGGGCCAGGGTGGAAATGCGCTTCATCGAGATGTCCCCTTGTCGGTGTCGGCGCATCTTGCAGGCTCAGCGGCCACGGGCTTTGACCCAGCGCAAATGCGCAGGTGTTGGGGCCGTAAAGCTGGCCTAACCGCTGGCATACCCATTCTCGCTGGCGACGGGCGGTGTCCGCGCTCATTTAGCCGCCATGTCAAAGATAGGCACCGTCTACCTTGTCGGGGCAGGCCCGGGGGATCCCGATCTGCTGACCGTGCGCGCCGCGCGCCTGCTCGGCCGCGCTGGGCTGGTGGTGCATGACGGGCTGGTGACGAAGGATATCCTCGCCCTTGCCCCGGCAGAGGCGGAGCTTGTTTCCGTCGCCAAGAGCCGCTCGCGCCACACCATGCCGCAAGATGAGATCAACGCGCTGCTCGTGCGGGAGGCGCTGGCCGGCCGCGACGTCGTGCGGCTGAAGGGCGGCGACCCCTTCATCTTCGGCCGTGGGGGCGAAGAGGCGGAGGCGTGCCGCGCCGCTGGTGTGCCGGTGGAAGTCGTGCCGGGCATCACCTCCGCACTTGGCGCCGCCGCCGCCGCGCAGATCCCGCTGACGCACCGGGACCACGCCAGCATCGTCACCTTCGTCGCCGGCCAGTGCAAGGGCCTGACGGAGCAGGACTGGGCTGGCCTCGCCGGTGCAGGCCGCACGCTCGTCATCTTCATGGGCGTCAAGACTGCCCCCCAGATCGCCGAAAAGCTGATGGAAGACGGGCTCGCCCCGGACATGCCGCTGGCGGTGATCGAGCGGGCCTGCCATGCGCAGATGCGCGTGCTGCGCGGCCCCCTTGCGGGTCTGCCCGGCCTGGTGGAGGCCGAGCAGGTCGCCAGCCCGGCCCTGATCGTGATTGGCGAGGTGACGCGACAGGATGACGCGGCGCTCTCGCGAATAGTTGAAGGAATGCACGCTTGAAGATTTTGACGGGCAATGACCTCAAGAACGGCCGTGTCGTCTGGTGGGACGGCACCGGCTGGTCGATCCATATCGAGGATGCGGTCGATGTCGGCGACCAGGCCGACGCCATTCTCGCTCGCGAGGACGCGGCCCGCCGCGTGAACGGCGGCTATGCGATCGATGCAGAGCCTGATCCTGCCGGTGGTGTGCGCCCCGCGCACATCAAGGACCGCATCCGCGCCTACGGCCCGACCGTGCGCCCTGACCTTACGCTGAAACCAGCCGACCCGACGGCCGGCAACTGGGTGATCTGATGTACCGCTACGACAATTACGACAAGGCGATGGTGGACGCTCGCGTCGCCGAGTTCCGCGACCAGACGCGCCGGCGCGTCGAGGGCCACCTGACGGACGACCAGTTCAAGCCGCTGCGGCTCAAGAACGGGCTCTATCTGCAGCTTCACGCCTACATGCTGCGCGTGGCCATCCCCTACGGCACGTTCAACAGCACGCAGATGCGCAAGCTGGCACATATCGCCCGCAAGTACGATCGCGGCTACGGTCACTTCACCACGCGGCAGAACATCCAGTACAACTGGATCAAGCTGGAAGAAGCGCCCGACATCCTGGCCGAACTGGCCGAGGTGGAGATGCACGCCATCCAGACCAGCGGCGAGTCCATCCGCAACATCAGCGCTGACCAATATGCCGGCGCCGCTGCGGACGAGATCATGGACCCGCGCCCCTGGGCCGAGATGATCCGGCAGATGACGACGTTCATGCCGGAATTCAGTTATCTCCCGCGCAAGTTCAAGATCGCGGTCATCGCGTCGGAGGCGGATCGCGCGGCGCTGCGCTGGCACGACTTCGCGCTGCGCCTCGTGAAGAACGATGCCGGTGAAGTGGGCTTCCAGGTGTTCGCAGGCGGCGGCATGGGCCGCACGCCCTTCATCGCCTATGAGATCCGCGACTTCCTGCCGACAGGCCAGATCCTGTCCTATCTGCAGGCCGTACTGCGCACCTGGAACCGCAACGCGCGTCGGGACAACATCCATAAGCAGCGGATGAAGATCCTGGTCCACGAGCTGGGCGAGGAGGAATTCCGCCGCCAGGTCGAGGAAGAGTTCCAGCACTTCCTGGCCATGGGTGAGGATTTCCCGCAGGCGGAATATGACCGCATCGCGGCGTACTTCACCCCGCCCCCGTTCGAGAGCGGGCTTTCGGAAGAGGTCGACCGTTCGGACCCTGATTTCGCGATCTGGCTGGATCGGCAGGTCGTGGCGCACAAGGCGCCCGGCTATGCCATCGTCAACATCAGCCTGAAGCCGATCGGGCAGATCCCCGGCGACATTTCTGCCGACCAGATGGACCTCGTGGCCGATCTGGCGGAGCGCTACAGCTTCGATGAAATCCGCGCGACCCATGCGCAGAACCTCGTCCTGCCGCATGTGCGCAAGCGGGATCTGTACGCCGTCTGGACCGCGCTGAACGAGGCGGGTCTTGGCGAGGCCAATCTCGACCTCGTGACGGACATCATCGCCTGCCCGGGCCTCGATTATTGCAGCCTCGCCAATGCACGCTCCATCCCGGTCGCGCAAAAGATCGCGGAGCGGTTCGCCGATCAGGACCGCCAGCGGGATCTGGGCGAACTGAAGATCAAGATTTCCGGCTGCATCAATGCCTGCGGGCACCATCACGCGGGCAATATCGGCATCCTTGGCGTCGATCGGAAAGGCAGCGAAAGCTACCAGCTCCTGCTCGGCGGATCGGGTGACGAGGTCACGAGCCAGGCGAAGATCACGGGCCCCGGCTTTGACGAGGCTGGCATCGTGGATGCGGTAGAACGCGCCGTCGAACAATACCGCCGTATCCGGCAGCCGGGTGAACGCTTCGTCGACACCTATCGCCGTGTCGGCATGGAAGGATTCAAGGAGGCGATCTATGGCTGATTCCGGAAACCCCCTCCCGCAGGCGGCGCAGGATACCGGCGCGCTGCGTTTCCGCGACGACGCCGTGCCGGACGAACCGGCGGTGAGCCTCGACGCATTTCTTGATCAGGCGAACTCCTTCTCGGTGCGGATCGAAGCGGGCGACGATGTGCGCCGGCTCGGCCCGGTGCTGGACCGGGTGCGCCTGGTGGAGATCGACTTCCCGAAGTTCCGCGACGGACGCGGCTTCTCCAGCGCGCGCATCCTGCGCGAGATGGGATATACGGGCGAGATCAAGGCGACCGGAGACGTTCTGGTCGATCTCGTCTGGTTCATGCGCCGCTGCGGCTTCGACAGCTTTGCGCCGGACATGCCGTTGAACCTCGCGGACGTGGAGGCAGCGTTGAACCGCTATCCGCACGTCTATCAGGAAGCGGCTGACGGTGCGGTGCCGATCTGGAAGCTGCGTCACCCGGACCTTGCGAATGGCTAGTCGAGCGCTGGACATCATCGACCCTCGCCCGCGCTTCACGCAGGCGGATGCGGACGCGCTGAACGCCCGCTTCGCCGGTGTGGACGTACAGGTCATGCTGCGCGAATTGTTCGCGGAAGGCACGTTGGGCCGCGTCGGGGTCGTCTCCAGCTTCGGCACGGAGAGCGCGGTGCTGCTTCACCTCGTCGCCGAGGCGGACCGCACCGTCCCGGTGATCTTCGTCGACACGCTGAAGATGTTTCAGGAAACGCTCGACTACCGCGACACGCTGATCGAGCGGCTGGGATTCACGAACAGCTCGGTCGTCGCGCCCGACCCTGCGGTGCTCGCCGCCAAGGATGAGAACGGCCTGCGCTGGTCGTGGGACCCCGATGGGTGCTGCGAAATCCGCAAGGTGGAGCCGTTGAAGCGCGCCAAGCAGGGCCTCGACAGCTGGATTTCAGGCCGCAAGGCGTTCCAATCCTCGACCAGGGCCAACCTGCCGCGCTTCGAGGTCGAAGACGGGCGCCTCAAGGCCAACCCGCTGGGCGATTGGACGAAGGACGATCTGGAAGCCTATTTCGCGAAGCATGACCTGCCCCGGCACCCGCTGGAGGCACAGGGTTATCTGTCGGTCGGCTGCGCCCCGTGCACCAGCACCGTTGCTCCGGGTGAAGACCCGCGCGCGGGCCGTTGGCGCGGCTGGGACAAGACGGAGTGCGGCATCCACTCGCCGAACAACCCGGCGGGCGGCACCCCGCCTGGTTCAGCCTCCGATGAAGGCGGACTACCGCCGGGATACGAGCCGGCTTTTTGACATCGACTATTGCGTCTTGCGCAACAACCGGTGCGTTATTCGCGTTTGAGGCAACCCGGTTCCTGGCCCATATGGGGGAGGCCTTTTCAGGCATCCTCTCCCAAGACTTTCAAGCCCGGCCGGCAACGGTCGGGCTTTTTTTTGGCCTTTGGCGGCGAGCTAGAGCCAGCCTGCGCTGCGGTACCAGCGGGCCGTTTCGGCGAGTCCTTCCTCCGTCGGCACCTCTGCCCGCCACAACGCACTCGGCGGCACGTCGGCGGATGAGCACACCCAATCCGGATGAGACATGTAGCCGACGCGGTCCGGTGTCAGTTTGGCCCTGTCGCCCCGCAGGAGGCGGTCGAGGCGGGCTGCAAGAAGTAGCGCCTGTTGCGGCAGATGCGGCACCCACACGCGCCGCCCCACCGCAGCGCCGATTGCCTCCGCAAGCTCCCGGTGGCTCCAGCCGCCAGCGCGGCCATCGTCAGGCTCGAAGATCCTTCCTTCGGTAAGATTCGAGGCGGGCACCAGCGCCAGGAGCAGCCGCGCAAGATCCGCAACATGGACGACAGAGGCTCGGCCCGGCGGCGGCATCGGTACCAAACCCCAGCGCGCGGCGCGGAACAGCTCCAGCATCTCCCGGTCTCCGGGGCCGTAGATGGCGGGCGGCCGCACGATCGTCCACTCAAGGCCGCTCGCCTGGACAACCTCTTCGGCCTGGCGCTTGGAGCGGCCATAGGCGGAAAGGCCCGGCTCGCGCGCCGACAACGACGACACGAAGATGAAGCGCCGCACCCCCGCTTTCCGGGCCGCCTCCACCAGAGTTTCCGTGCCGGTGACGTTACCGACGTGAAATCCCATCGGGTCGGGCGTGTTCACCACCCCTGCGATGTGCAGCACCGCGCTCGCGCCCATCACCAGCCGCCCGAGAGCTTCCTCATCGGCAAGATCGCCCCTCAGCCATTCCACACCTTCGCAGGGCGCCTGTTCCCGCCGCGCCAGTGCCCGCACGGGAATGCCCCTCCGGCATGTCTGCTCAAGCAGCGCCCGCCCCACAAAGCCCGTCGCGCCGGTCACCGCGAGCGGCGCCGTGACCAGCGGGGCCTCGCTCAAAGCAGCACCAACTGGTCGCGATGGATGACCGCCGATCGGGGTGCATAGCCGAGCAGTTCCGCGTGGTCCTCGCTCCGCCGGCCCTTGATGCGCTCGATCTCGGCAGCGGCATATTCGACAAGGCCCTGTGCCACCGGCTTGCCGTCCGCATCAGACACGCCGACCGGATCGCCGCGGCGGAACGTGCCCTCAACGCCGGTAATCCCGCTTGCGAGGAGGCTGCCGCCCCGCAGGAGGGCACCCGCGCAGCCCGGATCGACCACCAGCGTCCCCTTCATCCGCTGGCGTCCGCCCAACCATGCCTTGCGACCGCGATCGCGGCGCGTGGGAAGAAACAGGGTGCCGATGTCGCCGCCGGTGGCGCGCTCCAGCGGCCGGGCGTACTTCCCGTTGACGATCGCCAGCGTGATCCCTGCGCGGGTGGCGATCTCCGCCGCCTGCAGCTTGGAGGTCATTCCACCGCTCCCCAGGCCCGAACCCGAAGAGCCGCTCGCCATCGCATGCACCGCCTGCGTCACGCCCTCGATGCGCGGCATCAGCTTCGCCGCAGGATCGCTCGGTGCGCGGTCGTAAAGGCCGTCCACGTCGGACAGCAGCACGACGGCAGAAGCATGCGCCGCCTGCGCCACCCGCGCCGCCAATCGGTCATTGTCGCCGAAGCGGATTTCCTCGGTCGCCACCGAATCGTTCTCGTTGATCACCGGCACGGCCCCGGCCGAGAGCAGCCGCCCCAAGGTCGCCGAGGCGTTGAGGTAGCGCCGCCGATCCTCAAGATCCTCCAGCGTCAGCAGCAGCTGAGCAGCGGTGAGGCCGTGCTCAGCCAGCAGCTCCGACCACAAGCCCGCCAGCGCGATCTGACCCACAGCCGCCGCAGCCTGCGCATCCGCAAGGCTGCCGCGCCCGCCCTTCTCCAGCCCGAGGCGAGCCGCACCCAAGGCAATGGCGCCGGAGCTGACCACGATCACCCGCTGACCGCGCTTTCGCGCCTCCGCGATCTCCGCGACGAGCGAAGCAAGCCATTCCCTCTCCGGAACTCCCCCCCGCCCGAACAGCAGCGCGGACCCGACCTTCAGGACGAGGGTCTTGGCGGTGAGCGGGTCGAACAGGTCGGCGAGGCGGGCGATCGTCATGCGGGGCGCTTAGCCGATGCCTCGCGCAGAAGGAATCCCGCTCAGTCGAGGGGAGACCAGGGGCGTTCCTCCGCGTCAGCCTCTTCTGTCTCGATCCCGCGCGGTGCCTCGGTGACAGTGCGGGCGGGCAGATGCTGGAGAACCGCGTCCAGCAGCGGATCGATGCCCTGGCCGGTGGCGCCGGAGATCGGAAACACCTTGCCCGCCCCGGCCGCGCGGAGTTCGGCCGCGAAGCCTTCCGCCAATTCAGCATCGGCGAGGTCGATCTTGTTCAGCGCGATCAGCCGCGGCTTGTCCACCAGGACGTCACCGTATGCTTCAAGCTCCCGCTCCACGACCTGCATGGCTTCGGCAGGGTCCGCGCCGGAGATGTCGACCAGGTGGATCAGCACGCGGCAGCGCTCAATATGGCCGAGGAAACGGTCGCCAATTCCCGCGCCTTCCGCCGCACCCTCGATCAGGCCGGGGATGTCCGCCAGGACGAACTCACGGTCGCGGTGCTGCACGACGCCAAGCTTGGGCACCAGGGTGGTGAAGGCATAGTCTCCCACCTTGGCGCGCGCGTTCGACACCTGGTTGATGAAGGTCGACTTGCCGGCATTCGGCAGACCCACCAAGCCGGCATCGGCCAGCAGCTTCAGGCGGAGCCAAACCCACATTTCCTGCGCCGCCTCACCGGGCTGGTGCTGCCGAGGGGCACGGTTGGTGGAGGTCTTGTAGCTGGCATTGCCACGGCCGCCCATGCCGCCTTCCAGCAGCACGACGCGCTGGCCTGGTGCGGTGAAGTCAGCCAGCACCTCCTCCCGATCCTCATCGAGCACCTGCGTGCCGACGGGCACCTGGATCACGAGATCTTCCGCGCTCCTGCCGGTACGGTTCTTGCCCATGCCGTGGCCGCCGCGGGGGGCTTTGAAATGTTGGGAATAGCGGAAGTCGATCAGCGTGTTGAGGCCGGGAACAGCCTCAAGGATGATACTGCCGCCCCTGCCGCCGTCACCGCCGTCAGGCCCGCCATATTCGATGAACTTCTCGCGCCGGAAGCTGACCGCGCCGGGGCCGCCGGCGCCGGAACGCAGATAGATCTTTGCCTGGTCGAGAAAATGCATGGCTGCCCAGATAGGGTGAGAGAGAGGATTGCGCCAGCGAACAGGCGCATTTGAACGGCAAGTGCATCGGCTTGAAAGCCACTTGCAACCGGATTGCAACGCCTGCGCGCCGGCGTGCTCGCGCTGTGCAAGCGTGGCAGAAAATGCCCTCCGAGCGCTCCGGAAGAGCATCTGGCCGCTGCTGCCGCTAAAGTTCGAAAGCAGAATGGTTCAGCAACAAACCATCGTCCCGACGCCAAGCGGCGCCGTGAACCGGCACGATCGCTTGGGTGGTCGTCAGCCAAATCCATCCCCCGGATGAATGTGAGCCTGTCGACCTGGTGGAGCCGAGGGGGATCGAACCCCTGACCTCGTCATTGCGAACGACGCGCTCTCCCAGCTGAGCTACGGCCCCGTCCCAGTATCGCTCCGCAGGAGTGCTCCCCGCGAAGAGCGCGCCTCCTAGCGAAAAGGATGCGCGGTTGGAAGGGCAAATCTGCGTCGCACCAGACGACGCCGATTGTGCCCCCAATTCCGCTAGTTGCCGCCAGCGTCCCCGTCTTGCGGCACGGGCTGCACGACAGGAATGGCGCCGACATTCTCGTGCGGGATGACGGGAATCACGCCACCCGTTTCCGGATCGCGCACTTCTCCCGCGATCTGCGGGGCGCTGAGCTCGACCAGCCCGCTGCCGACGCTCGGCTGCGTGACGCCGTGAAGGGCGACCCAGCCCGGCTGGGAGGCGCCATAGCGCTGGCCGTAGCGCGCATCCCAAGCGGCCGAATCGACCTCATATTGCTCGTAGGCGCGGAAGAACCCGTCGAACACCGCCTCGAAGCGGGCCAGGGCGCCGCTCGCGAAGGCGAACACATCTTCCGGTGGAGAGGCCAATGCCTCGTTCGAGACGGCCAGCGCCTCGTTGCAGAATTCCTGCCGCGCGCCCGGATTGGCGAAGTAGTTGTAGACCTGGGTCATCTTCGCTTCACGCAGCTTGAGCGCGTCGCGCTGCGTGCTCGCCTGCGTCCGGTATTGCTTCTCGATCGCGGTGTTGGCCGCGCGCAGGCGCCGGTCATACTTCTTGAGGAAGGTGCCGTAGGCCTCGGTGATCGGTGCGTGCACCGGGTCCGAGCAGTTCAGTGCCGCCACATTCAGCGCGGACCGGAAGTGCCAGATGGTGAGGTCATCATCGAGGCCGCTATTGATCGTCAGGCGGCGCCCATCAGGCCCGACGCGCGGGATCTCCATCCGGTAGGCCGCGCCCGCCGGCGGAATCGGCCGATAGGGGATGACCTCCACCGGGGCTGGCGGGGGCGGCGGAGGCGGCGGAGGCGGCGGGGGCGGCGGAGGCGGCG
>Ga0182742_1000867_pt1 | contig 43206 bp, 47 predicted proteins | sample eDN5th37CBELigMG_FD_128880 | JGI IMG/M metagenome (GOLD analysis project Ga0182742, IMG submission 128880) | Enriched Miracle-Growth compost microbial communities from Emeryville, California, USA - eDNA 5th pass 37_C BE-Lig MG (version 2)... ... | reverse complement strand
TCCGGGACCTCGGCGCGCAGCGTCGACCAGAGCTGCGCGGCCTGCAGCGAATCGTGGTTGCCCGGCAAGATCACCCAACGCAACGGCGCGTGATGGCTCATCTCTGCCAGCGCCTGACGCCGCACTTCCGGCGCCGGCGTCTCGGTGTCGAACGTGTCGCCGGCCAGGAGCACGGTCGAGGCGCCGTGCGCCCGTGCGTGGTCGGCCAGCTTGCCGATCACGGCATGCCGCGCCTCGCGCAGCTTCGCGGGCAGATCGCCCGAGAACTGCCCGTACCGCTTGCCGAGATGCAGGTCGCCCGAATGGACGAATCGGAAGGTCATGCAACATTTCTAGCGTGCCGTGGCCGCGGAAGGCGAGCCGCGCGGCGCGATCGTTGCCTCGCCGGTTCGCAGCGGTCCCGCTTCCGTGGTAACAACGCCCTCATGAGGGTCTGGCAGCTCGCGCATGGTCGGCAGCTTGAACTGGGCGGCAAGGCGCGGCTGATGGGCATCCTCAACGTCACTCCGGACAGCTTTTCCGACGGCGGCGAGTTCAGCGCGGTGGACAGGGCGCTGGCGCATGCCCGGGAGATGGCGGAGGAGGGGGCCGACATCATCGATGTCGGCGGGGAATCCACGCGGCCGGGCGCCAAGCCGGCTTCGGCGCGCGAGGAGCAGTCGCGCATCCTGCCGGTCATCGAGGCGCTCGCTTCGGAGGGCCGCTTTCTCATCTCCGTCGACACCTACAGGGCCGACACGGCGGGGCTGGCGGTGGCGGCGGGCGCGCACATCGTCAACGACGTCCACGGACTGCAACGAGAGCCCGATATCGCGCGGCTTGCCGCGGAGACGGGCGCGGGCCTCGTGATCATGCACACCGGCCGCGATCGCGAGAGGCTGGCCGACGTGATCGCCGACGAATTTTTGTTCCTCACGCGATCGCTGGAGATCGCCAGGGCGGCGGGCGTGGCCGAGGGCCAGATCGTGCTCGATCCGGGCTTCGGCTTCGCCAAGCGCAGCGAGGAAAACCTGCAACTGATTGTGCGGTTCGAGGAGTTGAAGGCGCTTGGCTTTCCGTGGCTGATCGGCACTTCGCGTAAGCGATTGCTTACCGATATTCCCGGCGGGGACCGAAAGGCGCGGGATGCCGGGACGGCGGCCACCAGCGTGATCCTTCGGCTGAAGGGCGCCGCCATCTTCCGCGTGCACAACATCCCGTTCAACAGGGACGCGCTCGACTATGCGGACGCAATGCTGGCGCGCGAGGCGGCGTCAGCCGGCTAGGGCGCGATCCGGCCTGGACGGCACCGGGTTCTCGGCCTGCGGCGCGCCGCCGATGCGGCGATAGATGAAGCCGCTCCCTGGGACGGCACTCCGGTCCGCCGCGACGATGCCGGCCCTGGCCAGCGCCTCCATGCGGGCATGGATCGGCGACTTCACGCAGGCCGGGTCGGTTGCGGCAGCGTCACCGGCAATCGCCATCGCCTGGCAGCGGCAGCCTCCCCAGTCGATCTCGCGCCGTTCGCAGCTTCGGCAGGGCTCCTGCATCCAGTCGGTTCCGCGGAAGGCGTTGAACGCGGGCGAGGAGATCCAGATCCCGGCGAGGCTGCGCTCCCCGAATCGCTCGAAGCTGAGCGAGGGAATGGTCTGCGCGGCATGGCAGGGCAGCACCGTGCCATCGGGCGCGACCATGAAGGCGTCGCGCGCCCAGCCACCCATGCAGGGCTTGGGATAGGTGGCGTAGTAGTCAGGCGTGACGAAGTCGATGTTCATGATGCCGGCGAGGCGCGTCCGCGCGGCCTCGACGATTTCGGCCTGGCGCTCGATCGAGGCGCGGTCGGGCATCAGAGCGTCGCGGTTGGCGAGCGCCCAGCCAGAATACTGGACGTTGGCGATCTCCAGCCGTTCGGCTCCGAGAGACAGGGCAAGCTCGATGAATTCCGGCACTTCGTCGATGTTGTGCCGGTGGATCGGCGCATTGATGGTGAGCGGCAGGCCTGCGGCCCGCGCGCGCCGCGCCGTCTCCAGCTTCTTGTCGTGGCTGCCGCGCTGGTTGCCCACCATCTCCGTCGTTTCCGGCCGCGCGCCCTGGAAGCTCAGTTGCACGTGGTCGAGGCCGGCCGCAGCGAAGGCCTCGATGCGGCCGTCGGCGATGCCGACGCCGGCGGTGATCAGGTTGGTATAGACGCCGCGCGCCGAAAGCCCCGCGATGAGTTGTTCGAGGTCGCGGCGCAGCGTCGGCTCGCCGCCCGACAGATGAACCTGCAGGACGCCCAGGTCGGCCGCCTGGTTGAACAGGTCCAGCCAAGTGGCCGTATCCATTTCCCGGTTGGCCTTCAGAAGTTCGACGGGATTCGAGCAATAGGGACACTGCAGCGGACAGCGATGCGTCAGCTCGGCCAGCATTCCGATCGGGGGGAGAAGCGGCGCGCTCATGGTTTCACCAGCAGCCTGTCCGACCATTCCTGCAGGAATTCGAGGACGTCCGGAGCGATCTCCTCTTCAGCCGCGCCATATTCGACCGCGAGGTCGGCGATTATGCGGCCGACCTCGGAGTGCCCGTCGCAGCGGCGCAGGATGTCGAGGCTGATTTCGTTCGGCCAGAACACGCGCTCGGGCGACAGCACAGCGTAGGCCTGGCGAACCGGATCGAAATGGATGCGCACGTGTTTCGGCAGCGACGGCCTGGCCTGCCGCGTGACGATGACACGTTGGCGCAGCGCGGTCATTGCTTCGGCTGCGGCTGAAAGGCGCCCGGTGGGATGTGCCCGCCTTCGCGATAGGCGTGTTCGAGGGCATCGAGCATGGCCCAGAGGATGTCGCACTTGAAAACCAGCGCGTCGATCACTGCTTGCTGGCGCTCAGGCGTGTCGGCGTGCCTGAGCACATAGGCGAGCGCGAACTCTGAATCGCGTGCCGCCTGGTCCGGCCGCCGGCTGAAATAGGCGAGCGTATCTTCGGTGATGTAGTCGTATTTCGCCAACATCGCGGGCACGCGCTCGCCGATGATCACCGGCGAAAATAGTTCCGTCAGCGACGAGGCGACGGCTTCCAGAAGCGTCGCATTGGTGCAGAACGCCAGATAGGCGCCGACCGCGAAGCGGGTAGCGGGCAGGGCGAGCCTTTCGCTCTTCACGACCGCGGGGTCCAGGCCGAGGGAAGTCGCCAGATGCAGCCATCGGGCGATGCCGCCGCTCCAGCCGTCGTTTCCGTCGTGATCCTCGATTCGCTTGCGCCACTCGGCGCGGAAGGCAGGATCCTCGGCGCGCGCAAGGATCATGGCGTCCTTGCGGGGGATGACCGCCTGGTAGCAGTAGCGGTTCAGCGCCCAGGCCTGCAGTTCTGCCTTCGTCAATTCGCCTGCGACCATCCGGTGATGGTAGGGGTGACGGTTGTGGTAGCGCTCCGCGCCGACCCGCCGCAACGTGGCCTCGAGTTCCGCGGTGGTCAGACCCTGCCTCGCTATGTCGTGGAAGTGGATCACAAGGCTATCTCCATACCGTCATGCGCGATTTCCCACCCGGCGGCCCGCACGGCGGCGTGTTCCCGCGACCTCTCGTCAAGGACCGGGTTGGTGTTGTTGATATGGACGAAAACGCGGCGGCCGATCCTCGTCTCCGCGAGCGCCGCGATGGAGCCATTGGGGCCGGACATCGCCAGGTGTCCCATGCGTGCCCCGGTCTTCTGGCCGACACCGGTGACGATCATCTCGTCGTCCGTATAGACCGTGCCGTCGAAGAGCAGGCATGCGGCACCGTCCAGGCGGGCGAGCAGGTCGTGGTCGATCCGTGCGCAGCCTGGGACGTAGAAGGCCGAGCCGCCACCATTGCCGTTCGAGATGCGGACGGCGATGGTGTCGCCGGCCTCGGACCCATAGTCGGCGTCCGGGCGGCTCGCGTCCTCCAGGTAGAGCGCTACCTTGCCGGGCACGATGAAGCTCTCGACGTATATGCTGGTGCTTAGTCCTTTCGCATCCAGTATCTCCACCTCGCCGCCCAGCGGCAGGGTCCGGCGCGGGACGATCGCGCGGTCGAGAACGTTGAAGATCGGATTCGCCTCCAGGACGGCCAGAACCCGGGCTGACGCGTAGATGGCGAGGGGCTCCCGCTCGCGCAGGCTGAGCAGTCCGGCGATATGGTCGACATCGGCATTCGTCAGGACCACAGCGCGAATCGGCGTCGATCGCAGCGGGGCATCGGCCGCGGGCTGCAGTTCCGGCGTCTGGGCGATCTGCTCCCGGACGTCGGGGGAGGCGTTAAAGAGCACCCAATCCGTGCCGTTGTCGGACACCGCCAGGCTCGACTGGGTGCGTCGCGTCACACCTTCCTGACCGGCACGTGCCGCCCTGCTTAGCCGGTAGTTGCAGTTCCACTGCGGAAAGCCACCGCCGGCCGCCGAACCTATGATCTTCAGGCGCATTTCAACCGTCCGCCCACCGCGAATGCCGTCCGCGAACGCGTGGTCGCACTCGGGGCGCGGCGGGGCGGTGAGTCCGAGACCCGGCGTTACATGCGGCGCGTGCCTGCCTCGCGACAGACACGCGCCGCCGCGGCCTACTTCTTGGGAGTAATTTCAGCAGGCAGGTAACGGGAAATCTCGAAGCCCGCGGCAACCTCGCACATTGTCGGCTTCTTCCAGGTCTTCATTGTCATTCCTCCTTTTCACCGGCCCAGAGAACCGGCTTTGTCACCAGCGACCGCTGCGGGGCACCGTTCGCAACGGTCAGTCCATCCGCTCGCAAATGGACTAATGAAATAATTGGTCATGAAAATGATCTAAAAACGAACCGAAACACATCGCGTTGTATGGGTTGAATTGTTTATCGAATTCGCAAGTGTAATTTCCTGTGGCTCCTATTGCGTGATTGGTTTGTCCTGCTCGTCGATCAGGGGGACGCCGTAGTCGAGGAGTATCTTGTTGATCTCTCCCTGGTTCTCCTTGATGACGCGATTGAGCGTGCGCTTCCATTCCTGGTCGGAGGGGCGCACGCCCATGGTGATGCGGTAGGTCATGCGCGAACCCGTCGTCTCCTTGACCAGGGGGACGACAGCCAAGTCGGCGCCCGACTTCCTGGCGTAGTAGCCGGCCATGGGGCCCCACAGGACGGCCACGTCGATCACACCCTCCATCAGGTCCTGGATCATCACCTCGGCCATCGATGGGGCGAAGCGGGTGTCGACCATCAGAGGGTAGGCCTTGGTGTTCTTCATCAGGCCTGCTTTGGCCATGTTGGTTGCAGGTGGCGTGCGCCCGACGACGCCGAACTTCTTCTCCTGCAGCCGCGGATCCTCGATGGTCTCCACGCCATCCAGGCCGGCGCCCTTCTTGTAGACGAGCACATAGGCCGAACGGTAATAAGCGTTGGTGTTCTGAACCAGTTCGTCGCCCTGCGCGTAACCCATCACGACGTCGCAGCGGTTCGCCCTCAATGTGTTGCGCACGAAGCCGGTGACCATTGGGAACCAGGTGTAAGACACCGACTTGCGACCGGTTTTGGCGGCGACCATCTCGGCGAGCTTGTTTTCGAAGCCTTCGCCGCTTTCATCGGTGAATGGCATGTTGGAGGGGTCGGCGCAGACCCTCAACACGTCGGGATCGACGAGCTCGCCCGCCGCTCCGAGTCCCGCTCCCTGGCTCCATGCGGAGGCGGGGGCGATCGCTGCGGCCGCTAGAAGCAGCAGGGTGAGCGGGTGGCGAAGACGCTTCATCTCACCCTCCCATGCAAGTCGCTTCGGCTTCCTTGGCCGATGCCGGCTTGTCCGCCTTCTTCGGTGGACGTCCGCGCGGGGCAGCACCCACAGCGCGCGCGCGCAGGTAGACGTAGAGGTCGTCCATGTAGCAATAGACGTTCTTGTTGTCGCCGAATGCGGGCATGACGTTTTCCTTGCCCGCACCGAGGTTCTTGCGGCCCTCTGCCACGATCGACAGGAAGGTGGGGTAGTCGATGTTCTTCATCGTCTCCACCAGCGCGGGTGCATAGCTCGACCCCATGCCGTCAGGCCCGTGGCAGACGTGACAGTCCGAGTGGTAGCGCCGATAGCCGCTGAATGTGTACCAATCCACCGTCCCGTCATCCTGGATCTTGAATGTCGGGTTGCCATCGGCGTCCAGGTACTTGCCGTCTTCGTCGGTGACGGCCGCCGCCTTTTCCTTGTTGTCCTGCGCTGCTGCCTGACTCGCCAAGGCAGCGAGCGGAAGAACGACAAGGGCAAGAACCGACATCATGCTACCAAAACGCATTCGGAGTTCCTTTGTTTCGCCGCGACAACTCGGGCTTTCGTAGAAAGTGGTGTTGACTTGGAGGGCGCGGCGAAATCGAGAGCCCGACGGGCTTGCCGCTGGTCCGGGCTCTCGCTTCTTGCGACCCGTGTGGCCGGCTTCACGGCCACACGTCGGTCCTGCGCTGGTTCAGTCCGGAAGACCAAAGACAGTCAACTGGCCGCCCAGCGCCGTGTATTCGGCGAGACCGGCGTAACCGCCGACTGCGCCGAGGCCAGCGGTGCCGACTGACGCGGATTCGTCGCCTTGCTCGCGACCCTGGTCCACAGCGCCGTGCCATGCCGCCGCGTTTTCAGGATTCAGCAGGCCGCCTGCCAGACCGATGCCAGCCCATCCACCCACGCCCGACAGGACGGCGATGTACTGCTTGCCGTTGTGCTCGAACGTGTTGATGTTGCCGATGATGCCGGACGGGGTCTTGAACTTGTAGAGTTCGTTGCCGTCGTGATCGACCGCCTTTATGTAGCCCTCCAGCGTTCCGTAGAAGACCACATCACCATCCGTGGAGAGCGCGCCCGACCACACCGAGAAGAGTTCGGGCTTGGACCATACGATCTCACCCTTGGCGGCATCCCAGGCGATGAAGTTACCCATGCCGCCATGGCTGTCGGGAGCCGGATACATGGCAACCGTCGCGCCCACATAGGGCTGACCGGCGGTGTAGCTGACCCTGTAGGGCTCGTAGTCCATGCAGACGTGGTTGGTCGGCACGTAGAACAGGCCGGTCTTGGGCGAATAGGTTGCCGGTTGCTGGTCCTTGGTGCCGAGCGCAGCTGGACAGATGCCGGTCGAGTTCACGTCCTCGCCGTTCTGCTGCGTCGAATACTGGGACACGACCTGCGGGCGGCCATACTGGTCGCTGCTGGGGTCCATGTTGACCTCGGTGGCCCAGTTCACCTTCGGATCGTACTTCTTGGCGACCAGGAGTTCGCCCGTTGCACGGTCCATCGTGTAGGCGAACCCGTTTCGGTCGAAGTGCACGAGCACGTCGTGCTTGGCGCCATTCACGTCCATGCCGTCGACGAGGATCATCTCGTTGACGCCGTCATAGTCCCATTCGTCGTGGGGGGTCATCTGGTAGACCCACTTCGCCACGCCGGTGTCGGCGTCACGTGCGAAGATGGTCATCGACCAGCGGTTGTCACCCGGGCGCTGCACCGGATTCCAGGTCGAGGGATTGCCGGATCCGTAATAGACGAGGTTTAGCTTCGGATCGTAAGCATACCAGCCCCAGGTGGCGCCGCCGCCCTGCTTCCACTGCTCGCCTTCCCAGGTGCTGGTGCCCGAATCCTTGCCCACGGGCTTGCCGAGATGCGTGGTCTTCTCGGGATCGAGCAGCGTGTCGGAGTCGGGTCCCATCGAATAGGCTTTCCAGGCGAGGGAGCCGTCCTTCAGATTGTAGGCCGCGACCCAGCCGCGGACGCCGAATTCGCCGCCGGAAATGCCGACGATGACCTTGTCCTTGATGACGATGGGGGCATGCGTTCCGGACTCGCCCTTGCTGCCGTCGGTCGCTTCGCCGTTCTTGATCGACCAGGCGACCTTTCCGGTCTTGGCATCGAGCGCCGTGACCATGGTGTCGGCCTGGTTCAGGATGATCTTGCCGTCGCCGTAGGCGACACCGCGATTGACCGTATCGCAGCACATGATGGGGATGACGTTCGGATCCTGCCGCGGCTCGTATTTCCAGAGGATCTTTCCGTCGTTGTTGAGATCGAGCGCGTAGACGATGTTGGGGAACGGCGTGTGGACATACATGACGTCGCCGATGACCAGCGGGCCACCCTCATGGCCCCGAAGCACGCCAGTGGAGAAGGTCCACTTGACCTGCAGATTCTTTACGTTGTCCTTGTTGATCTGGTTCAGCTTCGAGTGGCGGGTGTTGGCGTAGTCGCCCGTGGGCATCGCCCAGTTCTTGGCGTCCGAAGCGAGCGTGACCAGCTCGTCGTTTGCCCATGATCCGTAAGCCGTGGCGCAGGTCATCAACGCCGCGGCTATCGGGATATAGATGGTCTTCCTGAGTACACGCATCAATTGTCCTCCCGAGGTTCACATACAGGAATCGTTCTGCTGAGCCCCGCGAGGGACTGCCCAAGCGATCCATGTGGTGGGAAGTATTTCCGGCAGCGTGTCACGACCTAAGCCAGGTGAGCAGAGGGCACCATTACTGCCCACCGCACTTGGCCTACGAAAGACAGTTACCGCTCCCTAAGACAGCAACGCCCTTGAAGCCGGAAACAGGCAAAGGCTATGTCATTACAATAAGGTAAGCAAGCAAAAATGTGGGTCGATTTTGTGCAGTGCAGCATGATTGGTATTGGATAGCAATAGTCATTTAGGCGTCACTATAAATGTCTACACTGGTGTCATTGATTTGAGTTCGCGTCGTTGTTGTGAATGCTGGAGATGTTGTGGCATCCAATTGGCTGGCTGCATCATGCTTGCACGTTCTAGGCGTATTTTGTTTCGTTTGTGTCCTTGACCATGAAGATGAGAATGATCGCGCTGAAAGCGAGATGGAGTATGTAAACCCCGGCGCGAAGGCGAGAAGGAGGCGAGCTTTCCTGTCGAGGGAACCAGGCGAATGGACCGCCGGATCGGTCTCGGCAAGCAACCGCAAAATTTCGCCTTTAGTCTAAAACGCAAAACTTGCCGCGACGTGCCCCCTGCGAGCCGGGTGATCGGACCGGAAGTTCGTGTTAGGCTGCGGTCCGCAGAGGAGGATGGCATGATCACATCTGCGCGACTGGCAGGCTTTGCATTTTGCATGGCAGCGCTCATTCCGACCGCTGGCTGGGCGGGCCCGGCAGCCGATTACCCGACCGAGGCAGTCGTCGACTATGTATTGGGCTGCATGCAGTCGAACGGACAGACGCGCCAGGCGCTCGAGCGCTGCTCCTGCTCGATCGACGTCATCGCGTCGATCATTCCCTACGAGCGCTACGAGACGGCCGAGACATTCCGGCGGATGGCGCTGACGACCGGGGAGGCGAGCAGCCTGTTCCGCGAGACCGCCCCGGCACGGGCGGCGGGTTCGGATCTGCGACGCGCGCAGGCGGAAGCCGACATACGCTGCTTCTGATTTCGAGTCTGCCTTTACAGCCGGCCCCGGTACTTCCGGTCCCCCTGCCCAGCGGGGTGCGGGGACTTCAGTTGATGTCCGGAAATTTCTGATGGAAGGACCGCAGCAGGTCGCTCATGACCTGCGAGTTCCTGTATTGTCTCGGCAGCCGGATGTCGAAGATGTCGATGACATGCGCCGGGCGCGGCGACAGTACGACGATGCGGTCCGCCAGCATCAGCGCCTCACGCAGATTGTGGGTCACCATCAGGGCAGTCGTCGGTCTTGCGGACCATACCGACAGCAGGAGGTGACGAAGCTGCCCGGCGGTATTCTCGTCGAGCGACACGAAGGGCTCGTCCAGAAAGAGGACAGCGGGCTCGATCGCGAAAGCGCGGGCGAGCGCGACGCGACGAGCCAGGCCGAGGGAAAGCTCCGACGGAAACAGCTTGCGCACACTCGCCAGGCCGAGGCTGTCGAACAGGCTGTCGAGGTCGGCAGTCCTCCGGGCGCGCGGCAGCGCGAGCCTGACATTCTGCTCCACCGTTCGCCACGGCAGCAGAATCGGCTCCTGGAAAACCACGCCGATGCGGTCTGTTCCTCCCTCGGGAAGCTGAAACGATCCGGTGAAGTCCTTATCAAGGCCGAGGAGGATGCGCAGCGTCGTTGTCTTGCCGCAGCCGGATGGGCCGAGCAGGCAGGCGAACTCACCCTGCCGGACCTCGAAGGAGAGGTTGCGCAGCGTGGGGATCGAAACGCCGTCGGCCGATGTGAAGGTCTTGTCGGCGATGTCGACCCTAAGCGGGACGCCGTCGCCAACGGGACGCATGTCGTTCAAGGGGCTGCACCAACAGGAGTTCGATGAGGAGCATGATCGCCACGAAAGCGATGGTGTAGGCCAGGATCGCGGCGACGTCGAAGAGCTGGAAGGCGAGGTGGATCTGGAAGCCGACGCCGTTGGAGCGGCCGAGCAATTCGACGACCAGGACGATCTTCCAGATGAGCGCGATGCCCGAGCGCGAGGCAGCGGCGAAATAGGGCTGCAACTGCGGCAGGAGCACGTGGCGGATGCGGTCCAGCGGATTGAAACGGTAGACGGCCGCCATCTCCTGATAGCGCGGGTCGAGCGCCCTCGTGCCCTCGCGCATCGTCACCACCACGTTGGGGATCTTGTTCACCGCGACCGCGCCGATTGCGGCTGCCTCGTTGAGGCCGAACCATATGTAGGCCAGCACGATGATGACCAGCGCCGGAATATTCAGCAGCAGGATCAGCCAAGGATTGAAGAACTGGTCGAGCCGGCGATGGATGCCGAGCAGGATGCCGATGACCGACCCGATCACCATGGCGAGAACATAGGCGGCCGCGACACGTACGAGCGTGACGCCGAGATTGAAGAAAAGCTCGCCGCTGCGGGCTTCCCTGACGAGAACCTGCCACACCTCCGACGGCGAAGGGAACGCCCGGCTGGGCCAGGCATGTGCGGCGATGGCCCAGAGCAGGCACAGACCCAGCAGCGAAGCCGCCACTGTCGCCCCGGGCAAGAGTCGGGACGCGACACGCGAATGGCTGGCAGCAAGCGCCCGGGGATCGCGCGCGCCTTCAGCCGTCATTGGCAAGGCCCCGCCAGAATGTGCCCGGCGCCATCTCGGGCGCGCTTCCCACCAGCCTCTCGCCGCCGATCTCGGCGAGAACACGGTAAAGCCTGGCGGCATCCGCCTCTTCCTCGGCTACCGGGCGTCGCGGGATGCCCTCGCGATAGCGGTCGCGCAGCGTTTCCAGCTCCTTGCCCTCGGCACGTATGAGCGGAGCGAGGCGCAGCCACTCCTCGTCGGAACTTGCGAGCAGGTCTTTCGCCTGCGCGGAAGCCTTCACGAGACCCTTGGCGGCGGCGGGATTTCTATCCGCCCATCGATCGCGGAAGACGTAGCCGAGCGCGGATACGGGACCCGATGCGCCCAGGCGCATCGCGGCATCCTCAGCGCCGACCAGGCGTCGGAAGCCGTTCGCCTCAAGCCTGGCACAGAAGTGCCAGAAGTTGAGCACCGCATCGAGTTCGCCTTGCAGGGCCTTTTCCTGGAGCAGCGGCGGCGCTCCGAAGACGATATCGTTGATCGTCGCGAGATCGACGCCGTGATCGCGCCTGGCCAGCGCCTGTATCAACAACCAGCTCTTGTCGAGCGGGCCGCCGGCGACGCCAATCTTCCTGCCCTTCAGGTCGGCGATGGTCAGGATCGGGGAATCCTGCCGGACCATGATCGCGCCGACAGCCGTGGAATAGGGAGAGAGCGTCAGATCTTCGCCTTCCGAACGCAGACGCGAAACCCAGAGCCAGTCGGAGACGATCACGTCGATCTCGCCCGCCTGGAGCGCGACATTGGTCGCGTCCTCGCCGGCGAAATAGGCAATGTCGAGTTCGGTGCCGCTGGCCATGTCGAAACCGTGATGTTTCAGAGTGTCGAGTTCCCAGCTCACCGTGCCGAACTTGAGGACCCCGATACGTACCTTCGAAGCCGCCCAGGCATGTGTGCCCGGCAGGTCTGCGACCAGTCCCATCGCGGACGCCAGCAGGATGAAACTTCGTCTCGTGACGTTCATGACGTCTCCTCCCCAGCCGTGCTCCAGCCGGTTCAAGCTTCCCGCTCGTGTCCGGGATAGCTGCATGTCCAGCGGACGACCTTGAGAGTCGGATGGTCCTGGGCCCACTTGGCGATTTCCGGCGGAGCATGCAGTATGCATTGCATGAGCGAGCCGCGGCTTTCGAAATGGATACGCTCGATGCGGCAATTGCCCGGGTCGGCCGCGAGGCAGACCGTCAGGACGAGATCGATGAGTTCCATCTGGCACCTGTCGTCACTCGAGGCCGGGGCCTGCGCCGGCCGAACCACGTCCGTTGCGGATATCCTGCAGGTGCCAGGGCAGGAAACCGACGGCAGAACGCTACGCGCTCGGTCAGGGCAGGTCAACAACATGGCGGCAGAGGATAGCCGTCCGGACCCGTGCTGCTCCCGCAGTTGACATTCATGGTCCCGCGTCTAGCTTCGCGAGGAAGCGGACTCCGCAGCGCCGCCCTTGGATCCGGGATCGTTCCTGGGTCGGACTCTGAAATTGCGGGATCGCTCAGGGCACCGTGAGTAGCCAATGAGGAGACGCCATGCGCTTCACTGCCATAGCCACAGCCCTGACTTTCTTGCCCCTGGTGACGGGTCACGCTGCTGCGCAAGATGCGGCAGCCGGGGAGAAGGTCTTTGCAAAATGTAAGGCCTGTCACATCGCCGATGAAGACAAGAACAAGATCGGCCCTTCGCTGAAGGGCGTCATCGGCCGGACCGCCGGAACCCACCCCGATTTCAAGTACTCGAAGGCGATGGTCGAGGCGGGAGAGGGCGGGCTCGTCTGGGACGAAGCCTCTCTGACCACCTATCTCCACGACCCGAAGGCGATGGTGAAAGGCACGAAAATGGCCTTTGCCGGCCTGAAGAAGGACGAAGAGATCGCCGACGTGATCGCCTATCTGAAACAGTTCTCGAACTAGCACCAAGCGGAAGCGGCCGGTAAGGACATGCCGGCCGAGCCAGTTCGCAAGAACTGTGGATTGGAAGGCAGAAGCGGGCGGCAAGATGATTGCCGCCCGCTTTCTTTCCCCGGCTTGCTTGCGAGGCCCTGTCAGGCAGCCCTTTCGAGCGCAGTGGCGGAAGCCGTTCGCAGGGCGGAAATGTTTTCGCGGTAGGCCGCCTGTGAGCCGCCCCTGAAGATTGCAGAGCCCGCGACCAGCACGTCGGCGCCAGCCGCGCGGACAAGCGGCGCCGTTTCCGGCGTTATGCCGCCGTCCACCTGGATGTGGATCGGCCGCCTGCCGACCATCGCCTTCACGCGCTTCACCTTCTCGACGACAGCCGGAATGAAGGCCTGGCCGCCGAAGCCTGGATTGACGGTCATCAGCAGGATCAGGTCCAGCCGATCGAGCACGTACTCGATCATGGCTTCAGGATTGCTGGGATTGAGCGATGCGCCGGCCTTCTTGCCGAGGTTGCGGATCGCCTGGAGCGAGCGGTCGAGATGCGGGCCGGCCTCGGCATGAACGGTGATGATGTCGGCGCCTGCCTCCGCAAATGCGGCGATGTAGGGATCGGCCGGCGCGATCATCAGATGACAGTCGAATGGCTTGTCCGTGCGGTCCCTGATTGCCTTCATGACCGGCGGACCGAATGTGATGTTGGGCACGAAATGGCCGTCCATCACGTCGAGATGGATCCAGTCGGCCCCGGCGGCGGCAACGGCTGCGACCTCGTCGCCGAGTTTCGAGAAATCCGCCGACAGGATCGACGGCGCGATGATGGTTCTGGTCGTCATCCGTCCTTCCCGTTGCTGGTGCCCATGGAAAATACCCGGCTGGCGGTGATGTCCTCGGATGCGATTGTCGACAGGGCGGTGGCGTCGAGGGGACCGCTGGCCGTCTCGAAGAGCCGGTTCGCCTGCCTGAGCCGCGCCCGGTCGAGCGCGTTGCGGATCGAGCGCGCATTCGCGAAATGGGGCTGCGCGCGTCGCCGGGCGATGTAGTCAGCGAGTGCGGTACACGCCGCGTCATCGAGCCAGTAGTTCTGCTTGGCGAGCATCGTCCGCGCGATCTCCAGCAGCTCCGCGTCGGAGTAGTCCGGAAAATCGACGTGGTGGGCGATGCGCGAGCGAAAGCCCGGATTGCTCTCGAAGAAGCGCTCCATGCGCTGCGCATAGCCGGCGAGGATCACAACGAGGTCGTCGCGCTGGTTCTCCATCACCTGCAGCAGGATTTCGATCGCCTCCTGGCCGTAGTCGCGCTCGTTTTCGGGCCGGTAGAGGTAGTAGGCCTCGTCGATGAAAAGCACGCCGCCCATGGCGCGCTTGAGGATTTCCTTGGTCTTGGGCGCGGTGTGGCCGATGTACTGGCCGACGAGGTCATCCCGGGTTACCGAGACGAGGTGGCCCTTGCGGATGTAGCCCAGCCGGTGGAGCAGGTCGGCCATGCGCAGAGCCACCGTCGTCTTGCCTGTGCCGGGGTTGCCGGTGAAGCTCATGTGCAGCGTGGGTGGCTCGTGGGCGAGGCCCATGCGGCGCCGCGCCCGCTCGACAAGCAGGAGTGCCGCTGTTTCGCGGATGCGCTTCTTGACCGGTGCGAGACCGATCAAATCGCGATCAAGTTCTGCGAGGACCTCGCGGACGCCGGAGGCCTCAAACTCCTCGCGCAGGTCGATGGCGACGGGGAGGGGCTCCGCCGCCGCGCCGTCGGTGTCGGCCAAAGCACGCATGGCCGCTATCCGTACCTGTGCCCGGCCGGCCGGTCGGCTGCATAAGACCTGGTCGTGTAGCGCAGCCTGCGTCCCTCGGCGGCCTGGCGATCAAGCCAGAAACCGGGTTCCTCCGTGGGCCGGTTGACGATGAAGGAGAGCTTGACCGACTCCCATCCGTGGGTCGCATCGAACGCGACGACGCGGATATAGCGGTCGCCATAGGCCTTGCGGCATTCCCTAAGCTCCAGCATCAGGGCAGCCGCATCCGGATTGTCGAACATCGGGTGGCCCCACATGTCCCAGTAGGTGTTTCGCGGATGCGGGTCGTCGGTGAATTCCAGGCTGACGGCCCAGCCCATGTCGATGCAGTACTGGACCTGGGCGCGGATCTGCTCGTCGGTCAGGTCGGGGAGGAAGGAGAAGGCTCCCTGGGTGATGCGCATGTCGGTTCTCCCTATTCGGCCGCAGTGGCGACCGGGACGAAGTCTGGCGAGTCGGTCGAGGCGTAGTTGAAGGTCACGTCCTTCCAGACATCGAGCGCCTGCTTCAGCGGCAGGCAGTGGCGTGCGGCCTCGTTGAGGATGTCCGGCCCTTCACGGACGTAGTCTCGGCCCTCGTTGCGGGCCAGGATCATCGCCTCCAGGGCGACGCGGTTGGCTGTCGCGCCCGCCGCAATGCCCATCGGATGGCCGATGGTGCCGCCTCCGAACTGCAGGACGACGTCCTCGCCCAGCAGATCGAGAAGCTGATGCATCTGGCCGGCGTGGATGCCGCCCGAGGCAACGGGCATCAGCTTGTTGAGCGAAGCCCAGTGCTGGTCGAAGAAGATGCCGTTCTCGAGCTGCATCGGATTGAAGTCCTCGCGGCAGATATCGTAGTAGCCGCGCGTGGTTGCGGGGTCGCCTTCGAGCTTGCCGACAACCGTGCCGGCATGGATGTGGTCGACGCCGGCAAGGCGCATCCACTTGGCGATGACCCGGAACGAGACGCCGTGGCTCTTCTGGCGCGTGTAGGTGGAGTGGCCCGCGCGGTGGAGGTGCAGGATCATGTCGTGGCGTCGCGCCCACTTGGCCATCGACTGGATGGCCGTGTAGCCGATGACCAGGTCGATCATGACGATGCAGGAGCCCAGTTCCTTGGCGAACTCGGCGCGCTCGTACATGTCCTCCATCGTGGCCGCGGTCACGTTGAGGTAGGTACCCTTCAACTCGCCGGTTTCGGCCTCGGCCTTGCTCACGGCCTCCATGCAGTAGAGGAAGCGGTCGCGCCAGTGCATGAAGGGCTGCGAGTTGATGTTCTCGTCGTCCTTGGTGAAGTCGAGACCGCCCTTGAGCGCCTCGTAGACGACACGGCCGTAGTTGCGGCCCGACAGGCCGAGCTTCGGCTTGACGGTGGCGCCGAGCAGTGGACGGCCGAACTTGTCCAGCCGTTCGCGCTCCACGACGATGCCGGTGGCCGGACCCTGGAAGGTCTTCACATAAGCCACGGGCAGCCGCATGTCCTCCAGCCGCAGGGCCTTGAGTGGCTTGAAGCCGAAGACGTTGCCGATGATCGACGCGGTCAGGTTGGCGATCGAGCCCGGCTCGAACAGGTCGAGGTCGTAGGCGATGTAGGCGAAGTACTGGCCCGGCGCGTTGGGCACCGGATCGACCCGGTAGGCCTTGCCGCGGTACTTCTCGGTCGCTGTCAGCCGGTCGGTCCACACGACGGTCCACGTGGCCGTGGAGCTTTCGCCGGCAACCGCAGCTGCGGCCTCGACCGGATCGACGCCGTCCTGCGGCGTGATGCGGAAGAGCGCGATGACGTCGGTGTCCTTGGGCTCGTAGTCGGGCTCCCAGTAACCCATCTTCCTGTATTCCATGACGCCGGATCTATAGCGGGCTGCGCCCGTGACGGTCTGTGACCTGCTGTTCATGGCTGCGGTCCTTTCCTGTTGTCCGGTCGCTCAGGCGGCCCTGGCGGTTGCGATCTGCGGGTCGAGCTTTCCGCTGGCGTAGCGCCTCGCCATCTCGTCCATCGGCATGACCTTGATCTTCGAGGCGTTGCCCGCCGTGCCGAAGCGCTCGAAACGGTCGCGGCACATGTCGCGCATCGCGTCCATCGCCGGTTTCAGGAACTTGCGGGGATCGAACTCGGACGGGTGCTCCGATGCGATGCGGCGGAACTGGCCGGTCATCGCCATGCGGCAATCGGTGTCGATGTTGACCTTGCGCACGCCGTGGCGGATGCCGCGCACGATCTCGTCCACCGGCACGCCCCAGGTCTGGGGCATCTCCCCGCCATAGCGGTTGATAACGTCCTGCAGCTCCTGCGGTACGGACGACGAGCCGTGCATGACGAGATGCGTGCTGGGCAGCTTCTCGTGGATCGCCTCGATCACGTTCATGGCCAGGATGTCGCCGTCGGGCTTGCGGGTGAACTTGTAGGCGCCGTGCGACGTGCCGCAGGCAATCGCCAGCGCATCGACCCTGGTGCGCAGGACGAAATCCAAGGCCTCGGCCGGATCGGTGAGCAACTGCTCGCGCGACAGCACGCCTTCCGCGCCGTGACCGTCCTCCGCCTCGCCGTGGCCGCCTTCCAGCGAACCCAGCACGCCGAGTTCGCCCTCAACGGAGGCGCCGACGGCGTGCGCCATGCGCGCCACGCGCTCTGTGATCGCGACGTTGTACTCGTAGCTCGCCGGCGTCCTGGCGTCGGCCTCCAGCGAGCCGTCCATCATCACCGAGGTGAAGCCGTGGCGTATCGCCGAGAGACAGGTCGCTTCGTCGTTGCCGTGGTCCTGGTGGACACAGAGCGGAATGCCCGGATGCATCTCCGCAAGCGCATCCATCATCCGCGCCAGCATGATGTCGTTGGCGTAGGAGCGGGCGCCACGCGAGGCCTGGATGATGACGGGCGCGTCGCATACGCGGGCCGCCTCCATTATGGCGAGACCCTGTTCCATGTTGTTGATGTTGAATGCCGGTACGCCGTAGCCGTGGTCGGCGGCGTGATCGAGAAGCTGTCGAAGCGTGATCCGAGCCATGGTCAGTCTCCCCTGGCGATGAGCTTGAGGGCGGTGTCGGAGACGGCCTCCGCCGTGATGCCGAAATGCCGGTCGAGCTCCGGCGCCGGCGCACTGGCGCCGAAGCCGGACATGCCGATGAAGGCGCCGTTCTCGCCGATCCAGCGGTCCCGGCCATGGCGGGCTGCCGCTTCCACCGCGATGCGCGGCGCCGTGCCCGGCACCTGACGGTGGTAGGCGCTGTCCTGCTCCTCGAAGAGTTCCCAGCAGGGTATCGAGACGACGGTTGCGGCGAGGCCGTATTCGGTCAGCAGGCGGTCGGCCGCGGCAACCGTGATGTCCACCTCCGAACCAGCGTGCCGGCGCGGTGCCTGCTCGGCTCGCGCAGGATGTAGGCGCCGCGTGCCGAACGGTTCTCGGGCGTGTGCGTCTCCCTGAGCATCGGCAGGTTTTGCCTCGACAGGACCAGCACCCTCGGACAACAGCATCCCATCCTCCTCACGAAACCCGGTTCTTGCGTTCGATGAGCTGCAGGATCAGCGGCGTCAGGATGAGCTGCATGGCGAGATCGAGCTTGTTGCCCGGCACGACGACGGAGTTCGGTCGCGACATGAAGCTGTCGTGGATCATCGACAGCAGGTAGGGGAAATCGATGCCGCGTGGATTGGCGAAGCGGATGACCAGCATCGATTCGTCCGGCGTGGGGATCCACCGCGCGATGAAGGGGTTCGACGTGTCGACGATCGGCACGCGCTGGAAGTTGATGTTGGTGTTCGAGAACTGCGGGACGATGTAGCGCGTGTAGTCCGGCATGCGGCGCAGGATCACGTCCATCACATCCTCGGTCGTGTAGCCGCGCGTGGCGCGGTCGCGGTGGATCTTCTGGATCCATTCGAGGTTGATGACCGGTACGACACCGATCTTCAGGTCGGCGTGGCGCGCGAGGTTGACCTTGTCGGTGACGACGCAGCCGTGCAGTCCCTCGTAGAAGAGCAGGTCGCTCGCGGGAAATTCCCGCCACTCGGTGAATTGACCGGGAGGCACCCCGTAGAGCGTGGCTTCTTCCTCGTCGTGGACATAGGTCCGGGTGCGTCCGGTTCCCTTGCGGCCATATTCCTCGAACACCGCTTCCAGGAGCTCGAGCTCGTTGGCCTGGACGTTGAAGTGGGTAAAGTTCGGGTTGCCTCGCTTATCTTCCTCGGCGACCTTCTCCTTCATCGCCGCGCGGTCGTAGCGGTGGAAGGCGTCGCCCTCGATGAAGGCGGCCTCGATCTTCTCGCGACGGAAGATCTGCTCGAAGATGCGCTTCACCGATGTCGTGCCGGCGCCGGAGGAGCCGGTGATCGAGATGATGGGATGCCTGGCGGACATGTCTAGGGCTCCGGTCAGGCGCGGAACAGGCCGCGATTGCCAAACAGCGGGGCGCGATCGCCGATGGCGCTCGGGGCCAGGTGATAGCGCGCGATGCGCTCGACCTCGCCCGCCGAACCGAAGACGAGCGGGGTGCGCTGGTGCAGGTGTTCGGGCTGAAGGTCGAGGATGCGGTTGACCGTGTCGGTAGCCGCACCCCCGGCCTGCTCGATCAGGAAGGCGATCGGGTTCGCCTCGTAGACGAGGCGCAGCCGGCCCTGATGGCAGCCGCGGCGGCTGTCGCCGGGATAAAGGAACACCCCGCCGCGCATCAGGATTCGGTAGCACTCGGCCGCCAGGCAGGCGAGCCAGCGCATGTTGAAGTCCTTCTCGCGCGGGCCCTCCGAGCCTTTCAGGCAGTCGTCGACATAGAGGCGGACGGCCTCGTCCCAGTGCCGGTAGTTCGACGCGTTGATGGCGAATTCCTGGGTGAGGGGCGGCAGCATGAGGCTTTCATGCGCCTGCACGAATGTGCCGACCCGCTGCGAGAAGACGAAGATGTGGGTGCCGCTGCCCAGCGACAGCACCAGGGCGAGCTGCGGGCCATAGATGAAGAACCCGGCTCCGATCTGGTTCACGCCCGACTGCAAGAAAGGGGCCGCCGGATTCCCATCCGGCGCGCCAGTTGCGGGGAGGAGCGAGAAGATCGTGCCGATCGATAGGTTGACGTCGATGCTGGAGGAGCCGTCGAGCGGATCGATCGCGACGGCGAGGGGAGCATCGCCATTCAAGAGAACGGCCTGCTCCAGTTCCTCGGAGGCATAGAGCGCGACAGGCGCGTGGCGCATCGCGTCGAGGAAGATGTCGTCGGCGAAGACGTCGAGGTCCTTCTGGACGTCGCCGCCGGCATTGCTGCTGTCGCGCCTTCCTGCAAAGCTCGGCCCCAGCGCGCCCTGGCTGATGGAGCCGCGAACCTTGAGCGATGCCTCGACCAGCTTGCGGACCGTCGCAGCCACGGCGGGGCGACGCTCGTCCTCTTGACGGACAAAGGAGTTCAGAAACGCGTCGAGCGTCGGCGCAGTCATGTCTCTCCTCCTCAAATCGCATCAAGTGCCGGATCGGTTGGGAGGAGGAGAACAAGGGGCGGTGGCTAAGTAAATTTTATTCGACTTACTAAGTGAGTAAAAATAACATACTTTATGTCATGAAAAACCTCTCGCTGAAACAGTTGAAGGCCATTCAGGCGATCGCGGGTAGCGCGAAAATCGTCAATGCCGCCAAGATGTTGGGTCTGACACCTCCAGCCGTCACGATCCAGCTCCGACAAGTCGAGGAGGACCTCGGCCTGGCGCTGTTCGACCGCACCCAGGAAGGCATGCGTCTGACTGCCGCAGGGCGGGCGGTGGTGGACGCCGCGCAGTCGATCGAGGAGCGCCTGCGCCTGCTGGAAGACGAGATCGACGCCATCAAGGGCGTGCGGGCAGGCAGCCTCAGGCTTGGCGTGGTCTCCACCGCCAAGTACTTCGCGCCCCGGCTGATGGCGGCTTTCATGAAGGAGCATCCGGGCATCGACGTGCGGCTGCTGATCGGCAACCGCGCCGAAACGATCGCCAGTCTCAGGAACCACGACGTCGATGTCGCGCTGATGGGGCGACCGGCGAAGGACGTGCCGTTGCGCGCCGCGGCCTTTGGCGATCATCCACTGGTGATCGTCGCAGCACCCGACCACCCGCTCTCCAGGGTCCGCGACATCCCGAAGGAGCGGATTGCCGAGGAAAACTTCCTCATCCGCGAACCGGGGTCGGGCACGCGCATCTCGCTGGAGATCTTCTTCAGCGACCTGCCCGGGCGCATCGACGATCTGGGGGTCGAGATGGGGGCCAACGAGACGATCAAGCAGGCGGTGATGGCGGGGCTGGGGGTCGCCTTCATCTCGGCGCACACGATCGCCCTTGAGGTCGAGGCCGGCCGGCTCGTCATCCTCGATGTCGTCGGCATGCCGATCCGCCGGCAGTGGTTCGTGGTGATGCGCTCAGATCGCGCGATCTCGCCGGCAATGGCCGCGTTCAACGACTTCCTGATGCGGAAAGGCGCGATGTACCTGCCACTCGTCGGGAAGCTGTACCCGGCACCCTAGGGGCGGAACGGAGGGAAGCCGCGCTGCGCGCGGCGTCGCCGACACTAATCCTTGTTCTTCGTTGCCTTCATGACCTCGTTCGCGGTCTTCGCCAGCGCATAGAGCCGCTGCTCGATAAGCGTAGGCACTTCGCACACATAGGTCAGGGACTGCACGCGTTCCTCGAAGATGCGGGTTTCCCAGGTGAGGCGGTCGGTGCGCTGGGCAATCTCGTTGACGTCGGCGTCCGGCTTGTTGCGCAGGGCGTCCGCTTCGGAGGCTTCCTTGCGCAGCCGCGCGGCAAGCGCGACCTGGCTGCGTGCATAGCGCGCGATGCCGGAGATGACCTCCGAGCGTTCACGGTTCATGTAGTCGAACAGGCCCTGCACCAGCATCGCAAGCCGGTCCTTCGCGGCGTCGGCGGGCAGGCCGGCGGCGAATTCCCTGATCTGCGCCTGCGCGTCGGCTATGGGCAGGCGCCGCGCGGCGAGTTCCTTGACCAGATCGGAAACGCGCCTGTCCTTCGACCAGTCCTTTGCCGACGCGGGGAGCGCCTCGCCTGTCCAGATTTGGCCGAAGGAGAGTTCCGGCACCTTGCGCTGGATGCAGGGCCAGTCGGGGTCTTGGTTCGAAGCGGCCTCCACGGCGACAGGGAGGGACAGAACCAGGAGGGCAGCAAGAAGGGCTCGAATGGTACCCCTACCCCTGTTTCTTCCCCACAAGCGGGAGGAGGTCTTCGCGACCGTGCTGGACGGCGCCAAGTCTGCGAGGTCATGTCCGAGGCGTTGGCTACCCGATCTCCGGCCTCCTTGTGGGGAGGGGCCAGGGGTGGGGGTATTTGCGAGCGCGGCCAGCTGAACAGTTTGCGACAGTCCGAACAACATCAGCCATTTCCTCCCGTGGCCTGTTTCCTCACCATCAGCCCGCGCGAGGGATCGTAGGCGACGATGGCGCCGACAAGGAACACCACCGTGAAGGCGACCACGACGGCAAGGGATGTCCACTCGATCTGTCCATAGAAGGAGAAGCGGATCATCTCGACGGCATAGGTGAACGGGTTGGCGAGGCAGATCTTGTAGAGCAGGGGGCTCGACTCCTGGATCCGCCACAACGGGTAGAGCGCCGACGAGGCAAAATACATCGGGAAGATCACGAAGTTCATGACGCCGGCGAAGTTCTCGAGCTGCTTGATCATCGAGGACAGGAAAAGTCCCAGTGCCCCGAGCATCAGCCCGGCGAGGAAGATCGCCGGCAGTCCGAGCAGGTAGCCGAACCAGGGAGGCTTGACGCCCCAGAACCTGGCAATGGCCAGGAACACGTAGACCTGCGCGATCGACACGATCACGCCGGCAAGCAGCTTCGACACCAGCAGGAACCAGCGCGGGAAGGGGCTGACGAGCAGTGTGCGCATGTTGCCCATCTCGCGGTCGTAGACCATCGAGAGCGAGGACTGCATGCCGGAAAAGAGCAGGATCATGCCGACGAGGCCGGGCGTGATGTAGACCTCGTAGAGCACGTAGGTCTTGTAGGGCGGAATGATCGAAACGCCGAGCACCTGTCGGAATCCGGCGGCGAAGATGAAGAGCCACAGCAGCGGCCGGACCAGCGCTGAGACGAAGCGCTCCCGCTGGTTGAGGAAGCGGAGCCCCTCACGAATGAGGATGCCCTTTAGGCACACGAGATAGTTGCGCATGCCGAAGGCCGGCATGTCCCGCAGCGTGGCATGAACGACCCGCGACTTCGCGTCTGACTGAGCGCTCATGCCGCGTCCTCCGCGCCTGCCGGTGCGCGCCTCGGGTTGAGTTTCGCGAAGGCTTCGCCGATGGACTTCGTTCCGGTCGAGCGGACGATCTCCTTGACGGTTCCGTTGGCGACCAGCCGGCCCTCGACCAGCACGACCGCGTGGTCGCTGCTTTCCACCTCGTCGATCAGGTGCGTGGCCCAGAAGACGCTTATGCCCTGGGCTCGCACCAGCTCGCGGACATTGGCGAGGATGCCGGCGCGCGACTGAACGTCCAGCCCCACGGTCGCCTCGTCGAGCAGCAGCAGCGGCGGCCGGTGCAGCAGCGCCCGGGCGATCTCGACGCGGCGCATCTGCCCGCCCGACAGGCTGCGCGCCTTGTCGTAGAGGCGGCCGCTCATCTCCACGGTCTCCAGCACGGCGTCGATGCGTTTGCGGGCTTCCGCCGAGCCCATCCCGTGCAGCGAGGCATGGTAGGAGAGGTTCTGGTAGATGCTGAGGTCGAGATCGAGCGTGCGCGCCTGGAAGACGATGCCGAGGCGGCGCAGCGCCTCGCCGGGGGCGCGGCTGATGTCGTGGCCGAAGATGCGGATCGCCCCGTGGCGCGTGTCGTAGAGATGGCTGATCAGCGAAAACAGCGTCGTCTTGCCCGCGCCGTTGAGGCCCAGCAGCACGCCGAAGGTGCCCGGCGGAATCGAGAAGGACACGTCGCTCAGCGCCTTCTTCGAGCCGTAGGAATGGCTGACCGCGGCGACCTCGAGCGCCGCGATGCCATTATCCCTGTGGGTTCTCACGTGCTGCACGGCGTCCTCCCGTTTTCCCTCGCAAAGGAGGGAAATGCCGCTCTGCCGGCGCCGCCAAGGGGCGCCGGCAGAGCACGACGGCATCATTGTTGCCGAACCCGGCGCGGATGAACCTAGCAGCCTGCCGCAACACGGCAGGGCAAGGGGCATTACTTTATCGTGATGGTGCCTTTCATGCCCTTGTCGGCGAGGTCCGGGACGGACCAGGTGTAGGTACCGGGCCGGACGGTCGTGAACTGGACCTGGATGGTGCCGTCGGCGTCGAACTCCAGCCAGGCGGGGGCGCCGTTCATGTGGACCTCGAGGTCGCTGATGACGATCTGGTTGTTCCAGACGTTGCGGAAGAGGTCGGTATGGAACTTGTACTCCAGGCCGCCGGCAGCGGTGATCTTCCAGCGGTAGCCCTGGCCGGAGATCAGCTCAAAATCCTTCTGGTTGACCGCGAACTGGTCGTCCTTGGTGCCGAGGATGAGTTCGGGCATGTCCTTGCTCGCCCGCGTCGGCTTTTCGGCCGCGGCATTTGCCGGGGCGGGCGCCTCGACGGCGGCCGGCGCGTCATCATCATCGTCGTCGTCATCGGCCCAGGCATTGCCCTGAGCGGCGGCGAAGCCGGCCAGAACCGCGAACGCGATCACCGAAAATCTCTTCATCGTTTCCTTCCCCTTTGCTGTTGCCTTGCTGAAATCGAGACTGCGTCAATTGGGAGATACGACCACGCCCCACGGCAACTGGCCGACCGTCACCGACTGGATCGGCTCGTCGGTCGCCACGTCGATGAAGGTGATGTCGTTGGAGACACCGTTGGTGCTGATGATCGTCTTCTGGTCGGGCGTGAAGGCGAGCTGCCACACGCGCTGGCCGACCAGCACGTACTTCTCCACCTCGTAACTCTCGGTGTTGATGACCGCGACGTGGTTGGCGGGACCGAGTGCCACGTAGGCCTTCCGGCCGTCGGCGGTGATCCTCACCCCCACCGGCTGGATCGCCTCGGCGCGCAGGCCGGGAATCTCGAAGGTGATCTTGTGCTTGATCTCACGGGTGTCGTTGTCGATCACCGAGACCGTGCCGCCGATCTCGGCGCTCACCCACGCTTCCTTGCCGTCGGGCGTGAACTCGACGAAGCGCGGCCGCGAATCCACCAGGACATTGTGCGTGATCTCGTGCGTGGCGGTGTCGATGAAATGGGCCATGTTCGTCGTTTCCGACGTGTTGACCATGGTCTTGCCGTCGGGGCTGATGCCCATCCCCTCCGGTTCCACGCCGACGGGAATCTCGGTGATGACGCCCTTGGTCTCCACGTCGATGACGGTGACGAGATTGTCATCCTCGTTGGCGACATAGAGCGTCTTGCCATCGGGAGAGAGGACGAAGAGCTCCGGGTCGGGGCCGGAGGGCAGGGTGCCGACGATCTGCGCCGTTGCGGTGTCGATCACCTCGATGGTGTCGTCGTCGCTGGCGCACAGGTAGATGAACTTGCCGTCGTGCGAGATGGTGATGCCGCGTGGCCTCTGCCCGACATTTATCGTCTTCACCACCTCCTTCGTGTCGGAATCGACGACGGTGACGGTGTTGTCCTTCTCGTTGGAGACATAGACCATGTAGGCGGATGCAGGGCTGGCGGAGAGGCCAGCCGCCATAGCCGCGGCGAGAAAGGGCAGTCGTCGCATCAGGTACTCCTCCCGGTCCTGTTCGTAGACCCTCAGTTCAGAACGCATCTGGTCTCCGGCTGGTCGACACCCAGCGTGTCGAGCTCGGACACCTGGTGCAGGAAGCCTTCCTGCGGCGAGGTCGAGACGACGGACTTGGAATCGCCGAGGAAGATCGGCTGGCGCAGCTGCCAATTCCATCTGCGGAAGGTCAGCTTCTGGCCCTTGAATGCGGCGATGGAGAAATTGTCCGCACGGATGAACTCCTTGATCTTCCCCGGATCGGCGCCCTGGGTGCGTGTCGCGGCCTCGCCGATGATGCGCACGGCCGTCCAGGCCGACATGTCCTTCGACAGCATGCGGCGGCCGTTGGCCTTGGCGAAGCGGTTCTGGATCTGGGTGCCGCCCCACTGCTCGCTGGCGGGATGCCATGCCGAGGGGATCAATCCGGCGGTGCCGGCGACGGGGCGTGGCACCCAGTTGCGGAAGGGCACGTAAGTGCCGAACACCTCGCTCTCATCGGCCACCAGCGCCACGTCATGGTCAGGCAGATCCTGCATGAAGACGGGGATCTGGCGCTGGATCTGGACGACGCCGGAATCGGTGCGCCGTGCAGTGCCGGTGTCCTTGAACTCCTTCTCGGCGACGATCTGGCCGCCGAAGCGGGTCGCGGCGCGCCTGAGCGCATCGGCGAAGGCCCGGTCGCCGGGATGGGAGCCGTAGAGCAGCACCCAGCGCGGCCACTGCTTCCAGATCAGGTACTGCGCGAGGCCGTCGGCGAGCATGGAGCGGGTGGGGGCGATGTGCAACACGTTGGCGCGGCACTCCTCCTCGCGCAGGATGTCGTCGGTGGCGCCGACATTGAAGATGAGTACGCCGGCCTCGCGGGCGATGTCGGCGATCGACAGGAGTTGCTCGGCGGAGATGTCGGCCAGCACGTAGCGGTCGCCCCTGGCGACCATGTCGCGGAAGGCCTCCACCACGTTGGCGTCGGGCTTGACCTCGGTGACGTCGACGACAAACTCCTGGCCCATGAACCGGCCGGTGGTGTTGTTGTCGGCGATAGCCACATGGGCGCCGGCAACGCCCTCGTCGCGCGGCGGCACGTCCAGAACCGACAATGCCAACTGCGGCTCGTAGGCGCGGAGGTAGCCGATTCGGATCTGGCTCACCTGCTGCGCGGGCCTGGTGGACTCGGCCTTCGGCTCGGTCTCCTGGGCGGATGCCGGCCACACGTTGACGGTAGCTGAAAAAAGTCCGAAGAAGATCGCAAGGGTAAACGGCACCATGCCCTTCATAACAGGCGTTCTCTCCATGCTCCGCCAGCCGGCAAGTGCCGGTCATGCGGGCGATAATTTTTGGTGCCACGATGAATTTAACAGCCCGATCACCGATATCAACCCCGATAAGCTGTCTCTTCACGGCAAGTTTTGTTGCGTGCTGCTTTGCAGGGCCGGCGCTCGGCAGCGAGAAGATTGCAGTCTTCGAATTCGAGCTTCAGCAGGGCGCCACCGTACCCGGCGTGCCGAGCAAGAAGGAAGCCGAGGACAAGCGTCGAAAGATGGTGACCGAGCGTCTGCGCGACTATCTCTCAAAGGCCGGCTTCACGGTGATCGACACCGGCCCCCTTGACCCGAAGGTCTCCGCCGCCAATTTGCAGGCCTGCGGTGAGTGCGCCGCGGACTTCGCACGCGAACTCGGTGCGGATTACGCATTCACCGGATTTGTCTACAAGGTATCCGAACTTGTTCTCAGCATGAGCGTTCGTGTCCACGAAGCCGCGACATCGAAACCGGTGACGAGTGCGACGGTCGACATGCGGGGCAATACCGACGAATCCTGGCGGCACGGCATCGACTATCTTTATCAGAACGTGCTGACGCCTAGGCTGGAGAGACTTCACTGATGACGCAAATGCTGGCCAGCGTCGTTGACCTCGCGGAGGCGGAGATCGCCATCGCCGGTGGGGCCGACATCATCGACCTGAAGGACGCGAAGGCTGGCGCCCTGGGGGCCGTGGAGACGAGCGGCATCCGCCATGTCGTCCAGGCAATTGCCGGGCGCCGGGCCACCAGTGCGGTCTGCGGCGACCTGCCCATGGAACCGGGAATCGTGCTGGCCAAGGCCGAGGAGATCGCGGCCACGGGCGTCGACTACGTCAAGGTCGGCTTCTTCCCTTCGCCCGATGCGGCCGCTTGCGCCGAGGCGCTTGCAGGGCTCGCCCACAAGACGAAGCTGATTGCCGTCCTGTTCGCCGATCTCGAACCCGATTTCGGCCTGCTGGACGTCTTCGCGCGCCTTGGCTTCCATGGCGCGATGGTCGATACGGCGGACAAGTCGAAGGGGCGGCTGCTTGACCATATGCGCCCCGAACACGTTCCGGGTTTCGTCGGTCGTGCGCGCGCACTCGGCCTGAAGGTCGGCTTGAGCGGTTCGCTCGAAGAGCCTGACATTCCGCGTCTCTTGCCATTCGCCCCAGATTTCCTGGGCTTCCGTGGCGCGCTTTGCGACCGCTCGCAACGCACCGCCGCGATGAGCGCAGAGGCGGTCAAGCATATCCGCTCGCTCATCCCGGAGGAGCGGCAGGCAAGCCGGCCGGCCACCGTCGACTATCGCCTGCTTGCGGCGCGAGGCTATTCGCCGAGCGCCGGCGATCCCACGCTCGGGACGGACAAGATTTTCGTGCGTGACTTCGTGCTCCCCGTCCAGATCGGCGCCTACAGCTTCGAGCACGGCCACACGCAGAAGGTGCGGTTCGACGTGACGGCGGAGGTGCTGCGGGTGACGAAGCATCCGGAGGACATGCGCCACGTGTTCTCTTACGACGTCATCATGGACGGCATCCGCGCCATCGTTGCACGGGGCCATGTGGAGCTCGCCGAGACGCTGGCCGAGGATATCGCGGCGCATGTGCTGGACGAACCACGGGTGACGCGGGTGACGGTGAGGGTGGAGAAGCTCGAGCTCGGTCCGGGCGGTGTGGGTGTGGAGATCGAAAGGCGGCGCGAACTGCAGCAGCCGTCAGCGCTGACGCCCGACACGCAGCCAGGAAAGAGCGAGGCAGCGCTTCCGGGCAGCAAGAAGGGCGTCACCTGGTGATGCCAGCCGTCGTCAAGCTTGGCGGCAGCACGGCCAGTCATCAGGAGTTGGCCGTCTGGATAGAGGCGCTGGCGGGCGCCAGCCTGTCGCTGGTGATCGTTCCCGGCGGCGGGCTTTTCGCCGACCAGGTGCGTGACGCACAGAAGCGCATCGGCTTTTCCGACGATGCGGCGCACGTGATGGCGCTGCTCGCCATGGAACAGTTCGGCCAGGTCATTCTCGAGCGGCATGCACGGTTCCGTCCGGCGAGGACGCTGGAGGAGATGCAGGGCGCGCTGGCCGAGGGGAAAATCCCGGTCTGGCTTCCGTCCTCGATGCTTGTCACGGCGCCGGACATTCCTGCCACATGGGACATCACCTCGGATTCGCTGGCGGCGTGGCTGGCGGGCAGGGTCGGCGCAAGGGGGCTGCTGCTCATCAAGCAGACGGACGCGTTGTCGGAGCGCGACGACGTGCAAGGCCTGACGGGAAGGGGGATCGTGGACCCGTGCCTCGCCACCATGCTGCCGAGCGGCATCAACCTGTACCTTGCGGGTCCGCATCATGCAGCGGCCGCGGCGCAGGCACTGGCGGCCGGGACGCTGCCGGGCACACGCATCGAATCCTTGGTGCCGGCCGAGAAGGCGGGATAGCCATGCGCGCCTCCGTCTGTTTCTCTCGCCCTGCGGCTGTTCCTCGACGGTCCTGACCATGCTGGAGACCCTTCATACGCCACGCTGGGCATGGGTCCTGACCGGTTCGGGGCACTTCTTCAGCGAGAGCTTCGAACTCATCCACGAGCTCGTGCACTGCGACGTCTTCGTTTCGAAGGCGGCGAACGAGGTCCTGCGGATGTACAAGCTGAAGCTGGACTTTCCCGACACGATGCGGGTGCTGCACGACAAGACGGCGAGCGCGGTGCCGGTGGGCGCCTTCTACCACGGCGTCTACCACACCGTGGTGGTGGCGCCGGCGTCGTCGAACACCGTTGCGAAGTGCGTGCTGGGCATCTCCGACACGCTTGCGACCAACGTCTTCGCGCAGGCCGGCAAATGCCGGGTGCCCTCCATCGTCTTCGCCTGCGATACGGCTCCAGAACTCGAGACGATGGCGCCGCATGGGCTGGTGAAGGTCTATCCGCGCAGGATCGACCTGGAGAACACCGAAAGGCTGAAGGGCTTCGAGCGGACCAAGGTGGTGGAGTCGCTGGCCGACCTCAGGGAGTCCATCCGCCAGCGCCAGGCCGAACTCGCCCTGTCCGAACCGGACGCCCATGGCTGAACGGCTGGTCTTCCTCACCGGCCATCTGGCAAGGGCGCGGCTCGAAAGGATGCTCGCCGGCCTTGGCAAGACGACATTCGCCTGGGAGGTGTTCGACATCGGCGTGAAGGTTGCCGCGCTGATGACGGAGGAGATCATCCTGCGGCGGCTGACGCTGCCGGAGGGCGCCGGCCGCGTCATCCTGCCCGGCCGTTTTCGCGGCGATGTCGAACGGCTTTCCGCGCATTTCGGCATCCCCTTCGTCCGCGGCCCGGACGAGATCGCCGACCTCCCGGCCTTCCTCGGGCGGTCCGGCAAGCCCCCGGATCTTTCCCGGCACGACATGCGCATCTTCGCCGAGATCGTCGATGCGCCGTCGCTGTCGATCGACGCGCTGGTGGCTCGGGCGCGGACGCTTGCCGCTGCCGGGGCAGACGTCATCGACCTCGGTTGCCTCCCCGAGACGCCGTTTCCGCAGCTCGCCGAGGCCGTGCGGACGCTGAAGGCCGAGGGTCATTCGGTCAGCGTCGATTCCGCCAATGCGGAGGAGTTGCAGGTCGGGGCAGGAGCCGGCGCGGACTTTCTCCTCAGCCTCGACGAAAACACCCTTCCGCTGGCGCTTGAGCATCAGGTGACGCCGGTCCTCATCCCCTCCGTTCCAGGCGATCTGGATTCGCTGGGACGCGCCATTGCGTCGGCCCAGAAGGCCGGTATCAGCTTCATTGCCGATCCCGTCCTCGACCCCATCCATTTCGGCTTTGCGCAATCGCTCGGCCGTTTCATCGAGGCGCGCCGCCGCTGGCCGCAGGTCGAACTGCTGATGGGCACCGGCAACCTGACCGAGCTCACCGACGCCGACAGTTCCGGTGTGACGGCGGTTCTGGCCGGCATCTGCTCGGAACTCGATATCCGCAACGTGCTGGTGGTGCATGTCAGTCCACACACGGTGCGGACGGTCGAAGAGCACGATCTCGCCCGCCGCATCCTGTTCGCGGCGAAGAACGATGGCGCACTGCCGCGCGGCTATCACCCCGGCCTGCTTCAGCTTCATGACCGAAAGCCCTATGCGGCGACGAAAGAGGACATTGCCGCGCTGGCGGCCGCGGTGCGGGACGCCAATTTCCGTATCATGACGGCTGACGACGGCATCCACGTCTTCAACGGCAAAGGTCATGCGGTCGCGCAGGATGCGTTCGCGCTCTTCCAGGGGCTCGGCGTGGAGACTGATGGCGCGCACGCCTTCTATCTCGGTGCCGAACTGATGAAGGCCGAGATTGCCTGGCGACTCCGCAAGCGCTACGCGCAGGACGAGCCGCTTTCCTGGGGCGTTGCCGTGCCGGGACCCGAGACCGACCGGACACGCCTCGCGGAAGCCGGCCACACCTTGCGGAAAAAGAAGGAGCAATAGAGCTGCCCTACATCCGCGAAACCATCGTCACGACCGTCGACAGGGGCGGAAAGGTGCATATCGCACCCCTCGGCATTATTGCCGAAGGGGACGGCTGGGTCATCGCTCCGTTCCGCCCTTCGGTTACGCTGGACAATCTGGGCGAGGTGCCATTCGCGGTCGCCAACTATACCGACGACGTGCGCATCTTCGCCGGCTGCCTGACCGGCCGGAAGGACTGGCCGACGGTTCCGGTCGAAGGCTATCCGGTGCCGCGGATTTCGGCCGCGCTCGCTCACTCGGTGCTGGCGGTGGAAAGCGTCTCCGACGACAGCCTACGGCCGCGCCTCTCATGTCGCGTGGTGCAGGAAGAGACCCATGCGCCGTTTACGGGCTTCAACCGGGCCAGGGCGGCGGTGCTGGAACTGGCGATCCTGGTGAGCCGCCTGCACATGCTCCCACGCGAGAAAATCGAGACGGAAATCGCCTACCTCTCCATCGCCATCGAAAAGACCGCCGGTCCTGACGAAAATGAGGCGTGGGGCTGGCTGATGCAAAAGGTGACCAGCCATTTCGGCACGGCCAAGGGGCGGAATGCGAAGGAATAGCGTCGCGCGTTTCTGTCCGACTTCCGGTCAAGGCCCCTTTGTCTACCCGGCCGCCAGCAGCGCCACCGCGCTGGCCGGGGCTGCGCTGCTTGCTTCGCCGCGCACGGCTTCGTCGGCCGGTATGAGCCCGGCGAAGTCGATGAACCGCCGCTCCATGCGCTCCGCGAGGCGCCTGATCTGCCATCGTCCGATCCCCGCGCCGACAATCGGGGCGTCGGGCGCCAGCTTGCCGGCGACGCGGAAGGCGGCATCGTAAACCGTGCGCAACTGGCGCTCGCTGAACCAGGCGGCGACGTGGCGCCACTCGCCGGGAAGCAGGTCTCCCGCATCACGCCCTACCATGCGCGCAAGCCGCGCGATCGAGCCCGCAACAGTCTTTTCCTTGCCGTCCGCGGAGGGGTGCCTGTCATCGGCCTCGTCGAGAACGCCGAGGATGCGGTGCACGTCGGCGATCGATGCGAAGTATTCGTTCATCAGCGGCGTCAGCTTTCCACGGACGGGCGCGGAAGAGGCGATGCCGAACAGGAAGGTCCGCGTGAAGCCGGTATAGACGAGCTCCCCGGTGAGCAGCCGCTCGGCGTCGCTGTAGCCCTCATTGGCGAGTGAACCGGCCTCCAGCGGAATGATGTCCGTGGTCGTGGAGCCCATGTCGACCAGCAGCCCGTCGCCGGCGAGACGCGCCGCGAGCGTCGCGGTCGCATGCCAGTTTGCCGAGGCCACGTTCATTGCCAGGTTCGCGGCGGCGTCGATGCTGACGAAGCTCTCCGGGCCGGCATAGATCAGGCTGTCGGCGGGGAACCGCGCGGCGATCTGATGAAGCAGCCCGGCAACGCCCGCCTCGCGGGAAGGGAAGATGTCGGACAGTTCGCCCGTCATGGTGAAGGCGTTGAGCTCGGCGCCGCGGTAGATCGGCTCCGTCTCGCGGAAACCTGCCGCGAGCTTGTCGAGCCCTTGCCAGAGCGGCGTAGCGACGGTCGAGGCCGCGACGATGCGGCCGTTCTCGGCGCGTGTGACCTTCAGGTGCGCGCCGCCGACATCGAAGCCCGCAACGATGCGCTTTTCTTTCTCCACGTTTCAGGCTCTCATCGCTGGAACGTACGGTTCGGGGGAAAAGCGTTGCGTATCATTCCCGTTCTCGACCTGAAAGGCGGCGAGGTGGTGCGTGCCCAGAAGGGGCAGCGTGACCACTATCGCCCCATCGTGACGCCGCTCTGCGACGGCTCCGATCCGGTCGCTGTCGCGGTGGGGCTGCGCACGCTCTTTCCGTTCCGCACCTTCTACATCGCCGACCTTGATGCCATCGAAGGCCGCGCGCCCAATACCGATGCGTTGCGGCGCCTGCGCGCCATGGCCGATGCGCCGGAACTCTGGCTGGACGCCGGATTCTCGGATGCCGAGAGCATCGATGAATGCCTCGCAGACCCCATGCTCTGCCCGGTGATCGGTTCCGAGTCCCAGCGGGACGGCACGCTTCTCAGGCGTTTCCGCGATCATCCGGGCATCATCCTCTCGCTGGACTACTTTGCCGACGGGTTTCGCGGCCCGTCTTCTCTTCTCGATCAGCCGGAGCTGTGGCCCGAACGGGTCATCGTCATGACGCTCGTCAGTGTCGGGACCGCCGCCGGCCCGGATCTGGCGCGTCTGGGCGAGATCAGGCGGAAGGCCGGAAACCGCTCCGTGATCGCAGCTGGCGGGGTTCGCGACGAGGCCGATATCCGTGCGCTGTCGGAGCTGGGGATCGCTGCGGCCCTGGTCGCAACCTCCCTGCACAACGGTACCCTTACGCCCGAACAACTCGCGTCGCTCTGACGTCGTCAAGGCACAAACCTGAAGGGGCAACCGCTCCGAAGGGGAACGCAGTCTTCGGAGCGGCAGCGTCAGAGGCCCAACAACGCCTTCAGCCGGCGCAACAGACCATCCGGTTTGGCAGAGGGTTTTTCCTGTGCGGGGCTGTCTCGTGTCTAGGCAGCGAACGGATGCTTGACCTGGTCGCGCTGGGCTGTTGCTTCGGCAGCGGTCGGTTTGCCTTCCACCGCGCGTTGAATCGCTTCCTTCGTGGCCTGGTAGTTGTACTGCTGGATCTTGGCGTCGTCCGCGGCATCCCAGTGGATGAACACGCCGACGCAGACGAACACATCGTCCGCCTCGTTGGCCGGAATGATCCCTTCGGCGACGGAATCCTGGACGGCCTTGGCAACGGCGTGCTGGGCCGGGCCGAACATCTGGACGGCCTGCTTGGCGCCCTTGATGGTGACCTTGTTGAACATGACCGTGTTCGGCTTGCACGGAAGATTTGGCGCAATCACGGCCAGAAGAGACGTGAAACCGTCCTTGTTATTCGTGAGTGCATTGCAGAAGGCCGCTTCGACAGCGCTCCCCCGTGGTCCGATGAGCAGGTCCACGTGAGCAACTTCGTTGCCCTCGCCAACGAGAGATTCACCGACCATCACTTTCGAGATCTTAGCCATGCCAATTTCCTCCAAGACAAAGTTATGGAGTCCAAAGACGCCGCTACCGAGCGGGCGCTCGATGGACGACTATCCTTGTTGGCAGCGTCCTAACTTGTCGGACCGGTTGGCTGGATAGCCGTGGAAGCACTGCTTCCACGCCGAAATTCAACCATCAACGCCTGATTTATGCAAGGCGAACCTATAGTGATGTACCAAGAGACTCGCCACGGTCAGGTCGGCCGATGTGCCGGGATTGATGGCGCGTTGCTTGAGGTTTCGGTCGAGATCAATGAGGAGCGCGATACGTGTCGCCTCTTCGTGAGTGGAACCGAGCGAAGCAGAGACGGCTGCAGCTTCTTCCTGCACGGTTCTGGCGATTTCGGCGCCGTGCCGGCGCGCCACGTGGCTGTCCTGGAAGCGTGCGAGAAACGCCATGTAGGCGAAGACGGTCGGCCACATGCCGCTCTCGCCCCGGACGGTCGCGGCTTCAAGCGTGGCGAGGCCCACGGCGAATACGTCATCGTAGCGTGTCACGTATTGCCGGGCTATGCGGTCACGTCCTGCAGCTTCCTGCATGGCTTCGAGAAGGCCCGCCTTTGGCGCGTCGCGCACGTCATGCGTATCCGCTGCCCCCAGCCCGCCCGGAGAGGCGAGCACGATCGCCTCGAACACGGCAGCGGTGTCTGCCAAGTCCAGTCCGTCGAGGACCTTGCCGAGATTGTCGCGAAGGTCGCCGCCCGGCATCTCGGCAGCACGGATGAGTGGGGCGCACAACAGGATGATGCCGAGGTTGGTGTTCGTGTTGACCGCGGCCCGTGTGGCGCGCACCGCTTCCAGAATGCGTCTCCCGACCGGCAGGTCAGGATCGGTCAGCGGGGCGGAAGAGACGCTGGCGCTGATGTAGAAATGTTCGGCGGACATCTCGTGTCCGTCAGCGAAGACATGGACGTTGCCAGGCTTCAGCGCCCTGATCTCGGCGCGGCAGGCGTCTTCGTAGGCGGCCCGCAACTCTTCGCGCGACAACCTCATGTCACGAGTTCGCCCGTGCGGCCATGCGGTAAGGGCGCACTGACGACGACTCCGTCCTCGCAGCCACGAATTCCAGCAGGGCCTCGGCGATGGCGTCAGCGATGTTCACGGCGGCGACGGTTTGCAGGCCCGACCAGGCCGGCATGCTGTTAACCTCGAGCACGAGCAACCTGCCGTCCTGGGCCGGCAGGATGTCGACGCCGGCGAAGTCCGCGCCGACGGCGGCCGCCGCGGCGATTGCCAGCGCCGCGAGATCGTCTTCGGCGTGCGTCGAGGGCTTTTCCGGCACCGCTCCGCGGTTGACGTTTGTAATCCAGTCTTCGCCGCGCCGGCTCATCATCGCCACCACCTTTCCGGCACATACGAAGACGCGGAAGTCGCGGAATGGCGGGCCCACGCGGGGCACATAATGCTGCAGGTAGTAGACGTCGTTAATCTCCGCCGGCGAGGGCAGGTCGGAGAGCGAGGCGATCATCCGGATGCCGCGACCCTGTGCGCCGAACAGCGGCTTCAGCACCAGCCGTGTCCTGGCAAGCTCGCGGGCCGCAATCTCCTCTGCCGCGGCGCGACCCTCGACCGCGAAAGTCGGGGGCGTCGGCAGTCCGGCCTGCTGCAGCAGGAACGTCGTCATCGACTTGTCGACGCAGCGCTCGATGGCCTGCGCCGAATTCCACACCGGTACCGAAAGCCGCCCCAGTGCGTGGAGCACGCCGAGACGCCGGGTTATGGCCTCGAACGATCCGGCGGCAACCGAACGGACCAGAACCGCATCGGGCAGCCCGTCGCCGAAGCCGGGAATTGTCAGGCCGTTCGGACGATCCGTATCGAAGGCGAGCGAGGCGAGCGGTACGGTCACCACCGTTGCGCCACGCCCGCGCAGGCTCTGCGCAAGTCCCTTGGAGCGGGCCTCGGAGTTGTCACTGACGATGAGGATGCGGGGCGTCACGGGACCTTTTGGAAGCGTCGTTGCGCGGGGAAGAGCGGAATGCCGGGTAGCCGCTGAAATCCGGAAATCGTGGTTGGACCGATGAACGCGCCGGATCAGGCGGATCAGCCTAGGCTTCGTGCCAGCATCTCCAGGTTGCGTCCGCCGGCGCGGAACGTATCGCCGGTTTCGATCGCGGTCACGATGATCTCGGCTGGGCTGAAGAGCAACGGATCAATCGCATAGAAATCGCCTTTGAACTGCTCGAAGATGCGGGCGAAGGGCTGGCCGTAGTCGCGGGAGGCCTTGCTCGGCAGCTTCTGGGCGAGCTCCGCGGCGTCCCTTGCCGAGCCCCTGACGAAAAGCTGGACGAGGCCGCCATAGATGATTGCGTCGTTGGTGCGGCCCATGGCGGTGAGAAAATCCGGGTGCGGGGCAGGAATGGGGGCCGCGCCTATGCCGTCCACGATGTTCTCCAGCGGATAGCCGAGATCATTGGCCTTGTGCAGTGCAACTTCCAGCACGCGCGAAACGATCTGCACGGTCGCAGCGATGCTCTGGGTGGGGGCGTAGAGGAAGGTGAGCCGGACGGCCGGCTGCGCCGTGGCGTGGGCGACCTTCTGCACCACTGCCTCTGGTGGCGGTTCGGCCGTCTCCAACACGAGAACGGCAGACGAGGCGACGTCCTTGTAAGTGAGCTTTTCGAAAAGGGGCTCGACCCGGGCCAACGCCCGCGCCGGACCGGATCCCATGGCGAAATACTTGCCGCTCGAGAGATTCCAGCCGGCATATTGCGACCCCAGGCAGGCCAGCACGGGTTGCGAGCTGCGAACCTCGACCGTGTAGGGCCAGTCCTTCAGCGTGCGGTCGACGACCGCCGACACGTTGCCGAGGCCGCCCATCGCGGCCTCCGCCATGCGCAGTCCGGCCTCGATGCTGCCCAGGACCTTCGCGCCGGCGTCGATCAGGCGTTCGCCCGAGGGGCCCGTCGAGACACCTATTCGCAGGCGTTCGGCGTCACGGACCATGTTATCGGCAATTTGCTGCGCCTTGTCGTTCAGGGATGCCGAGCCGTACTTCACGTCCGATCTCCTTCCCAGTAGCGTTGCAATTGCCTGGCTTGCACCATCACGGACCTTTTCGCCGCCGCTGCACTCCGGCCACGGGCAAAGACCGTACAGACCGGATCGCCGGCAACAAGCGTCGTGCCGGGCGACTGGTGGTCGGCCGTCCAGTCCGGCCATTCGATTTCGGGGAATTGCGCCACCGGCGCGGCTGCGTAGGCGATCATCGCCGCCATGGAGTCCGCGAAAGTCGGCACGACGAAGGGTTCGCCCCTTGTCGCCCTGAGATGCGCCTCGACGAGCGGCGCGTCGTGGCTGTCGAAAATGTCGAGCGTGGCGCCCGGACGCGGGTTGATCTCGACAAGGTGATAGCCGTCCGCGTTGCGGATCAAATCCGCGCTGCACAGCCCGACAAGGCCGGCGCGCTTCGTCAGGCCGGAAAGCCAACTGGAGATCATGGCGGCATCGCCGCGGTCGATGCGCCTCAGTCGCACGGCGCCTCCGTAGCGATAGGGCGTATCGGGCGCGGGAGCCGTCCACTGGCGGCTGAAGCCTATGACGCGGGCGCTCTCGCCGTTTCCGATGAAGAGGGCCGATATGCTCTGGCCGTTGACGAAGCGCTGGAAATACCGTCCGGGCCCCGGTGTGTCGCCGTTGGCGCGCCGGATATGCGTGCCGCCTGCGCCACCCGCGGCTTTCTCCACCCAGTTCTCCGGATCGGGCGGGGTGTCCCGCCGGAAAGGCGGATGCGGAATGGCGAGCTCTGCGCAGTCCGAGGCAAGAAGTTCGGGGTCCTTGACCCTGCGGATGGCGGCACCGCGGTTGCCGGCGAGCGGGAAATGCCGGGCCACTTCGTCCGCTATCTCCGGCGCGCGTTCGAAGCCGGAGCCGAGGACGAGCGCAACCGGCTGGTCGCGGTCGGCCAGATCCTGGAGCGTTTCGACCAGCCTCGCCGTGTCGATGCCGCTGTGCAGATGGCCGGGAAGCTTTCGCGTACGTTCGGACACCGCGACCGTGTCGGTGTCGCAGAACAGGTCGGCGACCAGCGGACAATAGCCGGCCCTCCGCGCGGCCGTGGCCAACGCGCGGCCCGAGACCGCCGCGATCAGGAGGAAGCCGGCGCTATTTGGCGATCTCGCGAGCAAAAGAAAACGCGTCCTGGAAATCGAAAGTCACGGTCTTTTCCGAGTCGATCATCCGTTTGAAAAGACCGGACTCCACCTTGTATTTGACGTTGCCGATGGCAAGGGGGCCGATGCCTACCGCTTTGGTAGAGGCGATCGGTTCGGCGTTGGCATTCACCGCCAGCCCTTCGATGCCGGCGGGCGGCACGGCGTTCACGTCGGCGGCGATGAGGAGCTTCCCGGCGGCGGCCAATTGCTCGCTCGAGATGACCTGCACGCCGGCTTTCGCCGCCGTCAGGATGACTTCGGCAGTCTGGACCAGTTCCCTCTTCCTCGTGTCGGTCGAACCGTCCGCTGCCGCCACGTCTACACCGAAACGAGCCCTGATCTGGTCCGCCACCTTCTTGACCCGCTCGACGCCGTCGTGGCCGACGATGGTGACGCTGGCGCCTTCCTTGGCCGCAATCACGGCGGTGCAGAAGCCCACTACGCCGGTGGCGCCGAAGACGACGACGTGCGTGCCCTTCAGGCCGCGCTCGAACTTCTTCTCCAGCGCCTTCTCCACCTTCGCCACCATCGCCGCCGCCGTGGTGAAGGAGCCTGCGGGGTCGGCGAATACCGAAACCTGGAACGGCGGCACCATGGCCTTCCTCGCCGCGTCGAACATGTCGAGCGCCAGCAGGACGTCCTTGCCGGCGATGAAGATGCCGGTGTCGGCGCCGGCGTCCGGGGGGCGAGAAAAGATCGCGTCCTGGACGAGGCCGGTCACCTCGTCGCGACCCACGCCGACATAGGGCACGACGACATCGAAGCCGGCGTCCACCGCCATGTTGACGTCGAATGGACTCATGTGCGCCAACGGGGTCAACATATGAAGGATGTGCTTGCGAGCCATTCTGGGTCTCCGCCTTGGTGGCGCCCTTCAAGAGATTGCGCGACTGGGATCGGGCCGCGTGGTGGTCAACTTCCGACGAGATTCAGTCCGGTCGAGGTGATGTCCGCGCCGGAGTTCCGGCCTTGGACGATCCTGACCTCCATGCCGTCTTCGACCAGCGGCCGCGCTGCGGCAACCATCTCCATTGCCGCGCCCTGCGACGGCGCGAAGGCGAAGCCGGTGGGGCCCCACGAACTCTGGCCGATGCCGACGGCGCCCGCCTCGGCAAGGCCCTTCGCCAGCGCTTCCACCCGCCTGGAGGTGAAGAGGCCTCCCTGGGCCGGAGCGAAATGGGCTCCGACGAGCATCTGGATTGCCGTGACGGCCGCGCCGAAGACCGGGAGATCGTGCTCGACCAGCGCCGGCATCACGCCCGTCAGGACAAGCCGGCATATTTCGCCCACGCCGGACTCAGGGAAGGTTGGGAGGGCGCGGAAGGCCGAGATCTCGTCGTCGCCGTGCAGCCCGTGCTTCGCTCTGTCGAGGATCAGGATGACGCGCCAGTCATCAGGGAAGGGTAGCCGGGCCACGACCGGCGGGGGGCGCCCGCTGCCGTCATTGCCGGCATCGACGATGACGCCGCCTTGCGAGAAGCTGGCGATGCCGATACCCGACCGGTTGCCGCGCTCGAGCAGGGTAGCGTCACCATCGGCATCGAGGGGAAGGCCGTGAAGCGTACGAAGCGCGGCGGATACGGCGAGGGCGATCTGCGTGCCGGAGCCGAGGCCCGCATGCCGGGGGATCGCCTCCTCGATCATAAGGCGGTGCTGCGATCGTATGCCTAGCCGCTGGCACAGCGTGGCGAGATGAGCAGCCGCGCGATCGCTCTCCGGGCCTGCCACGACCGTCTCGCCCCATCTGGACAGGGTCACGACGGTTTCCGGCTCGCGCAATGGAAGCCCCAGACTGCCAAACCGCCGACCGCTGCCGCCGCTCGGATCGAGAAAGCCTAGATGAAGTCGAGCGGGCACTCGTATGGTCACAGAATTCGACATCTGCCCCCCAGTGGGTGCAATATGTGCATCACGGAAGTTTCAGGTGCCCGACGCCATGATAACGGCTTTCACCTTGAGGGCAAGCGAGAGTCCTGTACTTGTTGGCCCGGCTGCGGCGCCGTACCCCACGATGTGAGGAGATAAGGATGAGCGAGAGGGCAAAGGAGAAGGTCTATTCCGAGGCCGAAATCATCGAGCGACTGCAGAGAGAGCTGCCCAAATGGACTTACGAAAGCGGCTGGATACGAAGGAAATACAAGACCCATGGCTGGAAATCGACATTAATGGTCATCAATACGGTCGGCCATCTGGCGGAGGCGGCATGGCATCACCCCGACATCACCGCGTCCTACGCCTGGGTCGAGGTGCGGTTGATGAACCATGCGGCAAAAGGTGTCACCGACAAGGACTTCGAACTGGCCAGGAAGATCGAGGAGGTGGTGCAGTGGCAGCCGGGCAGGGAAGGTGGCCCCTTGGAGGGCACACCGGCCACGGACCAGCGTTTCGCCTACATCAAATACGATTGATCATCCCGGCCTTTTCATTCGAGTTGTGCCCACGGTGGGGGTTCACGGCCTTTTTCGTTTCGTCTAAAGTCAAATCGGCACCAGAAAGCAGCAGAGTGGATGGCGGTTGCTTGGATTAGCAACCGGGAGGTTCCGTTGGAGCGCGCGGCAGAACATGCGGCTGCGCTGTTGCATTCGAGCCGGTGCCCGGTTTTCAGCCTCGATACGGACATTCATGGGACCCGCGCGGCAATCGCCCTGGCCGAACGGGTAGGGGCTTCGTACGATCACGTCGACGGGGCCGCGCTCGCCCGCGAAACGGCGCTCATCACCGACAGGGGCGGCATGTTCGTCTCGCCGGGGGAGGTGCGTCGGCGTGCCGATGTGGTTGCGATTGTCGGTGAACTGCCCGAGGCCCATCATCGGTTCGTGGCAGACCTCGCCGGCACGGTTCCGGACCTCGGCGGCGCCAATCGGCGCGAATTCTTCCTGATCGGTGACGGCGGGAGGCAGGCCCCGCTCCTTGGGGGGCGCAAGCCGACGCGGCTTTCCTGCGCGGAGGGGGGCCTCGGCGGCGTCCTTGCGGCGCTCAGGGCGCAATGCGCCGGACGGCAGGTTTCCGCGCAGGTGTCGAATTTCGCGCAGTTCAAGGACGCGCTGACGAGCGCAAGGTTTCCGGTCTTCCTGTTTTCCGGCTTTTCCGCCGACGGCCTGGCACTGGAAATGCTGCAAGGGCTGCTTGCCGACCTCAACAAGACGTCGCGCGCCTCCGGACTGCTCTTGCCCGCGCGCGAGAGCGGCTGGGGCAGCGCGCTTGCCTCGACCTGGATGACCGGATTTCCGCTCCGGGCCGGGTTTACGCGCGGCTTCCCCGAATACGATCCCTGGCGCTTCGAAGCCGGCCGGCAGCTCGCCGAGGGCGAGACCGATCTCCACCTCTGGATCTCCGCCAACGGCAATGTGCCTGCGGCAGGCAATGGCGGGGCAAGGCTCATCGTCCTTGCGAAAACCACGCAGCCGTTCGCTGGGGCCGACGTGACTCTGGCCATCGGCCAGGCCGGCGTCGACCATGACGGCGTGGCCTATTCCAGCCGAACCGGCAGCCTGGCGTTCGTTGCCGCGACTGCGGCTTCGCAACGGCCGTCAGCTGCCACCATCCTGCGATTGATCGCCGGGCGGATCCCGGCGGAGGCGGCGCTGCCATGCTGACGCATATCAAGGGCGGCGAGATCGTAGATCCGGTCAACGGCCGCGTCGGGAAGGGTGATCTCTGGATCCGCGACGAGGAGATCGTCGAGACGCCGCAGAGTGGCCGCGCCGACCGCACGTTCGACGCGTCCGGATGCGTCGTCATGGCCGGCGCGATCGACATCCACTCCCATATCGGCGGGGGGAACGTGAACACGGCCCGCCTGCTGCTGCCGGAGGAGCACGCGGCGCACCTGCCGCGGCCAGCCGCGACTCCGCTCTCCAATGCCGGCTGGTCGACCTTCGAAACCGGCTGCCTCTACGCCAGGATGGGCTTCACCACCGTGGTCGAGCCGGCCATGTCGCCGGGGGCGGCGCTCCACACCCATCTCGAGCTCGCCGACGTCCCGATCATCGACAAGGCTACGCTCGCCATCCTCGGCAACGACGACTTCCTGCTCTCCATGATCCGCGACGATGCCTCGCCCCGGATGATCGAGGACTACGTCGCATGGACCGTGGCCTCGACGCGGGCGCTGGGCGTCAAGGTCATCAATGCCGGCGCCGCCGCGGCGTTCAAGGAGAATGTGCGGACCTTCTCGCTTGACGACGTCGTGCCGTCCTACGGGGTCAGTTCCCGCAAGATCGTCAAGACGTTGCAGGCGGCCGTCGACAAGCTCGGCATCCCGCATCCGCTGCATGTTCATTGCAACAATCTCGGGGCGCCGGGCTCTGCGGATACGGCGGCGGCAACGATCGCGGCGGCGGAAGGCCTGCCGCTGCATCTCGCCCATCTGCAGTTCTATGGCTACGGCACGGAAGGGAAACGCAAGTTCTCATCCGCGGCCGCGCGCTTGGCCGAGCTCGTCAACGCGACGCCTGAAGTGACCATCGACATCGGTCAGGTAATGTTCGGGCAGACCGTCACCATCTCGTCGGACGTAATGCGTCAGTTCTCGGCGCGCGGTACGGCCCATCCGAAGAAGTTCGTCATCCATGACGGCGATGCGAATGGCGGGGGCATCGTGCCCTACCGCTACCGCCCGGACTATTACGGCACCATCCAGTGGGCCGCGGGGCTGGAGCTGTTCCTGCTGATTACCGACCCGTGGCGTGTCTTCTTCACCACCGACCATCCCAACGGCGCGCCCTTCACCGTCTATCCGAAACTGTTCGAGCTGCTGATGAACCGGGAGGCGCGGGGCGAGATGGCGTCGTCCCTGTCGAAATCGGCGCTGGCGCATTCCACGCTTACCTCGATCGACCGGGAGTACACCTTTGAGGAGATCGCGATCATGACGCGGGCGGCTCCCGCGAAGCTGCTGGGGCTCGCCGACCGCGGCCATCTGGGCCCCGGCGCCGTCGCCGACATCGCCGTCTACCGGAAGTGCAAGGACATCGCGAACATGC